>ERZ650311.1402-NODE-1402-length-12012-cov-5.745923_pt1 | contig 12012 bp, 15 predicted proteins | sample MGYA00376247_ERZ650311 | MGnify/ENA primary metagenome ERZ650311 (study PRJEB26733, sample SAMN07839324) | wastewater metagenome | biome: small river; feature: stream; material: water | place: USA: North Carolina | collected 2016-07-28 ... | reverse complement strand
GCGATGCGCTGGCCAGCCAGAAGCATGGCTACCCCAGCATTGAGCAGGACGCTGACGAGTTCATCGAATCGTGGGGCTTCGACCTCAATGCCATCGAAGCGCTCGCCCATCCTACCGAGGACCCATGACCCCTCACCGAACACCAGCACCCGAGACGCCGCCGGTGTTCTGTCGCGACTGCCGGCACCGTGTCGGCTGGGCCGGCGAGCCGCACAGCCTGGATCAGTGCTCGGCGGAAGATCGATTCGAGACGTGTCCCGTGACAGGGGATAGGCGGCTGACGACGCTGCACTTTGCGCGTGGCGAGCGACCGCGGTGCAGCGATCGCAATGCGTCTCTCGCGTGTCCCGACCACAGCCCGCTGCCGCCAGTGCCTGCACCACCACCGCGCAGATCGTTGTGGTCACGGATGGGACGCCTGCTGATGCGCCGGCTCGTGTACCTGTTATGACCCGACCGGATATGTCCGGGATAGCTGGCCGACTATACGGGCGCGATCCTGGCTGTCACCACTGGGTGGGTGACCAAGCTCGCGCAGCTCGCTGACTCCGCACGCGTCGACTGGGTAGGCCTCGGCCTCGCCGTCGTCGCGCTGGCCGCATATCTGCTCGGCGTGGACATCGACACCGCGCTCGTGCTGGTCGGCACGATCCTCGCGGCGTGCGGTCGTGGCGTCGCGATCACGGCGAAGCGCCGCGCGCAGCAGGAGCATCTGATCGAGATCGCCAAGGGCGCGGCCGCGATGGCGCATGCGCTGAAGCACGAGCCCGACCCCGACCCCGCGAGCGACGAGGACACCGGGCCGATCGAGACCGAGGAGCGCCAGGGTTGAACCGCGCGTCGCTCCTGGTCGCGCTGATCCGCATTGCCCGAGCGATCGGGCGGTGGGTGCTGCGCATGGCCGCGAAGCACGGCGGCTCGCTGCTGCTCGGATACATGGTCGGAAAGGTCGACGACTTCCGTCGCCGCCTCGACCGCGCCAAGGCCGACCGGCGCCGCGAGTGGCTGCGCGGTCGCATTGCTCGCTGGACGGCCGCGATCCGGTGGCTCCGCGCCAACGGCTCGCGGCTCGCCGACGACGTGATCAAGGCGGCCGACGATGCCGCGGCCAAGGCATCGCTGCCGATGGTCGCAGATGCGGAGCGCGACCGTGGGTGACGTCGTCGTCCAACGCTTCGACGCGCTCGAGCTGCGCATCGACAAGGCCGAGCGCCTCGACAACGGATGGCTCCGCGTGCCCGCGACGATCGGGCGCGTAGGCGTGTTCGAGTACTACACCGCCGACGGCAAGGTCGTCCGCGAGTACCGGCCACCCGAGGAGGTGCTCGACCCCGCGTCGATCGCCAGCTTCGAGGCGGTGCCGCTGACGAACGACCACCCGCCGACGCGACTCGACGCCGCCAACGCGCGCGCCTACTCGAGCGGAAGCGTCGGCAGCGTCCGCGCTGCGGGCCAGCAGGTCGAGGGCATGGTGCTCGTCACCGATGCGTCGACCGTCGCCGCTGCGGCCGGCGGAAAGCGCCAGCTGTCGCCCGGCTACACCGTGGTGCTCGACCCAACGCCCGGCGTCACGCCGGAGGGCGAGCACTACGACGCGGTGCAGCGTCGCATCCGCGGCAACCACGTCGCGCTGGTACAGGACGGTCGGCAGGGTCCGAGCGTCGCGCTGCGCATGGACTCCGGCGCCGCCATGGCGCGCTCACTCGCACCCGAGGTCACCACGATGGACGACGAAGACGACGAAGACGACAAGCAAGACGGCAAGGGCAAGGCGATCAAGGCCATGATCGGTGACTCCGAGTTCGAGATCAGCTCGGCCGAAGCGAAGGCGGTCAAGAAGCTGCTCAAGGACATGCGCTCGGGCAAGCCCGCCGGTCGCGGCGACGCCGTCGCCACCGGTGTGCACTCCATCGACGACCTCGAGCAGGAGAACGCCACGCTCCGCGGCCGCATCGACGCCCTCGAAGCCGCAGCCAAGGCGGACCGCGAGGACGCCGCGGCGCGCATCGACGCCCGCGTCGAGCTCGTCGCAACCGCGCGACGGATCATCGGCGACACGTACTCGGCCACCGGCCGCAGCGATGCGCAGGTGATGGCCGACGTCGTCGTGCACGTCGACCCCTCGGCCAAGGACGCCGTCGATGCTCACAAGGCCGACGCCGGCTACGTCCGCGGCCGCTACGACGTCGCGATCAAGCAGGCCGCCGCGCGCAGCGACTCCGGCAAGCAGCTGCTGAAGGCGGCCGAGAGCGTCGCCGCCAAGCCGGCCGCCGCAGACCCGGCGACCGCGGCCAGGCAGAAGGCCGACGGCGAGCGCGCCGACGCCTGGAAGCAACCCCGCAACCGCACCGCCGCCGCCTGAGCTGAGGAGCCACCATGCAGACGAACTACACCAACGACCTCGGCCGCGGCCTCATCGGCGAACTGGCCACTCTCCGCCCCTACACCGCGCGAGCGCGCGTCTACCCGAAGCGTCGGCAGATCACCACGGTCGCCGTGGGCGGTGCGACCGACGGCACGTACACCGTGCGGATCACCTCGCCCGCGGGCACGCGCCCCGGTGTGTCGGCGGTCGACTCGTCGTTCGTCGCGAGCAGCTCGAGCGCCGACCTGATCGGCGCAGGCCTGGCCACGGCGATCAACGCCCAGATCGAGCTGCGCAACCTGCTCCGCGCGTCGTACAACGCGTCGACCGACTCCCTCGTGCTGACCGCGGTCCGCACCGGCGAGTCGTTCACGGTCGCGTTCCCGAGCAACCCCGGCACGCACCTGACCCAGACCGCGACCCAGTCGCCGGTGGTCGCCGACCTGCCCCTCGGCGTCGGCATGGTGTCGACCGACGGTGACACCTGCGCGCAGCCGTCGGCGGTGACCGATGTGCTCGCGGGCGTGGTCAAGCGCGGCCGCGGCATCGAGGGCGAGGACGACAACAGCGCCGAGACCCACAAGGCCGGCGACACCCTCGAGCTCGTCACCGAGGGTGACGTCTACGTCGAGTCCGAGCAGGACGTCACCTCCGAGGAGGACCCGGTGTGGATGCGCGTGAACGCGGGCGCCGGTGAGATCGCGGGCGCCTTCCGGATCTCGCCCGACGGCACCGCCCAGGTCACCACCCTCACCCCCGGCGCTGGCCAGAACAGCGTCGAGGTCTCGGTGCTGATCTCGATCCTGACCGGCGAGCACGCAGGCAAGTCGCTCACGCTATCGGCGCTCGCCGACGGCTCGATGACCGCGACCGAGGTCTGCGACGCGTGGCGCACCCAGCTCAACGCGGACGCGTTCTGGTCGACGCTGCTCGTCGACACCGGCACCGCGACGCTGATCCTCACCGCCGCGAACGCCGGGTTCACCTTCGACGTCACGGCGGTGCAGGGCACCACCACGATCGCCGCGACCACGGCGGCCGTCGTCGATTGCGTCCGCGTCCCGCGGACCAAGGCCAAGTGGCTGCGCCCCGCCAGCGGCAGCACGAGCGCTGCCCGCTGCGCTGCACTCCAACTCTTCGGCGGCTGAACCAAGGAGCGACACCACCATGGATCCCACCCTCGACCCCAACGCTCCCGACCGCACGGTCCGCCTCGACGACATTCGCCGACTGGCCGTCTCCGCTCCGCTGTTCCGCGACGACGCCGCTGCGCTCTGGTTCCAGAAGGAGCTCGAGCAGGTGATCGCGAACCAGTACGAACGCAAATACCCCGAGATGAAGATGTCGAGCGGGGCCATGATCCCGATCCGCTCGACGGTGCCGCGCGGCAAGAAGACGGGCTCGTACAAGATGTACGACTTCGTCGGCGTCGCGAAGTGGCTCACGACCGGCTCGTGGAAGGACATCCCGAAGGCATCGGTCAGCGCAGCGCGTGCGACCTTCTCCGTGCACGAGTTCAACCTCGGCTACGGCTGGGAGCTCGGCGAGCTGGAAGAGGCGCAGGCCACCGGCACGCCGCTCGAGCAGTTCGAGGCCCAGTCCGTGCGCATGGGCATGGACAAGTTCCTCAACGACGTCGGCATGTACGGCGACGCGAACAAGGGCATCCACGGCATCACGAACGTGCCCAACATGACCGTGATCGATGCGGCCGCTGGAACCGGCGGCGCGATCCGATGGAGCGTCACGGGCGGCACTGCGAAGACGGCCCTCGAGATGGTCGCCGACATCGCCCTCGCGATCCGGACGATGCGATCGGTGACCAACCAGGTGCACCGACCGAACCGCTGCTGGATCCCGCCGAGCTTCTGGGAGGCGACCAACCGCGTCGTGATCGCCAACACCGCGGTCACCGTGCGCAAGTACCTCGCGGACAACTACCCCGACATCGCCTTCGACGAGGTCAACGAGCTCGAGGACGCCGGCACCAACGGCGTGCCGTGCATGATCTTCGCGCACCTGTCGAGCCCCGACGAGCTGTGGCTCGAGGTGCCGATCCCGTTCGAGCAGCACGGCCCCTTCCAGGATGGCCTGTCGTACGGCGTGGCCACGCGCGAGAGCACGGGCGGCGTGATCACGCCGTACCCGATGGCGCTGCTGCGCATGGACTTCGCCTGATAGCCCCGCGCGCGCCCGCGATGATTGACCCCTGACCGCCGCGAGGGCGCACCGCGGCGGTCACCAACTCCACCCGACCGAAGGAACACCAATGCTCGTCGACTATCGAGGCTCGGTTGCACCGGGCAAGCCGCACATCGGGATCCGCGTGATCCCCGGCAAGCAGCCAGGTGGCGAGGCCATGCTGCGGCCAGGGGCCAACACGATCCCCGACGCGCAGTGGGCCGAGATCAAGATCCACCCCGCGGTCGCCGGCATGCTCGAGAGCGGCGAGATGCGCGTGCTCGTCGGCGAGAAGGGTGCGGCGTTCGACATCGCCAAGCTCTCGCCGTCCGACGCGCTCGACCTGATCACGCGCACCACCGAGCCCGACACGCTCGAGCGCTGGTCCGAGCAGCTCGAGGCCGCGGCATCGGGCAAGCCCGCGTGGAAGACCGCCCTCGACAAGATCGTGGCTCAGATCGCCGCGGTCACCACCGACGCGCTCGGCAAGCCCGCCAAGCAGCGCCCGCTGAAGATGCTCCCCGCCTGACGGAGGCCCCCATGCCGAAGGTCAAGATCACCGCATCGCCGAAGGTCGGCACCCTCGCGTTCGAGCACGAGGGCGACCTCGTCGTGCTCGCCGACAGCGCGGAGATCGACGCCTCGGCGTGGGCCGCCGCGCAGCACCTCGACGCGCTCAAGCACCACCTGGCCAAGGGCCGCGTCCACGCCGAGCCAGCGTCGGCCGACGGCGACGACGAGAGCGACTCGTGAACCGATGGCCGAGCGCCTCGCGATCGCGTCCGACCTCCCGCCCGAGTTCGACGGCGTCGACTCGCGCGACCTGACCTATTGGCTAGCCCAGGCGTCGGCTGTCGTCACGGTCGAAGCATGGGGCGAGCTCACCAGCTTCGCCCACGCGACGCTGGCCGCCCACTACCTCAAGCTCGCCGGCAAGGGCAGCGACAGCTCCACCGGCACCGGTCCGGTCACCAGCGAGCGCGTCGGCGATGTCTCGGTGTCCTACGCGGCCGCGGCCGTCACAGCCGTCGGCGACCTCGGCACCACGCACTACGGGCGCCGATACCTCGACCTCACGGCCAAGCGCGGCGAGCTGTTCGTCGGCCCGATCGCGATCCGCTCCAACGACCTGACGTTCCCCCCACGATGACCGTCACCGACAAAGACCGAGGCTGGCAGGCGATCCTGCGCGAGGCGACGAGCGTCGGCGAGATGTCCGTCAGCGTCGGCGTGCACGCTGATTCGCGCGACCACGACGGCACCACGACCGCCGCGATCGGTGCCTTCCACGAGTATGGGATCGGCGTGCCGCAGCGCGCGTGGCTCGGGCCCGGCATCGATGACGCGACGCCCGAGATCCTGCGGCTCTCCGAGCGGATCTACTTCGACGCGATCCTGGCCGGCAGCGTGAGCGCTCGCCAGGCCGGCGGGCTGATCGGCGAGCGCATGCAGGCCGCCGCGCAGCAGCGCCTGCGCGACAAGGATCCATCGTGGGCACCGCTCGCGCCCTACACCAAGGCGCGCAAGGCGAAGAAGATCCGCGGGTCGAAGCGCGAGGGCAAGGGCGCGCGGCAGCGCCAGGCCGAGTTCGTCGCTGGCGACGGCAACCCGCTGATCGACACGGGCCAGCTGCTGCAGTCGGTCCGCTACAAGGTGCACTTCGGCATCGAGGCGGGAGCGCTGCACTGATGTCGACCGCATCCCCGCTCACGCTCACGACCACGCCGGCGGCCTTCGCCGCCGCGTGGGCCAATCACCTGCAAGCGAAGCGCAACCGCACGACGCAGGCGACGTCGGCCGCGAACACCCGCGTGATCGCCCAGTGGGGCGACCTCGTCGACGACTTCATCCTCGCGTGCCAGACCGCACTGCAGGACCTCTTTCGCGGCACCGGCTCGCCCGAGGGCGTCGTGGCTGCGCCGGTCGGCTCTCGCTACGTGCGGACCGACGGCGGCGTCGGCACGTCGCTCTACGTCAAGGAGACGGGCACCGGGAACACGGGGTGGTCGCCGCTCACCTCGGCGGCGAGTGGCACCGGGATCCCGCTCGGGAGCCACGGCGCGCGCAGCATCGTCGGCCGTTCGGCGAACAGCTCCGGCGACGCAGCCGACATCTCCGGCGGCGGGTCGGCGTCCGACATCCACGTCTTCAGCGACAACGGCACCACCGTTGCCTCCCGCTCGCTGGCGACGGTGCTCGACAGCGACGCCGCGCGCTGGGCCACCGTCCGCGACATCGACCTCGGCGCATGGGCGGCGACCGACTTCACCAGCGGTGGCGACGGCACGGTCAGCGTCGGCGGACTGACGTGGAACAAGGCCAACGTCACCGCGGCCGACGGCGCGCCCGGCTACTTCCGGCGCGACAACTCCGACGTCGGCGACGACGGCGGCAGCGGTCTGCGGATCGTGCACGACGCGTCGCTGTCGACCACGCTCACCACCGCGGCGAACACTGCCCCGCACCTGTGGATCACGCTGTCCACCCTCGACGCGAACTACGACGAGACGGCCGAGTACGTGCTGCAGATGCACGTCACCCGGCTGACCGATAGCGGCACGATCACCAGCTCCCAGCCGACGCGCCTGGGCCTGCTCCTGCACGCGCCCGCCGGATCTCCGACCGGCACGGCCGTGCGTGTGGCCGGCGTCGCGTACCGGCGCAACGCCAGCGGCGACTGGCGGCCGACGATCGAGACCTCGGCAGCGACGGACCTGAGCCGCAGCGACCAGGCCTACAGCACGAGCAACGTGCTGTCGCTGCACTTCGGGCCGCGGGGAATCAGCGGCTACTCCGGCCTCTACTCCGGCGGGTGGCCGACGTTCGCGTCGCTCACCTCGGTGGGCTTCCGCGCGAGCGCGCAGTCGAGCGTCAACTGGGTCGACGTCTACAACCACCGCTCGACGCGCGTGGTGATCATGGCCGCGTCCGGCGTGAGCAACACCGGCGCCATCGACGTCATGGTGCGCCGCCTTCGGCTGCTCCGACGGAGGGTCGCTTGATCGACGTGTCGCGCACCGTGCTGCGCTTCGCCACCGAGCACACGCTCCGGCGGCCGGGCGCTGCGACCTACGTCGACGGTCGACCCGACGACGCGGTCTACAGCTCGAGCACGATCCGTGCGGTGGTCCAGCCGGCCGCCGCCGGCGACATGCGGCGCCTGCCCGAGGGCGACCGCGAGGACGCGGCGATCCGCGTCTTCTCGACCAGCGAGCTGCGGGTCGTCGACGTGGCGTCCGGCACCGGCCCCGACGTGATCGTCTACCAGGGCGTCGAATGGGAGTTCCGCGCGGTCGATGCCTTCGATCAGCACGGCGCCTATTGGGACGGCGTCGCGATCCGGAGGGGCCAGTGACCGCCGCCACCTCCGACTGGGCAGCCCTCGAGAACGCCCTGCGCACGTGGGTGGCCGAGGCGCTCGAGCTCGACGAGAGCGACGGCGAGCGCGTGATCTGGGCGTACCCCGACGCGTCACAGGTCCCGCGGCCGTTCGCGTGGATCGACATCGTCGCGGGTCCGACCCCGCAGGCGCAGCACGACCACCGGCACTCGGTGCAGACGATGCGCGACCTGGTCACGATCACCGGCACCGCCGCCGTCACCGTGCGGGTGTACGGCATCGACCCCGACGACGCCGAGTCCTTCGCCGGTCGCGAGTACACCGCTGGACCGGGCGCCTCGATCGCTGCGGTCCGCGATGCCCTCGTCACCGCGCTCGCGGCCGAGCCCGGGATCGTCGCGACCTCGAGCGGCACCGACGGCGTGCAGGTCGACGGCACCACCGGGCGCCGGCGCTTCCACCTCGTGGTCGCGTCCGGCCCCGCCACGCGCACCACCACGCGCGAGGCGATCGTCGACACGGTCTACAGCCCCGACGAGATCACCGTGCGTGTGCAGATCGAGGCGGCAACTCAGCGGCCCAGCGGTCACGCGCGGCAGTTCGCATCGCGCCTGATCGGCTCGCTGGGCGACCGGACAGCGCTGCGCGACCTCCGGGCCTCGGGCCTGTTCTATCGCCGCGTCGCAGCGCCGCAGGACCTGACCGCGCTGATCGGCGACCGGCACGTGAGTCGCGTCGCCGTCGACTGCATCTTCGCGATCAACTCCGCTCACGACGTGCAGGTCCCATGGATCCGCACCGCGAGCGCCACCGGAACCGTCACCGCCTGAAGGAGCCGCCATGCCGCTGTCCAACGTCTTCGCGATCTCGATCGCCCTCAACACCGTACGCGCTGGCGCGCAGTCCCTCGGGATCCCGCTGATCGCCGCGACCGGGATCACCACCGAGATCCCGTCTGGCGAGGTGCGGGCCGTCGCGACCACCGACGACCTCGAGGCACTGGGATTCGAGAACACCGACCCGGTGTGGCTCGCCTTCGAATCGATGGTCGGGCAGGACGACGTCAGCAACGGCGCGAGCCCGGCGTCGGTCTACATCGGATCGCGCGCGACCCCGGTCGCCCAGGTCGCCACGTACTCGATCCCAGCGTCGCCCACCGACGGCAACTACGTCGCGACGATCAACGGTGTGGCGTGCACCTTCGCGGCTTCGAGCTCGACGCAGACCCAGGTACGCGACGGCCTGCTCGCGGCGATCAACGCCAGCACGCAAGCGCCGTTCGTGACCGCGACCTCTGGCAGCGGCACCGTCGTCGTCACCAGCGACCAGGCGGGCCGGCCGTTCAGCGCGACCGCGACGAGCCCCAGCTCAAGCATGACGCTCGCGGCGACCACGGCGAACGTCGGGTTCTACGACGACCTCGACGACTTCGCCGACTACGTGCGGACCAACGCGCTGTCGCCGATCTACGGCGTCACCGAGGTCAGCCGCCTCGACGCTGCGATCATCGAGGGCGCGCGCTGGTGCGCTTCGGCGAACAACGCCTTCCTCCCGCAGTCGGACGACAGCGGGATCCCGGTGCAGGCGACGACGACCGACATCGCGTCGCAGCTCCGCACGCTCGGCCACGCGCGCACGTCGCTCGCGTACAAGAGCAACGACACCCACTACCTCGCCGAGGCCGTCGCCGGGAAGCTGCTGGCCAAGGTGCCCGGCACGTACAACCCCGCGTGGCAGGTCGTCTCCACCGCGGCCGACATCCTCACGCAGACGCAGGCCACGGCGATCGCAGGCAAGCGGGCCAACTACTGCGAGACGATCGGCGGCGACACCGTCTACTTCTTCGGCCGCACGAGCTCGGGCACGTTCATCGATCTGATCGTCGCGCGCGACGACCTCGACCTCGCGATCAACAACAGCCTCGCCGACCTGCTCAAGAGCGAGGACATCGTCCCGCTCGACGAGCCCGAGCGCCTCGGCGCGAACATCGAGGCGACGATCCGCAGCAAGGCGTACGTCGTCCCAGGCACGGTCGTGGTCGACGTCCCGAGCTACGCCGAGATCCCGCTCAACGACCGAAGCAACCGCAACGTGCCGTCGATCACCTTCTCCGCCGTCGTGCGGCAGGGGATCAACACCGCCACCGTTACCGGGTCGCTGACCCTCTGATCCCGAAGGAGCCACCACCATGCCCGGCGTACTCGACACTGGTATCTGCGACCCCGACGAGCTGTTCCTGATCTACGGCGTCAAGCGACTGCAGGGCTTCGGCCCCGGGCAGTTCTGGACGGCGACGCGTCGCTCCAAGGCCTTCACCGCTGAGGAGGGCACCGACGGCGCGATCACGATCTCGAAGATGCCCGGCCGCCTGTGGGATGGACAGCTGACGCTGTCGCAGGCGAGCAGCTCGAACGACGTGCTCTACGACCTGCTGAAGGCCGCGGAGAACGTGCCCGGCGGGGTCTTCCATCCGTTCGCGATGTCGCACGGATCGACCAAGCTGGTGGCCGCGGTCGCGATCATCGACGGCGACCCGGTCATCGCTCGCAGCGCGGGCGCCGACGTCTACGTCTGGTCGTTCATCCTCGCTGGCTTCGACGGCAAGCTGCGGTCGCTGCGATCGGCGGTGGCTTCGTGATCGACCCGATGACCGCGCAGCACGTCGTCGACGTCGACGGCGTCGCGTACAGGATCAAGCGCATGGGTGCCTTCGACGCGCTGCGCTTCGACACGGCGGCGTCGCGACTGCTCGGCCCGCTGCTGCGCGCGCTGGCGTTGTCGGACAACGCCAAGGGCGTGATCCAGGCGATGATCGGTGGCGACCACGCGAAGATCGCCGAGGTGCTCGAGTCCGACGTCGGGGCCGCGCTCGCGATGCTCGGGATCGGCATCGACGGCGTCGCCGATCGGCTCGACGCCGACGCTGTCATCGACCTCGCCCGCCGCATGTTCCTCGGCCGCCTCGTGGCGCCGCATCCGATCCTCGGCACCGCTGTCGAGATCTCGGACGACGACACCTACGAGCAGGTGATCGGCCATCAGATGGCCGTGCACGGACACCTCCACCAGCTCAAGCTGCTGTGGGCCGCGCTCCGCGTGAACCTGGGCCCTACTTCCGCCGGCTCGACGCCGCCCACGACTACTCCGAAGGCCTGAGCCGAGTCGCTCGCCGCGTCGACGCCGGCCGCCCGCGGCCACCTGTTCCACCTGCCATCGCCGCCGACGGCACCTTCCCCGCGTGGCGCTGCGTGATCGAGCGCATCGCCACCCTGTCCGAGATCCGAGACACCTGGACGATCGAGGACGTGATTGACGCAAACCAGATGCTCGACCTACTCGCAGCTGAGCAGCACCACGAAGGCGGTGACGCGTGATCGTCCGCGAGCTACTCGCGACCCTCGGCCTGAAGGTCGACGCATCGTCGTTCAAGCAGGGCGATGCCGCGGTCGAGGGATCGAAGCGCAAGCTCGAGGCGCTCACGAAGGTCAGCGAGTTCGCCGGCAAGGCGCTCAAGGTCATGGCCGCCGCCGGAGCTGCCGCGTTCGTCGGCCTCGGCGTCGCAGCGGCCAGGGTGGGCGGCGAGTTCGAATCGCTGCGCGCGTCGCTCAAGACGGTGACCGGCAGCACCGAGGCCGGCGCCGAGGCGTTCAAGAAGATCCAGGCGTTCGCATCGAGCACGCCGTTCTCGGTCAAGGAGATCACCAGCGCGTTCGTCAAGCTGAAGGCCCTCGGCCTCGATCCCAGCGAGCGCGCGCTGAAGTCCTACGGCAACACCTCGTCGGCGATGGGCAAGACGCTCAGCGACATGATCGAGGCGGTCGCCGACGCGAGCACCGGCGAGTTCGAGCGCCTCAAGGAGTTCGGGATCAAGGCGTCGTCGCAGGGCGACCAGGTCGCGTTCACCTTCCAGGGCGTCACCACCACCGTCGGCAAGAACGCGAAGGAGATCCAAGAGTACCTGCTGGCGATCGGCGAGACGAAGTTTGCCGGCGCCATGGACGACCAGGCCAAGACCTTCAACGGGGTGGTGTCGAACCTCGGCGACGCGCTCGACAGCTTCCTGGATCAGGTCGCGCAGGGAGGCCTGCTCGACGCGCTCAAGGAGGTGGGCCGCGATATCGGGGCC
>ERZ650311.1401-NODE-1401-length-12015-cov-3.737625_pt1 | contig 12015 bp, 20 predicted proteins | sample MGYA00376247_ERZ650311 | MGnify/ENA primary metagenome ERZ650311 (study PRJEB26733, sample SAMN07839324) | wastewater metagenome | biome: small river; feature: stream; material: water | place: USA: North Carolina | collected 2016-07-28 ... | reverse complement strand
CCAGCCCGAGCTTGCTTTGCCATACATCGTAGGCGGTCGACCACTTCGACAGCCCCAAAATGGCTGCCACGTCGGACCCGCCGACGCCCTTCCTGCGTTCCGCGAGGAAAGCCTCGCGCTGTTCGTTCGTTTGCATAATGTAAGCTCCAAAACCTCGGCGACCTTGCCGAGTGCTAAAGATACCATGAGCGGCTGGCAAAAACAACAACAAAGCGAAAAAAGTCGCATGGAAAAAAACAGGGCTAGGGCTTGCCTCGGGCTTGTCTGGTATTGTATTTTTGCGGTTCATTCAATGAGGGCCACAAAATGAACCGATACACAGCAACAGGCGAAACCCGTCCCGGCATGATTATTCCCCACTTTTCGATCGAGGCCGGATACCTCCGGGTGGCGTTCAATGCCAGCAACAAGGCCGGCGAAAACTTCGTCCCGAGCTTCGACGACCGGATCGTCGCGGCGAAAATGATCGGCCGGGACCTTTACTTTTTCGACCATACGGTAAGCAAGGGCCGCAATTACGGGAACGTCCCGGGCCACCTCGGCGGGCTCACCCCGGAGTCGGTAATCCGAGCCATTGACAGCGAACACGCGGTCCACGGCGGGCGCAACGCCGGCGACGGCGTCATTTTCGACAACCTCTGGAAGGACACATTCGACGCGGCCATACCGCAGGCGAGCATTTTCGACACCAACAAAAGGGCGACAGCATGAAACCGAAGGCGCAGCAACAATTCACCATAACGGCCGACAAGCGGGGCATCGCGTGGCGGCTTGTGACCGCGGCCGGAGGCCGGACCCGGGTCGCTCGTCGTTTCGGCATAAGCAAAAACGCCGTGTCCGAATGGATCGGGCGCGACTCGATCCCGGCCCACTACGTCGTCGACCTTTGCCAGCTCGTCGGCGGCGGAGCGTTTCAGCCGCACCAAATCCGGCCAGACGTATTCCTAACACCGGAGGACGCAAGGGCGGCCAGCGGGGCCGACGCATGAAGTTTTACCAATTCAACCCCGGGGACTACCTTCGGGACACGGCTCACCTTTCGCTGATCGAGGACGCGATTTACCGGAGGGCGCTTGATTGGCTCTACAGCAGCGAAAAGCCCCTACCCCTCGACGTAGTCGCGGCGGCTCGACTTTTGCGCGTGGCGGACCATTCAGCGGCGCTTGGCGTCATTCTCGCGGAGTTCCTGACGGAAACCCCGGACGGCTGGATAAGTAACCGGGCAAACAAGCAAATCGAGCAATACCAGAAAATGCAACAAGGCGGAGCCGATGGGGCGGCTAAACGATGGGGAAAAGCCGGGGGAGGTTCACCCGATAAGGGCGGGTACGACCTCCCGACAACCCCGGGCAATACCTCGGATAATGCCCCCCCTATTGCCCCCCCTATTGGGGAACCTACCGTACCCCTAATGCTAACCAATAACCAATTACCAATAACCAATAACCATAAAAAACATACACGCCGAACGGCTTCGCCGGGCGTGTTTGTGTCAGTGGTGGAACTTGTCGAACTTGGGGTCGATCAACAACACGCCTCCGACTGGCTGGCGGCCCGTAAAGTGAAACGGCTCCCACTAACGCGAACCGCAATGCAGGGCGTTATCGACGAGGCGGAAAAAGCCGGGCTGACCGTCGCCCAAGCGATCACCCTATCGGCGAAGGAGTCGTGGGGGGGATTCAAAGCGTCGTGGGTCAAAAAGGCGAAACCCGAATCGCTCTCGTTTATCGAACTGCACACCGACAAAAGCTGGCGCCACGGGATCGACGACACCAGCTTCGCGGCCAAGTATTCCGACCGATCGTGGGCCGACGGGCTCGAACTCAACACGCAAACCGAGGTGAAACCATGAAACAGGACCGGCTAAAAATCAAACGGGTGTACCAGTGGCAATACCGGCCCGGCGACCCGGACGGCGTTTTTCATTTTTTCGGGTGGAGGCTTGTTCTCGTCGGCTTCCGATACTTCAGAAACGGGCAGGAGGTGACACTATGAAAACAAACGTCCGAACCGCGAGCCTCGACGCTCACGAAATCAACAAGGCGACCGGGTTATACGCCAAGCAAACCCAACAAGTCGGCGCCTACGCGAAAACCGTCGACAAGTTCACCCGGCGAATGATCGAGGGCGGCGCGGGGATTCGACCGTCGTCCGTTACCCGGGCCCTCGAGCCGTTACTGGTAGCCGGCCACGTCGTCGAGCTTCCCGGGCTGGCCCCTTGCCCTGTTTCAGGCCGTCGCGTCGGCTGGCTGGCTCACAAGGACCGCGTCGAGGGCGTTCAGCTAGGGCTCGACCTATGAGCCAGCAAATCCAGCTCGAACCCTACCAGCGGGCAAGGTCCGCAAACGAAAAGGGCCGGTCCTTCAGCATACGGACGGCGCTCCCGTTCGTTCAGTCGTTCCGCGGGAAGCTGGCCCACCGGCCACGCCGGGCGGCGCTTCACAATATCTGGAACGCCCCGCACTTTTCCACGCAATACCTCTGCGGCGGGACCGTGACGCACAAGCCGACCGGGTTCCTTTTCACCGACGACCCGACCCTCCCGGTTTGCTCGAGGTGCGAGGCGCTGGCAATCGAAGCCGGGATGCCTTCGGCCTCCGAAATAGCCGGGCGCCATGTTTGCATCGGCCGGACCGTCGTCGTCGCTTGCCACGATCAAGGCGGCCAGCAATGAACGCCGGCCAGTACGTCGCCTTTTGCACCGAGGATATGGCGAAGCAACTCCGGGTCCTCCCGGTCGAGCTGGCCCCGGGGCACGTCGTCGACTCTCGAGCAATTCAGGACGCGGTCTACCGGATGCGCGTCGCAGTAGATAAACTTACCCGCTCGGCATCGGCCGGGCCACAACTGGAGCTTTTCGCATGATTACGAAAACCGAAATACTCGAAAGGATCGCCGACGACCTCCCGCTCCGGATTATCAGCGACGGCGCCCGGCCATACCTCGAACGGCACTACATCGGGACCGCCTTCGGCTGGCGGTTTTACCTTCACCGCTTCGTCGGGCCTGACCCGGCCGGCGGGCTTCACGATCACCCGTGGCGGCTTGCGTTTTCCTTGCGACTGGCTGGCCGCTACTTCGAGGAAACCCGCTACGGCATGAGGACGCAACGCCGGCTCGGCATCCTGACGGGCGACACGTTTCACCGGGTCGCGGTACTGTCGACGCCTACGGTATGGACCTTGTTCGGCCATTCGGTCGGAGGCGAGAAGCCGTGGGGGTTCCTGTCGTTCCTGAAAACCGGCGCCGGGTCGTTCGAGCCGTACACCTACCAGCGGGAAGGCAATCAGGCGAAGTGGTGGACGACAGCCAAAAGCAAAAAGCAAATGAGGGCGGGACAATGACAATCCACGAAGCGGGCGGCCTGTTCATAAACGCGATGACGTTCAGCCGGGGCGAGCGGATCGCGAAGCATTGCCACGACTACGACCATTTTTCGATTTTGGCGACCGGGAGGGTCGTCGTCGAAATGGTCCACCCGGACGGCAGGACAGAGCGAATCCGAATGGAAGGCCCGGCAGTGATCCACGTCCGGGCCGGTATCCGCCACAAGATAATCGCGGCGAGCGCTTTCGTTGCGTGGTACTGCATACACAACAGCGACCGGGCCGAGGCCAGTATCGCCGACAGGGCCATAATTGCCGAGGCGGCCGGGCGTGGATAAAGCGAGCGAGGAGTGGCGGCTCGAGTGTCTGGCCCGGCATCGGGCCCGGGTGGCTGAACTGAAGGCAGCAAAAACACAAAAGCAGCGGGTGGCGCTGTTTACGAAATACGCCGAGGAGGTCAGCCTGTTTTCGGCTCGGGAGGCGTGGAATGCGGCGTTCGGCGATAAAGCAAAAAAAGCCAAGGCGTAAAAAATGCGAGGTTTGCCGGGAGTGGTTCATTCCGCCGGCGCCTTTCGTCGGCTTTTGCACCGTGGATTGCGGCGTCGCCCTGATCGAGATTAAGCGGCGCAAGGCTTACGACAAAGAAACCCGGGAGCGGAAAGCGGCCCTACTGGATGCTGACGTCGATCACTGGAAAAAGCGGGCGACGTTTTCCTGTAATCGGTTTATCCGGGAGCGGGACAGGTTCGAACCGTGTATATCATGCGGGGCCACCGAGGCGAAGCAATGGGACGCCGGTCACTTTGTCCCCGGGGGCAGGGGGAGCGCCATTAAATGGGACGAGCGGAACATTCACAAACAATGCTGTACCTGTAACGACGGGAACAAGCGGTCCGGGAACCTGATCGGCTACCGGCCAAGGCTCGTCGAAAAGATCGGCCTCGAGGCTGTCGAGGAGCTGGAACGGATCGGCCATACGACGAAACGCTGGACCGTCGAGGAGCTGAAGGCGATCGTCGCCGACTACGACAAACGCTTCGCCGACTTGACCCGGGAGCGGGCTTTTGCATAATGGCCCGAACCGCGGGGGGGGTTATGGAAAAGCAAACCGACAGAATTATTCGACTGATAGGGCGCCAAAACCTGATCGTTCTCGCCCGCAGGTATGGCGGCCGGTCAATGGTCGTCCCGGAAGCAATGACCGAAAAACACCCGATCGCCTTCCACATCGGCCTTGCCGCGGCTTCGGCCCTGTCGGCCGAGTTCGGAGGTGACACAATATCCGTCCCAAACGAGGTCAACCTGCTACTGACCGAGCGAAACGCCGAGATCGTCGACCGATTCCTGAACCGGAACGAATCAATTCGCGGCCTTTCCTTCGACTTCGGCCTCGACCGGGCCATGATCCAGAAAATCATCGACAAGGCCGGCCACAAGGAAACGCGACTAGGTCGCAGCTCGACGACCTGATCGCAGGGCGCTACATTCAACAAAACACAAGGGGCGGGAAATGGGCATATCGTGGGAAAAGGTCGGTCGAGCGGTCGCGGACGCGGCGCCCATTCTAGGATCGCTTGCCGCAGGGCCAGCGGGCGGAGCCGTCGGCGCTCTTATCGCGCAAAAACTAGGGACGGCGTCGGACCCGGAGGCGGTACTCGAGGCCATGAAAAGCGACCCCGACGCCTTGCTGAAAATCCGACAGCTTGAACAGGACGAGCGCGAGAGCGTTCGCAACTGGCAAACAATGACCCTACAGGCTGAACTCGCCGACGTCGCAAGCGCCCGGGCAGCACACAAAGATCACTGGATGCCGTCCGTTTTGACCGTGATCCTCGGTTTAATGGTCGTGGTTCTCGGTTACGGCTTGTTCGCCTCGCCGATCCCGGCCGAGAACAAGGACATGGCGGTTTATATTTTCGGCTCGATTGTCACGCTGTTTTCCTCGGCGGTAACGTACTGGATAGGGACAAGCCGGTCGAGCTACAACAAAGACAAACTGCTAGGGCTTCCCGGACAATGAAACGCCTCGACGACATAATCGACGACGTGATCGCGGCCGAAGGCGGATACACCGACGACCCGAACGACAGCGGCGGGAAAACTTGCTGGGGAATAACCGAGGCAGTCGCCCGGGCCAACGGATACGACGGCCCGATGGATAAGCTACCGAAAAGCATCGCCCGGGATATTTACTTTCGGCGCTACATCATCGAGCCGGGCTTCGATCGCGTGGTCGACGTTATGCCGGGCGCCGGCGTGGAGCTGGTCGACACCGGGGTTAATATGGGCCAGTCGACGGCCGGGCGTTTCCTGCAATCGGCCCTGAACGCTTTCAACAAGCGCGGCGCAATTTACCCGGACGTGAAGGTCGACGGGAACGTCGGAGCGAAAACGATAGCGGCCCTCGAGGCATACAAGGCCCACCGAGGCGCGGAAGCGGAGCCGGTATTGTTAAAGGCGCTGAATTGCTTACAGGGCGCCCGGTATTTACTTTTGGCTGACGAGCGACCGAAGGACGAGGATTACGTTTTTGGATGGATAAAAAACAGGGTGGGCCTGTAATGTCAAACACAAACGACCACGAAATAAGGCTGACTGTTCTCGAGCAAGCGATCGAGGCGATAAAACAGAATACGGACCGCATTGTCGAGTTCGCCGAAAAAATGACAAGGCTGGACGAGCGCCACATGAACACGACCGAAGCAGTAGGCAGGGCCTTTCGGGCAATCGAGCGCGAGGAAAAGCAGCGGATCGAGCAAGTGGCGAAGTGCGAAAAGGAAATCGTCGAGCGTTTGATCCTGATAGAGCGGGAAATGCCGACCCTGACAATGGCCCGGAACTGGCTTTTCGGGTTCGTAATATGGGCGCTCGGCATGACCGGCGGCATGGCGTGGCTGATCCTGTTCAAGTGATCCCTGTTTGACCGGGTCGCAGGGGTCGGTATAGTCTGGCATCCTAAAAAGAGGGCCGGCCATGCAATACAGAAACAGGATCATCGGGGAGGGGATGGAAGCCCCGGAAAACCTACTCGCCAACCCGTCGAACTGGCGAACGCACCCACAACACCAAAAGGACGCCCTCCGGGGCGTTTTGTCGGAGGTCGGATTCGTTCAGCGCGTCATTGTGAACCAGCGCTCCGGGTTCGTTGTCGACGGCCACGCGCGCGTCGCGGTAGCAATGCAGGAAAACCAAGCCGAAATCCCGGTGCTTTACGTCGACCTGACGGACGAGGAGGAAGCGCTAATCCTCGCCACGCTGGACCCGCTCGGCGCACTGGCAGGGAAGGACGACGAACAACTGGCCGAGCTACTGGACCGGGTATCCGCCGAGGACCCGGCCGTTCAGGCGCTTTTGGATGACCTACTCGACAGCATAGCCAAGGCCGAGGAAATCCCGCCGGGTCCTGATCCGTCGGCGAACGTGGTCCCGGAAGTGAAGGAAACCCCGATCAGCCGGCCCGGGGACATTTGGGTTTTGGGCGACCACCGGGTTTTGTGCGGGGACTCGACCAGCTTCGGCGACGTGGAAAAACTGATCGGCTCCGAAGTGGTGGACCTAGTCCACGCGGACCCGCCGTATGGCATGGGCAAACAGGCCGACGGCGTGGCGAACGACAACATTTACCGGGAAAAGCTCGACGCCTTCCAGCTCGAGTGGTGGAAATCGGTCAGGCCATTTATGGCTGACAGCGCGAGCGCGTACATTTGGGGCAACGCTCCGGACCTTTGGCGATTATGGTATCGCGGCGGACTCGGCGATTCGGAAAAACTCGAGCTTCGGAACGAAATAGTCTGGGACAAAAAGACAATCCCGGGCATGAAATCGGACCTGATGACGCAGTTCGCCGAGGCGTCGGAGCGCTGTTTGTTTTTCCAGCTCGGCGAGCAAATGCTCGGCAACATAAACGCCGACCAGTTCCCGGCATCGTGGTCCGTGATTCAGGGCTACATGGAAGGCGAGGCGGCGGCGCACGGAATAACGTCGAAAACAATCGCCGAGGTTTGCGGGGTGCAAATGTTCTCGCATTGGTTCACCCGCTCGCAGTTCGCTTTGATTCCAGAAAAACACTACAAAAAAATACGCGAGGCGTTCCCGGGATCGTTCCCGAGGAAGTGGCGCGAACTCGAGGCGGAGTGGGATCGCGTGAAAAAAGCGGAAAAACAAGGCGCGAGGAGTTACTTCGACAACGCCCACGACATTATGCGCGACGTGTGGGAGTTCCCCCGGGTAACAGGCGAGGACCGGCACGGCCACGCCACGCCGAAGCCTGTCGAAATGATGCAGCGCGTCATGCTGTCGAGCCTGAAAAAAGGCGGCCTGTGTTACGAACCTTTCGGCGGTTCAGGATCGACACTGATCGGCGCGGAAAAAACCGGCCGGCGCTGTTATACGATCGAGTTACAACCGCAGTACGTCGACGTAATTGTTCGCCGTTGGGAGTCATTCACCGGCAACCATGCGACGCTCGAGAGCGACGGCCGCACGTTTAGCGAAATAGCGGCGGAGGCCGAAACAGTCAATGCCTAACCCAAAAACACCGAACGGACGAACGCCGGCGCAAAAGGACGCCGACCGGCAAATGGTCGCCCGGCTTTCGCTCGAGGGATTGTCGACGCACAAAATCGCGGAAAAAATGAACGTGTCGCAACGTACCGTTTGCCGCGACCTCGACGTGATCCGCAGGGAGTGGCGCGAGCGATCGGTCGAAATGCTCGACGAAGTAAAGGCCCGGGAGCTTGCGAAGCTCGACAGGATCGAGGCGGAGGCGTGGGAGGCATATTGGAGAACCACGACCAACAAGGAAAAGCGAGTGGTCGAGCGCAGGCCGGGACCCAAGGGCGGCGACTATACAAAAATCGAAACCGAAGGGCAGGCCGGGGACCCTCGTTTCCTGAAAATTATCCTCGACTGCCAAGAGCGCCGGGCGAAAATCCTCGGGACCGACGCGCCGACCAAGGTCGCGGCAACAAGCCCCGACGGAGCGGAGGAGCGGCCTTTTGCAATGATCGCGCTCCCGGCGCAACTGTCGCCGGAGGAATGGGCGGCGACGTTCGCACCGAAGCCGGCGGAATAAAAACCCGTGGGCGCGGAGGCTTCCGGGCCAATCAAAACGACACTGGCCGGCGCGGTTGAACTCGCGGCGAAGGGCTACGTCGTGGGGTTCGCTCCGCAGCCCGGACCGCAAACGGCGCTCCTGTCCTGCCCTATCGGCGACATTCTGTTCGGCGGAGCCCGGGGAGGCGGCAAAACCTACGCCTTGCTCGGCGATTTTTTGGCCCACGCCCTGAAATACGGCAAAAGCGCGAAGGGGATATTTTTCAGGCGCACCTACGACGAACTCGACGAAGTGAAGGCGCAGGCCGACGAGATTTTCCCGGCGGTCGGAGCGGTTTACAAAACCGGAAAATCGACGTGGTACTTCCCGAACGGCGCAACGCTAAAGCTCCGATACCTACGGGCCGACAAGGACGCCGACAGGTATCAGGGCCACCAATATACGTGGATGGCCGTCGACGAGGCGGGCAACTTCCCGAAACCTGACCCGATAGACAAGCTCCGGGCCACGCTCCGGTCGAAAGCCGGGACGCCCTGTTTCCTTCGCTTGTCGGCCAACCCCGGAGGCCCGGGCCATGCGTGGATAAAGGCCCGGTACATCGACAAGGCCCCGCCGATGACGCCATTTCGAGACGAAACGGACGGGACCCTTCGTGTTTTCATACCGTCGCGGCTCGAGGACAATGTAATCCTGACGACAAACGACCCGAGCTACCGGGAGCGGATCAGGGCATCGGGCCCGGCGTGGCTTGTTCAAGCGTGGCTGCTCGGCGACTGGAACGCCACGCCGGATGGCGGCATCGTGAAGGCGGAATGGTTCAGGCGCTACAACCGCCGGGCGCTCCCCGAGTTTTCAATGGTCGTCCAGTCGTGGGACACGGCCTACAAGGACAAACAAATAAACGACCCGTCCTGTTGTACGACGTGGGGGGTCGCCCGTAATGGGTTTTACCTGCTCGACGTGTTCGTGGCTCGCATGGATTACCCGGCGGTCCGTCGGGCCGTCGCCTCGCAGGCGGCGAAGTGGTCGCCAAACGTGATACTGATCGAGGACAAGGCGAGCGGGCAGTCGCTTATTCAAGAGTTCCGAGCGGAAGGGCGGCTCCCGATCGTCGCCATAACGCCCGAGGCCGACAAAGTGACCCGGCTTTCGACGGTTTCGCCTTTGTTCGAGTCGGGCCGGGTTTTCCTTCCCGAGTCGGCGGCGTGGCTGTTAGACTACGAAATCGAGCTGACCATTTTCCCTTTGGCGGCCCACGATGACCGGGTCGACTCGACCAGTCAGTTTTTGAAATATATCCACACCCACGCCGTCACGCTCGAGGCTTGGGGTTCAGGGCAGGAGCGGGCCGGGCTTGCCGGCTACAGCGACGACGGGAGCGACGGGTCGCAACTTGACCTCGACACCGGCTTCGGTAGGGTGCGATCAGGCACGAACACTAGCGGATTTTAATTATGGCAAACGAAGGCATCCTGAAAAACCCAACAACGGCCGAGGTTTCAGGCGCAAGCGCGGCCGAAATCGGCGCGAATTATGGCGGGATGCTAGAAAACCCCGACGCGGTCCTTCAGCAGCGAGGGGGCGGCGACTACAAGGTTTACGCCGAGGCGCTCCGTGACGATCAGGTTAAGAGCTGTTTCCAGCAACGCCGGCTGGCTGTCGTCGGGTCCGAGTGGACCGTCGAGCCGGGCCTGAAAGGGAACCGGGCAGCCAAAAAGGCGGCCGACGCCTTGCGCGATAACCTGACCCGGATCGACTTCGATCGCATTACCGACCAAATGCTTTACGGCGTTTACTACGGCCACGCGGTCGGCGAAATTATCTGGCAGCCCAACGGGTCGCTTTTGGATATTGCCGCGATTAAGGTCCGGGACCGGGCGCGTTTTCGTTACGACATAGACGGCGGCCTTCACCTCGCCCGGGCCGGGTTCGGGGCAGGGCAGCTCGCCCAGTTGCAGCACTTCGGCGGCGGGTCCAATGCGGTCGTAGTAAGCGGCTTTCATGGCGCGCAGTGTAGACAAGCCTGGGCTCGCCTGCCGGACGCGCACACGACACCCGCAGGACACCCGCCGCCCAAGCCCTGTGCCAGAATGCGCCGCACTGGAGTGCTGTGCCCATGAATTTGCTGGCCTTGATCCAACGCCTTCGCACGCTTGACCTGTCGGCCCAGCCGCAGCTCGAAGCCAAGCTGCGCTGGATGCTGCTCGACAGCTGGGCCTGCGCCGTGGCTGGCAGCCGCGCGGCCCCGGTGGCCGCTCTGGCCGCGCGCCTGAGCCCTGTGCCCGAGCCGGGTCGCCTGCTCGCTGCGGGCCCGCAAACCCCACCCCAATCGCTTGCCCTGTGGCTGGCCATGGCCACCTGCTGGGACGAAGCCTGCGAGGGCCATGCACTCGCCCATGGCCGCCCGGGCGTGGCCGCGCTGGCGGCGCTGCTGCCGCTCTCGCGCGACCTGAGCTGGGAGGAATGTCGCCGTGCCTTGTTGGTGGGCTACGAGGTGGGTGCCCGCATGGGTGCGTTGCTGCGCATTCGCCCGGGCATGCACGTGGATGGCAACTGGCCGGCCCTGGGCGCCGCGGCCGCGGCGGCTTGCGCGATGGGCCTGGACGACGCGCAGGTGCAAACGGCCGTGCAGATTGCCGCCTGTCAGTTGCCCCTCAGCCTTTACCGCCCGGTGCAGACGGGCGACACCGCGCGCAACACCTACCTGGGCCATGCGGCGGCGCTGGGGCAAATGGCCGCACTCGCTGCCGCCAGCGGCATCGGTGCCCCGGCCGATGCTGTGCACGCCTACGCCCAGGTCGGCCTGGGCCAGAGCGCACCGGCCTTGGACCCGCCTGCGCCCGAGGCCTGCTGGCTGCTGGATGCGTATTTCAAACCCTATGCCGCGGTGCGCCATGTGCATTACGGCGCCGCGGCCGCGCAGGTTTTGCGCGAGGCGCTGCAAGGCCGCGCTGTGCAGCGCATTCGCTTGCAGATTTACGAGGAAGCCACCGTGTATTGCGGCAACCGCGCGCCGCAAACGCCTTTGCAGGCGCAGTTTTCGCTGAGCTTTGGCTTGGCCGCCATGCTCTGCTGGGGCCGCTTGGACCCTTGGGTTTACCGCGAGCCGCAATTCCAGGATGCCGAGTTGCGCCGCCTGGAAGCCGCGGTCGAGATCGAGGTCGACGCCCCCTGGACCGCCGCCCAACAGCGTGGCGCGCGCTTGCACCTGCAGCTGGCCGACGGCACAGCGCTGTCGCACGAAGTCACCGCGGTGGCCGGTGACCCGGCCCAACCCATGACCGAGGCCGAGCTGGAACAAAAATTCCTCGCCTACTGCACAGGCGAGGGGCCCGAGGCCCCCGCACGCCAAGCGCAAGCGGTGCAGTGGCTGGCGCGCGTGCGCGCGCTGATCGGGCCGCGGGCGGTCGGGATCTCGACCGCGCTGCCGATCGCGCCGCCCACGAACATGGTCACGACATAGCTGGTGGTAAGCCGCGTTCGGATATCGGGCGCGAGGGTGAAGAGCGTCATGCGGCCGGTCACATCGATGCTCGGTCCGACAAGGTTGACGATGAACAGCGGCACCAGCAATGCCCAGATCGAAAAGCCGAGGGGGTAGAACAGAGCGATCCCGGCAAGCTGCACCAAGGC
>ERZ650311.1400-NODE-1400-length-12041-cov-11.278742_pt1 | contig 12041 bp, 24 predicted proteins | sample MGYA00376247_ERZ650311 | MGnify/ENA primary metagenome ERZ650311 (study PRJEB26733, sample SAMN07839324) | wastewater metagenome | biome: small river; feature: stream; material: water | place: USA: North Carolina | collected 2016-07-28 ... | reverse complement strand
TACATACTCTTGCAGCTTATCGTGTACATAATTGCACATTACTTCTAGTGCTTCACTCATTATCTTCCTCCATTTCTTTGATACACATCTCAGCGTCTTCTTTCGTGTCGCAATACTTCAAAATATAACCATCGCTTTCAACAGCGAAAAGTTGTACTCCGAAGATTTTTGTAGCCATCACTCGCCATTTATTCATTTCAGTTCTCCGCACTTTATCGTTAAAAGTTAACGTATCTAACTCCCATTCAAGCCGATAAATACCCAAACTGTTATCAAGTTTCTGCTTTCCGTGTGGTATTTACGGCTTAATTTTTTAGTTAGGCATCACTATCTTTGCATAGCTTTGTTTCTACTCTTAAAAACTCTTTCTCGATGCAAGTCTCGTAAAAACTCACGCCTATTTCATTTTTTCCGTCATCAATCCACGCTGTGGATTCAGGAAATTGAAAAACAGGAGTTTCACTTTCAGCAACAATGTTCATCAATCCAAGCATTGCTTTCGCTTGAATCATTGCAATACCAATCTCTTTCATGCAGTCGCCAATCCTGTCGCTAGGCACTTTATCAAACACATCTTTTAGTGTTCTAAGTTCGTATTTCATAACATTAACTCCAAATTCATCGCAAATCATGCCTAACTCTCCGCTCAACTTGATAACTACCCAGCCGCTTATCACTCAACTTTTTATACCTTTTGCAAACGCTCAACTGTTTACGTTAGTATGGGTAGTTACAAGTTAGCTTTTCCGTTAGACGCTTAGTAGTTTGTCAGCAATCATCTTGCAAATTCGCACAAACTCACTTCTCCGTAAATCTTCAACCAAGTCAAAAGCCTTGTATATTTCACCAGTTTTTTGCTGTATATAAAAAACATTGTTCTTAGTAAAAAAGCCTTGTACATCGTCCGCGCCAAAGGGCAGGACTAAGTCATCAACAATCTGTTGGTACATCATGTCACCTCGTTTAAAGAAACCCTTTTGTTTCTGTCCTCGCCGGTATCAAGGCTATCCCGTCCCCGTGCTGCGCAAGTTTCTCAACCCATTCAAAAATCCTCGGCCCAAATGGGGGGTTAAGCCACACGCGCCCAAACCACTCTTGTTTCAGCCCGTCATCTACCACGTTGTAATGGAGCTTCGCGGTATCCCACGGCCTGTCAATTGGGGTGCATGGGTCAAGGTCAAACTCACCAAGGCGGTTAAGTATTCCGGGCGGTGTAAGCCACTCGTCCTTTTTACCGGGCGCACCAAAACGCCTAACATTTACGTCAACCGGACCTTGCGCCAGCGGCGTTTCGTGGTTCATTTGTCGTCCTCTCTCGGCGCAAGGCCGGTTACGCCAGCGTTATGGATTAGAAACTGTGCTTTCATAACTCACCAAAAATAAGAACATCCTTGTCATTCGTCCTACTTAATACTCAATGTTTCGCCTGATTCAAGCGTTACGCCTTCAATCACCAAACCTTTCTCGATAGCCTCTTTAATTGCTCGCTTGTCGGCTTCCTGCGGCTTAGGCGGCGCAAGCAAATAATCAGGGATAACCGCGTTAGGTGCGATGCGAACGCTGGCGGGAGTTTTACGCAGTGACAGCACAAAATAAGGGCATTTAATTTGCTTCGTCTGTGTGCGCTGCATTTCGCTTAACAGATAGCTACGCAGTCTGTCAGCCTTCGCAGATATTGAGCGATAACGCTTAACCATTTCCTTTGTTGCCTCGCTAATTGCTTCGGCTTCGGCCTCTAAATTACGCGCATACATCGCCACGTTAATGGCCTTTTCGTTAAAGTTTTCGTCTAGTTGATTGAGCAGGGCATAGGCTTCTTGCATTTCTGCATCACTACAACCTTCGTTAATCATGTCGTCGATGATTTGCAGTGCTTGCAGCTTGCTTTCGGATAGTTGGTAAAGTGCGGTCATGGTTTTTACTCAAGAAAAAGGCCGCACCTGGCGACCTTGTTGGCGTGAATTATCAAAAAGGCAGGTCATCATCTAAAGCCGCATAAGCATTAGCTGGCTTGTTTTGCGGTTGTGATGCTTGACTTGGTGCTTTTCGATTGTCTTTATCCGCAAGAAGCGGCACTAATTTAGCAAGAGCCGAAGGCTGTGCGATTTTGTCCAAAATCTCGGTTGATGTTTTTTCGCTTTCGGCATTGAAAGCGGCAAAAATCAACATTTTCGAGCGTTCTTTGTTGTTGTAAATAGACAACTCTTTTTGCAGCAACAAACCAATGGGCTTATTCATTAAATCAGGGAACGCGGTAACTTCAACTTTATGACGCTGCTTGCTGTCATAGTCGTATTTTTCAACGACCATTTTTTTGGGTTGAATGCCTCGCAAAGCAAGGCAAGTCATTATTGCGTTAACCATGTTAAGTGCGCTGTATGGCTCGCCTGTGCCGCTATGTGTCCATAGTTGTAAAGTGCATTCTTTGCCATCACTGACAAAATCAAACTCAATGCCGCGTGAGCCTTTTTCTGTGCTAATTAACAATTCGGCGCGAGTAAAAACACCTTTATATTTGCCCGTATCACGAATGAATTTACCGATAGACTCAGCGTTTCTTGCTGATGTTGCGTCTAGTGTATAGCCGTAATCGCTCATGTCATCACCTCATTAAAAAGCCGCATTATGCGGCGTTGTTGATTTCGTAAAATTCACAAATCGCGTTATCAACAGCGAGTAAATCGTTGTCGATATAATCGCTGTCAAACATTCCAAACGGCGTTTTAACCGTGTCGCGTCCGTTGTTGTGTGTGCTGAATTGGTATTGGCCGCTTTCAACGTGTGTTCGTAAAACCATCGTCAATAAACCTTCTAACGTGATTTTTTCGTTAAGTAATTTGCCAATGGTTTTAATTCGGGTTATGCCGTCCTCGCTGGTGTCTGTGTGCGCTAACAAATAAATACGCTTATCACCTTCAGCATTGTTTGCAGCCTCAAAAATAGCGTGCGCGTGCTTTGCTATTTCCGTGAATTTCTCAAAGCCTTTTTCTTGTGAGCGGCGTAAAAACTCATTAGCCATCACGTATTGAAAGTCGTCAATAATGATGATTTTGCTTTTTGATTTTTCAATAATTCTGCAAATCATCTCGCTGCTGTCGTAAACAAAAACATTGCCTTGCTTGTTGGTGGCTGCGTCGTATCGCGTCCACTCTTTAGACTTAAATGGCAGGGGCTTTTTAACAGCCTGAACCAGTGTGCAATCACTGGCTTTTAGATTGCGTAAACTCGTTGTTTTGCCTGTGCCTGATTCACCAAGCACTAATACTGGATAGCTCATATCGTCACCTTCTCATGTCATCATGTCGTTAAATTCTTAGCGAGCAGCCTTAGCCGTCACTTTCTTAGCCACTTCCGACCAACCACTCATCTTTGCCAACACTTGCCCTAAACGCTTGGCCTCTGCTTCGTTTGGAGCTTCTACAGTAGTAGAGAAAGCGGGTGCTTTTTTGCCGTAGTTGATTTCCACCATGTAACTATTCATAATTACCTCGTCAGTTGAAAAATAAAGCCCTTGTCGATTCGCACTCGCAAGGGCTTTTGTTTAATTACTCGCCACTAATGATTGCCGAAAAATCAGCATTCAATTCTTTTAACTCTTGAAACTCTGCGATTGCCTTAGCTTTGCGTTTATTCGCTGCAATACGCTCGGCTTGCCATTGTTCATAGTTAAGCGGTGCAGCAGTTGCATTTTTAGCAACAGCCTTGTTAAAGGCCTTTCTGTTGCTTACAACAGCCTGAATAGTGCCAATAATCGTTAACACCAACACCGCAGCCATCAAGCCCAGTAATGTCATTGCGTACATGTCCATCATTCGCACTCCTGTTCTGTGTTTTCGTCGTCATCCTGCACATCGCCACCAAACAGCGATTCTTCACACTGGCGCAACATATCTTGATACGCGCCAAATTCTGCATTACTCATTTCGTACTCCTTATCGACACCAAAAACACAGCGACTCTCGAAAGAGATTCTCTAACCCTGCAACTCGGCACTGAGTCGGCATTGCGTACCCAAACAGCTAAGAGTCACTGTGTTTTTAGTTTCTTTTATCTGTACCAGTAGTCAGGCTTCCCACCATTTTTGTTTCTACTTGGTTGCCGTGTTCGTTGTGATGCAACTAGGCGTTTACAGGATTGTCGAATTGCTCAATCAGGCGTGAACTGTCAGTCATTAGACTGTCGGCTGTCGTTTAGTTCTCAGGTCGCACCGCTTTAGACCTCAGTTCGCTTTAAGTCGGAACAGACTTTCTTAACGCCCTAAACCCCAAAAGAGGGGCTGTTTAGTTGTTCGTTTTATTCATCGTCTTGGTCAATCAGGCCATCATCAATCGCGCATTGACGGCAGCAATAACCGCCTTCTACCTTGTGCCAAACCATCCGAATATAACTTGGTACAAACTTGTCGCAGATTACGCAGTAGCGGTTCATGGTCGGTGTCCGTGTTCGTTTGGTATGGGTATAATATAGCTCAAGTTATATTTATAGGCAATAGCGTAAGTTATAATTTTATAGCTAAAGTTATCGTTTGCTTAAAAAATAAACAATTGATGTTTTGCGTTAAAGCACTTTGGATTTAGTGGCGGCTTACGGGGTATGCTTTAGGCGCTGTGGGGTATGCTCATGTTAAAGAAATGGCACTTTCGTTAACTTGAGACTAAGAACGTGTTAAGAAAACGCGAAAAAACGAACGCATCGGAAATTCCGAATGGTTCAAATTGTAGATATCGAAATGGTATTTTGTAGATAGGTTCGTCTAGCGAATGTCTAAATTATTTTAGTTTTCAGGTGTTTATATGTTTGATTTTGTTGTTAATTATTCGACAAAGTAACGCTGATGTTACTCTGTGAATATCTAAAAGCGTCTAAATCCGACTAAAAGCGGCTAAAACTAGCTAAATCTTGCTGAGTCATCTTTTTGGCCTTCCTAGCCATCAAAAGCCGTTCGCCTAAAGTTTGCATTTTAGCCATCCCCAAATATAACGATAGTGATACAACTAAATAAAACATGGGCTATTGATTTCATATAACTTACGCTATATATTATAGCTATTGTTATTTTTGAGATAGAAAGACCATGAACTGGCAAGAACTGATTACCAACCTCGTGATGTCTGGAATGACGCAAGACGAGATTGCTAAAGAGGCTGGCTGTACACAGGCTTTCATTAGCGGCTTGTACACGGGCAGCAAAAAGGGCTGCGAATATGAAATTGGCGCAAAACTTGTTGATCTCGATAACCGAGTAAAGAAAGAACAAAAACAAGCCGCCTAACCACAGGATAAAAACAATGAGCCAGCCAAGAATCACTTGGACGAAAACAAAAAGACTAAGGACAGATTGGACTACGTTTTTCAAGAAAGCCAATAAACACGCAATGTCCGACACATTGCAAACCAACAAGAGAAAACAACATGAACGCATTAAACATATTTTTAGCCACTGCTGGTTTCATCATCACGATGTTGGGCGTTGGTTTAGCAATCATTCGCGGCGCTGAGCGGGCGAGTAAAGAGTAACTGTAGCGAGGGCAGGAAATCCCATAGCACATGGGCAAGGACGGGGCTTACTGATTAGCGAAAGGCGTGAGTAAGTAAAGAGGATTTAATGTGTAGGCATGGCGTTATTTCCACATCACAGAGTGACTCACTGTAGCCGATTCGAGTCAATAACTAAAAGCACATTGCTAGTCATAGCGAGACTGTTAAAAGCGGTCAGATTCTAGCGAGTCAGCGATAGTAGCGAAATCGGGCAGTGTGTTTTTAGTTGTTGCGTTTTGTTGTAGTCGTCTTGCATTACCTCGACAAAAAAACAGCTCTGCGGCAAGGCATCTGTTAGCAACAACAAAGGAATGTTGGCCGTAACAATTCGTTAGCTGGCGACCAACAGGGATGTGTTCCAAATTTTAGGCAAAAAAAAGACAGGTGAGCAAGACCTATCTTTTTTAACAACACCAAACGAGTGAGGCAATTATAAATGCAATGCGTAGAAAAGCAACGATTAAAAAAACTGGCAGATCGCAAGGTCAAAAACGAATCGCCCGTGTGTCGTAAATGCGGCAATAAAACATTCCTGTGGGACTTTCCAATAATGATTAAAACCTGCAAATCCTGCAATGACCAAAGCGGGGCGATGTGATGTCAGCTTGCATATTAGATAACGCATCAAAAGTCGAACAAGAAAGCCTAGCGCACACCTTAGCCCTACGCAAATTGAACGCCCCTACATTCGACTCATTCAAAGAGTGCGTTGATTGTGGTTTAGAAATCCCACTTGCCCGCCGTCAGTTTGCCAAAGGCATTACACGCTGCGTTGACTGCCAAGAAATAATCGAAATAAAGCGCGGTAAACGCTAAAAACAAGCCCTCGAAATGAGGGTTTTTTATTGCCTCATGTTTAATAATCGCCATATTTTCGACACGTTATTTGTTCATGGTTATGCCATAAACATTGTCCGAATATCACACTACACAAATAACACACTTAATGTATTATGTGTGTATCAAAACAAGAGGTGGATATGAAGAAAAGACGCAATTTTACTCTGAGCGATGAAGCTCTAAAAAAACTGTCAGAAATGGCAAAGAAAGAAGGCCGTAGTCAATCATCTATGATTGAACAGTTGATTTTGCGGGAGTCTGCAAAATGTCAGAATTAGTCAGTCACGAACAGTTTTTTGCGCCAATGGCTTCAGACTTTATTGATAGCCTGATTGCATCATATCGCAGTGAGCGCAAGACAATTGAAACACTATCTGATTTTATGGCCAATGCCGATATGCTTGGCGCATTGAATTATTTTTTCAAAGGAAACAAAGACTGTTTTACACATTCTACGTCTTACGTCACCGAAAAAATGTTTAAAGCGGTTGGCGCAATATCTGCACTAAACGCAACTTATTGGCATCGTACGCTTAAACTAACAGACGTTTACGATTATATGCCACAGGCGCGGCGTGATGAATGGAATAAATCAATTGAAAAGATGCAAACACCTGACTTTGAAGATGAGACAGTCCGTTCAACATTAGATAACTTGCTGTCAATGCGTAGTAAGTTTTTAGCTGAGCGCGTGGATGGTATTTTTAGAAACCTATCAGGAAATCATGTCACTAATCAGCCGCAGGGTTTTAGCAAGCGCATGATTCTTGAAGGTGTCACCGACAAGTTTTCTTATTCTTCAGGTTCGCGTTGCGGCTACATAAACGACTTACGCGCTGTGATTGCTAAATTTATGGGGCGCGATGAGCCGAAGCATAACGCAACTAATGACGTGGTGAAGGTTGCTAGGCGTAATAGTGGGCAGTGGATGTCGGTTGACGGTGGCGCGATGCGGATTCGTGTTTATATCAAAGGCACGGCGCACTTAGAAATACATCCCGACATGGCTTGGCGACTCAATATGATTTTAGCCAGCTTGTATCCGATGGCTATTCCTGCCGAATTTAGAACAAAGCCGCAGAAAAAGACTAAAGATTATTCTTTGTTTACTCGCCCATTGCCTTTTTCAGTTTTATCGCTTCTTGGTAGCTTAGATTATGCTTATGAGTCAATCGGAGCAGGTAAATACAAGCAGATACCGAACACACTCAAGGGTAGATACTGGGGAAATGATGCGGCAGCAAGCAAGGAGGCTTGGCGCGTCTTAGAAATGCTTGGAGGTGTAAAGGTTAGCGACTATATGCAATTTGATTATAACCCACAGTCTGTGATTGATGAGATTGTATGTAGTGGTTGCATACCTGACAAAGTATCTCACCAATTCTACCCGACACCTGAACGACTTGCTAAATTGGCTGTAGCATTTGCAGATATTGGCATAAACGACACTGTTTTAGAGCCGAGCGCGGGAATGGGTAGCATTGCTGATGAGGTGCTTTATAAGCAAAATGTGACGTGTGTTGAGGTTAGTTCTTTACACTGTAAAGTTTTAGAATCTAAGGGTTATCCGTGTGTGATATGCGATGACTTTCTAAAATTGCCGATTGCGAAATATGACAGAGTTGTGATGAACCCGCCATTTAGTGATGGCAGGTGGCAAGCACACGTCGAACACGCGGCAAAGTTTTTGGTTAAAGGCGGTCGGTTGGTGGCGGTGTTACCTGCAAGCGCAAAAGGTAAGGACTTAAAAGGATTTAACTGCACTTGGAATGGGCCATACGATAACGAATTTTCAGGTACTAGCGTGTCGGTTATTATTTTAGTTGCCGACTCACTTTAACTACCAACAACCTCCGCATTGTATTATAATTGAGTCACTGGCTAGGTGTCGAAACCCGAATCAGTGACAATTGAATAAGACAGGCCAACAGAGCCTCTAAATCTGTACTGTGTCCCTTTAGCGTTTCTTGCCTGTCTTATTCGGCGCGAAAAGGGAGTTCGACCACAGTACAAATTTAGGGGTTTTTTATTGGAATTTTGAAAATGATTAGTATTAGTAAAGTTTTGCTTGATGATGATTTGTCTTTATGTTCACCACTAGCTCGTGTTTTGTTTATTGGTATTTTGTATAAATACAATTGCGATGAAATAAACGTGAACAGTTTTAGAAGAATAAAAGCGGAAATACTTCCGTACGATGACTGCGACATGTTCTTGTTATTCGAAGAGTTAGCGAAAAACGGACTTATTCACCGTCAAGACGTAGATGACGAATATTTTGAATTTGGATTCTATGTTACAGATTCGGAGTATTTCAATGCGTGAATACTCAAAAATACTTCCTCAATTCTGGCTTGGTTCAACTGGCAAAAAGCTGCGCGGGCATCAAGAGGCGCAAATAGTTGCTTTTTATCTTTTGACAACTCCGCACGCCAATATGATTGGCCTGTATTATTTACCAAAAATATTCATTTCGCATGAGACAGGATTAACGATGCAAGGGGCTTCGAAGGGGCTTCAAAGGTGCATCGAAGCTGGTTTTTGCCGATATGATGAAGAAAATGAGATGGTATGGGTTGTCGAGATGGCTATTCATCAAATAGGTGAATTGAAAGCCACTGATAATCGTTGTATTGGCATTCAAAATGAATATGACAGATTGCCTGAAAGCCTTTATTTTCAAGAGTTTTACGAAAAGTATGCCTCTATTTTTCACATGAAAAAACAAAGAGGAAATACAAGCCCCTTGCAAGCCCCTTCGGACACCCTTCGAAGCCAAGAGCAAGAGCAAGAGCAAGAGCAAGAGCAAGAGCAAGAGCAAGATTATTTTGAATCGTTTTGGAGTGAGTATCCAAACAAGACAGCAAAGCAGGCAGCAATAAAAGCGTGGCAAAAATTAAAGCCTAGTGATTCATTGTTCAACCTAATGATGGCCGCTTTGAAAAAACAGAAGCCATACTTCAAGATTGGATTCATCCCTCACCCTGCGACATGGTTAAACGGTCGCCGATGGGAAGATGATATTCAAACTTGCGAACAGTCAAACCGTAAAACACCTAAACCAGACGACTTTGCTAACAAAGATTACAGCAAGGGCATTAACGAAGATGGGAGCTTTTGAAATGAGCATGAAAACTATTGGCAGTAGCGTTGACGATTTTGGCCTGCATCAGCAGCCATTAGAGCGACTGAGTAACTGTGAAATTCACGGAGAATATACAGATATTTGTTTTATGAAAAACTTTTGGCGCAAATGTCCTACCTGTAACAAAATTAGGTCTGATGCGGAAAACGCAAAACAAGAATCAATTAAACGAAACGAAGAACGCAGACAATGGAAGGAAAAAATCGGTAATGCTGGCATTCCTGAACGTTTCATAACTCGCACATTGTCAACTTACCAAGCTGACGACAAGAACGATAAGAAAGTGCGTGTTTTGAAGTTTTGCACAGAATACGCTGAAAACTTTAACGAGCATAAAAAAACAGGGTTATCGTTTTTGATGCTTGGTTTGCCAGGTACAGGCAAGACGCATTTATCTATCGGCATCGCTTTGGAAATCATGAAGCAAGGCAGAAGTGCTGTTTTCACAAGTGCGTCAAAAATGCTTCGGGCAGTCAAAGACACTTACCACAAAGAAAGCCAGTTTTCTGAAAAGCAGGTTTTAGCGGTTTATGAAACTTGCGACTTGTTGATTCTTGATGAGGTCGGAGTGCAGACAGGTTCAGATTACGAAAAGAATATTATTTTCGACGTTATCAACTCACGTTATGAAAATGTACGGCCTAGTATCATCCTATCAAACCTGTCAATTGACGAGTGCAAGTTATACCTGGGGGAACGTGTTTTCGACAGAATGCGCGAAGGTGGCGGAAAGGCGTTTTTGCTTGATTGGCCGTCATACAGAAAATAAACAAGGGGGAATAATGGAAGACTCTAAATTAGAAACAAATGATTTTGTTGCAGACGTGGCAATTTTGCTAGCTCAAGTCGGCGTACACGAAATTGACGAACGCGCACTTGATGTTGCGATTCATCAAACGATTAAAGCGCAAGACTTGCTTAATCATGCGGCTGGCTTGTTTTTTAATCGCAATCGGCAGGGCTTGATAACTTTTAATCAGTTGTTATCTACGATAAATCAGGTGAAAAAATGAAAGACTTCTTTTGCGCGAACTGTCGCAAGTATAAAAACATTGAATTGCGCGTGATGATTAAAAAAACAAACGGGCTTATGCAAGCAAAGTGCAAAACCTGTGTCGATAAAACAAAGGTGAAAGCATGAAAACCGAAAACAAAAACAGCTTAAAGGTCGTGCAAGCAATCCAGGCAATGGACGAAATCGACATTTTCCGACTGATTGCTAAGAAAAATACGATTAGCGAGTTATGCAAAATGTTTCTAATTAGCAAAACAGCGATGTATAAGCTTTGTAAAAAGTATGAAATTGAACATGAAGCGGGGGAATGTGAAGAACAGGCCATTGCAAGACGTAGTAAGCCAGTCGAGCGAGTTGAGCCATTGCATTTGTTCACTTGCGACTCATGCAGGGAAAAGAAAAACGTCATGGTCGAGTCTGAAAAAAGGGGTACTTGTACTAAGTGCTTGAGAAATCAGATCAGGAGTCGAGTGTGAGTGATGCACCAATGACGCTACTAAACCACGTCATGCGGCGTGCTTACTGTTACCCAAAATCAGAAAAATTCTGCTTGGAAGGCTCAAAACTACACAAAGCGAGCAATCCGAGCGTCGATAACAAATTAGTGAGAGTTAAGAAATGAGCGATAAAGGCCAGTCAAATAACAAAGATGTACAAAGTCATTCAGAGGTCGTTGAAGCCTTGTTAAAAGGCGAGATAGAGCGACTGAAAGAGGATTTAGACCGCTTGCACCGTGAACGTGACAGCTTTCAAAGACAATGCGCGGTGATGGCTGAGGAAATGGCCGATTGGGAGGCCGAAAGTAAGCGGCTTGATTGGATGGTTAAAAACCGTGGTCGGATTGAGTGGGAGTTTGGCGGTAATTGTTACGTCACTTTCATGCACAGAAATGAGTTTAAGGCGACTGTCGGCAGTGATGACACGCGGGTTGAAATTGATCGGGCGATGGAGATGTGCAAATGATCGGCAATGTTTATAGAAACAAACGAAGCAATAAAAGATGTGTTGTTGTTGAAGTAGCAAACGAACACGCAAAAGATCACGAATTGCAGCCCATTTTAATTGTATATGTTGATGATGATAGAAAAACATGGGCTGTAACACGGGCTGAGTTTTATATTAATTTTGTTTTGGCGTTTTAAAACAACTAAAGGTGATGGCTTATTATGAAAACTAGAGATGCCGCATTAAAACCGAGCAAAAAACATTATCTGCAATATGATGCTGCGACATTTGAGCATGAAGGGTTTAAGACGTTAAATGGCCGAGTCAGTCAGTTAGCGTTAGAACCTAGATTTTGGAGTATTTCGGTTAATGTTAGAACGGAAAATTATGACGGGACAGGCGAGGTAAAAGACCATTTTAATTTTAAAACTTCCGAGCGTTGCAAATTATCTGATTTACGCGATCAGGTTAAAAAAGAAGTTTTAGATAAAGATGATTATTTACCAGTCTGTACTCAATGTTTGGTGACTGCGCGAGTGATGATGTGAAATGGATTTA
>ERZ650311.1399-NODE-1399-length-12046-cov-7.266283_pt1 | contig 12046 bp, 10 predicted proteins | sample MGYA00376247_ERZ650311 | MGnify/ENA primary metagenome ERZ650311 (study PRJEB26733, sample SAMN07839324) | wastewater metagenome | biome: small river; feature: stream; material: water | place: USA: North Carolina | collected 2016-07-28 ... | reverse complement strand
GCTAAACATGGATTACGTTCCAAAGAGCGCGATCGTTCTTGGCGGCGGTGTTATCGGATGCGAGTTCGCATCTGTATGGAAGTCATTCGGCGCTGAGGTAACAATTATCGAAGGCCTTCCTCGTCTTGTCGCGCTTGAAGATGAAACTTCTTCAAAGCAACTTGAGCGCGCATTCCGTAAGCGCAAGATTGAATTCGAAGTTGGCAGCAGATTCCAGTCACATACCGTTAACGCAGATAGCGTGACTGTAAATCTAGAGAACGGAAAGTCATTTACTGCAGAAGTACTTCTCGTTGCAGTTGGACGCGGTCCGGTTTCTGCAGGTATTGGTTATGAAGAGCAAGGCCTGACAATGGATCGTGGGTACGTGCTTGTAGATAACAAGTGCCGCACCAATGTTCCAGGCGTATGGGCTGTCGGCGATTTGATTCCAACACTCCAACTTGCACACGTTGGTTTCCAAGAAGGAATCATGGTTGCAGAAGAGATTGCTGGTTTAAACCCACAACCAATTAATTACGATGGCGTTCCACGCGTTACATATTCAGAACCAGAAGTTGCTTCAGTTGGTTTAACAACAGCAACTGCGAAAGAACGTGGTTATGACATTGAAGAGATTTCATACGATCTTGGCGGAAATGGAAAGTCTCAGATTTTGAAGACTGCTGGTTCAATCAAGATTGTTCAGCAAAAGGGCGGACCAGTTCTTGGCATCCACATGGTTGGTGATCGCGTTGGCGAGCTAATCGGTGAAGCTCAAGTTATTTACAACTGGCAGGCAGATGCGCAGGATGTTGCTCCATATATCCACGCTCACCCAACCATGAACGAAGCAATGGGCGAAGCTTTCCTAGCATTAGCTGGCAAGCCACTTCACGCACACGCTTAAAGATAAGATAATTAAGAGATAGAAACTAAAAGAAGGATACGGTTAGATGTCATTTTCAGTAACAATGCCAGCTCTTGGTGAATCAGTTACAGAAGGAACTGTTACTCGTTGGCTCAAGAATGAAGGCGACGTAGTTGCAGTTGATGAACCGCTACTAGAAGTATCAACCGATAAAGTCGATACCGAGATTCCTTCACCTGCTGCAGGTGTATTGCAGAAGATTGTGGTTGGTCCAGATCAGACCGTTGCTGTTGGAACAGAGTTAGCAATTATCGCTTCGGAGGGTTCGGCACCTGCACCAGTTGCAACTCCAACTCCAGTTGTAGAAGCACCGGTTCCTCCTGTGGCTGCAACTCCGGAACCAGTTGCAGTAATCACAACTCCAGCTCCTGTTGCTGCTACTCCTGCTGCTCCAATTTCAAATGGTTCAGGCACTGTTGTAACAATGCCAGCGCTTGGTGAATCTGTTACTGAAGGAACCGTTACTCGTTGGTTAAAGAACGTTGGCGATTCAGTTGCAGTTGATGAAGCGTTACTAGAAGTTTCTACAGATAAAGTCGATACCGAAATTCCATCTCCAGTTGCAGGTGTAATTACCGCAATTGAAGTTCCAGCGGATACCACTGTTGCAGTTGGTGCCCGTCTTGCCGTGATTGGCGGAAGTGGTGCTCCTGTAGCAACCCCTGCACCAGTAGCTCCGGTTGTTTCCACTCCAGCACCAGTTGTTGCTGCACCAGTTGTTGCTGCACCTACACCAGTTGCAGCGCAACCATCTGATGCATATGTAACACCGATTGTTCGTAAGCTCGCATCAGAACTTGGTGTAAATCTTGCGACTGTTAAGGGCACCGGCGTTGGCGGACGAATTCGTAAAGAAGATATTGAAGCAGCGGCAAAGCCAGTAGCCGCAGCACCAGTTACAACCGCTACTTCCCCAGCAACTTCATCTGCACCTAAGGCTCCAGTTTCTATTTCACCACTTCGCGGAACTACTGTTCCAATGTCACGTTTGCGTAAAGTTATTGCTTCACGCATGGTGGAATCTCTTCAAGTAGCTGCGCAGTTAACAACTGTTATTGAAGTTGATGTTACAAAGATTGCTCGACTTCGCGATAAAGCAAAAGCTAACTTCGAAGCGCGTGAAGGTGTAAAACTCTCATTCCTTCCATTCTTTGCAGTTGCGGTTTGCGAAGCGCTTAAGCAACATCCAGTAGTTAACTCATCAATTGATGGCGATAACATCGTTTACCATGGCGCTGAACACTTAGGCGTCGCCGTTGATACCGAACGTGGTCTCTTAGTTCCGGTTATTCATAACGCAGGCGATCTAAATATGGGTGGCATCGCACGAAAGATTGCCGATCTTGCAGCTCGTACTCGCGACAACAAGGTAACTCCAGATGAGCTAGGTGGCGGCACATTTACATTGACCAACACTGGTTCACGTGGAGCGCTATTTGATACCCCAATTATCAATCAGCCACAGAGTGCGATTCTTGGCCTTGGCGCAGTAGTTAAGCGACCAATGGTTGTTAAAGGCGCAGATGGCGGAGAGACAATTGCAATTCGTTCAATGGTCTATCTTGCACTTTCATACGATCACCGAATTGTCGATGGTGCAGATGCTGCGCGCTTCTTGGTTACTCTAAAGGATCGTTTGGAATCAGGTAATTTCGAAGCCGAATTAGGACTCTAATAAATTGTCTATTCAACGTATCGCGATAACTGGCGCTTCAGGACTTATCGGTAGCGCACTTGTAGGAAAGTTAAAGAGCGACGGATACACAGTTCAACGTTTAGTGCGTCGCCCTACCGTCTCTTCTGAAGAGATTTACTGGAATCCACTTGAATCTAAAGTTGATTTAGAGGCGCTAGCTGGCGTTGATGCAGTAATTCATTTAGCGGGCGCTGGAGTTGGCGATAAGCGCTGGACCAAGAAATATAAATCTGAGATTTTAAATTCACGCCTACTTGGCACAACTACGATTGCAAATGCAGTCGCTGAAGTTAAACCACAGGTATTTATCTCATCATCTGCAATTGGTTGGTACGGCGAAACGGGAAATCGCGCGGTAATTGAAAGCGATCGCGGAGGCGATGATTTTCTAGCAGCGGTCTGTCGCGAATGGGAATCTGCTGCGGATCTAGCTGGTGATGTTCGCACAGTAAAGATTCGTACCGGTTTAGTTTTAGATCCAACTGGTGGCGCACTTGGTCGTATGTTGCCGCTCTTTCGTTTTGGTCTTGGTGGCAAATTGGGAAATGGAAAGCAGTGGTGGTCTTGGATTACTCTGCACGATCACTTACGCGCCATCGAGTTCTTACTTGAAAATAAGGAAATCTCTGGTCCAGTTAATTTAACTTCACCAAACCCTGTTACCAATCAAGAATTTACTTCAGCGCTTGCTCGCGCACTTCGTCGACCAGCTCTATTGCCAGCTCCTGCATTTGCGTTAAAGCTGGCGCTTGGTGGATTTAGCACCGAGATTTTAGGATCAAAGAAGGTTCTACCAAATGTGCTTCAAGAGGCGGGATTCAATTTTGATTTCCCACATATCGGTCCGGCGCTAGATGCGCTGGCTGATTAAAGTCTCTGCAGCTCTACGCCCTGATTTAAGCGCTCCATTCTGTGATGGCGCCTCACGCCAATCTCCAGCGACAAAAATATTCGGTGACACTCGTACGCTATTTGCCAATCGATTTCCAACTCGTGCAAGCGGTAGCGCAGCTGGAATTTCATATTTAGCAAGTAGTTCCCAATGTTGAGTTGATGTTCCGTACATTGCAGCTAGATGGCGACGAACTTCAGATTCCGATGCACGTTGAATAGTTGTCGTGGAAATTAAATGGCGACCTGTTGGAGCGTAATTTTCCATCATATTGCTAATTACAATTGAATTTACCACCGGTCCTGCCTGCATTCCATCAAGTAACAAATTTGGACTTTCAGATGGTGAAGCATCAGGTACGTGATACCAAGTGGTGCAGCCAACCATTGGAGGTACGGATTCAATATCTAGTAATTGCGCAGCAGTGGTCGCATCCGTTGCCACGATTAATTGATCAAACTTGATTTTGCCATTACTGGTCTTGAGAACTCCATCTTTAAGCGATTCGACTCTGGTTTCGTAGCGAATATCTTTGACCCTTTTTGAAAGTTCTGCGGCAAGCGCTCCTGCTCCATTTGCTGGTAACCCTGGACGCCCAGTTACAAATGAATTGATTAACTCTTTACCAACTGAGGCTTCAACTTCAGAAGGATCACAGAGAAATACACCAGTTAAGAATGGGCGCAATACGCGATCGTATGTGCGACCAAGGGGTTGTAATTGGCTAGCTACCGATACTCCTGATTTTGGTGATTTAGTTAGATAAGTAATTAATCCAAGCTTCTCTTTTAGTGAACCGGTACTTGCACTCAGCGCGCTCTTTAAATGTTGGCGAGGATCTCCAAGAAAAGAGGTCTTACCTTCAATTGAAATTGAAACTGATCGTGGCGCTTCGATGAAATCAATATGGTTAACAACATTTAATCTACGAAGTTCAGGATAGTTTGCATTAATGAGTTGGAAACCGCGATCTAAGAGAAATCCATCAACTACATCAGTTGCAACTCGGCCGCCTGCGCGATCTGATGCTTCAACAACAATTACCTCTTTACCAGCCTCTTCTAAGGTAATCGCAGCGTTTAGGCCAGCTAAACCGGCTCCTACAACTACAACTGTCATTTAAAGTTCCCCTGATAATTACGAGCTTGATCGATTATTTCCGCAACTTGTAGCGCTAATAATTTCGAGACTGGAAGCACCCCGTTGCCCTTTAAGAATTCTGCCATCTGAGAGTAGAACGCCACATAATTGCCTGGAATGGCCTCTATCTCTTTAACTACATCTCCACGATGTAATTCGACTGTGGAGCGCTTATCGCCTTCTTTGTAAGTTCCGGCACGTAATAAATTCTCTTGTGGATCTAGTTCGTTAATTACAAGCGCACCCTGATCTCCAAGCAACCGTACACGTGGACCAGGAGCGCCAGAGATTGCACTTGCCGCTAAGGAAGATACAACACCATTTTCATGTTCTAGAACTAGCAGCACATCATCATCGGATGCGCCTCTAACAGAATTTACGTGGGCATATTTCAATTTTGCTGGGCCAAAACAATCTATTGCGGTAGAAATTAAATGGCTCTGAAGATCAAGTAATAATCCGCCACCTTGTTGCGCAGTTGATTGTTCGCGCCAAGATTGAGCATTTAAATCTGGGCGGTATCTCTCAAAGCGACCATCAAAGCGATGCGGATTTCCGATTAATTCGAGCTTTGCTTTTATTGTCAGAGTATCGCTATCCCAAAGCCGATTAAAAAACACAGTTATTGGAACGTTTTTGCCTTCCGCATAATTAAAGAGTTCGCGGGTAGCTGCAAGTGTTGGGGCCATTGGTTTATCAACTACCACTGCTACCCCAGCATCAATTGCCGCCTTGGCATTAGCTTCGTGTGCAGTATTTACTGATGCCACAACCACTAGATCTAAATTATGCGAAAGTAACTCTGAGGCATCAGCGCAGATTGCGGCGCTTGGGAAATCCGCCTTTGCCTGCGCAATGCGATCTGGGTTATTTGTTTGAATGGCAACAACATCGAATCCGGCATATTTAAGTAGTGGCGCATGGAAAACTCTTCCAGCTAACCCATAACCAAATATGCCGGCTCGCATCTTAATTAATCTTCTAGCTTTGCTGGCCACCAGATGCGCTTGCCCAAAATATGTACAAGTGCAGGTACCAGCAATGAACGTACAACTAAGGTGTCAAGAAGAACGCCAAAGGCAACCGCAAAGGCAATTTGCGCTAGAGCCACTAGCGGCAATACGCCTAGCACTGTGAAAGTCGCTGCTAAGACAACGCCGGCAGAGGTAATCACTCCGCCAGTTACGGTAACTCCCTTAATAGTTCCCGCACGTGTGCCAAGTTTTAACGCCTCTTCTCTTACGCGCGTCATCAAGAAGATGTTGTAATCAATACCTAGCGCTACCAAGAAGACGAAGGTAAATAACGGGAATGAGGTATCGGCACCTGGGAAGTTAAAGATGTTATTGAAGACAAATGCAGAGACTCCGAGAGTTGCTGCAAATGAAAGCACAACGGTAACTAGCAGGATTGCCGCTGCCACAATACTTCTTAGCAACAGCGCCAAAATAATCGCAATAATCAAAAGCACGATTGGAATGATTAGATTTCGATCGCGTTCGGAAGCTACGTCAACATCATGGAATGTTGCACTAATTCCACCGACTAAAGCATCCTTATCAATTGCTTGCGCTGCAGCTCTAATTTGAGGGACCAAAGCTCTAGCACCATTTGAATCCGCTGGAATCGCAAGCGTTGCATCGAGAACGATCTTTCCACCCTTTTCAATCACAACTGGGTTAGCGGGATCCAAAATTTCAGGAGCTACAGATGAGACACCTGAAATCTTTCCAACTGCAGCGATAATCTCTTGAGACTTATCCTTTGAAACAATCAGCTGTGTAGGTTGATTCTGTCCACCAGGGAAATGCTCAAGGAGCAGCTCTTGGCCAATTAGTGATTTAGGTTTTTTGGTAAAACCTTCCAAAGTCGATATACCAGAAGCATTCAAAGTTGTAATAAATCCAGTCATCACTAGAAGAATTGCAGAGGTGATAATTGCGAATTTACGTGGGTTATTTGCAGTTGCATTTGCCACCTTTGACCATACGCCAGTTAGTTTTTCATCAACATCATCATGGCGAGGAATTCGTGGCCAGAAAATCCAACGCCCAAATATAACAAGCAGCGCAGGCAACAAAGTCAAAATAGTGATCATTGAGGCAACAATTCCGATTGCGCCAACTGGACCAAGTGAGCGATTGTTCTTAAGTTCGCTCAAAATCAATACGAGTAGACCAATGGTTACAGTCATACCTGAGGCGATAATCGGTTCTACAACACCTCGAAGTGCAATTCGCATTGAATCAAATCGAGATTCGTGGTGATGTAGCTCTTCTCGATATCTAGCGATCAGTAGTAGCGCGTAGTCAGTCGCCGCACCAATCACCAGAACTGAGAGGATTCCTTGAGATTGTCCATCTAAAGTTAAAACGTCATTCTTAGCCAATACATAAATAACTGCACCTGCGATTGATTCCGCCATGATCGCGCTAAATAGAGGCAAGATCCACAAGAATGGTGATCGGTAGACAACGATGAGAATTAAGGCAACGATTCCTAAAGTCCAATATAGAAGGGTTGAATCGATACCGCCGAATGCTTTGAATAAATCGGCAAAGATTGCAGCAAAGCCAGTTACGTGGGCTTCATATCCACCACTCTTGGCAAACTCATCTGTGTAATTTCTAATGGAATCAATAACTAAAGGAAGAGCGGGTTCTTTTCCAATTTGATCGGCAATCTTTCCGGCATCAAATGAGAGCGAACCAAGGATTGCCTTATTGTCAGTTGATGGGAATGCGAAAATCGGAGCGCCAGGAATTAAGTAATCACCGATCTTCTTATCGGTGCCTTCTACGCTCTTAGATGGAATAGTGTTTAAAAAACCATTTGCGGCAGCAATTTTGCTCTGATCAACCTCGCCTAGGAATAGGACTAGGGCTGGAATTGAACGATCTGATGTTGGCGCAAACTTCTCATACTCTTTTGTAAATTTATATGACTCCGCATTCTTCGGTAGGAAGTCAGAGTTATCGTTCTTCTGAACCGTTGAGAGCTTTCCAAACATCGGCCCCGCTACGCCTGAGATTCCAAGCCAAGCAACGATTGTGATTACAGCTATCCAGAGTGGTTTTCTTCCGCGAATTCGCATATCTCTCCTATGAATTTTCCTCCTGAATTCTAGCCAATAGAATACCTAGGTGCCTGTAGCCGTATCAGATATCACTGTGATGCATAGCGGCCTACTTGATTATGAAAAGTCTTGGCAGATGCAACGTGAAATTCACGCGAATGTTGCTACTGGATCGGCCCCAAATACTCTAATTCTTCTGGAACATCCTTCTGTGTACACCGCTGGACGTCGCACGGATTTATTGGAACGTCCGCAAGACGGAACCCCTGTTATTGATGTAGATCGCGGTGGTCGAATTACTTGGCATGGCCCTGGACAGATTGTTGGTTATCCAATTGTCCGATTAGAACGCCGTAATGAAGTTGTTGGTTTTGTTAGAAGCCTCGAAGAAGGTTTGATTGCAACCCTTGCCGAGTTTGGAATTAATGGAATTTCAATTGCAGGTAAGACTGGCGTTTGGATTAAAGATGAACGAAGTGAGCGGAAGATTTCTGCAATTGGAGTTCGCGTAGCCAAGGGCGTAACGATGCATGGTTTTGCACTTAATGTCTGCCCAGATTTAAGTAAGTTCAATCAGATCATTCCTTGTGGAATGCCTGAGGCAGAGACCACCAGTATGGAGCGAGAGTTAAATCGCACAATCACAATTGCAGAGGTCACGCCTATCCTGGAAAAACATATGGTCGAGGTCTTGGCAAAGGTAAGTAAACTAGGCATATGACAACCGCTCCTGAAGGTCGCAAGTTACTTCGAATTGAAGCGCGTAACGCCGAAACTCCAATCGAAAGAAAACCGGAATGGATTAAGACTCGCGCAAAGATGGGTCCTGAGTACACCCAACTTCGTTCTTTGGTTGTAAATGAAGGACTACATACAGTCTGCCAAGAAGCGGCATGTCCAAATATCTTTGAATGTTGGGAAGATCGTGAAGCTACATTTTTAATTGGTGGTGATCGCTGCACTCGTCGTTGCGACTTCTGCAATATCGATACCGGCAAACCACTTCCAGTTGATCGCGACGAACCTCGTCGCGTTGCAGAATCTGTAAAGCAGATGGAACTTCGTTACGCCACAATTACTGGCGTCACCCGCGATGATCTAGAAGATGAAGGCGCATGGCTTTACGCAGAGACAATTCGTAAAGTTCACGAATTAAATCCAGGCACTGGGGTTGAGATGTTGGCGCCAGATTTCAGCGGTAAGCCAGAACTTCTAAATCAAGTATTTGATTCACGCCCAGAAGTTTTCGCACACAATTTGGAAACTGTGCCAAGAATATTTAAGCGAATTCGCCCTGCCTTTACCTATGAAATGTCTTTAAATGTAATTACCCAAGCTCGCGAATTCGGTCTTATTACCAAATCAAATTTGATTCTCGGTATGGGCGAAGAGCGCGAAGAGGTTTCTCAGGCGCTTAAAGATCTACATAGCGCCGGATGCAACATCATCACCATCACTCAGTATTTACGTCCGACTCCAAAGCACCACCCAATCTCACGCTGGGTAAAGCCAAATGAATTCGTAGAACTAGCAGCTGAAGCTAAAGAAATTGGATTCGCTGGCGTAATGAGCGGGCCGCTAGTTCGTTCAAGTTACCGCGCAGGTCGACTTTATAAAGAGGCGATGGCAGCTCGTGGCTGAACTGGTTTATCCCCCAGTTATTGGACTCTTCAAGTTGCTCTGGAAGGGCCTTGATATTCAATTCGAATTTGAAGGACAAGATAATCTGCCGCGAAAAGGTGGCGCAGTTATTGCAAGTAATCACATCAGTTATTTAGATTTTGCATTTATCGGAACTGGTGCGCTCCATTTAAAGCGATACATCCGTTTTATGGCGAAGAAAGGCGCATTCGATAACAAGATTGCCGGTCCACTTCTTCGTGGCATGAAACATATCTCTGTAGATCGCGACAATGGCGGCGCTTCATTTGTGGCGGCGCTTCGCGCACTACGCGATGGCGAAATCGTTGGTATTTTTCCTGAAGCGACTATCAGTACCTCATTTGAAATAAAAGGTATGAAATCTGGAGCAGTTCGCTTAGCTATGGGTGCAAATGTTCCGGTAATCCCAGTTGTCATATGGGGTTCGCAACGTATCTGGACTAAAGGCGTACCAAAAGATTTCCGCCGCAAATCTGTGCCAGTACATATTGTTTACGGCGAACCAATTAACTTCACCAAAGATCAGAATTTAGAAGAGGCAGAGACGCTTCTTCGAAATAAGATGATTGAAATGCTTCATAAATTGCAGGAAAAGTATCCAGATAGCCATGTTGGAGAGCGCTGGGCGCCACAACGACTTGGTGGCACCGCCCCTGCCCCGTTAAACTCCTAACCATGTTTGGACAGATTCGCGAAGCGTATAAAGTAACTAAGCAAGAGAAGCCATGGATTGGCGCAGCGATGGGATTTACCTTCCTCGTTGTTTTAGCAATCGGCGTATTGATCGGTAATTCAACAGGCCATCCAATCTACGCCGGCTTTATCTCAACTCCACTTGCCCTTCTTGCTGCGATGTTCCTCTTTAGCTTTGTTGCTAATCGCGCGGCATACTCTTCAATTCAAGGCGTACAAGGCGCAGGCGCATCTGTAATGATGGCGATTCGTCGCGGATATACAACCACTCCAATGGTTGCAGTTAATAAGCAACAAGATATGGTGCACCGCGCTGTTGGTCGTGCTGGAATTGTTCTAGTCGGCGAAGGTGGCAACGGAGTTCGCTTAATGCTTAACGATGAGGCAAAGAAAGTCGAACGCTTTGTGCCTGGAGTTCCTGTTACTACTTTGATAGTTGGCGACGGCGAAGGACGTGTTGCGCTCAATAAATTACAGCGCACCATGAAGAAGCTTCCAAAGCAGATCAATAAGAACCAAGTGCGCGAAGTTCGTAATCGCCTAAAGGCTGTTGGTGGATTTAATATGCCAATTCCAAAGGGGCCAATGCCAAAGAACCTTCGCGTTCCTAAAGTATAAAAAGTTTTAAGCTTTAACTAAATAAGTTCCAGATAAACGTTCGTGAATTCCACGTCCGTTCTCATCGTATGTAATTGCGAAAATTACAGTGCAAAGTAGCGCTGTTCTAATTAGCGCTTGAACCGGAGTTGGCGCACCGCCATCTTTAAATCTCACTACTTTGATTCGCACTATGCGATGGCCAAATGAAGCTCCACCAAATGCGGTAAGGATTGAAACCTCTACAAAAAAGAAGATTAAGGTCGTAAATTGGCCATCTAGATTGAAGCCTTTAACGATAACCAGGCAGGCTAGCCAATCGCAGCCTAACCCCGCCATTCTGCGGAAAAGTGTGACTTGGCGCCCTTCGAACATGCGCCGAAGCCTACTAGCCCCCTTCACGAAACAAGACTGTAACAATCCAAGTACGACTAATTAACACTTCCGCCCTAGGGTTCTACCCATAACCCGGTCAACGTTGATGGGTAAAAAATATAAATCTATTGGGAGATTTAATGTTTAAGAACTCGAAAGAAATCCTTGATTTCATCAAGAAAGAAGATGTGAAGCTAGTTGATATTCGCTTCATCGATCTTCCAGGTATCCAACACCACTTCAACGTGCCAGCAGGCGCATTTGATGAATCTGTATTTACAGATGGTTTGATGTTCGATGGCTCATCAATCCGTGGTTTCCAGTCAATTCACGAATCAGATATGAAGTTGCTACCGATTCCAAGCTCTGCATACCTTGATCCGTATCGCAAAGAGAAGACTTTGATTGTTCTCTTCTCAGTGCATAATCCAATTGATAACTCACCTTATTCACGTGACCCACGTGGTGTACTTACCAAAGCGGTTCAGTATTTAAAGAGCACTGGAATCGCTGATCAAGCATTCTTCGCTCCTGAAGCCGAGTTCTACATCTTCGATGCAATCCGTTTTAAGACAGATATGCACGAGGCTTACCACCACATTGATTCATATGAGGGTTGGTGGAATCGCGGCGAAGAATTCGACGCAGATGGCACACCTTCACGCGGTTACCGCACACGTATCAAGGGCGGCTACTTCCCTGTTTCACCAACAGATCAATTCGCAGATCTTCGCGATGAAATCGTGATGCAACTTGAGAAAGTTGGTCTAGAGGTAGAACGTTCACACCACGAAGTTGGTACCGCAGGTCAGATGGAAATTAACTATCGCTTTAGCGATGTTGAAACAGCTGGCGATGACATCATGAAGTTCAAGTACGTTGTTAAGAACACTGCTTGGCAGAACGGTAAGACTGCAACATTTATGCCAAAGCCACTTTACGGTGACAATGGTTCAGGTATGCACGTTCACCAATCACTTTGGAAAGATGGAAAGCCGCTGTTCT
>ERZ650311.1398-NODE-1398-length-12050-cov-5.775073_pt1 | contig 12050 bp, 7 predicted proteins | sample MGYA00376247_ERZ650311 | MGnify/ENA primary metagenome ERZ650311 (study PRJEB26733, sample SAMN07839324) | wastewater metagenome | biome: small river; feature: stream; material: water | place: USA: North Carolina | collected 2016-07-28 ... | reverse complement strand
TCTGCCGCCACCACGCGCTGGTAGTTCTTCTTCATCACCAGAGCCGCCGTATTCCTTGCGTGGAACTCGCTGTTCTGGAACAGGAACATGCCTGCTCTGCCGACCTTGTCGAACAGAGACCCGCCGCCCCTCATGTGCGCGTCCAGCAACGTGTTCGCATCCGGCGTCACGCCAATGAGGTTCTTTCCTTCCGGACCGAATGCGGCCATCGGAAAGTGCTTCCGGATGATCTCCATCTCCGCTTCCTCACCAAGCGGCGCCAACCCCCTTTTCGCCCTGTCCACCATGTACGCGCTGGTCTGCTGCAGGGACTCGGCGTAGGCCGACATCACATCATCGGCCCTTGCTCCCACCGCGGTCAGCGTCAGCGGCTGCATCATGTTCAACATCACGCTGCTGTTGTTGAACCACAGGTGGCTCGCGTAGAGCCACTTCGCCAGACCGTGCCCCAGCCCGAGACTCGGCGAGTCTCTGTCAAAATCCGCGTATTCCCGCAGACGACCGATCATCCGTTTTCCGACCTCACCGCCCCTCTTCTCCACGAACTCGGCCAACCTCGTGTTGACGAACCACCCGGCCTGCTCCTTGGCCGCAATCCCCGCGTTGTACATCGCCAGATACTCAGGTCCGGCCTGCCCCACCATGCTCGGCAGCCCCGTATCCCGGAGATACGCCTGCATGGCGCTGCTGTCCAGCCTCTGGTAGATCCTCTCCGTAAGGTCCGCGTACGTCGGCTTCCCCGTCATTCCCTTCGGAATGACATCCCCCACCTTGACCTTCACCCCGCCGCCGACGTGCGTCCACCTGTTTCTCGTACTCTCCGGGACCTTCCCCACCAGCGAGGCGTCCGCCGCCAGCGCCGCGTCATCCGCCGGACTGCTCAACGCCGTGGCCACGCTCATCGAATCCACGTACCTCCCGTGTGCCATCTGGGAGTTGGGTCGCAGAGCCATGAACCCCCTCCCGTCGTCTCTGAGGGTCTTGTGCGCCGCCGTCTGCACCGCCCTCACGTGCGCCTTCCCCTCCTCAGTCAGGTTCTCACCCAGCCCGGTCAGCCAGTCCGGGTCGTACCACAGATCCTTCTCCGTGATGGGCGCAATGTGCTTGGTAAGGTACCCAGCCAGCATCGGCTGGTTGTCGATCGCAGCTCTCGTCACCTGATCCAGACTGAGCGTCGGCGTCTTCCCGCCCACCTTCACGAGGCTGTACGTGTTCCGCGGATAGTAAAACCTGTCTGAGTTCCAGGCATCCGGAGACACCGCGTCGCTCACCAGCTCGATAACCGCTTCTTCCCACCCCTTCTGTGTGGCCGTTCCCACCATCCTCAGATGGTCCATGTTCTCGTTGCCCAGAATCTCCGTCAGAATCTGCATGCCCTGCGGACTTGTGGACCCCCTCCCGACCTCTCCGAGCGCCGGGTGCGGCCCGTACTGCCTCCGGATGTCGTTGAGTACATTCCGCACCTTCTCCCGGTCGATGACAAAATCACCTGCCTTGTCAACGAGCCCTCCTCCGCGCCACGTCGTTGACTTGTCGAACGCTTCCAGATCTCCCAGATAGCGAACGAACATCCTCCTCCGCGCATAGTCCTGCATGCGAAGAAGGTCCATGCCCTCATCACCGAACTCAGCCTGCAGAGACCCCCTCAGATCTGCATCCACGAGGGCCGGCTCAAGGATGGTCTTGGACCTCCTGATCTGAGGCACCGTGGTCCTGATCTCCAGCGAGTTCAGCTCCTGAAACTCTTCGATCCCAATCCCCTGCCGCTCGTACCTCTTCCTCTGCCCGCCCGTCAGTGCGAACCACGCATCTTTCGCCTTGCTCCTCTGCTCAGCGCGAAGCTGCTCCAACCTCTGGATCTGGGCCTTCGTGATATTCGTAGTTCCGTGCAGAAGCGGGTCATCCATCACCTTGCGCCACTGACCTCCCGCCTCGCGCACCTCCGCGTCGTAACTCAGCTCCTTGACCGTTCTCTCCGACGCCCTGTCCACCCCCGCCGTAACCGCCCCTGACAGATTCTGATACCGCTCCAGCAACCCCCTCTTCACACTCCCGGCCGGATAGTTGACCGGATTCAAAATGTCAACCGCGCTGCCCTCAGCCCACTTGCCCGCCTCCGCCCCGGGAACCATCCCATCAATCTTCGCCATCAGCCTGTTCAGAGAGGGCCCGATCGTCTTCACATCCTCTTCGATCATCCGGGCTCTGAGGTTGGCCACCCCGCTCTGCACGTGCTGATACCCCGTGTCGTTCAACACCTCCAGCGAACTCATCACTTCCTTCATCAGCGGCGCCGACTTGCGCGCGAACGTGCTTGCCTCCTGCGCAAAGAAGCTCTTTCCGCCGGCCAGCGCCCTCGCCCCCACAGGCGCCATGAGAAACAGGGCCCACACCCACGGGTTGGTCGCGGCTTCCGCAACGGCCCGCAACACCCCGCCCTCCGGCGCCCCCATCCGATCTGCCAGCGTCTTCCTCTCCTCCGGTGACAGCCGATCCGGACCGAACACACTGTCCCTCAACGACGCCCACGAAGCCACACCGCCGCCCAACTGGCTCAGCGCAAGGCCCGGGGCGTCATACACATTCAACGTCTGAAAGGTCTCAGCCATGATCCGTTACACCTCCCGCGTTCGTCGCGGCTTCGCGACCCTCCTCTCCCGCATCGAAGAGATCGGAGACGTCTCCAACATGGTAGATCACCCGTGGGCCTGCCACCTCTCTGCGCCCGCGCGGCTCGACGTCGAAACCGCCCTGAAGTACATGTACCAGGAATCCGAAGACCAGGCCAGGTGGGAGGCAGCTGCCGCCCAGAAGAAAACTCTGGATGCAGAAAAAAAACCCGTCCTCCGAATCGAAGGACGGGTCTCCCGACAATCCTCTCCCTGAATGAGGATCATCCCGTATTACTTGATGACTTCGGTCATCCGCACTTCCACCGAGAACTGCCCGATTCCCGACAGGTTGCCGCTGCTCGCCAGCCACAGCGAATCCCCGGCCTCCAGAATATTCTGGCTCGGCACGCCCTTGCTGGTGACCAGCGTCAACGTCTTCGCCGTGTGCGCCGCCCCCGTGTCCATGTCATCACCGCTCGTGATGAAATATCCACCTCCTGCATCCGTCGAGTCCGTGGGCCCCGCCACCCCCGCACCCGCCCGGCTCGCCTTCACGATCAGCGTGCTCCCGGGATCCGTCGCGTGTGCGATCGTGATTTGATTGATCGCGGTCCGCTTGTTCACATGCAGCACCTTCAGCGCGGTCACCGACCCCGCCGTGGTCGCCATCGAGTGAATCCGATTCACCTGCAGCATCTGCTCTGCGAGAACATCTGCGTATTGACCTGCCATCTTGCCGCTCCTTTATCGCCTGAACAGAGGAAGTCCGCCCTGATCCGGCAGCGCCGGCTCCTGTTCCAGCAGTATATCCACCATCTGCTGAACCCGCGACGGCAACCTCCCGCCCTGCTTCGCCATCCCCATCAGCGCCTGTTGACCCCCTCCCGTTGCGAGAAGTCTGAGGAGGTCGAAGTCCTGCCTTCGCTTGCCGCCCGGTGGCATGTTGTACCGTCCACCCCGACGGCCCTGCCATGTCTTTTCCCAGACCGCGTCATCCTGACCAAACAGCGGGAGGTCCCTGCGGTCCTCCGCCTTCACCCCGCGAACCCCTCTATCCACATCCGCCAGATCCTTCGGCGTGATCCCATACGGAAGTCCCCTTCCCGTCTTGTCTGAGGGGGGTGCCGCGGGGTTGGCCTTCTGTCTCGCCTTTCGCTCGGCGCCGCTCAATCGCGACATCTGGTCCATGCGGTCCACCGTCTGCAGCGACACTCCGGCCCTCCCGGTGTGCACTCGCTCTCCCTCCACGTCGCTCTTGTAGAGATCCTCAAACGAGTTGTTCCGGCTGGACCGCATCTTCTTCCACAGGGCCGGAGTGACCGGCCCCTGCGTCAGCTTGCCGCTGCTCCGGGTCGCCTTCTCGATACGGGGCTCCATCTCCAGAGCCCTCTCCCGGGCGTCGTACGCCTCCCTACGGGCTCCTCTGATTGCATCCGGAGCCCCAGTCATCGGATTGATCACCGAGCTGGTCTCGTCGGGGGCGTCTTCGACATCCTTGGCCCACTTCGCCTGCGCCTGCAGGAAGCTGGCGTCCTCGCCCTTCTTCGCCTCCTGCGCCCGCGCTGCGTTCACTTCCCACCCCTTCACTCCGTTCTTCCGTTTCCAGCTGGCGTCCATCCAGTGCTGCGCCTCGCTGAGCCTGCCCGCCGCAGCCGCCTTCCTTGCCAGATGCGTGAACTGCCCCTCGTTCTGCGAGACGACTTCAAACCTGTTTTTCCACCTCTTCAGCAGCTCGGGCGCGTTGTCTCTCAACTCCACCATCCCCAGGCGAGCTGCCTCCTCCGTGCGCATGAAGCCGCTTGCCAAGTCGCTGGCTGCCTTCGCACCCTCAGCGTTCGGATTCCGACGCAGCTCCTCCCTGATCCTTTCCTCGACCGCCCTCAACCCGCTCAGCGCGGCCATCTTCTTACCTGCCGGTCCTGCCTGCCGAATGACCCCCCTCCCATCTGTCTGCCAGTTCCGGGCGCCGGCTGTCTCCTGCGTGATTCTCTCCCCTTCGCTCATGCTCTCCGCCGGCCTCTTGGGCAGACGTGGTCCGAACACCCGCGCCCGCTCCGTGGGTGCCCTGTCCTGATACCCAAGCCTCGCCTCTTTCGCCTGCGCCCGCGCCGCAGCCTTGTCTGTCAGGGGCTTGGGCACCGCGACTTTGGCTTTCGGCAGTCTGGGCTTGACCGGGCTCAGTTTCACAGCGACTCCTCACCACTCCGGAACCGACCGTTGGACATCCCCAACGCGACCGCTCTCAACACGTCCTCACGCGGCTTGCCTCCAATGACGGTCGCGTCCTGCGGCAGAGCCATGCCCGTAGCCAACTCGTTGAACGCGTGCGGGGCGTGCGACGCCAGCAACTGCAGATTCTCATCGACCAGTCTCTGAGTCCTCTTTCTCCGCGAGGCCGACTCCATCTGCGCCTGCGCCAGAGCCAACTCCGCCCTTCTCAGCTTCTCTTCCTGACCGAACGCATCGAACTTCTCACCCGCCCCCACGACCGCGTCCAACACCATCGGAGCCACGAACACAGCACCTGTCGCAGTCGCCAGTGCGTTGCTGATGCCCTGCTTCTTGTTCCACCGCCCAACCGATCCGATCAGCTGACGAATCGGGCCCTTCTTCCCTACCGACGTGGCCGCCGCGGCCGCCGCCTGCTTCGCAGCCGCACTCGGACCTCCAGGCATCATGAATGGATTTCCAGCGATCATCGCGCCATGGTCTCCATAATTTCAGCGAACGATGCCCTCTGCCGCGGCACACTCAGTTGTGCGAGCGCCTTCTGATTCCGAGCCACAATCGGGCCCATCCCCGCACTTCCCAGCAGCTCCTCAACACCCGTTTTATCCGGCAACGGCGTACCTCTCAACCTCCGCAACAGGGCGTTGTTGCTCTGGGCCGAACCCAGATCGAGCCCTTCCCCCACGTCGCTTCCGTACGCCATCGACGCCATCTTCCGAGCGAAGTCCGCCGACCTCTTCTGCCTTCCGCTCGGATCGAACCCCAACAGCTCCCCTGTGTTGAAGAACGTATCGACGAGATTCCCGGATTGCCCGAGCATCTGCGCACCGAGAAACGCATTGACTGCTGTCCCAAGCAACGGCGCCGCCATATCGACCTCCTACACCCGGGCGAGCCCGACAACGCTCACGTCCCTGTCCTGATCATAATACGACCACACCCCGTCTGCGTTCCTCGCCTCACTCCTCACCTGCCACAACCACTTCCGAACCTGTTTGGGGTTGATCCCCCTCCCGTCTGTCTGGAGCGTGTGGGATCCCACCTCCGTGAACGTACTCGCCTGCTTCGGCTCCGCCAGCACGAGAGAACAAGACCGCGTCGCATGCACACGGCACAGTTCGCCCGCGATCTCCCGCCACCCCCGTTTCATCCCCCTGCTCCCGTCTTCTGCGCGGGGCCCAGCACATCCGAACCACCGAGCATCTGGTCCACAGGCGCCGCGGGATTCACCCGGCGAACCGCCTGCGGAGACGAGCCGCGAGAACCACCCCGCACCTCCGGCACACCCCCACCAACAACGGGAGGGGGCACAAACCCGCTGACTCGATCCCTCGTGCGCTGGAGTTGTGGATCCTGATACATCATGCGGTAGACGTCGTTCCTTGCCGTTGCGGCCCAGTCTTTGAGCCGCCCGATTCGCGGAGCCGTCGCTGACAGAATGCCTTCGGACTCCACGCGGTCCAGCTGCGATCGAAGGCCCATGGCCTGAGTGGTGGCCTTCTCCTGATCCCGTCCCGAGATTGAGTCCACCGCAAGGCCGTCAGGACCCGCACCCTGAAAACGACCCCGGACCTCATCGAACCGGGAAATGCCCGAACTGACCACGTCCTTCAGCGCCGAACGAGCCACGTCACCAAGGACCGGGTCCTGCCCTGCCTTCTTCCAGAAGTCCATCAGGGGCTGTGGAACCGACTCCGGCACCGCCCCCTCCTCCATGTTCACGTACGAGTGCATGGCCCTGAGCGCGCCTTCGACGTCCTGATTCCCGGCGAGCATGCGCATCATACTCTTGGTCATCTCATTGACGGTCTGATCTCCGTCGAAGTTCCAGGTGGAAGGATTGAAAACAGCACCCGCTGTCGTTGCCGAATAGCCGCCGTTGCCGGCGCGAGACGCCGCCTTCGAGAGAGCCAGCCGAAGCGAGACTCCAAGACCCCGAGACTGCGAACCCACCTTTCCGATCTCGTCCATGATCTTCGGGTTCTGCGGTCTTCCCGGGATCTGCATTTCGGGAGCCGCCGCCTGCAGACCGGCCATCGTGGCGTTTGCGGGCGACGCCATCAGACCCTGAGCCATGGCCGACAGAAGCAGCTGCAGTTGGCCGCCATCGACCATGCCCATGATCTCTTCAAGCTCGGCCACCGGATCCGACACGATGGTTGTGGATCCCCCTCCCGTCTGTGCATCCGGAGGCGCCGTGATGTGCTGGAACGGACCGACTCCCTTTTGTGTCCCTGACGACACACCAACAGCATCCGATCGGTAGGGTGGCGTTTCCGCTTTGGGTCCCTGTCCCAACACCCCCGTGTTCGCGGTGATGACCTGCCGTTCGGCGCTCCGGTTTCCATCCAGATGGTCGAAGAACTGAGCCAGTTTGCGGGCCACCGCCTCCTGGTCTTCTGGCCTCCGCGTAACTGCCCCCGCCAACGTGTACGAAAGCGCGTTGATGGTGTTGCCCTGCGGCGCGCCTGCCTCGAACTCGGTGCCCAGCTTCTCAAGCAGCGGGCGGACATCTCCGATGACGTGATTCAGGTGAGCGACCCGTCCCGTAATCTGCGAAGTCAGGGCACCATGAAACTCCGCCGCCAGAGACCCGCTGGTTTCCGGACCACCGCTGAGGGACGAGCCAAGAGAGCCCAGGGCGCCCGCCACCATCGACGTAAACTCGGCGCCGGCCAGTTTCTCTTCGATCTGCGTCCTCTTCTCGAACAGACGCATGGCCTCCTCAGTGCCGATCCGGTTGGATTCGTCCGACAGCCGCCGATCAATCTCCTGAAGCTGCAACTGAGACAGGGCGATGTTGCGGGCCACCGCCTCCTGATACATGCGGGCGTCCAGCTCCTTCTCGCGCAGCTCCAGCTCGTCGTAGTCCTGCTGGATCTTCGCCTTCTGCATTGCCCTGTTGCGGTTGCCCTCGCCGACCGCGGTCAGCGTGTCGAGCGACTGCCCGGCGCTGATGCCGCTGGGGTTGATCTCGGTGAAGGGGCGTGCCGCGCCGAGAAACTGCTGTCCTCCGAACGAACTCATGGGTCACCTCAGTACGTTGGGGCCAAGCTGTGTGGGTTACCGCGGGAATCCACGCCTTGACGAAATGGATCCTGCCCGTTGAACAAGCCGCCACCCGCCGTCGCCGATCCGGCATTCCACGGAGCGCTGCCTCCCAGACCGGCGCCTCGGATACCCCCTCCCGTCTGGGTGGGCTGTGAGGGACGGGAGGGGAGCCCGCCGCCACCTCCGCCGCCAGCCGCTGCCTGCGTGCTGAAGAGGGCGAGGAGACCCTGGAACCAGGAGACGACACTCTCCGGGTTCTGCTGCACCAGCTGCGCGAGCTGAGTCTGGCCGTTCAGCTCCAGATTCACGGCCTGGAACATGGCGGCCTGCTGCAGAGAAGCTGTCGTTTCCCGGATGCTGGCCCCGAGCTGCATGAAAGACTGTTGCGTCCTCCGCGCCTCTGCGTCGATCGCGGCGCCCTGGGCGGCGAGGTCTCCGATGGCCTTGTTTCCTTCGATTCCCAGCTGGGTCCATGAACCTCGCGTGGAGGCAAGTTGGCCCTTCGTTGCCGCTCCCTGCAGACGAAGGTCAGCATTCGCCTTCTGAATCTGAGCCAGAGTCGTGCGGAGCTGGGCCTGCGTCGTGTTGAAGTTGCTGTAGATCGCGGTCGCCTGCGTCTGAACCTGATCAGCCACGCTCATCTTGATCTGAGTCATGGCGTCATTCTGTTCCTGCGCGGTCATGGGGGTTCCATCTGGATGGATACCTGCTTTGACCTGCTCCATCGCAGTGCGTGCCTGTTGACGAAGACCGCTCGTCATGGCACTCACCTGCTCGGCGGTCATGTCGGCGTAGTCGCGGACCGCACTCTGCATGGTGGCGACACTCTGATCCCCGCGCACATAGCCCGCGTTGACGTCCTGCTCTGCGGAGTCCAGAGTTCTCCGGGCTGCCGGCAGATCCGTACGAAGGAGACTCTCGATGCCGCCACGCGCCGAGTCCATCGCCTCCGGCACCCCTCTCGTGATGCTGTTGTAGGCGGCATCACCCAACCCAACAGCACGATCACCAAGCGCAGCGAGTGGCGAAACCGCCTGCTGAGTCTGACCGAGAAGATCAGGACGCAGCGCTGAGAGCCACGCCCCCATCTGATCAATGCCCGCTTGGTTGCGGGCGAACTGACGATCCGCGGCGCCCTGCATCGCCTCCGTGTCATTCAACAGGGCGTTGAGGAGCGAAGGATCGAGATTCCCGAAAGGACGGGAGGGGGAAAACATGCTGAGCGGAGTCGTTGTCGTGAATCGCCCAAGGCTGCCGATTGCCTCATCGCCGGAGATGCGATACCCCAGATCAGAGGCGGTCTGCACGCGGTCCTGACGTGTGATGGGCTGCTGCGCTCTGCGGATGAGGTCTGCGGTGGGGCTCGACCTCTGCGGCGGCAGAGAAGGAACCATGGGACGACGCGACATCGTCGGGGAGAACGCACGCGGACTGGAATACGTGGTCATGGTCAGTATCCGAATGCAGATGGAAGGATGGGACGGGAACGCCTGCTCTGAGACTGGTAACTGTATACACCTCTGCCCATTCCTCCCTGAATCTGACGGGGCAGTCCGTAGGCGGAGAGGGCCGGACCCAGAGGACGCATGAGGCTCGTGAAGGATGAGGGGGGTTGCCCGACGCGATTTCCGGCCTGATCCAGTTCGATGTCCTGAAGCGGGCCCCCGCCTACGGTGGCCTGTGAAAAGGCGCGGTTGGGTCGCGTGGTTGCGGGCGTCGCAGGAGCAGCCGCCTTCTTCTTGCGCTGGATGGTGCCGAGAGCGGCATCCAGCGTCTGCTGCGTGAACGCGCTCGTTCGAGGATCCAACACGAGTGTCTCCTAGGTGCGGGGACCGGCCGTGACCGTCTCTCTGGAGGCGCCGACAACTCGGATCCCAGCCAAAGAATAGACGAGATCCGGGGTGATTACACGGATTCCGGGGGAGAGGAGGGTGCCGCTGACCCCGTGCTTGCCCTCCACGTCGTTGCTCGCGGTCGTGTAGGCGGCGTTGAAGAGGGATTCCCGTTCGTAGATGGACTGGACGAGGTTTCCTGACCCGTCGTAGGTGTGGGCCACGGAGGCGGGTTCCGCTTCCTGACCTTTGAAGGCGAGGCCGATGAAGCGGCAGGAGGACGCGTACGAGGTCAGCGCGGCACCGGACACGTCGGAGAAGGAACATCCGATGCTGCTGGCAAACTTGACCATGAACGGATCCGGACCCCCTCCCGTTGGATTGGTGGTCTCTTCGATGGTGGGCAGAACCCCGCACTGCACCTCGAAGAAGATGGGAGAGAGGCCGATCGTGTCGCCGGCGGAGAGGCCCGCCAGTTCCTCGTAGGTGTCGTCAGTCAGGCGGAGTTGCCCCTGGTACCAGTCGGGGACGGAATGCACGACCGCTCTTTTGCCGATGAGCTGCCTGTTTTGGGAGGAGAGGACGTAGACGGCATATCCCCAGACTTCGATGGGAAGTCCGGAAACGGAGGTCGTTTCGATGGAGAGGAAAGGAAGAAGACCGTCGTAGTCCTCTGCGAGGGTGAGGATGGCGTCTCCCTCGACAGGCAGCATGGTGCGGCGGGGGGCTCCTGTTTCCGAGGCGCGGATGGTGGAGGACTCATAGAGGGAGTCGACGACGAAGAAGCGGATGACGGCATCTTCAGGGCGGTCCCCGTCGAAGTTGCGCGCGGGGTTCTGCGCCCAGAAGACACGTTCGACGAGCGGATTCTTGTAGTCGTCATGGAACACGTCGTCGTTGTAGGAGACGGGGTCGAACGTGAAGCGGAGCGGCCAGTGGCCGCGGGCGATCCGGACAAAGGTCGTGTCCTTCAGGAGGGAGACCTTGGCGGTGTTGAACCACATGACCGCCGTCTCGGAAAAGGAGGGGTTGAGAATGAAGAGGGCGGAGATTTCCGGGTCGTAGGCCATGCTGACGTCGGAAAGGTTGCCACGCCAGTCGCGGATGATCACCTCGTTGAGCGCGGTCAGCTCGTCGAGTTGAGCGCCTCCGTCGACGGTTTTGACGCCCTTCGGAGTCATGATGTACGCCATGGCGCCTACGGATTCGGAGGCAAAGGGCCCTGTCACGCCGAACCCGTTGTGCAGTTCCTGAACGCGGAAGGAACTCCCCTCCTTCCGGAACATGTACTGACGGTCGATGCTGAATCCGATGACGTTCTGACCGACTTCCTCGAAGGTGAGGATGTAGTTGTTGGGCGTCTTCGGAAAGTAGCGGTTGCCCGGCGGAAACAACTCAGGACTCACCTCGTAGAGGGAGGACCAGCGGGTCTCTCCGATGCCTGTGGTACCGTCGCTGATCCGGTTGTCCTCGTCGCTGGAGGTGGATGCGGTGCGGAGCCCGCTGACGATCATCGTGTTGTCCTGGAAGATGGAGGAGCCTCCTTTGGGCATCTCCTCATCAAACACCGTGCGGTCCACGTAGGTGTCCTGAATGGCCAGCGCCTTGTCTTCCAACTCGTACCAGTATGCGGACTGAGAGGCACCTCCGGTGATGAGCCCGTCGTCCTGCGCCTTTGTCTTGTACTCAGCCAACGTGATGATGTTGTCGAGGTGGAGGATGCTCGCGACGTACGTGCCGCCCGCACTCTGAACGCGGACGCTTCTGTAGACGTAGATCTGGTCGAACTTCGTCGCGTCGTACGTCACCTCCAGCACCGCATAGAGAGGGACGGCGGTGTCCGGATCGGAAAAGGAGGGCGGAATGAAGTCCTCCGCACGCGCGACAGCCAGCTCGCTGAGGGCGCTGCGTCGTCCGTTCCGCGTGTTGTAGAGGACGTAGGCAAAACTGTAGTCGCCGGGTTTCAGCTTGTTACGCGTATCCGGATCACGCGGATAGAAGTCCGCCGTGAACTCGCCGAGGGTGGGCTCCGTCGGTTCGTATTCGGTCAGCCAGATCTGCGCGGCACCGGGGCGGGCAGGCTCGTCAATGGACGTGATGTCACCCAGGCCGCCGGAGTCCTTGAAGGAGACAAGCGTCGGCATCTTCCCGGGACCGGGGTTGGTCGTGACTGAGTGCAGGAAGGGAGAGTCACGCAGGGTGGTAACGGCCACCGGAGTGCTGTCCTGAATGAAGACGTAGATGAAGCGACCCCACACGGTGACGGACATCTGACGGCCGCTCACGGGATCGAGTTCAGGGGTGATGGGAGCTGCGAGTTTGACCA
>ERZ650311.1397-NODE-1397-length-12055-cov-8.216667_pt1 | contig 12055 bp, 15 predicted proteins | sample MGYA00376247_ERZ650311 | MGnify/ENA primary metagenome ERZ650311 (study PRJEB26733, sample SAMN07839324) | wastewater metagenome | biome: small river; feature: stream; material: water | place: USA: North Carolina | collected 2016-07-28 ... | reverse complement strand
GCAAGTCCAACAACTCGGCCACTTGCTCGCAGGTGCTGCGGTCCGGGGTCGGTGTTTTGCTGAGCGCTTGCGTCGCGGCTGCGCGCGGCTGCTGTGGCGGCAAGGCTTCGGCTTTTTCAAGGTTGGCGGCGTAGTCGCTCTGGGGGCAGTAAACGATGGCGTCTTCGCCAGTGGCCGCGATCACCTGGAACTCTTCGCTCAGGTCGCCCCCGATGGCACCGCTGTCGGCGGCCACAGCGCGGTATTGCAAACCGAAGCGGTCAAAAATTTTGCGGTAGGCCTGGGCCATCACCTGGTAGCTGGCTTTGGCGCCCACGCTGTCGCGGTCGAAGCTGTAGGCGTCTTTCATGATGAACTCGCGCCCCCGCATCAGGCCGAAACGCGGGCGGCGCTCATCGCGAAACTTGGTCTGGATTTGGTACAGGTTTTTGGGCAACTGCTTGTAGCTGCGCAGTTCCTGGCGCGCAATGTCCGTCACCACCTCTTCGCTGGTGGGCTGGATCACGAAGTCGCGGTCGTGGCGGTCTTTGATGCGCAACAACTCGGGTCCCATCTTGCCAAAGCGGCCGGTTTCTTGCCACAGCTCCGCCGGCTGCACGACCGGCATGGTCAGCTCAATGGCACCGGCACGGTCCATCTCCTCGCGCACGATGGCCTCGACCTTGCGAATCACGCGCAAGCCCATGGGCATGTAGTTGTAAATGCCTGCGCCCAGCTTTTTGATCATGCCGGCACGGATCATGAGTTTGTGGCTCACCACTTCGGCATCGGCCGGGGCTTCCTTGAGGGTGGAGACGAGAAACTGGGAGGCTTTCATGGGGTGCGCAGCAGAAAATTTGGGAGAGTCCTCTTGAAGGCACAGAGGGACTGTGCATAATGGACTCAGTTTAAAAATTTGAGGTTTTGATTATGCTTGACCGGGACGGCTTTCGGCCCAACGTCGGCATCATCTTGCTCAACCAGAGGAACCAGGTGTTCTGGGGCAAGCGCATCCGAACCCACAGCTGGCAGTTTCCGCAAGGCGGCATCGACCGGGGCGAAAGCCCGGAGCAAGCGATGTACCGCGAACTGCACGAAGAAGTGGGGCTCCAGCCGGAGCATGTGCGCATTGTGGCCCGCACCCGTGACTGGTTGCGCTATGAGGTGCCAGACCGCTACATCCGACGGGATGCGCGAGGTCACTACAAGGGACAGAAACAAATCTGGTACCTGCTGCAGCTTGTCGCGCAGGACTGGAATTTGAACCTGCGCGCCACCAACCACCCCGAGTTCGACGCCTGGCGTTGGAACGACTACTGGGTGCCGCTGGATGTGGTGGTGGAATTCAAGCGCGGGGTCTATGAAATGGCCCTGACCGAACTGGCGCGCTACCTGCCGCGCCAGGACCACCGCAACCGCTATTTGCGTGGCGGCCCGCGCTCGCGTGAGGCCGAGGCCGAACCCGGCCATCACGCGCCTGGCATGGGCCTGGTGCGTGCGCCCCATGAGCTGGAGTTGCCCCCTGGCGCCAGCTTCGAGCCCGACCCTCAAACACCGTTTCGACATCCCTGAACAGCGCCATTGCGAGCGCGGTAACGTCATCGCGAGCGCAGCGCGGCGATCTCTCCCCGGAGAGGGATTGCCGCGGCCCTACGGGCCTCGCAATGACGGTATCAGCGGGAGAGGACGAGGTTGTCGCGGTGCACCATCTCGGGCTCGGCGACGTAGCCCAGCAGGGCTTCGAATTCGGTGGAGGGCTTGCGACAGAGCAATCGCGCCTCGGCGCTGGCGTAGTTGGCCAGGCCGCGTGCAATTTCCTGGCCGCTGGCGTCGCGAATGGCAATCACCTCGCCCCGCGAAAACTCGCCCTCCACGGCCACCATGCCAATGGGCAACAGGCTTTTGCCCTCGTCACGCACCTTGGCCACGGCCCCTTCGTCGAGGGTGATGCTGCCGCGCAGTTGCAGGTGATCGGCCATCCATTGCTTGCGCGCTTGCTGCTTTTGCGTCGGCGCCACCAACAAGGTGCCAATGGCTTCGCCTTGGGCCAGGCGCAACAAAGCGTCGGGCTCACGGCCCCAGGCAATCACCGTGGAGGCGCCTGAGCCGGCCGCACGCTTGGCGGCCAAGATCTTGGTGATCATGCCGCCCTTGCCCAAACTGGAGCCGGCGCCGCCGGCCATGGCCTCCAGCGCCGGGTCGCCCGCGCGGGCTTCGTGAATGAAGGTGGCGTTGGGATCACGGCGGGGGTCGGCGCTGTACAAGCCTTTTTGGTCGGTCAGGATGACCAAGGCGTCGGCCTCGACCAGGTTGGCCACCAGCGCCCCCAGGGTGTCGTTGTCACCGAACTTGATTTCGTCGTTGACCACGGTGTCGTTTTCATTGATGACCGGCAGCACGCCGTGTTGCAGCAGGGTCAACAAGGTCGAGCGGGCGTTCAGGTAGCGCTCACGGTCGGCCAGGTCGGCATGCGTGAGCAAGACCTGTGCGCTGCACAAGCCGTTTTCGCGCAGCTTGGTCTCGTACATCTGGGCCAGGCCCATCTGGCCCACCGCGGCAGCGGCTTGCAAGGCATGAATTTCATGCGGCCGGGTGCGCCAGCCCAGGCGCTTCATGCCCTCGGCGATCGCGCCGCTGGACACCATGATGACCTCGCGTCCCGGCTGGCCATGCACACCGGCGACCAGCTGGGCCATTTGGCGGCACCATTCGCCAATGGCGGCCTCGTCCAGGCCACGGCCTTCATCGGTCACCAGACTGGAGCCGACTTTGATGACGATGCGACGGGCGTCGCGCAACACGGTGGAGAGACCCATGCGAAATCCGACAGAAATTAGGACGTACCCGGTTCGGTGAAGCGCGGGTCAATGTCGACCGGCGGTTGCTCGAGCACCTGCTGCGCCTTGACGTGCTGGTAAATGGCCTGCACCAAGGGCTCGCAGCCTTCGCGCGTCAACGCAGAAATTTCAAACACCGGTCCTTTGAACTTGTAGCGCTTCAAAAAATCTTTGACGCGCGCCACGCGCTCTTCGGCCGGCACCATGTCGAGCTTGTTCAGCACCAGCCAGCGCGGCTTGTTGTACAGCTCGGCATCGTATTTTTTCAACTCGGCCACGATGGCTTTGGCCTGGGCGGCCGGGTCCACGCTGTCGTCAAAGGGCGCCAGGTCGACCAAATGCAGCAGCAAGCGGGTGCGCTGCAAATGCCGCAGGAATTGCAAACCCAGGCCCGCACCTTCGGAAGCGCCTTCGATCAGCCCGGGCACGTCGGCCACCACAAAACTCTGGCTGGGGCCCACGCGCACCACGCCCAAATTGGGGTGCAAGGTGGTGAAGGGGTAGTCGGCAATTTTGGGGCGGGCGTTGGAAATGGCGGAAATCAGGGTGGACTTGCCCGCATTGGGCATGCCCAACAAGCCGACATCGGCCAGCACCTTGAGCTCGAGCTTGAGGCTGCGGCGCTCGCCCGGATGACCCGGTGTTTTTTGGCGCGGCGCGCGGTTGATGGCGCTTTTGAAACGCATGTTGCCAAAGCCGCCATCGCCGCCCTTGGCGATCATGACCAGCTCATTGGGCACCAACAGCTCATGCAGCACCTCGCCGGTTTCTGCATCGCTGATGATGGTGCCCACGGGCATGCGCAAGGTGATGTCGTCGCCGGCGGCGCCAAACATGTCCGAGCCCATGCCATGTTGCCCGCGGCGGGCTTCGTGGCGGCGTGAGAAGCGGAAGTCCACCAGGGTGTTCAAGGCCACATCGGCCACGGCATAGACATGCCCACCGCGTCCGCCGTCGCCCCCGTTGGGGCCGCCGAACTCTTTGTACTTCTCATGGCGAAACGAGACGCAGCCATTGCCCCCATCACCTGCGGCAATGTCGATAAAGGCTTCGTCAACGAATTTCATGCGTGTATCTTAAAGGGGATCCAAAAACAAAGCCCCGACTTGCGGGGCTTTGTCGGGTCGGTGTAACCAGCCTCAGACCGGGGTCACGTTGACCGTGTGCTTGTTCAGCGAGCCTTTGACAGCAAAGGACACCTGGCCGTCCACCAGGGCGAACAGGGTGTGGTCCTTGCCAATGCCGACGTTCACGCCAGCATGGAACTTGGTGCCACGTTGGCGCACGATGATCGAGCCTGCGCTGATCTGTTCGCCACCAAAAGCCTTGACGCCGAGCATCTTGGGCTTGGAGTCACGACCGTTTCGCGTTGAGCCGCCGCCTTTTTTCTGTGCCATGTCAAATGCTCCTCAATCAGGCTTGGATCGAAGCAATCTGCAGTTCGGTGAACTGCTGACGATGCCCCTGGCGTTTTTGATAGTGCTTGCGACGGCGCATTTTGAAAATGCGCACTTTGTCGTGCTTGCCATGCGCCACCACAGTGGCTTTGACGGATGCACCGGACACCAAGGGGGTGCCAACCTTGATTTCGGCGCCGTTTCCGACGGCCAGAACCTGGTCGATCACAATCTCTTGGCCAACGTCCGCAGCAATCTGTTCTACTTTAATTTTTTCGCCAGCAGCAACACGATACTGTTTGCCACCGGTTTTTATGACCGCGTACATATGAAACCTCTAGATGAAATCTGAGTGAACTCTGTGGACGGATTTCCGCAGAGCCCTCTAGTATAGCACCAATACCCCTTTGAGAGCAAGCTCCGGCCACAACCCAAGCCGTAATCCCTATAATTGCTAGGTATAGCTACGGTTTTACCGGAACCCTACCCTTGTCTACCCCCTCCAACGCCCTGTCCCTGATCGCTGCCGATATGGCAGAGGTTGACCGCGTCATCGCGCAGCGGCTCGATTCTGGGGTGCCCTTGGTGGGCACGGTATCGCAATACATCATTTCAGCAGGTGGCAAGCGCATTCGCCCTGCCCTTTTGCTGCTGATGTCAGGCGCCATTGGTTATACCGACCCGCAGCGTTTTAATTTGGCGGCCATTGTTGAATTCATCCACACCGCTACTTTGCTGCACGACGATGTGGTCGACGCATCCACCCTGCGCCGTGGCAGGCCCACCGCCAACGAGTCATTTGGCAACCCAGCCAGCGTGTTGGTGGGCGACTTTTTATATTCCCGTGCCTTTCAAATGATGGTCGATACCGGCGAAATGCGGGTCATGGAAATATTGGCTGATGCCACCAATGTGATTGCCGAAGGCGAAGTCATGCAATTGATGAATATGCATGACGCCAATTTGGACGAGGCGGGTTATTTGCGCGTGATTCGCTCTAAAACTGCTAAATTATTCGAGGCCAGCACCCGCTTAGCAGCCATCATGAAAAAGGCACCCACCGCCCTAGAAAACGCTTGCGCCGAATATGGTCAAGCATTGGGCACTGCTTTTCAAGTGGTTGATGATGTGCTGGATTACGACGGTGAAGCGTCGGAGTTGGGTAAAAACTTGGGGGACGATTTGCGTGAGGGAAAAAATACCTTGCCGCTCATCATTGCCATGCAACGCGGCACAGCTGCACAAAGTGATTTGATCAAGCACGCCATTGAAAATGGCGACATATCTGCCTTGGCAGATATTGTCGCCATCGTGAAATCCACTGGCGCACTGGAGGCAACAAGGACCGCAGCCAATGCGGAAGCTCAACGGGCGATTGCCGCCTTAGAGCACTTGCCTGCCACCCCTTATCGCGAGGCGCTGCACACCTTGGCAGCCCAATTGCTGGACCGCCGCCACTGAGCGCAACAGCGCCGAACCAGGCTTTTATGCCGCTGTACTGGGCGCTGCGGAAGGGCTGATCAAGGCCGAGTCCAAAGTGCCAGCGGCCTTCAAGGCCTGCACCCAAGAGGGGGAAACGCCACGACCTGTCCAAGTTTGTTCTGGATTCGCTGGGTTACGGTATTTAGCCGCCACTTTTTTACCAGCCAATGCGCCTTTTTTAACGACTCGCGTGGTTTTGGCCGATTTAGTCGATTTATTAGCACCCAATGCTTTGGCAATATCAGCAGCAGTTAATCCTGCTTCTTTGGCCAAGGTTACGATTTTCGACAATACCTTGTCGTTGGTTTTAGCTAATAAGGCTTTTTCTCGTTTTTCTAGAGCTTCGCGGTCTTTGCGTAATTTTGCCAATTGTGCTGCTACTGAGCTGCGGGCCATATAGTTACTCCAATTAATTAATAAAGAGTCCTATTTTATAGCGATAAATTAATTTGGGGAAATTTAAATGGCATTTAAATTAATTTGAATATAAAAATTGGTCTTTTTTCTATTTTACAGATAACATTCGACGATGACTGATTTCGGCAAACCTTACCAAGACAGTATTCAGCAATGGGACACTGCCTGCCAACACTTTCAAAAAGAGTTTGGTTTTGACCCACACGAAATACTCACAATCGACACCATTCGCGAGATGTTTGCTGAGCTAGTCGACAATCATGCACTGTCTGAAAACGCCTCAATCTCTTTGATGTACGCCCTATATTTCCTCGGCTACATCACCCTTCTAGAAATGATGCGCGCCAAAGACGAAAGTTTTGAAATTGGCGATCTGAGCGACTTTTATTTGATATTGGATGCCGCTGACGATTGGGCTAACAAAGCCTCTGATGCCGATGTGCTTGCAGAAGTTGCACAGCCCATCATCGAGACCACGCGCCAAGTGATGGGTAAACTGAACTTGGTCCGCAGTTAATTCAACCTAAGGGTTTTACTCTTGCACCAAGCGGCAGGGGGCTTTGATGCCCTTTTCAACCCGTTTTTCCTCGCAATAACGCATGGCTCGGCGCTCCCCCTCGGCTGACATCTTGATGTGAATAGAACAGCGAAAGACCATTTTTTCACCGTCTGAATGGCTATCAAAGGCTGCAGCGCAGTGGCTCATTTCAGTCATTTCTGGTTTGAGTTCTTTGTAGACAGATCGCAACGGGTCGGGTAGCTCTCGTAAATCGACGGTTGGGTAATTGCCAATGGGTTTGGCGCAGACAGCAACACTCATGCAACCCAACACGACCAAGCAAAAGGCCGTCACAGTTTGGCGCGAAATAAAACGCATGAAACAGGTCATTTGTAAATCCCCTTCTAAGCGAGATTATTTTATGACGGGAAGCTTTTCAATCACTGGTACGCCATCTAAATACGGTGCGCTTTTTTTACCGAACAAGATAGGGGTGGCCACACCGAACAGCAAAAACAGCATGACAAAAGCAATCAATGTCGATTTTAAAAACTTAGGCGAATCAATGAATCTTTCTTGCTTGAGGCTAACGCCAGGGCGAGCCGTGTAACGGTTACCCAGCACGGGACTGTTGCCAATATAGAACACATTGGCGCGTGGCAATCCGTTGGCTTGCGTTCCGCTCAAGGTAGAAGCCAAGCGCATGGCAGCCTGAATTTTGTCAGCTGGCGACGCAAATTTGTCATGCCCGCCCTCTTCCAATTGTTGGACTTGAGCCATCGTCAACCCGCACAAACGCGCCACATGGGTGCGATCCAAACGGTAAAGTTCTCTCAATTGTTTGACGGCCCAGCCGTCGACGACTTCTGTTGACATGACACACTCTTTGATTTGATGTAAACGCCTTGATGACATTTCATGTATCGGCACAACCGTAAAGTTCTTGAAATTTAGCATCCACCATCGGCGACTGGCAAGCCTCTTGGCCCAGTTCGGCAGTGTGGTTATAGTTCTACAAAAGCCCATGAAATGCTTGACCCATGCCACAAGAGACCCCCGACACCGCCACCCCCACCCCGACACCACCTCCAGCGGATGAGGCGTTGCAGTCCTTCATCGACAAAATCAAAGAAACCATTCAGCTGAGCTTGGATGAGAAAGAGCTTGACTTGGTGATCAAGCGGCGGCTCAAGAAATTAGACGACTGGGACACATGGTCCAACGAGGCACGTACGGCGTTTTCGCATTTGATTGCAGCTGAAATATTGAGCAGCAAAGCGTCTGACATTCGCATTGATCACGCCATCGCTTTCGATGAAGACCATCAATCAGCCTTTGATGAACTGGTGGCGTTTTTGAAAAAACGACGACGCAGCACATCCGTCAAAACTGCGCCCGACAAACCCATCGAATAAGACCAGCGGCAAGGATTTGCCGCACTCAAGAAGCGCATGCTGGGTCCGAATCCAACCCAGTACAGGTATGAGCCTGTGATTTCCCAACCTCGGGCAAAACATGAACTTCGACCAACATTCCGTCAACATTCTCGCGTTCACGCTTTGGTGCAAACGCTTTTTGGGCTTGACGCTCTTAGGGCTTTTGCTCGCGTGCGGCGGTGGCGGAGGTGGTTCGACCAAGGCAGCCGAAGAACCCACACTGTCGTTGACGAATGCTTCTAAGAGCGACCCCAGCGTTTCTGACAATTTTTTCCCTGGCGATCCGATCTTTTTATTACCCACCTACACATCAGGCACCGGAAAAATCACTTGGCTTGACAACGCTGGCGCCACGCAAACGCGCTTCATCGACAAGTCGGGCACCCTGGTTCAAGTCAATCCTTTGGTCACGACTGTCTACACCTTGACGGTCACATACCAAGACCCCACACAAGTTCGTACCAACTTACTCACGAAAACCGAGAAGTTGACCGTGACCATCACACCCGTGGCAGTGCCTCCAGTGACGCTTGAATTGGGGGGGGAAATGACCGTGGCAAGAAGCGATCATGCTTCGGTCCTTTTACCTGATGGCCGGGTGTTGGTCATAGGCGGCACAGACAGTGTGAACGTATTGAAATCAAGCGAACTGTTCGATCCTTCCACGGCGACATGGCGTGCCGGTGGAGATATGAAGACGGCAAGAAGAGGTCACACCGCAACGCTGTTAGCGGATGGAAAAGTCCTTGTGACTGGTGGGTTCGATGGCAAAGCTGCTTTGGCTACAGCAGAAATTTACGACCCCTCTTCCAGCGTTTGGACAGCCACCACAGCGCCCATGACAAACAGCCGCAGATTTCACTCTGCCACTCTGCTCAACGATGGCAAAGTGTTGATCGCGGGCGGCGTGGCCGGACCCCTTGTGACAGCAGACCCCAAAGCCACCGAGCTTTACAACCCTGCAACAGGCACCTTCACGCCTTACTCCGCATTCACAGAAACGTCTAGCGGTTTAGGTACAGGTATTGCATTGCCTGAAGCTAGGCAAGGGCATACGACAACCAAGTTAACTGATGGATGCGCAGCCACCTTCAATTCATGCATTTTGTTCGTTGGCAACAGCGGGGTTAACTCGGCTGCAGCCAAACTCCTCAACTACAACAGTACCGCACCCGAGACCTCTACTTGGGCTTTGGCTGGATCTATGTCCTATCCCAGATACAACCACGCAGCTGTTGTTCTGAGCGACAACAGAGTGTTGGTAACTGGTGGTTTTGGTTCCAAATCTGGTACGTCTAAATCAGCTGAGATTTACACGCCAGGTAAAGACTGGGATTCAGTTACCCCCATGGCCACCGACCGCGCACTTCACACCAGCACCAAACTACAAGACGGAAGGGTTTTGGTGGTTGGTGGCTATGACGGCTCGAAAGCGCTCACAACGATCGAGATTTATGACCCAACGGCAAATACTTGGACAGCGACAAGCGCCTCGAAAGTGCTCAACACAGCGCGCGCCATGCACACAAGTACGCTCCTGGGAAGTGGCGATGTGCTGATTGTTGGCACGTATTTCCAAACCTCTGGAACGATTTCAAAAACCACCGAAATCTGGCGTCGTTGATTAAAAGGAAACACCATGAAAAAAACATTCACTTTGCTCGCATTGACTTTCGCTTCTCAATTGAGCTTTGCCCAAACCATTTCAGAATCTTTGTTTGAAGGAATCAATCTGAGTGTGGGTGCGTCACAACTCAAGACCAAAGAAACCACCGCAGGCACAGAGACCTTCAAAACCACAGTGGGCGTCGCAAAAATCAACTACACCTTCGCACTGGCTTATCCCGCCAAGCTGGGTGTGACAGCCACCATGGATTTGAAAAATGCCAAAGCAGGTGCGAATGAGGTCTTAGCCTCAAAAACACCCAGTGAGCTCACCATCGAGCCTGGCGTCTTGTTGCAGAGTAATTCTTTGCTCTACGCCAAATTGGGTAGTTTTGCCGCGCGCTATGAAAGCAACACCGAAGGTCGCGCCTTGAGTGGCAAGACGGTTGGTTTGGGCATCAAGCACTACATTTACGACAACAATTTTGTGCAGTTTGAATGGACAAAACGCACCTCAGACGCGCAGAACGCTGGTTTGGCAAATGCCAAATACAAGCAAAGCAGCCCATCGCTTTTGTTTGGCTATACCTTCTGAATCAGACAGTTGATCACTGACTTTATCGACAAGCCAAGTTCATCATCTTCAATGGCTTGTCGTGGTTTGGAAAAACCTTTCGCTTGATGAATTGCTTGGTGAAGTCTGAATTGCCCTGCTCAATGAATTTGTCGTTGTGCTTATAGGTGAGCACCGGAAACTTGCCATCGATGTCGTTGTAAAAAGTGCGACTTTTCAAATGGATGGTTTGATCTTTGCAATTGAACTCATAGGTGGATAGCTCGGATGAGTAAACCACCATGCGCAAATGCTTTGGTGCACCAGCGTCATAAATAGGCACCATGTCTTGCACAGACAACATGTTGAAGATTCGGAGAGTGGAAGACTTGCCTTTGACTTCGATATTGGGGTCGTAGTACTGAAGTGCATTGCCATAATTGCCGTCGAAATACACCCAGGCGGCCCAAGCCGTCTGTTGCGCCAGCAAAATCCACAATAACAAGGCCATTTTTTTCATAGTGCCACTTCATTTTAGTCAGGCTTGGGTAGACTTGACGCATATTCAATGAATTTGGGAGCCGCTCATGGACAACGGAGCATACGAAAAATACCGCCAAGAAAACCCTGTCGTCAACACGCCGCTATCCACCTATGAAGATGTCCAACTCTTTGTGGATCACTTAACGCCGGTTGAGCAGGCCGTCTGTGCCGTGGCTTTGGTCTTGGCTGTGTACGCCGTCATCAAAGTGATTGGCAAGCTTCGAAATAAGCGTCAACCTGAAGACGAGTGATCCGCTGCGCGGTTGATCCCATCAACTGCAACACTGACAGCCAATGACTTTGTGAGGCTAACTCGCCATGGGTTATTGCATGGCAAGAAGAATCTTTGGTTTTATCACCAAGCTTCTCAGTGACGCCTACAAACGATTCAAACCGCACAACTGCAAGCCAAGCCCTACACCATTGGATTGAGCAGGCCGTCAATTGCGGTGCGTCTGACATTCATTTCGAAAGCGATGCGTCTCAATTTCGCGTTCGCTTTCGCATAGACGGGCAATTGCGCATCATGGCGCAACAAGATTTGCATATGCGTGACGCTTTGCTGTCGCGCCTCAAGGTGTTGGCGCGTTTAGACATCGCCGAAAAACGCTTGCCGCAAGATGGGCGCATTCAATACCCGCTGAAAGAGGCACAAGTGGATTTACGGGTGAGTTCTTTGCCCACACTGTTTGGTGAAAAACTGGTGGTGCGCATTTTGAACCACAGCCGCACCCGCCCCTCCCTGCAAGCGCTCGGCTATGAAGACGATGATGCGCAAAAACTCAGAGCAGCGCTGAAACAACCGCACGGCATGATTTTGATGACGGGACCGACCGGCTCGGGCAAAACACTGTCGCTTTACAGCTGCCTTGAGTTGTTGAATCAACCGCATGTGAATATTTCGACGGTGGAAGACCCGTGTGAAATTCAACTCAGTGGCGTGAACCAAATGACACTCAACACCCGCGCAGGTTTGACTTTTGCCAGCGCATTGCGCGCGTTGTTGCGACAAGACCCAGACATTTTGATGGTGGGTGAAATTCGCGATTTAGAGACTGCAGAAATCGCCATTCAAGCGGCACAAACCGGCCACTTGGTTTTGTCGACTTTGCACACCAACCACGCGCCCGCCACCTTGATGCGTTTGCGCCATATGGGCATCTCTCCTTTCTTGGTCACGGCCAGCGTGGTGTTGATCGTGGCGCAGCGCTTGGTCAGAACGCTGTGCCATGCTTGCAAGCGCCCCGCTTCAAAGGCGCACACAGCTATTTTTCTAGACACCTTAACGGCCGCAGACCGTCAAGCTC
>ERZ650311.1395-NODE-1395-length-12074-cov-4.340045_pt1 | contig 12074 bp, 14 predicted proteins | sample MGYA00376247_ERZ650311 | MGnify/ENA primary metagenome ERZ650311 (study PRJEB26733, sample SAMN07839324) | wastewater metagenome | biome: small river; feature: stream; material: water | place: USA: North Carolina | collected 2016-07-28 ... | reverse complement strand
CAAAAAACGGTCTCAAGCCAATACATCCTGCCGTGATTATAGGGTTAATTAGGCGTAACAACAAACAGGGATAACCCAGCCTGACCCAATCTTGACCAAGGTTAAAATGATAGTGAGTGCTTACACTTAAGCAGAATCTGGTCTAGTCTTGCGTCCAATTTGATTTAGATCAATATAGGCCACGCTGTCTTTGGCCTTCGCAAGATGCTTTCCAATCGCCCAGGCATGTCCATACACCACCTCTAAAGTGAGTTTTTGCGGCAAAACACTCAATTCTGAAGCTTCTATGGGGGAGGAATGGATCAATTTGAGAGCGTTGATATCTACCAACAATAAGGCGCTGTTTTCATAGTCTAAGGTTAGGTACTCCATGTCCATTACCGGGTCCGAAAATCGCTCAGCAAGCAAAGCATCGCCCATGTCATGCATATCCCAAGGGCTTAATAGATTTTTCAGCTGTAATCCCGGAATGGCTGCTGAACGCAACTCTTTTCCAGTGTCTGGACCCAGATAGCTAAACGCAATTAATCCACCCTCACGCAAGACTCGCCAGCACTCGTGCAGAAATTGTTTTGGGTCTGCCAGATCCTGCAATAGGAGATCACTAAAAATCAAATCAACAGAATTATCAGGAATATCAAATCTTCCTGACGATGTGTAACTGGCCAGAGAGCCGGTACGACCCCCAAATAATGAACGCCAATGCATGATTGCTTTAGCACGCCACATTGCAAAACCTGAAACACTCTCATCCAAGAGACTTATTAGGCGCGCCCTTGGGTAGCGTTTAGCAAATGTATTCAAATGCTTTCCGGGAAAGTCCGGCACTATCAAAATATCTTTTACATCGAGCTTAACGATGTCCAACTTTTGCAGCATGCGGTCTGCAATTTCGTCTTGTAACCATCTGATGGGCTGGGTCATTGGCTCAGTATACTCAGCGCCCCATGCGATTTCCAGAGAACATTCTTCAAGCGATTTGTGACCATCTTTTACCAACGGCTTGCATTGCTTGTCAGCAGTTTCAGCATCACTCCATTTGCAATAACTGCTTAGACACTTTGCGACATGAAGGCTTGTTTAACTATCAGTGCTGCTATCAATGTGGCATCACACTTCAGCCAGAAGAAATTGCCCAACAACATTGCGCACCCTGCCAAGCATCTGAAGCCTACTTTGATCAAACCTATTGCTTAGATCGCTACACAGGCATTCTTCAATCACCATTGCATGAATTTAAGTACCAAAAACGCATTGCTTATGGACATGCACTAAGTAGCGCATGGAACATGCTTATCTCTGCGCAACTTGAACACACTGGCTCAAGTTATTTGCTACCTGTTCCATTAAGTATTCAAAAGTTGGCGCAACGTGGCTTTAATCAAAGCTGGGAAATTGCCAAGAGAATTCGTTGTGAGAGACACATTCAAAAGTCCCCTTACATTCTTCGACGACATCATTATTCAGAACACCAAGCTGGAAGTAATCTTGAAGACCGACATCTTTCCATTAAAGGAATGTTCTATATTGAAGCAAAATACATAGAGCAAATTCAAAATAAAACGGTCATCGTCTTTGATGATGTCATGACTAGCGGAGCAACCCTAAATGAAATTGCCCGCGTTCTGAAGGACAATGGCGTATCTCGCGTAATCAATTGGGTACTTCTCAGGGCTGCGCGACCAATCGAAAGAGTGCAACATGTTTAATATCGTTTTATTCGAACCAGAAATTCCTCCCAATACCGGGAACATCATTCGTCTCTGTGCAAACACTGGTGCGAAACTACATCTCATAGAACCTCTTGGATTCCCGATGGAGGATGCAAAGCTTCGCAGAGCTGGCTTGGACTATCACGAATTTGCAAGAGTAAAAGTTCATCAAAATTGGGCTCAGTTTTTACAAAGCGAGAAACCCAATCCTGCACATCTTTTTGCATTGACCACGAAAGGGTCAGGAAAATTTCATGAAGGTAAGTATTCCCCTAATGATTACTTTGTATTTGGCTCTGAAACCAAAGGAATCACAGATGAAGTGAGAGATTCCATCCCAGCAAATAATCGCATGCGCCTTGCAATGCAAGATAGTAGTCGTAGCTTGAATCTGTCTAATACAGTGGCAATTGTTGTGTATGAAGCATGGCGCCAAAATGGCCTTGCTGGCGGTCAATAACAAGCTGACCTAGGAGCCGTACTTAGGATTCGATTTTTGGATCGCGCCCCATGAGCTTCTTAACAGCATCATGTGGTTTTAACTTTCCAGACAATACTTCACCCATCATGGCAGTAATAGGCATCTCTACACCAAGGCGTTTAGCTAAGTCTCCAACGGCCTGAGCGCACAGCACGCCCTCAGCAACGTGACCAAGACTAGCAAGTATTTCTGGTAACGATTTTCCAGCGGCAAGCTCAAGACCAACGCGACGATTGCGAGATAGATCTCCTGTTGCGGTCAAAATTAAATCGCCGACTCCAGTTAAACCCATACAAGTTTCAGACTTGCCACCAGCAGCTTTTACTAGTCGCATCATTTCAGCCAAACCGCGTGTCAACACTGCGGCGCGAGCGTTCAGGCCTAAATTTAAGCCATCACCAATACCTGCGGCGACAGCCAAGACATTCTTAATGGCGCCCCCCAATTCAACGCCGATCAAATCATCACTTGAATAAACGCGCATATTGCCGTGGTGGAAGGCGGCTTGAACAACTTCACAAAGTTTTGCAGATTTACTTGCGACTGTTAATGCGCATGGCATCCCCGCACCAACCTCACGAGCAAAGCTTGGGCCAGATAGTGCGCCATACGAATGCGTTATGCCATGTGAGTGAATTTTGCTTTCACGCTCTACCACTTGATGCGGCAACAAAGCAGTATCAGGCTCTAGGCCTTTGCATAGCCAAATAATATTGAGAGGGTGTTCGGCAACTTTTAAGACTTCAGCAATCGTTTCAGAAAGCCCAGACATTGGTGTAGCGATGACTAAAAGATCATCGCTCGAGAGTCTTTTGATCGCAGCAGCAAAATCGCTCTCGAGTTTTAATCCTTCAGGTAATTGAATGCCCGAAAGGTAGGCTCGGTTTTGACCGCTCTTTTGAATATCCTGTAATTGCTCTTGGCTGCGAGACCACAAACAGACATCACCCTCATTGAGGTGGCGAGTAGCCTGTGCAGCCATCGCCGTTCCCCAAGCGCCAGCACCAAGCAGTGTCACTTTCATGATCTGTGGGCTCACTTAAAAACTTAGTGAGGCTTGCTTTCAGTTGCTGCGCCTTCTTTTGCAGCGGCTTCTTGTTGAGCCTGCATCAAACGATGCTCATACATGCCATGGAAGTTAATTTCATTCAAATGAATTGGCTGGAAGCCTGCACGACTAATAATGTCGGCGATATTTGAACGCAAGTATGGGTACAAAATAGTTGGGCAAGCTATACCGAGCATTGGATCAATTTGTTCAACGGGGATATTGCTAAACTCAAAAATACCTGCTTGTTTGGCTTCAACCAAGAACAATACTTTCGTATCCACCTTAGCAGTCACTGTGGAGCTCAAAGCCACCTCGAAGATTCCTTCGCTTAAAGGAGCAACAGAAATATCAATCTCTACTTGCACTTGTGGCTCAGATGCAACCAACAAAATCTGCGGTGCATTTGGCTGCTCAAGCGACAAATCTTTTAGATAAATACGCTGAATACGAAATCCAGGCTCTTTAGATTGTTCGGTACTCTCTTGGGGTGCGGAGGATTGTTCAGTCATTACTAACTTTCTTTTGTATGTTTAATCTATTAAGCCAACAAAGGATCAAGCTTGCCGGCGCGATCCAATGCAACTAAGTCGTCATAGCCACCAACGTGGGTGTCGCCAATATAAATTTGCGGGACTGTACGGCGACCAGTGCGGGTCATCATGATTTCTCGCTGCGATGGATCGCGATCAATCAAAATCTTTTCTAGGTTTGTCACGCCTTTTTTGTTCAATAGCTTTTCTGCCATGACGCAATATGGGCAAACCTGGGTGCTGTACATCGTTACTGGAGGCATTATTTCTCCTTACTTCACCAAGGGAAGGGCTGCCGCTTTCCAAGCCTGCACGCCACCATCCAATACCCCCACCTCTACAAAACCCAACTTTTGAGCTTCGGCAAGGAGTTTGCGCGATTGAGCGCCAGTGTCACAAACCAAGACAACAGGCAGCTTACGGTCTAACTTAAGCTTTTCAATTGCGGCGGTCAAGGCAGAAGAATTGGCAAATTTAGCGCCAGGGAGGTGCCCGGCTTTGTACTCCTCCTCGGAACGCAGATCAAGCACATATGCTTTGCGACGATTAATCCAAATCGTTGCCTCTGTAGGCGACAAGCCTTTTCCGCCAATAAGCGTAGATAATGTGGGTAGGAAAAGCGCTGCGCCCGAAACCAGTAGGAGGGCAATAAGCGCTAAATTATCAATTTGCGTGAGAAAGTTCATCACCGGATTATAGAATGGCTCTATGAAACAACTTGTCCTTATTCGTCATGGCGAATCCGCCTGGAACCTTGAAAACCGCTTCACTGGCTGGGCGGACGTTGACTTAACCCCAAAAGGCGCAGAACAGGCCCTGGCAGCAGGTGCAAACCTCAAAAAAGCAGGCTATGAATTCGATATTGCCTATACCTCTGTTTTAAGGCGAGCTATTCGCACCCTCTGGAATGTACAAGACACCATGGATCTCATGTGGCTTCCAGTTGTGCACAGCTGGCGACTGAATGAACGGCACTATGGAGCTCTTACCGGACTCAATAAAGCAGAAACAGCAACGAAGTATGGTGACGAACAAGTTCACATCTGGCGACGCTCATATGACGTACGTCCTCCATTGCTAGAGGACGAAGATGAGCGCAATCCTAAGAATGATCCTCGTTACTCCAAACTCAATACCTCCGATATTCCATTGGGTGAGTGTCTGAAGGATAACGTTGAGCGTGTATTGCCATTGTGGAATGAATCGATTGCTCCAGCGCTCAAAGCTGGCAAGCGCGTTTTATTAGTTGCTCACGGTAATAGCATTCGCTCTCTCATTAAGTATTTAGATCAAATGTCTGATGAAGCCATTATGGAAGTCAATGTTCCAAATGGCATCCCACTGGTTTACGAATTAGATGATGATCTCAAGCCTATTCAACACTTTTATTTGGATTAAAACAAAAGAGCTATGCGCCAATTTCTAAAGAATTTTGCACTGATCGCAGTTGGTCTTATTGCTGGAGTTGCAGCTACGATCCAGCTCTCCGCGACTGCCCAGCAAGGCGCCCAGCTCCCGCTGGATGAATTGCGCACACTGTCTAATGTCTTTGCACAGATTAAACGTGAGTATGTGGAGCCGATTGAAGACAAGCAATTATTGACAGATGCTGTCAAAGGAATGGTGAGCAGTCTTGATCCGCATTCCACCTTCTTGGACAAAAAAGACTTTTCAGAAATGCAGGAACAAACTTCTGGAAAATTTGCTGGTCTCGGTATTGAAATTACATCTGAAGATGGCGTAGTGAAGGTATTAAATCCAATTGAAGATAGCCCAGCAGCTCGTGCAGGTCTGCAGGCAGGAGATTTAATTACGCGTCTTGATGACAAGCCAGTACGCGGTATGTCCCTCGACAAAGCTGTCCGCACTATGCGCGGCACACCGGGAACCAAAATTACTTTGACAGTATTCCGCAAGAGTGAAGAGCGCAGCTTTCCAGTAACAATTACTCGTGCAGAAATTAAAGTCCAATCAGTTAAAACTAAAATTCTTGATAACGACATTGCTTGGGTACGGATCACCAGCTTTCAGGAGCGCACCGTTCCTGATCTTGCTAAAAAATTAACCGATATCGCCAACCAAGACCCAAAACTTAAAGGCATCATTCTTGACCTCCGTAACAATGGTGGCGGTTTATTGCAGGGCGCCGTTGGGGTGGCTGCTGCGTTCTTACCAGCAGATGCAATCATCGTCTCCACCAAAGGCCAATCACCCGACTCAAAGCAAGTATTCAATGCCACTCCAGCCATGTACCGCTTGAATGAGCCTGGCGACCCACTAGCGGGCGTACCAGCCATCTTCAAGAAGTTGCCTATGGTGGTTTTAGTAAATGCCTACTCTGCATCCGCTTCAGAGATCGTTGCTGGCGCACTCCAAGACTACAAACGTGCGACCATTATTGGAAAAACTACTTTTGGTAAGGGCTCAGTACAAACCGTTCGCCCTCTGACCAATGATTCAGCGCTCAAAATTACTACCGCTTACTACTACACCCCTAGCGGTAAATCGATTCAGGCTTTTGGCGTTAAACCAGATATTCCAGTAGATCAAAATAAAGATGGTGACCCAGACGACGTTTTGATCACTCGCGAGATTGACAGCGAGAAGCATCTGCGCAACAAACAATCCGCTGAAGACAAGCTCATTAAAGATCGTGAGCAACGTCGCCTCGAAGAGCTACAACGCATTGAAGAAAAAAATGCGAAGAAAACTCCTGAGGAAAAAGAGAAAGATAAAAACAAGAAGCCGCCAGAGCTTGGCAGCGCAGATGATTTCATGCTTTCTCAAGCGGTGGCCTTTATTAATGGCCAGCCTGTGAAGCGCTCATCCTCTAAGCTTGAATAATTTTTAGCTTACGGCTAGCACATGAATGACGAGCAGTTACTTCGCTACTCCAGGCACTTATTGCTGGAAGAAATTGATGTTGTTGGCCAAGAAAAACTGCTTAACGCACATGTATTGGTAATCGGCGCTGGCGGCCTGGGAAGTGCGGCAGCGCCTTACTTGGCTGCAGCAGGAGTAGGTCACATCACCCTGATGGATCATGATGCAGTAGAGCTGACGAATTTACAGCGCCAAATCATGCATGCTGAAAGTAGTGTTGGAAAAAGCAAAGTTGCCTCCGGAAAAGAATTTCTGGAAAGACTGAATTCCACGATTCAGATCCAAACCATTCAAGCCAAAGCAACCAACTCACTGCTAGATGAGTTGTTACCTAGCGTAGATGTAGTTTTAGATTGCACAGATAATTTTTCAACTAGGCAACTGATTAATGCTATCTGCGTCAAAAATAAAACTCCACTAGTTTCTGGATCGGCCCTCAAATTTGATGGTCAAGTCAGCGTTTTTGATCCGCGTAACTCAAAGTCACCATGCTATGCCTGCATCTTTTCTCCAGATGAGCAATTTGAAGAAGTCAGCTGCTCTAGCATGGGCATCTTCTCGCCCTTGGTGGGAATTATTGGTGCAATACAGGCAGCTCAAGCCCTGCAAGTTTTAATTGGCTTTGGTGAAACCTTAGTGGGACGTATGCTGCTTTGGAATGGGCGGACAACCCAGATTGATGAAATCCGCATTAGCCGCAATGGCGAGTGTTCCGTGTGCGGCTCAGCACACTAAGACTATTAAGAAAGTAAGCGTTCTAAAGCTTTTGCTTGTTCTTCGGGCTCATAAGCCCTCAATACTCTGGCTACACGAGCCTTTAATAAGCCTACATTAGCCTGCAAAATCTCACGCTTTACCAGTAACAACTGACTAAAGTGCATTGAAAAATCGGTCAGGCCCAGCGCCAGCAATAATCTTGTTAATGCAGGATCGCCAGCCATCTCACCGCAAACGGCCACAGGTACATTTGCGCGTTTTGCTTGCTCAATGATATTTGCCAGTAAGTTCAATATGGCCGGATGTAGGGGATCGTATAAATGCGCAACAGCATGATCCGCCCGATCGATCGCCAAGGTGTACTGAATCAAATCGTTAGTACCAATGGATAGGAAATCAAAGCGATTAATAAACAAAGGTAGCACCAAAGCTGCAGCAGGAATCTCAATCATGGCGCCGACTTGAATATTCGGATTAAATGCTTTTCCACGCTGATGCAATTGCTGCTTCGCTTTTTCAATCAATCTAAATGTTTCATCAATTTCTTTTGCATGCGCCAACATTGGAATCATGATGCGCGCCTGGCCATGTGCCGAAGCACGCAAGATCGCTCTTAATTGCGTTAAGAAAATTTCAGGCTCTGTTAAAGACCAGCGGATCGCTCGCAACCCTAGTGGTGAGGTGCCTGTTTGCGAAATATCACCACCACCGCCTATAGCCTTATCAGCACCAACGTCGATCGTTCTGATGTTGACAGGCAAACCATGCATCAAATCCACTACACGGCGATATTCTTGATATTGCTGCTCTTCGTCTGGCAAAGCCTGCTTGCGATCCATAAATAAAAATTCGGAGCGGAACAAACCAACACCTACCGCACCCAACTTCACCGCTTGAATAGCATCTTCTGGCAACTCAATATTGGCGAACAACTCAATCTCAACGCGATCAGCCGTTTCAGTTTTGGCATGTTTTAACTGCTGGAGTTTGCGAGCTTCTTTTAATACTTGTGTTTGTAGTTTGCGATACTCAGCTAGGAGATGCTCATCTGGGGCAACCACTACAACACCACGCTCGCCATCCAATACGAGCCAGTCGCCATGACGAATCATTTCACTCGCATGACGCACGCCGACTACTGCAGGAATCTCCATGCTGCGAGCCACAATAGCGGTATGAGAAGTCTTGCCACCAAGGTCGGTTACAAAACCTGTAAAGGCATGCTCTTTAAAACGCAACATGTCGTGCGGAGCAATGTCATGGGCAACAATAATCGACTCAACCCCAACATCATTTCCGGGCAAGAAATCTGAATCAGTTAAGGAATCTTTTTTCTGGGCATTTAATGCCTTAATCACACGCTCAGCAACCTGCCGAATATCATTAGCGCGCTCTTTTAGATACGCATCTTCAATATCTGCAAATTGCTCCAATAGGTCATTGAGCTCAGTTGTTAAAGCCCAAGCTGCATTTAATCTCTGGGTGCGAATTAACTTAATCGGCTTCTCAGCCAACGCAGGGTCAGCCAATATCATGCCGTGCACATCTAAAAATGCTGCCATTTCCTGTGGCGCATCCTTAGGCAAACCTTGACGTAACTGCTCGAGCTCTAAACGTACCTGATCAAACGCATCCAACAGCTTTTGAGCTTCCGCCTCTTCTTTACCGGCCTCAACCAGATGATGACTAACTTCTAATGCCGCACGAGATATCAGTACGGCCTTGCCAATGGCAATGCCTTTTGATACCGGAATTCCGTGCAAAGCAAATGTCATACTAATTACTCACCTTCGCCAAAGCGATCATTAATCAAAGCTGTCAGAGCCTGCATAGCTTCATCCTCTTTCTCACCTACAGTCTCAAGAGTGACAGTGCTACCAATTCCAGCTGCCAACATCATGACACCCATAATGCTCTTGGCATTAATTTGACGCCCGTTACGTGACAAGAATATTTCACAGGGAAACTGTGCGGCTAATTGAGAAAGCTTTGCAGAAGCGCGAGCGTGCAAACCCAACTTATTAATAATTTCAATTTCTGCGGTAGGCATTATGAGATGAACCCCCTTTACTCTTGATTTACTTTTGAACCAAGGCGCAAGATTCCATGCTGCCCACCAACAAGCGCTTTTTGCGCGAGTTCTTCTAAACTCTCACCGCGATGAGAGATGCAACGCATCAACATAGGGAGGTTTAGTCCAGCCAAAACAACCACAGGCGCATTTAATCCCGACAAGGGGCCCAGCGCTTCTAATTTGGATGCAACATTGGCAGGGGTGGCACCCATGACATCGGTCAGGATAAGAACGCCGTTACCCGTATTTACGCCATAAGCCGCTTTCAGCACACGATCAAAGCTCACTTTGGTATCTTCATAGGGAGGAATATCAACTGCCTGCACACGCTCTGGCACTACGCCAAAGGTGTGCTCTGCAAAGCCCAACATTGCGCTCGCAACGGGTGTGTGAGCAACGATGACAATTCCAGCCATATTTATGCCAATGCTTTCTCTAGTGCTGCCAACCAAAATTGCGGAACATTAAAATCACTTTGGTCGGTAATTTCAACAAAACAAGTGGGGCTAGTCACATTAATTTCAGTGAGATAGCCTCCGATTAAATCTAGCCCAACTAAGAATAATCCACGCCGATTAAGTATTGGCGCCAATTTTTCGGCAACCCTTTTTTCACCCTCAGTTAAAGGCATGGCAACACCTTTGCCGCCAGCCGCTAAATTGCCGCGAATTTCATTGCCCTGTGGAATGCGCGCTAATGCAAACGGCACTACTTCGCCACCAATTAATAGCACTCGCTTATCGCCCTGGGCAATCTCTGGAAGAAAGCGCTGAACCATGAGCGTTCTTGCACCATTCTCCCCAAGTGTTTCGACAATGCTAGCGAGATTAAGGCCGTCGGCACCAACCCTAAATACGCCCATGCCCCCCATGCCATCTAAGGGCTTAATCACAATATCTCGGTGAATTTGATGAAAACGCTCTACCGCAGCCAATTCACGCGTTACCAAGGTAGGAGGAATAAGCTCAGGAAACTCAGTAATAGACAATTTTTCTGAGTGATCGCGCACCGCACTAGGCTCATTAAATACTTTTGCACCCTGACGAACTGCGGCCGATAACAACCAAGTTGTATTGAGGTATTCAATATCAAATGGTGGATCTGTGCGCATGAGAACTGCAGAAAAAGATTTGAGTGCTCGAGACTCAATATCGCCCAACTCATACCAATTCGTAGAGCTTGGCTTGATTACTAACATCTGACAATCTGCCACTACGAAATCATCTCGCCATAAAACATTTCTGCTTTGGCAAAACCATAAACGATGACCAGCTTCTTGAGCAGCGCGCATCATTGCCAGCGTTGAATCTTTTTGAATCTTGAAAGACTCAAGGGGATCTGCAATAAAAAGAAAGTCCATTTTTTCTATTGAGAGATTAGTGTTTCATTTATGCAGCTTCGGCGTTTGGATCGGTACGCTCTAGTTCCAATGATGCAGCAAGAAGCGCTAGACGGGCAACTACGCCATACAAATAAAAACGATTAGGTGCTGCGCTGCCTGGCTTAGCACCTAAATCAGGCATAGAGTTTTGCTCAAATGCCAGCGGCACAAAGTGCATGCCAGGCGCATTGAGATTTTCATCTGGACCACGATCGGTATGAACGCGATAGAACCCGCCAATGACGTAGCGGTCAATCATGTACACCACTGGCTCAGCAACTGCCTCGTTGACCTTTTCAAAGGTATAGACGCCTTCCTGAATCAACACATCGCTGACCTCAAGACCTTCCTTAACCACGCTCATCTTATTGCGATCTTTGCGGTTCAAACCCTTTAGCTGTGCGGGATCGTTTACAACCATGATGCCCATGCCATAGGTTCCTGCATCCGCTTTCACAACAACGTATGGCTTCTCTTTAATGCCGTATTCACGATATTTTTTCGCAGTCTTTTTTAATACCTGTTCGACTGCAGTTTGTAATTCGTCTTCGCCCTTGCGCTCATGAAAATTAATATTTGAGCAACTTGAAAAATAGGGGTTGATCATCCACGGATCAATATCGACGACTTTGGCAAACTTCTTTGCCACCTCTTCGTAAGCAGCAAAGTGATTCGATTTACGACGAACATGCCAACCAGCGTGCAAGCCAGGCAATAAATACTGTTCGTAGATGTTTTCCAGAATCGGAGGAATGCCTGCAGACAAATCGTTATTCAACAAGATTGAGCAAGGATCAAAATCTTTTAAACCTAAACGCTGCTTCTTGAGACCCAAGCGCGATAGAGGCTCCATCAACAAGCGATTACCGTCAGGCAACTCAATCCAAGTTGGCTTCTTAATTTCTTCGGAGAAAGTGCCGAGGCGAACATTCAAACCTGCTTGACGCAAAATTGAAGACAGGCGAGCAATATTTTGCAAATAGAAAGTATTGCGGGTATGACGCTCCGGAATTAACAATAAGTTTTTCGCTTCCGGACAAATCTTTTCAATTGCAGCCATTGCTGCTTGCACAGCTAAAGGCAGCATCTGTGGAGATAGGTTATTAAACCCACCTGGAAATAGATTGGTATCTACCGGCGCCAACTTAAACCCAGAATTGCGCAAATCAACCGAACAATAAAAAGGTGGTGTGTGCTCTTGCCATTCCAACCTGAACCAACGCTCAATGGTTGGGGTCGCTTCTA
>ERZ650311.1394-NODE-1394-length-12080-cov-5.340457_pt1 | contig 12080 bp, 10 predicted proteins | sample MGYA00376247_ERZ650311 | MGnify/ENA primary metagenome ERZ650311 (study PRJEB26733, sample SAMN07839324) | wastewater metagenome | biome: small river; feature: stream; material: water | place: USA: North Carolina | collected 2016-07-28 ... | reverse complement strand
CGCCCATCTTCGGGTTGTGGACGATGCGCTCCTCGTCGCCGAGCTCGTAGCGGAGCGAGTGATGCATGTACGAGCGAATCGATGCCGGATCGAGCTTATTTTCTCGAGCGTACGCGTCGGCGAGCGCATCGAGAACGTTGCTCATCCAGGCCTGGTTTCGAACGTTCCTGCCGCTCCCCGCGAGTCGCGCCTGCGTTCCGTACAGCTGATCACGGACGAACTGCGGGCTCATCTTCACGATTCCGTGGACCACCGGCGCCATCTTGTCCGTCGCGGCGAAAAGCGCCCGCATCAGCACCGTGTTTCCCAGGGCGGGAGGCCGGTTCGCGTCGGCGAACCAATACACGTGGGTGATCGGCGGACGTCCACGTTGGACCAGAGCCTCGACGACGGCGTCCTTGGCGTCGAGGTCGCAGGGCATCGGGATGTACTCGCGCTCGGTTCGGGAAGCGAACGTGGTTTCATCGACGGTGCGGGCCAGGCAGATGGCGGCGTCGTATTCCTCGCCGGCCTGATTCAGGAGGTTCGGAATCATGCCGTTGCCCGCCATTCCCGTGCCACCGACGACCAACGCGATCTTGCCCATGCCCGACCTCCCGTGGGATGTGCGCTCCGTTCTACATCGGGCGCGAAGAACCGCCGGGCAGGAATTCCACTGACCAGGAGATGCGGTCCGCAACCGCCCGAGCAAGGTGTTCACGCAGGAATCAGAAGATGCGGCGTTGCTTGTCGACCGTCACAGCTGAGCGGTCCGCTAGTCCGACTCTTCTTTCTTGATGCGTTGTTCGATCTCGTACCAGTACTCGCGGTCGGGCCACGGAATCGACGCGCCGTCGCGGCTGAGCGCCTTGCCGAAGGTCGCCTCGGCTTCGTCTATGTCCTTCAGCAGCGTCAACGCCAATTCCCGCTCCGAGGCGTAATAACGCTCCGCCCATTTCAGCGCGATCTTGGCGTAGGCCCACGCCGGCTCGCCCTCCGTCCATCGGGCTTCGATGCCGGCATGCTGCTGCATCCGATCGCAGTAGGCGATGTGCTCCTGAAGCAGTTCACGCAGTCTCGCGGGATCGGAAAGATGCCCGAATGTGACGCGCAGCAGGACACTGTGCTTCAGCATCGGGGGGTCGTACGGGGACGCGCTGGTCCAGGTCGCGATGGCCTGCTCACCGACGGCCGTGATCTTGTAGAGACGCCGGTTACGCGCACCGCCGTCGTTCTCGACGCGGGAGGTGACGTAGCCGATTTCTTCCATCTTCTTGAGTTCGGAATAGATCTGGCTGTAGGCCGGGCTCTGGTAGAAGAACCGCAGAACCCAGTTCGCCCACTTCTTGATGTCGTAGCCGGAAAGCTCGTCCCCGCCGGAAAGCATGCCCAGCAGGGCCCAGCCCGTGGGTGCCAGGTTCGGCTTGGCGGGGGTCGCTTCCACCTGCCAAGGTTACCAACAGCGCGGTACGCGGGCCTTGCAGAGCAACCGCTCACCGGGAGACTGTCGTTGCATCGGACACGCTTGCGGGTGACAGTGGACGGCGCGGAAGGCGGGAGGGCGATGGCGGCGCAAGACACAACGAGTCGTGCCGGCCCACGTGACCGCACCGCGGACCCACAGGCAACGTCAACCGCTACTGTTCTTTCGTGGCGGATTCGGCGGGCTCACCGATGAATGAACAGGCGGCGATGACGGACTTCGACGAAGTCGTCGACGTCCTGGTCGTCGGTTCGGGGGGCGGCGTCGCTGGCGCGTACACCGCGGCGCGGGAGGGCCTCTCGGTGGCGCTGGTGGAGGCCACCGACAAGTTCGGCGGCACCACCGCCTTCTCCGGGGGCGGCGGCATGTGGTTCCCGTGCAACGCCGTGCTGCGACGTGCCGGCAGCGACGACACCTTCGAGCAGGCGCTCACCTATTTTCACGCGGTCGTCGGTGACCGGACTCCCCGCGAGTTACAGGAGACCTACGTCCGCGGCGGGGCCGAACTCATCGACTATCTGGAGGCCGACGAACACTTCAAGTTCATGGTGCTTCCGTGGCCGGACTACTTCGGCAAGGCTCCCGGCGCACGCCTCGACGGGATGCGCCACATCGTCGCCAAGCCATTGCCGGGCGACCGGCTCGGGCCGGATGCGGGCTTCATCCGGGGGCCGTTGGACAACGAACGACTGGGCGTTGCCGCTCCGGACCTGCTGATCGGCGGCCGTGCCCTGATCGGCCGGTTCCTGGCCGCGTTCCGGCAGTATCCGAAGGCGAAGGTGTACCGCAATACTGCGCTGGAGGAACTGCTCACCTCGGATGGCGCCGTCGTCGGCGCGGTGGTCCGGCGTGACGGCGAACTGGTCCGGATCGGGGCCCGCCGGGGCGTCCTGCTGGCTGCGGGCGGCTTCGAGAACAACGCCGCGATGCGCAAACGCTACGGAGTTCCGGGTCGGTGCGAGGACAGCATGGGTGCACCGGGCAACGTAGGGCTGGCGCACGAAGCGGCGATTCGGGTGGGTGCGAGCACCGATTTGATGGACCAAGCCTGGTGGTCGCCGGGCCTGACCCACCCGGACGGGCGCTCGGCATTCGCGCTGTGGTTCACCGGCGGCATTTTCGTCAATCAGTTGGGTCATCGCTTCGTCAACGAATCCGCGCCCTATGACCGCATCGGCCGCGAGATCATCACCCAGATGGCCGCCGGCGAGCTCAGCCTGCCGTTCTGGATGGTCTACGACGACCGCGAGGGCATCGTCCCTCCCGTCAAGGCGACCAACGTCTCCATGGTTGAGACCGAGAGTTACCAGCAGGCCGGATTGTGGCGCTCGGCCGAGACACTCGCGGATCTAGCCGAGGCCATCGGCGTACCCGCTGCCAATTTGGCGGAGACCGTCGCCAGGTACAACGCCTTGGTCGCCACGGGCGGCGACACCGACTTCGGCCGCGGTGACGAGGCATACGACTGCGCCTTCTCGGAGGGCAAGCCCCCGTTGGTACCGATCGACCAACCACCGTTCCACGCGGCTGCCTTCGGCCTGTCCGACCTCGGGACGAAGGGCGGCCTTCGCACCGACACCCGCGCGCGGGTGCTGGACGCATCTGATCGACCGATACCGGGTCTCTACGCCGCCGGCAACACGATGGCGGCGGTCAGCGGACTGGCGTATCCCGGCGGTGGGAACCCCATCGGTGCCTCAATGTTGTTCAGCCACCTGGCGGCGTTGGACATGGCCGGGACAGGCCCGCGGTGAGCGATGCCGCCGCGCCCGTCGACCCAGAGCTCGGCAGAACGCTCTACACGCCGTTGACCGACGCGGTTCGCAGGCTTGTCGATGTCACGATCCGCAGCGAAGTCGACCGCGAAAGCATATGTGCAGCACAAGCACTGGTCGAGGAGGCAGCGGATCTGCTTGCGGCCCAGACCATGCCGGGCTCCTTCGGCGTGCGAGCGACGGCCGACGGCGGCACCGCCGCCTGGGGAAATGCGGCGATCGGCCTGCGGAACGCCATCGCCCCGCCGCTGGTCATCCACCACGACGGGTCACGGGTCTACACCGATGTCGAACTCGGGGCCGCCTATGAAGGTCCACCCGGCCACGTCCATGGCGGAGTGTGCGCATTGATCCTCGACCACGTGTTGGGTGCGACCGCGCATCAGCCCGGCAAGCCCGCGTTCACCGGAACCCTCACTATCCGATACCTGCGGCCGACCAGGCTCGGCCGCCTTCACGCCGAGGCCTGGGTGGAGCGCGAAGAGACGTCGAAAACGCTTGCAGTGGGACGGATTTCCAATGCCGACGGTGTCACCATCGAGGCCGAAGGCGTCTTCATCCGACCGAAGGGCAAGTAGCCGTACCGCCTCAGCCCTGCTTGACCAGCTTGAACGGCATGCTGATGTACAGCGAGCCACCCCGGCCGCAGGCGCCGGGAACCCCGGTGGTGCCGTCCTCGCCGACGAGCATGTTGGACGTGGGATCGGAGGCGTCGCCGCCCGGGGTCACGCCGTGGAACCGGAATACCTGTAGGCCGCCGGCGACACTGCCGTCGTAGCAGGGCATCCAATCCGGGATGAAGCGCTTGACGTACCACTCGCCGCCGGTCTGGTAGATCGGTGCCGTCCAGCCCTTGTCGCTGGTGACGGTGCCGGTGCACTCGGTCGGGTAGCTGCACTGCGTCGAGATGGTCCAGATACTGCGGACGCTCTGCTCGTCGTGGTAGACGTCGTTGTTGGTCGCCCATTCGCCGTTCGAGGTGGCGGTGAACGTCCCGTTGAGGGCCCAGCGGTCGGATGCGGCGGCGGTCGCCGAACCGACCAGACCGGCCACCGCGGCGACCGTGATCGCCACGGCACTCACACCCAGCCTGCGCATCCCGCTACTCCTTCCCGCGCCGGTCATGTGGTGGGCAGCAGATCTTTCCAGGACCGCTGGCCATTCTGTGTCACCAGATCGGTCTGACGGAAAACGTTGCCGTCCGGTGTCGCGTACTGACCCGTCGCCGGGTCGTAGGTGGCGACCGCCACCGACGGCCCGCCAGCGCCGTTGGTGTAGGCGCTGGGCGCCACGGTACCGCCCTGGTCGAGCGGCGCCAGGTCCGGAACCGACTGGGGCGCGGGCACTTGCGGCACACCCGCGGGTGGGGCCGCCGGCGCGGCCGGAGCCGGGCCGGGCGGCCTCGGGGTGCCCTGCAGTGGGCCGTAGATGTTGTCGTTCAACGTGACCCGGTCGTCGAGCGGGATACCCTGCGACACCAGGTTCGGGTCGAAGGGGTACGGGCCGGTCGCGTGCTGGCGCATCGCCAGCGGCTCGAACGGTGTGCCACTCTCGCAGATCTCGACAGTGGGCGCCCGTTTGCCGGGCTGGCCCTGGCACGGATAGTTGCGCGCACCGCGGACCCCGATCGGTGAATCCTGCGGAAGCTTGCAGTACAGGCCGTCGGGGGTGTCGATGTCGGAGAGATCCGCAGCCGAACGCCACTGGGACGGGGGCAGGAACCCGACCGTGCACGCGGGCGGGTCACCGATACCCACCGTGAAGTCACCCTTGGCCATTCCGGTCGGGTTGTTCATCGGGCCGATGGACTGGAGCGAGGCGACGTAGGGCGGTAGCAACACCAGCAGTTGCTCGATTGACGCGTGGTAGGTCACCGCCACCTGACCGACCGTGGTCAGGTTGGCAAGCAGCACCGGCAGCGTCGGCTTGACCTGGTTGAGCAGGGCGGTGGCCTCGTCGGCGGCGGCGGGCCCATTGGCCAGGATGGCCCGCCACTGCGGATCATCGGCGTTCAGTTGGCCGGTGATACCGGCCAGGCTGCGGGCCCAGGTCCGGATTGCGTCGGTGGACGCCAGCTGACCGTCGAGCAGCGGGCGGCTGTCCTCGATCAGCGTGCGGGACTGATCGGCGGCCCCCTTGAAGTCGGCGGACAGCCGCGACGCCGACTCCGACAGCGCGCTCAGATTGTCCGCGGTGCCGTTGAGCGCCTTGAAGGTCTCATTGAGCAGATCCGGAATCCGTTCCCTCGGAATGCTCTTCAGCAGGGCGTGCACCCGGTCCAGCATCGGGCCGACCGCCTGCGGAACGGTGGTGTTCTTCGCCGCAATCACCGAACCGTTTTCCAGGTACGGCCCGGAATCGGTCTTCGGCACCAGGTCCACGTACTGCTCGCCCACCGCCGACACACTGAGCACCCGGGCCTGCAGGTCGGCCGGCACCTTCGGCGAGGTGGCCAGTGACAGGGTTGCCTCCGCACCGTTCCTCGTGGGGCGCACCTCGGTGACCTTGCCCAGCTGGACGCCCCGGTAGGTGACGTTCGAGAACTGGTAGAGCCCACCGGTTCTCGGCAACTCCAGCTTGACCGTCATCCGGCCGATGCCGAGCAGCGTCGGAACCTGCATGTATGTGACGACCATGACCGCGATACCGACGATCGAGGCGATCGTGAAGATGATCAGCTGGTTACGAACGAACCGGGTCAGCATCAGTTACCCCCTCCGTCCTGGGGCAGCGACGCCGGATCCGGGCCGGGCAGTGGCGGACCCGGCAAGGGTCCGGGGGGCGGCGGACCTGGCAGGGGTCCGGGCCCCATACCGGCGGCGGGCTGGTGGTCGGCGGTCAGCGCCGCCTGGTTGGTGGGGGCAGCGCCGGGGGCCGAGGGCAGCAGTGGCGGGATGTCGGCGACCTGCGCGGGAACCGAACTGAACGGCGCGTGCAAGGGATCGTAGGTGTACGTCGCCCAGAACGGATCACCCGGTGCCGGAACGAGTTTGGCATTCTCGTCGCCCCAGGTGGTACCGAGGAGTAGCGAATGTTTGAGCCGGGGGATGGTGAAGTCGAAGATGATGAACTGGTTCATATAGTCGCCCCGGATCGCCCGATCGACGAAACCCTGGGTGTACGGGAAGGTCGGGAAGTAGGCCAGCGCGGTGTCCAGCTTGGGGCCCACGTCGGCGAGTGCTTTCAGGGTCGGCTCCAGGTTCTGCAAGTTGCGAACCAGGTCCGCCTGGGTGTCGTTGACCAGGCCGGTGGCCAGGTTGGAGAAATCGCGGAATTTCGTCAGCGCGGTGACGATCCGCGGCCGCTCGTTGACCAGCACGTCCAGCGCGGGCGGAATCCGGTTGAGCGCGTTGGTCAGCACCTCACGCTGACCGGCGAACGTCCCGGCCAGATTGTTCAGCGATGTCACCGCGGCATTGATGCTGTCGCGCTGCTCGGCGAGCAGGCCGACGAAGTCGTTGAGCCGGGTGAGCAGGTCGCGGACCTTGTCCTCACGGCCGCCCAGCGCCGCGTTGAACTCCTTGACGATGTCCCCGATCTGGCCCAATCCCCCGCCGTTGACCACGACCGACAGCGCCGAGAGGGTCTGCTCGGTGGACGGGTACGTCGACGACCGGTTCAGCCCGAGCGTCGCGCCGGGCTGCAGCACACCGCTCGGAGCCTGACCCAGCGGCGGGTTGAGGGCCAGGTGCATCGAGCCCAGCAGGCTGGTCTGCCCCACCGTCGCCACCGCATTGGCCGGGATCACCACGCCGGGCTTGACCGACACCTCGACATTGGCGTGCCAATCGGCCACGGTCATCTTGCCGACGCTGCCCACCACCACATCACCGACGAGGACGGGCGAATTCGATTCCAGCTGACCGATATTGGCGAGCTCGACGTGGTAGGTCTTCGACCCGTCCTCGTGTCCGACCGTGCCGGGCAGCGGCAGCGAGTTCAATCCGCCGAACGCGCAGCCGGTGCTGGTGACCGCAACGCACGCGGCGATCACCGCGACGCGGCGCATCGAATCACGGCGGATCATGACCCGGGTGTCCCTTCGACGGGCGCCGGCGCCGGCGCCGACTCGGCGGGTAACAACATCCCCGGCAACGATGCCGGCGGCGGCGCCGCCGGAGCCAGCGGCACCCCGGGCGGGATCGGCGCACCACCGAACAGCGCGGGCGAGGGATCGGCGGGCAGGCCATTGGGCGCATACGCACCGTGGAAGTTGGGCGGCGGACCGTTCCAGCCGGCCGGCGGCGGCACGTCACCGTTCAATCCGGTGTAGGCCGAGACCGCGGGTGGAATCTCTGCGGGCTCCTGAGCTTTGGAACCACCGGGAGCCAACGCCGGATCCGAGTAGATCAGGTTGCTCGGGCTCGGCGACTTGCCCAGGTACAGGTTCAGCGGGATCGGCAGGTAGTTGAAGTTCAGCAGCCGAAGCGCCGGACCCAGATACTGCGCGCACAACTTCGCGGTCTCCGCCGACGTAGCGTTCTCGATCGCGCCGATGGCCGTGCAGATCACGCTGATCGGGTTGGAGAAGTTGGCCAGCGCGAACCCGCCGAGCCCGCTCTGGGTGTCCGGATTGTAGATGTTGTAGGCATTGGCGATCGCGTTGGGTGCCACGTGCAGGAGGTTCTTCACCACCATCTGGTTGTCCGCGAGGTTCTTGGTGATGCTGCTCAGGTGTTCTAGTTGCTCGGCGGTCTGATTGCGGCTGCCCGCGATGAACCGCTGCACGTCGACGACGGCGCTGGACAGGTTGGTCAACGCCGCATCCAGATCGGAACGGCTGCCGTCGACCACGCTGGTCAGGCTGGCCAGGCGATCCTGGAACTGCACGATCTGGACATTGCTGTCCCGCAGTGCCGTGACGAAGATCTGCAGGTTCTTGATGGTGTCGACGAGATTGCCGCTGTTGTCGGCGAGCACCCGGCTGACCCCGGACAGCTGGGCGATGGTGTCGTGCAGCTTTTGGCCGTTGCCGTCCAGCGCGTTGGCCGCGGAGTCGAGGAAACGACCGATCGCGGTCTTGGAAGTGTCGTCCTTGGGTCCGAGATCCGTTGCCAGCCGCATCAGCTGGGTCTTGACCTGGTCCCACTCGACCGGCACGGCGGTGCGCTCCAGACCGATCACCGCGCCGTCGGCCATCTTCGGACCGCTGTCCTCATACGGTGGGGTGAGCTGGACGTAGCGCGCGCCGACCAGGTTCTGGGAAACGATGATCGCCTGAGCGTTGGCCGGGATCGGCACGTCGCGGTCGACGGCCAGGCTGAACTTGGTCTTGGTGCCCTGGGCCTGGATCGCCTTGATGGTGCCGACCTTGACCCCGGCCACCCGCACCTCGTCGCCGGGATAGATGGCGGTCGCGCTGGTGAAGTAGGCGGTGATGCTCTTCGGCTTGAAGAACGCCTGGCGCACCAGCAGGCCGATGCCGCCGGCGACCAATAGCGCCAGGATGACCGCGACGGCGATGGTGATCGGCTTGCGACGTGTCATGGCTGCCCCCATCGTTCGTAGGGCTGCGGTATCCCGTTGTAGGGGAACGGGATCTCGGCGCGCGGCCCGGCGTTGTCCGGCGGCTGGCCGGCGTCAATGCCGCGGCGGAAGCCGAGCGCGTAGTCGAAGAAGGGCTGCGCGATCTGGCCGGGGCTCAGGTTCGCGACGAACGCGTTGTACAGGAACCCGCTGTTGACCGCCTCGGCCTGGGTCATCTGGTATTTGGCCAGGCCCTTCATCGCGGCGGTGATGTTGTCGTTGTTGCGCTCCAGCATCGCCGTGACCGCATTGATCTTCTCCAGGGCCGGAGCGAGGTCCTTCTCGTTGTCGGCGACGATCCCCGAGAGGTGCTTGGACAGCGCGGAGGTGTTGGCCAGCAGGTTCACGATGGCGTAGCGGCGCTCCTGGAGCACACCGATCAGATCGTTGGCGTTGAGCAGCAGGGAGTTCACCTGCTGACTGCGCTCCCCCAGGATGCTCGTCACATTCGATGCGCTCTTGAGCAGACTGCCCAGGGACTCGTTGCGCTCGTTGAGCATTCGCGACAGCCGGCTGACCCCGTCGAACGTCGGCCCGAGTTGTGGGGAGATGCGGTCGATGGTGTCCGACAGCGTGTTCAGCGACTGGTTCAGCTGGGCCGTATCGGTGTCCGCGGTGTTGGCGGTGAACTCGCTGAGCGAATCGGTCAAGGAATATGGCGCACCGGTGCGGGTCACCGGGATGACGTCCGCGGGCTTCAGTGTGCCCTTGCCGTCGGACTCCAACGTCAGGATTCGCTGGCCGAGCAGGGTGCCGGTGCGGATGTGCGCGGTGGTGTCCGAGCCCAGTCGCACGGTGCCCCTGACCATGAAGGTCACCAGCGCCTTGCCGCGCTCCAGGGCCACGTCGGTCACGGTGCCGACCTTGACGCCCGACACCTTGACGTCGTTGCCGGGCACCAGGCCGCCGGCCTCGGTGAACAGGGCCTGGTGCTTGATCGACGTCGCCCAGGTGAGAAGCCGCTCGGGCTGCAGGCCGACGGCGATGACCAGAATGATCAGCACCACGCCGAGGAAACCCGACCGGATGAGGGAGGAACCGCGGTATTTCAGCATCAGGGCTCCGCGCACCTTCCGGTGTGTTGAACGATCCAGGGGAAGTACGCCGTGCGGCCCTGCAGGTCGCTGACGCGGAAGGACAGGCCGCACAGGTACTGGTTGAGGAAGCTGCCGTACGCGCCGAGCCGGACCAGCTTGCGGTAGTTGTTCGGCGCCTTCTGGATGGCGATGTCCAGAAGTTCCTTGTCCTGATCCAGGATCGGAGCCAACCGGCCGAGCTGGTCGATGGTCCCGGCCAGCGGTGAGCGCGCTTGCCCGAGCAGATCGGTCAGCGACGCGGTGCCATTGTCCAGCGCGGTCACGGCCTGCCCGATCGGATCCTTGTCCGACGACAGGCCGGTGATGAGCTTGTTCAGCTTGTCCACGGCACCGGAGAATTTGTCGCCGTCCTTGGAGATGGTGGCGACGACGGTGTTGAGGTTGTCGATCAACTGCTGGACGGTCTGGCCGTTGTCGGCCAGGGTGTTGGAGAACGAGGACGTCTTGGCGAACAACGACTCCAGGTTCGCGTCCTGGCCCTGTAAAACCTGGATGAGCGAGTTGGTCAGCGCGTTGACATCCTGCGGGCGCAGGCCCTGCACAACGGGTTTCAGTCCGCCCAGCAGCAGGTCGAGGTCCAGTGCCGGCTCGGTTCGGTCGAGCGGGATCTGCGAGCCGGGCGGCTGGATCTTGCCGGAGCCGGGGCCGTCGACGAGTTCGAGGTATCGGTCGCCGACCAGGTTGAGGTAGCGCACGACGGCCTTGGTCCCGGACGTGAGCACGATGTTGCGATCGGCGTCGAAGTCGACGATCACCTTGTTGTCCGGCTGCAGCGCAACGTTGTTCACGGTGCCGACCCGGACGCCGGCCACCCGCACCGAGTCACCGGACCTCAGGCTGGAGGCGTCCCGGAACACCGCGGAGTAGCTGTCGCCCGAGCCCGTGCGGTACTGGCCGAAGATGGCGAACAGCGCCACGGTCAACAGCACCATCACCACGCCGAAGCTGCCGATCTTCAGGATCGTCCTGGATATCGGGCTCATCCGGGCATCCCGATCTGTGCGGAGTTGCGAGGCGGGCCGTCGATCGGGCCGAACAGCGCCTGCTTGAGGGCGTCGGAGTTCAGCAGGATGCCCTGGTTGCCGTACTGGGCCTGGTTGGTGCCGATGTCAGCCACCACGAACGGTGCGGGTTGCTCGAACGGGACCCTGGGCAGGTCGGTGCACTGTGGTCCACCCGTGGCGGCCACCTTGGGCAGGTCCTGGGGATACCGGTAGCGCTCGCGACCGAGGAAGAACGATTGCAGCAGGATCACACCCGGCAGGGGGGTACCCGGTCCAGTGGCGAGCGGAAGCAGGCCGGCGATGCCGCAGTACAGCGCCTCGTGGTACTCGTTCAGCAGATCCGTGGTGGGCACCAGCAGGTGCAGCACGTCGGTCAGCGGCTGCCGGTTGGTGGAAAGCACCTCGGTCCCGACGTCGGCCAACCCGATGGCGCTGACCAAGAGGGCGTCCAGGTTGTCATTCTGGTCCACGATGGTGTCGCTGATCTTCGTTGCGTTGTCCACCGTCTTGACAAGGTCCGGCGCGACACTCGAGTAGGCATCGAACACCGTTGGCGCGATGGCGATCTCGTGGTTGAGGGTGTCCAGGCTGGGATTGAGCGTGGTGAGCGCGGCATCGAGGTCCTCCAGCGACTGACCGAACTTCTTGCCCTTGCCGTTGAAGCCCTTGGCGATGGCGCCGAGGGTCTGGTTGAGCTTCGCGGGTTCGATCTGGGACAGCACCGAAACCAATTGCTGGAAGACGGTGTTGATCTCCACCGTCACCCGGTTGCCCTCGATCACCTGATTGGCCCGCACCGGTTGGGCCGACGGATTGGCGGGCGGGACCAGATCGACGAACTTCGAGCCGAACACCGTGGAGGAGGTGATCTCGGCGCCGACATTGGCCGGGATGATGTCGACCAACGACGGGTCGAGGTCGAGGTGCAGTGCCGCCGTGCCGTTGGACATCACCTCGATCGAGGCGACCTTGCCGACCTGGGCCCCGTTCATCTTGACCTTGGCGTCGGGGTTCATCACCAGGCCGGCGCGGTCCGAGATCACCGTCACCGGAACGGTTTTGGTGAAACTGTCCCGGAACAGCCCGACAGCCAGCGCTACCACGGCGGCGATCGCCGTGACCGTGGCCAGACCGGCCAGCAAGCGCTTCATCGAAGTGGTCCTATCCGGAGAGGTTGAAGTTGCCGTTGGAGCCGTAGATGGCCAGGGAGACCAGC
>ERZ650311.1393-NODE-1393-length-12088-cov-18.245159_pt1 | contig 12088 bp, 25 predicted proteins | sample MGYA00376247_ERZ650311 | MGnify/ENA primary metagenome ERZ650311 (study PRJEB26733, sample SAMN07839324) | wastewater metagenome | biome: small river; feature: stream; material: water | place: USA: North Carolina | collected 2016-07-28 ... | reverse complement strand
ACCACCGGCCCGGGACGCACCCCGGGCCGGCAGTAGGCCCGGCTGTACCCGGGCACCAGGAGAAGGATGCCATGACCGTCACGGATCGGGAAGCACCCGACACCGTCACCCCCGGGGCGCCCGCCCACCTCGACCCTGAGGCCCGCGAGCAGCTGCGCGCCGACCTCGCCAAGGCCGAGCGCATCGCCCTCGACCTCGCCCAGGTGTACGGCGACGCCCTCGCCCTCCTGCGGGAGCCCGTCCACGTCGACCTCGGCCTCGCCGAGCAGGGCGCCGACGTGCAGCAGGCGTTCCCGCCGTGCGGCACCAGCCTCCGCACCGAGCTGGTCACCGCCGACGAGCTGATCCTGGGGGATCGGGCGGTGCCGGCGGAGCGGATGGTGGTCGGGCCGGCGAAGGACGCGTTCGCTCACTTCCACCGGATCGATGGGACGTCGGCGCCGAACGGCGGTCAGCGGCTCCTCGGGTGGGACTTCGAGGATCGGGTGGTGGCGTGCGACTGGCCGTTCGCCCGGATCACGTCCGGGCGGGTCGTGGTCGAGACGGTGGACGGGCCGGAGGCCTACTACGAGTGGGAGGCCGGCCGGTGACCGCCCGTACGGCGTGGCGTGCCGTCCACCCCGACCTGCGCTCCAGCCGCGGGTTCCGGTGGCCGTTCCCCGGCGGCACCGCGGTCGCTCCGCTGCCCGACGGCCAGGAGTTCACCCGCCGGGGTCCGTGCCCGGATTTCGTCGGCGACGGGCTCTGCCTGGCGAAGACGTGGGCCGGTGCAGCGTCCGGGGCCATCCCGGCGATCACCTGCCTGCTGGTCGAGTTCGACCCTGCCGACGTGTTGGGCGAGGATCACGACAAGTTGCGGGTGTCGCGGTGCCGGGTGGTGGATGTGTTCGATGCTCCAGCTCTGATCCGTGACGGCTGGTGCCCCGGGGCGGACCTCACCGGGGCGAACCTCACCGGGGCGAACCTCACCAGGGCGGACCTGTCCGTGGCGTACCTCACCGGGGCGAACCTCACCGGGGCGAACCTCGCCAGGGCGAACCTCACCGGGGCGAACCTCGCCAGGGCGAACCTCGCCAGGGCGAACCTCGCCGGGGCGGACCTCTACGGGGCGTACCTCACCGGGGCGTACCTCGCCGGGGCGAACCTCGGCGGGGCGAACCTCACCGGGGCGAACCTCGGCGGGGCGAACGCAGACCGGTTCACCCGGTGGCCGGACGGGTTCGACCCTGCCGAGCGTGGGGTGGTGGTCCGATGACCGCCCGTCTCGCCGACCACATCGACCTCGACCAGGTCGAGGAGACCCCGTGGGCGTGCGGGCCGTACACCCGCCGCGCTCTCGTCGCCGCCACCCGGGCGTTGGTCGCCGTGGTGGAGGCCGAGGACCTCGACCGGTTCGCTCCCGACGAGCTCGCCGAGCCGTGGGCCAGCGCGCTGGCTGCGGTGGCCCCGTTCCGCCCCGAGGCTGTGGCGTCGTGAGCGCCGTCGAGCAGGACCTCGACGAGTTCCTCGCCGGCCCCGAGCCCGACTTCGACACCGAGGCCGCGCCGCCGGCGGACGCCGATGAGGCCGACCGGCGCCTCCGCCGCCTGGCGAAGGTCCGGGTCGAGATGGCGCAGATCGGTGAGCACGCCCAGGCGCAGATCGAGCGGATCAACGAGTGGCACGCCCGCCGGGTCGAGGTGCTGGCGAAGCGGGAGCGCTGGCTGGAGGAGGGCCTGGAGATGTGGCACCGGGCGGTGCTGGCCGAGGACCCGTCTCGGAAGTCGATCTCGTTGCCGTGCGGGACGTTGAAGTCGCGGGTGCAGCAGCCGGCGTGGGAGTTCGACGACGAGGTGTTCATCGCCTGGGCCCGTGAGCACGCCCCGGACCTGGTGCGGATCCCGGAGCCGAAGGCGGCCGTGGACAAGGCCGCGGCGAAGAAGATGCTGATCCCGCCAGCGACCGACCACGACGACGTCGTGGTCACGGCTGATGGCGAACTGGTGCCCGGCGTGACCGTCACGGTGCGTGGCCCGTCGTTCACGGTCGTCACCGAGGAGGCGGCTGGCTGATGGCCACCAAGACGAACGTCACCGTCATCGAGATCACCTGGCAGGGGTCGCCCTCGGCGGTGCGGGAGGTCATCGAGGAGGGGGTCGAGCGGATCTTCATGGAGATCACCAACCTCTCTCGTCCGCCGCTGGCCGCCAGCGCCACCCAGGCGCACTACGTGGTGGCCGAGTGATGGCCCGCCTCGGAGACCGCACCTGGGCGACCGCCCCCGGCCCCGGGGACCTCACCCGGTCGAACGACCCGCAGAACGAGACCCCCGGCCAGTGCGAGGAGTGCGAGGGCAACCACCCCGTCTCCCGCTGCCCGGCCGTCGCCCGCCACCTCGCGGCCCAACGCCGCCAGAAGGGAGCAGCATGATCGACACCACCACCGAGGCGCCGGCCGAGCCCGTCGTCGCCAACGAGGACTTCCTCACCATCGACGTCTGCAAGCGCATGGCCATCATCTGGGCCAAGGCTGCCTCCGCCTTCCCCCTCCGCGGCCCCCGCGCCCACGCCCTCGAGCAGATGGCCGAATGGGAGCGCGCCGCCGCCGACCTCCAGGTCGCCGGCGACGAGGGCTACCTCATGTTCGCCGGCGCCCTCACCCCCGGCCAGCACATCAACTTCGGCGACCGCGGCTGGCTCCGCTTCGTCCGCCACACCCAGAACAGCTCGCTGCAGCTCGAGGACTTCGACGACCCGCGGCCGGTGTACCTGTCGGTGCTGGGGCCGTCGTCGCCGGTGCTCGTGCAGAAGGTGGGGACCTGGTGAGCCTCGCCCCCGTCGACACCACCAGCGCGCTCGCCCGCCCCGGCACCTTCACCGAAGGCGAGATCGAGACCCTCAAGCGCACCATCGCCCACGACCTCACCGACAACGAGCTCGCCCTCTTCGCCGCCGTCTGCAAGCGCACCGGCCTCGACCCGTTCGCCAAGCAGATCTACGCCATCAAGCGGACCGTGAAGCGCCGGGTGAAGAACGACCGGGGCAACTGGGTCGACACCTACGAGGACGTCCTCACCATCCAGACCGGCATCGACGGCATCCGCCTCATCGCCGAACGCTCGAGCCTCTACGCCGGCCAGGACCCGCCCGAGTGGTGCGGCCCCGACGGCCAGTGGACCGACGTCTGGTTGTCCGATGAGCCGCCCGCCGCTGCCCGGGTCGCGGTGTACCGCAAGGACTTCGCCCGCCCGGTGGTGGGTGTCGCGAAGTTCGACTCGTACGCCGACCGGTGGCCGCCGAAGGACGGCCAGGCCGTCGGCGATCTCCGGAACCTGTGGAAGTCGATGCCCGAGGCGATGATCGCCAAGTGCGCCGAGGCCCTGGCCCTGCGCAAGGCGTTCCCCAACGACCTCTCCGGCGTGTACGTCGCCGAGGAGATGGACCAGGCGAACAACGTCCGGCCCATCGACATCGGCGCCCGTGAGGGGATCTCGGAGCGCGACTTCGACGAGATCCGTGAGGCCGCTTCGACGCTGACGGACGAGCAGCGGGGCGAGCTGCACGCCTGGTGTGAGGCGGAGGGGATCGAGGTGGCTCGGGCCCGGTTGACGTCGGATGGGGCGGGGCGGGTGTTGCAGCGGATTCTGGATCTGGCGAGGGGGGCGATGGACGTCCCGAGTGGGCCGGCTACTTCGGCGTCCTCCTCGCCGGGCTCTGCCGGTGGGGAGGGTGGGAGTACCGGGAACGGTGCCCCGGCCGCTGCGGTGGCCGACAGCCCCACCCCTGCTGGCAGTGGCGGTACCGGAGGGGAGGACGGCACGCACGGCGACACCAACCATCCCGACCGGCCCGCACCCTCCGGCGTCGTCACCCTCGCCCAGCTCCGCCAGGCCGTGCTCGCCGCCCACCCGGACCGCGACACCGCCCGCAAGCAGGAGATCACCGCCGCCAAGGTCGCCGCCTCCGTCGCCGGCGCCCTCTCCCTCCAGTTCGCTGGCGGCTTCGACGACATCGTCGCCGACCAGCAGCTCGCCGCCGCCGTGCTCGCCGACCTGCGCGGCGACGACAAGCCTCCGCCCCCAGGCGGAAGCGGCTCGGCGGTGGGGGAGCAGGCCGCCCCCGAGGCCCCGGCCAGCGGTCCCGCCCCCACTGCGCCGGCCCCCACCGCCGAACCCGTCCCGTACTCCGAAGCGGACCCGAAGGGCTACCAGGCGCTCAACCGGTACTGCCGCGGCGTCCAGGGCCGCCGATTCGACGAGGACGACTCGAGGGACCGCAAGAACCAGCCGCAGTGGGACGCCCTCGTCTGGGCCGCGACCGGGGGCACCGAGACCGAGTTGAAGAAGGCGACCCGGGAGCAGGCGGTCGTGTTCCAGCGGATGTGCCACGACGTCGACGAGGGCTTGGCGGTGCTGGTCGAGACGTCGGAGCCGCAGTTCTTGGGGTGGAAGCTGCTGGTCGGACGGGAGGCGGCGTGATGCGCCTCCGTCGCCGCCACGAGCCCGCCGCCCCGCCGGCGCCCGACCGCACCCACACCTACCACGCCCGCCCCTGGTCCCTGAACGAGCGAGGCCGGCATGCCTGACACCGTCTGCTCGATTGACGGCTGCACCGGACGCGTCAAGGCCCGTGGCTGGTGCTGGAAGCACTACAGCCGCTGGTACGCCCACGGCGACCCCGAGTACTCCCGCCCACCCGTCGACCGCGACGCCCTCTTCTGGGCCAAAGTCGACAAGAACGGTCCCGGCGGATGCTGGCTCTGGACCGGCGCCCTCAGCGGCGGCTACGGCAGCTTCGGCGTCGAAGGTCATCGCTCGAAGGGCGCACACCGGTACGCCTACGAGAGCCTCGTCGGCCCGGTCCCCGAAGGCCTCCAGCTCGACCACCTCTGTCGTGTCCGGCACTGCGTCAACCCCGGCCACCTCGAGCCCGTCACCCAGCGCGAGAACCTGCTCCGGGCCGAGGGGACCGCCGGGCAGAACGCCCGCAAGACGCACTGCGTCAACGGGCACCCGTTCAACGACCAGAACACGAGCACCACCAGCGGTAGGCGCCGGTGTCTCGTCTGCAACCGCGACTCCGAGAAGCGAGCACGGGAGCGCCGTCGGCATGCAGATGTGTGAGTACGAGCTGACCTACAACGCGAGGCCTTGGAGCTTCAATGTCGAACGCCGCACCAACCGCTTCCAGCGGGCCCCGATGGTCGCCGAGTGGCGCGACGCCTACCGGCTCCTCGCCCTCGAGTCGAAGGTCCCGCCCCTGCAGTGGATCCACGTCGAGGCCCGCCCCCAGTACCGCACCGCCCGCTCCCTCCCCGACACCGCCGCCTGCGTCGGCTCCGTCAAAGCCGCCATCGACGGGCTCGTCGACGCCGGTGTCCTCCCCGACGACGGCCCCGAGCTGGTCCGTCGGGTGACGTTCGAGGCGCCGGTGGTGGACCGGGGGTTGCATTCGGATCGGTTGGTGCTGGTCGTCTACGGGCCGGAGGCGTGATGGAGCCGTACTACGACGCCGACGGCATCACGATCTACCACGGGGACACGCTCGAAGTGCTGGAGTCGATCGACATCTCGGCGCACGCCGTCGTCACCGATCCGCCCTACGCCAGCGGCACCCGGAAGGAAGCGCAGAAGTCGTCCAGCGGGGCCATGCTCCGAGCGGGCCGTTTCGCAGACCGCCCGATCGACCTCGACCAGATGACCACCACCGGGTTCGTCTGGCTCATACGCCAAGTCGGCCTCCGCTGCTACCCCATGCTCCCCGACGGCGGGTCGTTCCTGTCGTTCATCGACTGGCGACAGTGGCCCAACCTCGTCGGAGCGTTGGAGACGTGCAACTACCGGGTGCAGGGCATGGTCGTCTGGGACAAGGGCAGCATGGGCCTCGGCAACGGCTTCCGCTCCCAGCACGAACTCGTCTGCCACGCGTCCAAGGGCGTGCCCACGGTGGTCGATCGAGGCGTCGGCAACGTCCTGCACTTCCCCCGCGAGGAGCCGGTCGACCACCCGTCACCGAAGCCCGAGGGGCTGATGGGCCGACTCATCGAGACGGTGACGGAGCCTGGAGATCTCGTGCTCGACCCCTTCATGGGCGCTGGGTCCACGCTTAGGGCGGCGAAGGACCGGGGCCGCAAGTGCGTCGGGATCGAGTCCGTCGGGGCGTACTGCGAGATCGCCGCCACCCGCCTCGCCCAGGGCGTGCTCGATCTCGGGGGCGTGGCGTGATGGGCGAGAAGCTGAACGCCGGGCACGCCGCCAAGCTGGTCGTCTACGGGCCGGTGGCGTGATGGACGGCACCCGACTCTGCCCCAAGTGCTCGATCACCCGCGGCATGGACACCATCGCCCCTGCGCCGCCCGGACTCGTCTGGATGCGCTGCTCGTGCGGCCACCGGTGGCTGCGAACCGTCAGGGGAGTCAGCCGTCAGGACCTCCCCGAGGAGTCCGGCTCCTACGTCGGCGACGTCGAGGCGACGGCGTGATGGAGCGGAACCCGATCACCCGGCAGAGGTCGAAGTGGACGCCCGCCCCCGCAGACCACCTGGCCATGCTCAGGGCCGTCGGGGCCGAGGACGTGCGGGTGTTCCAGCGCAACGTCCACGACGGGCACCTCAGCGCGATCGTCGCCCGCGAACCGCTCGGCCCCGACGGCGAAATGCAGTGGCACCTCTCGATCTCGCACCGCACCAACCACCAGCCGCCCCGCCCGGGCCGCTACCCGACGTGGGACGAGATCGCCGACGCGCGCTACCTGCTCCTGCCGGACGACCTGACGTTCGTGATGGAGCTGCCCCCGCCCGACGAGTACGTGGCCGCGCACGACACCACGTTCCACCTCCACGAGAAGGTGGCGTGATGGCCGAGAAGCTGAACGCCGGGCACGCCAAGGCCCGGGCCCTCGTCTCGTTCCCCGGGCAGACCCCCGGATCCACCATGACCGGCCGGCTCCTCTGCATCGGCGGCCGCAACCGTGCCGACAACGTCGCCCGCATCACGCTGGCCTCCGGGCGGGTGGTGACCCGCCGGGTCGATGTGGTGCGCCTCCTGCCCGAAGCCCCGAAGGCCCCGAGGGTCCTCCCGTGAGGGTGTCCCGGGAGTGGAACTGGTGGCCGATCAACCGGCCGCACCTCATCGCCTACTGGATCGACCAGAGCCACGCCGGCCTCGGTGTGTCTTGGGGCAACGGCAACAGCGACCCCGTGTGGCTGCTCTGCGTCGAGTTCTACGTCCCCCGGTGGATCGAGAGGGTCCTCCCGTGAGCCCACGGAGTGGCACCGTCATCTACTGCGGCGAGTGCGGCAAGCCCTGGGGTGCCCGCGGCCACGGCCAGGCCGACGCCCTCGTCGCCGCCTACCGCCAGTGGTGGGCCGACCGGTGGGCCGACGACACCCGCGGCACCAACCACGCCGACGACCCGGTCCCGCCCACCGGCCCAATCCAGCCACCCGAGCACACGAGGGCCGTGTTCGTGAGCGAGGCCTCGGTGACATGGCTCGACGAGATCGGCATCGACGTCGGCGTCGAAGCCGGCTGCTGGTACCGCGAGGACGACCACGACCTGCCCCGCTGGTGGGTCGAGCCGCGTCTGCGCCCGTTCACGTCCTGGGACTGCTGCTCGCTCCCGAGCGACCCCTGGGACGCCGCCGGGCTGTACGAGGAGATGGTTTGGTGACCGGCACGTGGCAGGCGGCCCGCTACCCCGTCACCCTCCTGTGCCCCTTCTGCGGCCGCACCCTCACCATCGACCTCGACGACGGCGGACCATCCACCGTCACCCGCGGCCACGCCCACGACTGCCCCCAGAACCCCAACCGCACCCCCGCCCGACAGGCCAACGCAGCATGAGCCTCATCCTCCCGCCCCCCATCGCCCCTGACCATCCTCGACCCTGGTGGTGCCCCCGCTGCGGACAGCTCGAAGCCGCCGGCTGCAACCACCCCCTCGGCGGCCCCTCCGGCCCACCGCCCCTCCCACGCGGCCGCACCTGGGACGCCGCCCGCCGCCGCCGCCAGGCGCTCACCGCCCTCGCCAACGTCACCACTCCCAAGAGCACCCGATGAGAGACGAACACCTCCTCCCCCTCCCCGTCGGCGGCGGCTGGCGCGACCAGGCCGCCTGCCGAGGCCACGACACCGCACTCTGGTTCGACCCCACCCGCCAGGCCGAGGGGCTCGCCATCTGCGACACCTGCCCCGTGCAAGACCCCTGCGGGGTCGCAGGGCGCCACGAGGAGGGCGTGTGGGGCGGCATGTCCGAGGGCCACACCCGCACCCGCTCCAAGCCGGGACGCAAGGCCGGGACCCGCCTCGAGCTCGTCTGCTCGGAGTGCCAGCGGCCGTTCCTGTACGTCACGAAGGGCGCGGGGATCCTGCCGGTGTGCTGCGGCTACCGGTGCCGCCAGGACCGCAACCTCCGCTTGGCGAAGGACGCCAAGGCCAGGAGGAAGGCGTCGTGACCGACCGGACAGTCTGCTGGTTCTCCAAGGGCGCACCGTCCACCGTGGCCGCCAAGATCGCCATAGACACACACGGCCACAACAACCTCGACGTCGTCTACTGCGACACCGGAAGCGAACACCCCGACGGCCTGCGCGTCCTCGCCGCCGCCGAAGAGTGGTTGGAGCACCCCATCACCATCATCCGCTCCGAGATCTACACCGACACCTGGGACGTCTGGGAGCGCCGCAAGTTCATCACCGGCCACCACGGCGCCCCCTGCACCGTGAAACTCAAGAAGAAGCCCCGCTTCGCTTTCGAGCGCCCCGACGACCGCCAGGTGTTCGGCTTCACCATCGACGAGCGCCGGCGCGCCGAGCGGTTCACCGAACAGAACCCCGGCATCACGACGTGGTATCCGCTCCTCGATGCCGACCTGTCCCGCTCCGACTGCCTCGCCATCTTCGAGCGCCACGTCGGAGAGCTACAGGCCATGTACCGGCTCGGCTACCCGAACAACAACTGCATCCCGTGTCCTCACGGTGGCCTCGGGTACTTCAACATGATCCGCCGCGACTTCCCCGCGGCGTTCGACCGGATGGCCGCCCTTGAGCGCAAGTTCGGGCACGCCCTGCACCTCGAGGACGACGGCACGCCGATCTGGCTCGACGAGCTGGACCCCGAGCGGGGAGACATCCGCACCGAACCGGACTTCAACTGCTCGCTCATGTGCGCGCTCTGGGAGGCGTCGTGACCGACACCACGACCGCGGTGGCGGCCGCCGGCGCCAAGTGCGACCGCTGCTCCCACCTCATCCACGGCGGGCCAAACGCCGGCCGCTGGTCCGCCTGCACCTGCCCAGGCGGGCCCACTAGGCAGCCGATCCCGGCGTCGTGGAAGCGAGGCGGGACGTGAACCTCGACCAGGCCCGCGCCGCCTACCGCCACGCCTGCCACGCCCTCGACACCGCCCGCCAGAGGGCACAGGACGCCCGCAGAGCCCACTGGAACGGCACCGGCACCCATCACGCCATGACCACCGCCAACCAGGCCGCCATCGACGCACGGGCCGCATGGGAGACCGCCCGCGACCAGCTCGTCGACGCCGCCCTCGCCGCATGACCTACCAGCTCATACGCGGCGACGCCACCAGCCTGCCGTTGGCGGACGACAGCGTGGACGCCGTGGTGACCTCTCCGCCTTACTTCAGCCTGCGCGCGTACCAGGACGGCGGCGAGGTGTACGACGGGCAGATCGGGTCGGAGGCGACCCCGCAGGCGTTCCTCGAGGCGATGTGGGCGGTGACGGCCGAGTGCCGTCGGGTGTTGAAGCCGTCGGGGTCGATGTGGGTGAACCTCGGCGACAAGTACAGCAACCGCGTCGCCACCCGTTCGTCCTCGCACCAGGACGGCCTGTTCCCTGATCGCGACGAGCTGAAGAAGGACTGGAAGCGGGACAAGGAACTCGGCCTGGCTCGGATGCCTGCGGACAACATCATCGGGGACCAGCCGATCCGTGAGAAGTCCCTCATGGGCCTGCCGTGGCGGTACGCCATCGGCTGCATCGACCAGCTCGGCCTCATCCTCCGCGCCGAGATCGTGTGGTGCCTAAGCGGAGGCGCACGCGTCTACGCCCGCATCAACGGCAAGCCCCGGCCCGTCATGCTCCGCGACCTCGTGCGTTCCTACCAGCCCGAGAACGTCGAACTGTGGAACGGCGACAAGTGGACCCAGGTACTCGGCTGGAACCGCTCGCACGACACCGACGGCGCACTCGAGCTGGAGCTACGCAGCGGCGAACGAATCGGATGCACCCCCGGCCACCAGTGGCCCACTAGCCGTGGACTACTGCGCGCCGACGAGATCCGCGTCGGGGACATCATCGACACCTGCCACCTGCCAGACGCCAGTGGGCACCACGACGCCCTCGACGACCACGACATCGGCTGGTTCGTCGGCATGTACCTGGCCGAAGGATCACGCAGTGGCACCGTCCTTCAGTTCGCCGGCCACGTCAACGAAACGTTTCGCCATGAACGACTCGCCCGCATCGCCGCCGCCTACGACGGGACCTGCCACGTCTACCAGACCGGCGAGAACACGGCCACCTGCAACCTGTCCGGGTCGATCCTGGCCGGCATCATCGACCGCTACCTGTCTGGCGACACCGCCAAGAACAAGCGGCTGACCATGCACGCCTGGTCACGGTCGGATGCGTTCCTATCTGGGGTGATGGACGGCTACCTCGAGGGCGACGGCCACCACGACGCCAAGAACAACCGGCACCGGCTCGGGTTCACCGCTAACGACGAACTGGCCGCCGATCTTCGCACCCTGGCGGCGCGGCTCGGTGCGTCACTGACGCTGAAGCGGTGCGTGCATCGGGGCAGCTACGGGGACCACCCGGGTTGGCGTGGCGAGTGGCGATGGTGCGTCCCGACCCACGCCAACGCCAAGCCCCGATCCGAAGTCGTCGCGATCCGAGCTAGCAGGGCTCGCCAGTTCTTCGACGTGGGCGTGGCCGACGAGCCGCACCTGTTCGCCCTCGCGTCTGGCGTGCTGACGCACAACAGCAAACCGAACGGGCTGCCCGAGTCGGTGACGGACCGGGTGCGCCGCTCCCACGAGCAGTGGTTCCACTTCACGAAGGAGCCCCGGTACTTCTCGGCGGTCGACGAGATCCGCGAGGCGTACCACCCGGACTCGTTCGGGAAGCAGCCCGGCAAGTTGGCGGACGATCGCCGAACAGGGAAAGGGCTGGGCTACATCGACGAGAACCGCGACCCGAACCCGCTTGGCAAGCTGCCCGGCTCGGTGTGGACCGTGCCGACCGAACCCCTCCGGGTGCCCGACCACATCGGCGTCGACCACTTCGCCGCCTTTCCCTCGGAGTGGCCCCGCCGGCTGATCCTGGGGTGGTCGCCGTCGGGTGTGTGCGTGGAGTGCGGCGAAGGACGACGGCCGGTGGTGGCGAAGGAACTGGAGCACGTCAACAACTCGGCGCACACGAAGTCACGCGCTGGCGCAGCTTTGAGTGCTGGCCACCGGACCACCGGGGCGACCAACGTCGCACGCGAACACGCCACCATCACCGGCTACGCCTGCGCCTGCCCCGCCACCGACGCCCCCACACGACCAGCCGTCATCCTCGACCCGTTCATGGGGACCGGGACGACAGTCCTAACGGCCCACCACCTGGGCCGTCATGGGGTCGGGATCGACCTATCAGCGGACTACATCAGGCTCGCTGAGTGGAGATGCGAGGACCCGAAGATGAGAGCGAAGGTGCTCGGGGTCAAGGCACCCTCTCCGCAGTTGGAAGGTCAGGGGGTATTGCTGTGAGGCCACAGGGCAGCCCACAGGCTGGGGACACGCGGTGACCGACGACGGCCGCAGGGCCCGCATCGAGGCCCAGCGCCGCGCCATGGGCTGGGGCGGCTCCTACGCCATCGCCGTCCGCCCCGACGGCTGCCACCAGTGCGGCGGCCCCCTCACCACCCAGGCCGCCGGCCAGCCCGCCCTGTTCCGCCACGGCGGCTACGGCGCCACCGTCACCACCATGCGCCGCTGGTGCCCCACCTGCGGGTGGGACGCCGGCGACCACCGCACCGAGACCAGGCCCGACCGATGAGCGACTACACGCCCGAGCTCCCGCCCCTCGCCGCCTACGGGCCCGGCG
>ERZ650311.1392-NODE-1392-length-12089-cov-5.157969_pt1 | contig 12089 bp, 20 predicted proteins | sample MGYA00376247_ERZ650311 | MGnify/ENA primary metagenome ERZ650311 (study PRJEB26733, sample SAMN07839324) | wastewater metagenome | biome: small river; feature: stream; material: water | place: USA: North Carolina | collected 2016-07-28 ... | reverse complement strand
ACGAATAATAACATTGCCACAAAAAAGTTCATATCATTATCCTCAATAATCAAAAAGAACAAATTCTTTTTCTGATAAATGCCAATTTAACAATCGTTGATTAGGTTCACAATATCGTTTGCACTCATCTAACAAATCATTGGTAAAAATGAAGTTATTAGCGTCATCAGGAGACTTATCAGGAGCGTCAACAACATACCAACATCCAGATAAAACATTTGTATAAAACTCTTGTTTCATTCCTTTACGTTGATATTCAACCTCTTCAAATCGTAATCCCTTTCCGTGTTCTGTTTTAATGGGAATGTCTTCATCTCTACAGAAGAAATTAATTTCATTGCCTTCTGCGTTACGGCCAGTCATTTCCCAGCCGAGATCATCACTGCACATTCGTGTCAGCTCAACCACGCCATGTCGAGTGCGTAGAGTTTCCATATCATACACTTCGCGAGTAGCGTCGTACACATATTCTTTAAAATGATGAAACAAAGCAAGTTTGCTTTTATTGGTTTCAAAAGAATAAAGGAAAAGTTCAGCTGCACAAAGATCCGTTTTATCACGAACAACGCATTTACTAATATCAAGCCCCATTTTTCTCACCATTGTCTGTTTGTTGAAAACAATATTCTTCTATTGATACTGAACCGCCATGAGCAACAACTTGGTCTTTGAAAGATTCATATATCATTGACATCAATCCAGACATCCTTTGAGAATGCTTCATGCAACGATAAACAGAACCAGAAAAGCCATATACATCAAGATAATCAGTTTCTTCTACGATCTTGGTGATGCCGGAATTCATCCTCCAAGAATCACCATCAAGATAACCTCCATACCATCCTGCAATCAAACGACGATATTTTTCATCGGGGCTCTTCTCCACATTTAGAATTGCCCAACAATCAGGTACATACATGTTCATTCCTCCATTTCTTCAACACACCAATAACACAACCACCATCGGGTAGGTTGCCATTTTCTTTCAGTTCTGGCGTCAGTATCAAAACCATTACAACGCTTCCGAACACACTTGTGATGATAATTGTGATAAGATCAACAGCAGGCATCATGTTTCTCCTAATCGTACCATGAGAACACACAGAATGCCTTATAGATACAGTATTCTCCTAACATGCCCACAATAACACCTAACAAAAATGTAAATGGGTTCATAGGTGAAACCCCTGATTCTACAAAAAGCACAAACGAACCAAATAACAACATTAACCCAACCAACAATGCTATAACTCGACTATACATGTTTGCTATTCTCACAATAAATTTTTATATATCTCAGAATGAAGATCCCTCGGGTCAAATCTTCTCCCTTGCCCAATAATTCTAGCAGTGGCTTGATCAAAAGACAACCCTTGTGGATTTATCTTTTGATCAATCTGGGCCTTCAAGGTATAAATTTCATCCAGAGTGTCGAACCATTTGCGAACTTTCACGTCAATGATCTTAATATTGCGGTCATTTTGCGAATCAACGCAAAACATTCCCTCAAGGAAAAAATTCTTCATTTCATTCCTCCCAACTTTTTATCTCTTCGATACGGTTATTGTAGTGGGTAATCATCAACAAATTGAAGTCATTTCTGGAAATCTTCTTGTCAATGAACACCACATCCTTGTCCTGTTTGTAATCCAATACCTTTACAAACTCATCAAATAAACTCAAAGGAGCAGCAAGTTCCATCTCTTCTTGAGCTTTATCTTGAATAATAACAACAGCCTCTGCGTCTACGTTTTTGTCCAATTTTCCTGTAAAGGACAAGGTGGTGACATTCTTCTTCTCAATCCTCAACACTTTCACCACATCATCAGGTATTTTTCCAAGAAGACGCGATCTCTTGAAATTTTCCCATCTCTTATACAACAGATGAAAAAAGAACTCTCGGGAATGCTCTGTGATGCAAACCATTTCTGCAACAACAATAGCTGCACCACCAACAATCATAAACCAGCCAGAAAAAACACATACATGAATTCCAACATGATTCTCTCCTCAGCGAACCAAATACATTTGAAAATACAATCTCAAATACATCATTCGATAAGTGGAACGTGTAACTGGATTGGGATGTGTGAGCCACCCGTTGGCCCATTTGCTTAGCAGTTGTTGATCTTTATCAATAACATTCACGAAAACACCCTAATGTGTTCTTCACACGCAATTCGAAGCAACCCACCATCATTAACAGACGTGCCAGGTTTGCCACATATTTCACAAGTAACAACGCATATTTCGTTACATCTTTCAATGAGTAAATCTGCCTGTTTGTTTACAGGTCTGTAATATACTCGCAATTCAGCAAATTTTTGCTTCATCTGTATAACAGAACAACCAATATCAGTTAGCTGTTCTTCCAAATCTTTCGTTAAAATATGCCAACCTTCTGGTGTTTCAATAAATTTAGACATAGCTTTTTCCAAAAAAAGAGAGAAATGTCAGCGTTTCCCTTTATCAATGAGTCGCTCTACATTTCTCTCGTAAAAATATGATGTTTATATTATCCAACAATTTCAATCACCAAACAACACAAACACCTTTTTTGTGATCTTAAACTGCTAAACTTGCGGTAAATAACATTTGCAAAAACGGATTTTGCTCAACATAACTCCGTTCAGCGTGAATAACAAATTCATCAGGAACTTGCGTTGCTGGTAGCATGTAACTGTATCGCAAGTTATATGCTTCATTAGGAATGATTATGCCAATAGCTGTCACTGCTCCGTTTAATGATTGCTCATCTTCTCTGAACATAGTGCACGGGTAGTTGTTGGCCGCTGCAAATTTTATCATTTCTTGATGTATGTTCATTAATGTGGCTTGATTGCCACCATTTAGAACGATTATCGTCTTATCATGCGTGGCCCACTCTAACAAAATATCCATTTGAGCGCAATAAGACAAATCATCTAAACGTTCAATTGAGCTTTGACATTCAGCAAACAATTCTGAAACCACATGAGCTGTTTGGATGCCTTTTTGCATGGAACTAATGTACACATTAGTAAATGTGTACAGTCTCCACTCATTAGCTGTTTGTGCCATCTTCTGCTCCTGCTTTAACAACAAAAAACCAAATTCTAGGTAGCCACCAACATCCAATTTTCACACAATCACGATTTGGTGTGGATGAGCACCACATGTGTTCATCAGCTTCTTGAACAATGTGTGTGTTTCGTGCAATGTGATTGAAATTGTGAACATTGTGAAAACGGTTGCCGAGTGCCTTATCATATTCTTTATTAAAAGCAACAACATCACCTTTTTTAATGGTAAGTTGTTGGTCATCAACATGTGTGGAAGATGTTATATTAGTCGAATCTTCTTTTGCTACCTCCACGTGGGAAGAGGATATCCACACACCAACCTTTGGATCAGTAATAGATCGAATAAACACCAAAATACTGGTGGGAAGGTTGACCATATCTACAATCTTATACACATGATTGGCATAAGTGGGATTGATCGTGTTGGTTTTCAAAAACGATTTATTGAAAACAACTCTTCTGTTAATTTTGATGTCACGAGTGCGCATAAGAAATTCCTCTATTGATTGTTATCAATCATACTATTTTTTAACAGGTTTTAAAACTATTACCATTACATCATATAAATATTCCACAACAACACATCTTTATATCAAATGCTTATCACGAAACTAATATCTGAAGTCAATATGAGTCCGCACTTTTCCGCTCAAGATGTTATGAATCTTCCTGTGGGATTAATAGGGTTTGAAATAGAAGGAATATTTAAAAACATAGTCGATATACAATCGATGTATCCTGAAGATGTTGATGAAGATTATGAGTTAGATGTTGAAGATATTAAAATGTTTAACATAACTGCGTTAAAAGAAGATATGGTCAACAATGCGCGTTTTGGAAAGTATATAGAAAATGTGGAATTGGATGAATCAATCAAAGTAGATAGAAAATTTATGTATGATGAATTTGGAGCTGAGGTAATTACCAAACCCATTCCATCTAATATTGCGTTTGAGGTACTAACGGGAATATTTAACACTCTAACAAAACAATATGGCTTTACCACAAACCACTCTACAGGTTTTCATATTAACATCAGTAACATATACACCGAAAAAAAGCAACCTGTTGATCTTTTGAAACTAATGTTATTTTTGGGTGAGTCTCACGAATTGGAAAGATATAATAGATCACGCAATATGTATGCGGTGAACCTATATGATATGGTTAGACATGTGGGGTCGGCAATGGTAAGTGATTTTACTGACCCAGACGATTTTATATCTAAAGTGAATGAATTTATAAGAAAAGAGAACAAATCTTCCAGATATCTATCATTCAACCCACGAACTTTAGAAAATGGATATATGGAATTTAGAATTGCAGGAGGAGAAGGATATCAAAATAATATTGAGAAACTCCAAGATTCTGCTAATCGGTTCATTAGATGTTTGTACATAGCATGTAAACCAGAACTACACAAACGAGAATATTATAAAAAAATTGCTCAACTAATGCATCATGCAACATCACATATACACGCAAATCAAGACGATTCGGAAACCATAGTTTCAATTATGAGAAAATTGGATATAAGATTTTCTAGTAAAGAGTCCTACTTACAGGTGAAAAGCGTTGATGATTTGGAAATGTTTCACGCAAGAGAGATAATGACAAGAATGTATCTAATGGGAGCTCACTTGAATCCTGATGAAGAAAATCCTTTAACGAACAAGTCAAAGCCTTTTTTCAATACACGAGAAAGGAAACTATTATCAAGTCTTTACGAAAAATACAAAGATTCACCCTTTATTAGCAAACATTATCTGAATGCACTAAAGGGTGCAATATTTCAACAATGATTGACAACTCTCATTGTTGTTTTATACGCATCAATAAAATCAAACCGTTCTTGATGTTTTGTGGCAAATCGATAAATCCAACTTGGAGCGGTATCTAACAATTTAGCCACGGTTAGGAATGATATGTATCGCTTACTCATCATCGTCTCCTAATGTTATCAACTTAACAGCAGTAAAATCTTGCCCTTCGCCAAAAAATCCACTATATCCGAGTGGATTGCATATAACTCTTGTTTCACCAGCAACATAATCAAAAGCGGTATGAACATGGCCGTGAATTGCAACATCCACTTTATCCATAAATGGGTTGTTTTCAATTATAGAAGAAACAAACGCACCGTTGAGTAAGTTGCCAATGTAACCAGGAGATACACTCTTTTTTGATGGTGCATGGTGTGTCACCATCACAAAATACGAAGGAGAGTTGTTTTCAACAACGTATTTAAACCATTCCAACGCTTGTTCGTGAAGAATAAGAGTACGTTCTGGTTTGATAAATTGGTATTGTTGTTTCTTTTCAAATATACAGGAGAAGTCACTCATGCTTCTACGTGCATTCAACATCGCTAGATCTCTATCACCCTCCGCTTCAAAGTCTGTCCAAAAGGTATCACCAAAGAACATCACATCTTCAATGGTAACCACCGTGCCCGTTCTAAGAAAATGAAGCCGATAGTGCGACTTAGACAATGCATAATCAACAGCAGTTTCCATATCGCAGTTATAGAACTCGTGATTGCCAAACACATACACAATATGTTGATGATCTGGTAATTTTTTTACCAGATCATATAAAAAATCAACGGTTCGCTTAGCATTGTTGTACAAATCACCAGCAAATACAACAACATCCGCATCTTCATGGATGCTCAGCGAATTTTGAACGCCGTCGTTAATATCCATGTGAAGGTCAGAAAAAACTTGAATAGTAAGCATGTTTCACTCAACTCTGATAAACGTGATTGTGACGTTTGATTTTAATTCAACAACTTCATTCTGTACATTATCATCTATAAGATAGAAGGAATACAATGTGTTGTTATCTAATTTTTTCTGTCTAATAAACTCAATGAAACCATCACGCTTACCATCCATTTTAAACTCCCACATCATCTTCTCTGTGCGAGACATATCCATTATCTCTAACACTGTGAAAACTTCATTAAACTCTATATCAAACGCTAATTCGAGTTGATGGGCAAATTTCATGAATGATACGTAATCGGTCATATTGTCGACAGCATAAGAGAACAAGTCACAGGTGTTTGTGCCGATGGTAGTTAATATTTCTCGTATCTGCTTCTTTTTGTTATATAAAATAGCACGATTTTCCCAACTATCAATCAACACACCTTCTAAGTCAATGCACACTATATTCATCTATGCTGTCTCTTATGTGTTAAATGTTGGCTAGACTCAAATCAAGACCGGAGGTTTGTTGAATGTATGCCTTAAGCAAATGCTCAGGAGGCAACACTAAAGCCAGAACATGCTCACGTAAAAATTGGATTTCACCTTCATGTTGAGGATGAGATGCAAAGAATGATGTAATAGCTAGTTCTCTCCCTGTGAATACTACCTTTAATACTTTTTCTACATTTACCACTTGTTCATTTGAATCTTCCTGTAGAGTAGCAATCAGTTCTTCACCTGTTACTAACTTCATTAATACTATTTGTGCTGACATGTTTATCTCCTAAAATTTTTGATATGTGTCAATTAATTGTTGTTTTACTTCTTCACCAACCCATTTGGCCCACTTGTTATTTGTGGGAACAATAGGAACCATTTGGTCATCTTTGCAGAATGATGATGGCCCCATTTTACATTGAACTGCATCAATATAGCAACTAAATTTACCTTCTTTTACATGAAATAACCAAGATGGTATATCCATCTTAACCAATTGTTCTTGAAACTCAGCAGCTAGAGCTGTATCAATCCCTATGTTTGGCATGCTACGTTCATTCTTCAATTCCTGTATGACATCAAGCCACCAATGGTATGACTTTGGTGTAAAATCACCACCGCGACCTGTGTGTTTGTATCCTAAAAGTGTCACATTTAAATGATGTTCATGACATACCACCAATGCTTGCTTGAATTTGGATCTAGTCATTGTCCCCATTACAAGCTGTACATTTGCCTTCTTGCGTTGATAAGGAATGTTGTGTGCGCCCACCTTTTTCAACAGTGCTGCAAATTGCTTAATATCCGCTACACTCTCTGTACTAAAAGCAAACCCACCAATCATGTCATAAATTTTTGTCCAATTTAAATTGCGTAACCATTCAAGATTACGCGTGGTAAAATTGGGGACAATATCTTTATTCTTGCAAAGCGACAAAAACAATTCGAAGTTTGGATGAGATGTTGTCTCACCGCCGCCAAAAGCAATTTCGAATACACCCATGTCGCCAAGATGGTCAATCATTGATTCAATAAAATTGCGATCTCCGTGTTTCCCTTGAGGGGTGGAACCCTGATAACAATTGTGAACTAATACACCGTTAGCGAAATAATTATGGTTAGGAGATGTTCCAAAATTATAAACATAACCATCAAACATGCTCTTCTTTATAGATTTGATTCTCATAACAGGTTACTCATTTTCTCTGTGGGTCAATAGTTCTATGGCAATCTATACAAACAGTGATGCCTTCTACATGTTGATGATAATCAACAACATCAACACTTAACTTGTCAAAATCATCGTCCGATAAATCTTTTATTGAGGTCTCACCTAAGAATTTTTTTAAAATATCTTTAAAAGATTCGGATAAGTGGTGGACTTCCAGATGTCGTTTTGTATTACAAATAGTGCACTTAAATCCATCTCTTTCCATAATTGGTCGAACCCAGTTTATGTATAGCCTTGTTCGTATTAGTCCAGCTCGTGGACTAGTTCCTTTCCACAAATGATGTTTGGGTCCTTTTGGATATTTTAAGAATACTCCATTCTTTCTACGAGTATCTGTATTTTTTGCAACAACATCAGGATTATGCATAGGATTATGTTCCAACATCTTTTTTGACATTTTCCGTCTATACTCAATCATCCAAACCTGATATTCATCGCTCTGTTTCCATTTTCTTAACCCGTTAAACATCAACTCGACTTGTTTATTTAAAACTTTTGGATCTGACAATCGTTCCTTACTTCGTTTAGCTCTTTCTGCTAATTGGTCTTCTGTGAAATTAAATACGGGGTTATTCAATTTCATATATTCGGATCTTCGTTTCTTATTGACGAGTCTACAGTCATCACACACAGACGTTCGTTCAAATAACACATTTCTATTGTTGTTTTTCTTGGTTACAATTTCTACTATTGTATCACAATGCTTACACCTTAACTCCTTTTCAACCAATTCAAAATTATGCTCTCTGGGAATTTGCTTACAATTAACACATAACGATTCCTTATCTTTAGCGTTAAACGGTTTTTTGCAACAAGTGCATAATTTCTCTTTCAATCGTAAGTGATATGCGTCCTTTCCTTTTCTCGTTGCGAACTTCTGTTTACATTCAGCACTGCAACACTTAGAATCTTTCCTCGGAGCATCAAATTCAACGAAGCACATCACACAATATATTTTCATAAAAGATTGACCTACATCTTCTTTATTTATGTGATAGATATTGCACATCATCCGTTTCTTCTAAATCTCCTGCTAATATCCATCCTCGATTGTTAGTAAATACTTCATGATTCGGAGTAAGCTGAATGACAGTATCATTTTCCAGTTCTATTGTAATAATATCTCCCACATATTCTCGCTTAAATATTTGATCTACCTTATGATACTCTGTCATATGATATTCAAAATTATAAGTTAATACTACATCATCAACCTGTATGTCTTTTATTTGAACTGGTCCGTTTATAGTATCAATAGCTACATCTTCTGTCAAACAGAACGCACATCCTGTTGTACAAAAATCGGTAATCTTAATATCAACCAACTCAGGGACGGAACTTTTTTCATACGTCGAATCAACATTCTTAAAAGAAAAACGAGTTTTGTGACCATTATGACGGTTAAACAATACCCAAAAATCTCCATCCTTTCTAGCTTTCCAATCAACGTTGTCAGTTTCACGTGGCAACTCTAATTGCTTATAATCACCTTCTAACGGATCATTGCCATCATTGTCATTGCCACCACCAATGATGCTGTTATCTGATTGTAAAAATTCCATAAAATCATCAAAATACTCATAATTTATGGATGCTTGACCATATATAATAACCATTGGTATTGTCCAAAAAGATTGATGATCAATACCATAACCATCCAACACGGAATTCAAATCATCTTCACACAACACCGATCCATATTTTCCTTTTGTGTAAAAATGGGCAACATCACTTCCGTACAGGGAAGTTATTGTGTCATGTAGAAGGGTAACCCCATACAACATTTTATTGTGTGTTGATGATAAAATGAAGTCTTCCCATCCATAACTCCCAACATCGTTGATGTAGTCATTGGGAACGTACATCTTTTGATTGGCTTGAATAAAACAAATGGAATGTGTGGAACTACTGTTTGTAGCAAAACCTATGCGAATGTTTTCTACGTTCATGTGATTACACCTGCAAATTATTAAACGATTAGGTTTGTGGTGTCAATATCATTAAAATGAGGACGATCTTCTGTGTTATAAATATCCACCAATACATCTGAGAACGCCTTCGGAAAAACTATGTTATTGATATGAGATCCATAAATTGATTGTTCAATGTACTTTGCAAACAGAGGAGCAATGTCCTTTGCAGACATGCCAGCTAGACCGCAACCAATTTCTGTTAGGATGAAAATGTGATCTTTATAATCACAAGCATCATGTATGAATTCATCAATGAAAGCGTGAATAGCATTCAATGATAAGACTTCTATGTTCTCATCTTTAGTTGGAATGGCAAAAGATGTTCCTTCTAAACCATACCCTTTTCCCCACTTAGCTCCAAAATGATGGAGTGCAACTCGAGCGGCACCTGCTCCGTGAATACCTGCTATGTTGCTGCCAAACACAAACACAAAACGGTCAGACCGCATCTTTGTAAGATTTTGGTGAGTGTGAAACAGTAATGCCTTCATGATTATAATGCTCACAAAAATGGCGGAGGATAACAGACTCGAACTGTCACCGTTTCCAGTGGGCCGGTTTTCAAGACCGGATGAGGCCCTGCCTCCCTATCCTCCAATGATGTTACGCACATCGCGTCCAGATTTACTACCGCGATGCCCCTTCATATTGTTACAATATGTGTTTATTATATATTAGTCAAATAGGATATTCAACAAAGTAATCCAATTCCCATTTTTCTTCAACCACATTTTCCACTTTATATGGCCTAAAAACAGGATAGTTTTGTATCTTGAGTACGTGATTATTACAACTAACGTATCCAAGTATGTGTAGGGATCGCTGTGCAATTGATATATTGAATTCCTCAAACACTCTCTGCACGTAAATATCACCTTGTTTTGTAACTGAAGTGCAACATACACTACAATCAAAATTTTCCAAGACTCGTTTTATCCGATCGTCAATCGCTAAGCATTCATTATCATTTGAGTACCACATTATTTGACAAGGAACACTGTCAATTACACATTCCAAGGCTGCTAACACATTTGATTTTGTTAAATATTTGGCATACATTAGAGCACCATCTATTCTAAAATCTCTAGTCATAAACATTTTTGCTATTCTAGCACGACTATTAATAGCATGATCATTTAACAGTTCTTCCTTATTGTTTAATACCTGCCACAACGTATAATGTATAGGAATGGCTTCTTTTGGAATATCTCGTACCCACAACACTGATATAGGACTCATCATGGCTTTTCCACATGATGAGTAATGTTTTGCCATGGAACGATATATATGTGATTTAAACCGTTCTTCAAATGAATTGATGTTATAATCAGAAACATTGATGTAAAAATCTAAATCTTTAGCAGGAAAGCCTAAATGCCAATTACGAGGAGCACCCCCTGCAAGAACAGCTGATATTCCCATATCATGGAATGCATCTAATATGTATTTTGTGACATGTTGTTGATGTTGTATTGTTTTAACATCATCGTGGATAGTCGGTTGAAATACCTTTGGTGTTATTATCATTATATGCTGTTGATTTCTATTAAACAGAGTGGATGACTTTGTGTTTTGTCCCAAGGATAATCATTTGCAAGCTGAATTATTAATCTCTTCTGCGTCTCTTTATCCACATCCACACCATATTGATTGTGAATAAAACTGTCTTTTTGGAAGATGTATCTAGGCGTTCCATCAATCAACAGTTCACCTTCAAATACATCTTCTTTTTCTGTAAGTATCAAGTGTTTGTACATATATTACCACTCCAAACGTTCTTTATATTTAAGACCAATGAGCGATCTCCAAGCTGTTTGTCTCAGTTGATACTTAACTGGCAACATAGAGGTAACGATGCTGATTATTTCTGTTCTAACCTCAGGTTTAATAACATTCATCCCATAACCAGAATAAAAATGACGGTTAATCTTTTCAAAAGGATCTTCAATAATTGGCTCGTTCCAAACAATACTGTGTTTGCTGATCAAATCGATTAAGTAATCAGCTAACGCATGAATTGTTGGTTGTTTTTGTATTGTGTACTTATATTCAAGATCCTCATAAAGAGGATTATACGGTGGTAATAATTTATCTTTAACCATCGTTTTCTCAACAAAATTTTGTTTGGTGAGGTTATCAGGAGAGTTATATGTTCTAAACGACTTGCATTGTTTTTTGACAATAGCTTGGTTATAAGTGGTCATCAAGATTCTCCTACTACACGGGAAATCAATTTTTGCTCAATTCTTTGCGCAACTTTTCAAGTTGTTCGTTGCGCTGTGTTTCATAAGTCTTTACCACAGTAATCAATTCTTGAAAACAATCTTCATACTTTGCATACTTAATGATATTTGGGTCCAAGGGAACATTAGTGTTTGCATCTTTATACTCCTTATTATAGCGTATACACAACCGGATATCCAACGAATATGGTTCGATGTAAAACCACGTAATCATATTACATAAAGTATAATACTTCCGTGTTCGCATCATTTGTTGGTTGTTTTCAACTCGTAGTCTCGCTTGTTCTGTGTTGATGTATTCCTTAAACACTTCAACGCCAAGGGTAGCAGATTCCTCCAAATCCTTAAATACCCAAGGGTGATCATAT
>ERZ650311.1391-NODE-1391-length-12093-cov-9.347566_pt1 | contig 12093 bp, 28 predicted proteins | sample MGYA00376247_ERZ650311 | MGnify/ENA primary metagenome ERZ650311 (study PRJEB26733, sample SAMN07839324) | wastewater metagenome | biome: small river; feature: stream; material: water | place: USA: North Carolina | collected 2016-07-28 ... | reverse complement strand
ACGCTATTGACCATGACCACGCCGGAAACGCTTTTTAGAACGCTGGACATGGGGGCAATCAAGGATGGTTTTGTGAACCGTTTTATTATTAGCGTATCAGACGCGCAAAGATCGGTTAGAAAACACATGCAGCCAATCCCGGTTCCGATGCGAATATCAGAATGGATCAGGGACGTTACAAAGCGTCACGGAAGATTACATTTCGCCGCAGATCCGGCGATACCCGTTGTACTGGAATTTTCAGAGGATGCGATGTGCATCCAGAATGAATTCCAGCAATATTGCATTGATAAGGCGAACTATCTCGAACGATTTGGTATGGCGGAATTGCCGGGACGATCAAATGAAATGGCAATGAGAATTAGCTTGATTGTGGCATTAGCAAAAAATCCGGGCGCGTCCGTTATATCGGGTGATGATATGCAATGGTCGATTGATTACATCAAGGCATGTCTGGAAACGACGATTGAAAAATTGAAAGTCTCCATTTCATCATCGCAATTTGAAGGCGATAAAAAAGAAATCCTTGCCGATCTTCGGGATCGTGGAGCCGAAGGGATTACATGGACGGCAATGCAAAAGAATGCGCCGTACTCCCGGCATAAGCCAAAAGACTTGCGGGAAATTCTTATTGCCCTGCGCGATGCCGATCTTGCTGCCGACGAGCCGTTTGTGCAAGGCAGGGGAAGGCCGACGATCAAATGGATGGCGATAAAATAAAAAAATATTTTACCCATTGACATGGTTATTAACTTGTAATAACAATGTTCCCTAGGAAGGAAATGGAAATGAAAAGGAAAACCTTTTATCTGAGTTTCGATTCTATTAAATGGATCGAAAAAATGGCCAAAAAGGAAAGCAGATCGTTAAGCAACTATCTTGACAATCTAATCCAGAAAATAATCAAGGAGCAAAAATAATGGACTTAACAAATCTAGAGCCAGATGTAACGTCTGCACCACCAAGGCTGGTTGTTTACGGGCCTCAAGGGTCTGGCAAAACAACCTTTGCCGCACAAGCCCCGGCAACGATATTCATGGACATCGAAGATGGATTGCATGGCATTAAATCGGCAAAGCAACGGGTTAAAAACTGGGGTGAAGTGCTGGAAATGATTACGGCATTGCATCAGCAAGAGCATAAATTCAAGACGCTTGCCGTTGATACGATTGATTGGTTGGAGAGGCTTATACATACGGATGTTGCCTTGAATAACAATGTCAATGCCATTGATGACATTCCGTATGGCCGGGGCTTTAATTATGCCGTGTCTCACTGGGAGACATTCCTGAAAGGAATGACCAGCTTGCGTGATAACAAAAGCATGACGATCATTTTGCTGGCGCACGACAAGATCAAGCGTTTCGATGATCCCATGACAGATGGTTATGATCGCTACATGTTGAAGCTGCATGATAAGGCCGGGGCATTGGTTCAGGAGTGGGCTGATGGCGTTTTGTTTATGAAGGGCAAGACCTTTATCAAGACCGAGAAATCTGGCTTCTCAGAAAAGAAAAAGGGTGTTGATGGCGGGGTATATCTGCACACCACGGAAACCCCTGCTTATCAGGCGAAGCACAGAACGGCTCTTGCTTTACCGGATGAATTCCCGGTTTCTGAAAAAAATTCATGGGGTGACTTTGTTGCCGCCATTGGATCGCGTAAATAACACTTAACAATCAGGAGAAAATGAAATGGTTGCACTACCTTCTACCTACGTTCCGGATCAAGTCGAAGCTGCCACAGGCGGCGGGAGTGTTCCGGCTGGGAAATATCGCTGCGTTGTCTTGGGAAGCCAGGAAAAAGACAATAAAGCCGGAACCGGGTCTTATGTTGAATTTAAATATCAGGTAACAGAAGGGCCGCATAAAGGATCTGATATTTTACAGCGTTTTAATTTCAACAATCAAAATAAACAAGCCGTGGATATTGCCTTCGCGCAATTCAAGCAGCTTGCCGAGGCTTGCGGTAAGCCGGGATGCACGAATACCGATGATCTGAATAATTCTGTTGTCGTGATTACATACGGCCCGCAGAAGAACGCCCCAGAATATAATGAGGTTAAGAAGATTGAACCGGGCACAGCGACAACCGAGGGCTACGTTGCGCCGCCAGCGGTAACGGCCAAGCCAGCGGCGCAAGCTACTGCGGCGGCTGCGTCGAATGATGGCAAGCCTAGCTGGGCGTAACTTTAACGGCGGGAACTGCCTTAGTGCCATTTTTTTGGAGAATGAAAATGACGAATTTAGCAACTATCGGGCATAATCTGCCACCGACTGATGAAGAAATTCTTAAAGAAAAACTTCAAGAGCGCAGCCGTAAAGACATCGACCTTATGGCCGCTGTCATGGCTGAACCTGTGCCAGAAAAAATTGATACAGACGATGACGCAAAAAAGGCTGCTGATTTTATCAGCAAGATCAAATGTCTTGAGAAAGACTTTGAAAAAGTACACAAGGAAGAAAAAGCTCCGTATCTTTCCATGGGGCGCATTGTAGACGGGTTTTTTAATTCTCGGATTAAAGACCTTGAAGACTTTCGCAAGAAATATTCCAAGCCTGTTAATGATTTTCTAACCCGGAAAGCAGACGCGGAACGCGAAGCTATTCGGGCGCGCGAAGTGGCGGCGCGAGAAGCTGCTGATGCTCTTGCCGCACAAGCGGCGGCTCATGAAGCTGAAAATATTAAAGACACGGCCAATGAGCTTATGGACTTGGCTGTTCAAGCTGAAAACAAAGCCGATAATCTTGGTAACTATGCTGATAATACTAAAAACGCTACGCTGGCTAAAATCAGAACAGAAAGCGGCGTTGTTTTATCTCAGCGCACGAAATGGGTTGGAGAGCCAACGGATGAAACTTATTCCGGGGTTGATCTAAATTCCATCCGCAAATGGATCAAGCCTGAACATATTCAGCTTGCTATCAATGCAGCGGTGCGTGATGGAGAGCGAAATATAGCCGGTGTGAAAGTTTACCAAAAGGCTGAGATTTAATGAAATCAGAACTCGCAGCAATCGGCAAGGCATTGGACGATAAAACGGAATTGCCGTGGTGGACGGTTGATGACTATGTTGCATTGCTGCGAGATTGTCACACTAAACTTATGAAGATGAAGCCTAAAAAATCTTGCCAGAATTGCAGATTTTTTGATCTGACGAAATGCAATAAAGCAGATGCAATTCCGCCGGATCATATCAAGGCGAAGGGGTGTGAAATGTTTCATGACAATCTGGAGGATATTTTAGCATGATGGCCGGAAAGTTTAACCATGCAGATTTTACCGCTCTTTGCGTCTTGCTGAATAGCAATGTCGGAATGACAGTAGAAGAACATGATAAATATACCTATATGCTGATGAATGCAGCGAATCAATTGCGCTGGCTGGCGGAACAAAAAGGATGCATGTCCTGCAAGTTTTTCTGCCGTGGAACTACAAAAATAACAGGATGCGAAAAAGCGGGAGGAAAACTTCCACCTGATAATATTCAAAAATCCGGCTGTGAAATGCACGAAAACAAGTTTGAGATTCCGTTCTAATCCCCAGAGCTTTAAAGGATAGTAAATGAGATTAGAATTACCTTGGCCTCCGTCGATCCTATCGCCCAATAGAATAGCCCATTGGAGGGTCAAGGCGAAGGCCAAGGCAAAGTATAAATCTGATTGTTACTATCTATGTGTTTCTCAAGAATTTGAAGATGACGGGCAGAATATACCGATAAAGATTATCTTCCATCCCCCGACGAAAAGATCATTCGATCTTGATAACCGGATTGCAGCGATGAAATCAGGTATCGATGGAGTAGCGGAAGCATTTGGAGTTAATGATAAGAGATTCAGGCCGATGACAGCGGATATTGGAGAAGTTGTTAAAGGCGGAATGGTTGTTTTAATTTTGAACGAAGGAGAAGAAAAATAACCCACTTCAATAAAACGCAACAATCTTTCAAACAATTGTGTTTGAATATATGACTTTTTGGCATATAAGGATAATAGGAGAATAGGAAATGACCCGCATAAACTGCATCCCAGTAAACGAACTAACCAACAAGCATCTCTTATCCGAATATCGGGAGCTGCCTCGTGTGTTCAATCTGGCAAGGCCATGCCCTGATGCGCCCAGTCAATACGTTCTAGGGCCGGGGCATGTTAAATTCTTCTTTGACAAGCTGAAATATCTGCAACAAAGGCAAAAACAGATTGTGCAGGAATGTTTAAACAGGGGCTTTAATATCACTCACACCTCTGTTGATTTTGATATGCCTTCTGATCTGGCGAATGACTGGATACCAACACCAGAGGCCATGGCACTGAACCGGGCAAGGATCGTTGCAAGGTTGCTGGTGTCTTGGTGATGGAGATTGATATGTGGAGGGAATTAGAGTGATGGAAGATAAATATAGGCAGCTATCTGTTGAGAAAGCAGAGCTTTCTAATGGCGTTAACGCCTTAAAAAAGCAGCTTGGAATATATGGTAAGGTTGTTAATGGACAGAGGTTTCCTAAGTACATTTTGCATGACCCCGCTTATAGCAAAATGTGCAGTTATAGAGATAGGATATTTGAAATTGAGAAGGAGTTAATAAAACTAAAAAAGAACGGGGTGGCACCAAACAAAAAAGATTTTAAAGACCTTATCTTGAAAATTATAGAAGAAAAAAATCCCGAACTATTTTTAGAGGCTAAAAATCAAGCTTATGAAAGGATGAAAGAATGACCGACCTTGAATCCCTAACCGCCCGGATAGACAGGCTGGAAAATGCGTTGATGACTGCGCTGGTATGGATGGCAGGGAACAACCCGCCGACCGTCACTAATGCGGAGTTATGCGCGATTGATAAGATTATTAAGGGGGAATAAGAATGGAATATCAGGAATTTTTGAGGACTAAATCGCGTATAGATGTTCCGACAGGGTTGCCAACAATCCCGCCGATCAATTCCAATGCGTTTGACTTCCAGCGTGATATTGTGTCATGGGCTTGTCGCCGTGGACGTTCCGCATTGTTTGCCGGGACTGGATTGGGCAAGTCATTGATGGAATTGTCTTGGGCAAATGCGCTTTATGAAGCCACTGGCGAACGCACGATCATATTCACGCCTTTAGCCGTTGCGGCTCAAATGAAGCGTGAAGCGACTAAATTCGGAATTGATGTCGATCATGTTTCATCATGCACTGAAAGCAACAAACCGATTTTGATTACCAACTATCAAAAGCTGGATCATTTTGACATGACCAAGTTTAAGGGAGTTGTGCTGGATGAAAGCAGCATTCTTAAAAACCAGTCTGGCCATTACCGCACGAAGCTGATTGAAGTCTGCAATAAAATACCATATCGACTGGCAGCGACAGCAACGCCAAGCCCGAATGATTATATGGAGCTTGGAAACCATGCCGAATTCTGCGGGATCATGTCATATACGGATATGCTTTCCACATTCTTTGTGCATGACGCAGCGAAAACGCAAGACTGGCGATTGAAAGGCCATGCGGAAGATGAATTCTGGAAGTGGATGGCGACATGGTCGGTCATGCTGCAGAATCCATCAGATCTTGGTTATGACGGGGAAAAATACAATCTTCCGCCATTGAACCAGATCCAGCATACCGTCGGAGCAAAATACGCCCCGAATATTGAAACAGGATTTTTGTTCCCTCTGGAAGCTCAATCCATGTCAGAACGGCTTAAAGTCAGACGGGCGACCATTGATGAACGGCTTGAAAAAGCCGCCGAGATTGTAAATTCACAGCAGCATGATTCATGGGTTGTATGGTGCAATTTAAATGATGAAAGCGACATGCTCGAAAAACTAATTCCTGACGCGGTTCAAATAAGGGGATCGATGACAGAGGATCAAAAGGAAAAGATTTTAGAGGATTTTGCGCTTGGAAATATCCGTATATTGGTGAGTAAGCCATCATTAACCGGATTCGGGATGAACTGGCAGCATTGCAATAATACTTGCTTTGTCGGATTGAATGACAGCTTTGAGCAGATATTTCAATCCATCCGGCGGTTCTGGCGGTTCGGGCAGACCAAGCCAGTCAATGCTCACTTTATCGCTAGCGAATTAGAAGGCGCAGTTGTTGCCAATATCAAGCGGAAGGAATTGCAATGCGAACATATGATGGCGCAGATGGTCAAGCATATGGCTGATTTGAGCGCGGATACGATACGCGGAGCAAAAAGAGATACGTTAACATACATTCCAACACAGAAAGCGGAGTTACCATCATGGATTTAAAAGCAGTCAATCAGGTTATTACCAACGATTACGCTATTTATGAGGGGGATAGCTGCGAATTAATGCAAGCCATTCCGGATGCGTCAATTGGTTTTTCAATTCATAGCCCTCCTTTTGAAGGACTTTATAAGTTTTCTAACTCAGACCGGGACGTTTCAAATAGCGAAGGAGAAACATTCTGGAACCATTACGGATTTATCATTGATCAGCTTCTACGGATTACAAAGCCGGGGAGATTGGCCAGTGTCCATGTTATGCAGTTGCCTACCAGCAAAACGCGGGATGGTTATATTGGAATGCGTGATTTTCGCGGTGAAGTCGTGCGGGAATTTCAGAAGCGAGGATGGATATTTTCGAGTGAGGTTTGCATCTGGAAAGACCCAGTAGTGGCGCAGCAGCGTACCAAATCAATCCGCCTTTTGCACAAACAGATTGAAAAAGACAGCTCAATATCCGGGCAAGGATTGGCGGATTATATTGTTACGTTCCGCAAGCCCGGAGAAAATATGGAACGGATTAGCGGGAAGTTTGAAATATACGTTGGCGAAGGAAACGCGCCGGAACCTATTGAAAGCAGATTGCGCCGTCAATCACAGGCCGATGCGGAGAAATGGTACAGCATCGAGGTGTGGCAGCGATACGCCAGCCCGGTCTGGATGGATATTAGTCAATCAAGAACATTACAATATCGTGGTGCAAGGGACGAGAAAGACGAGCAGCATATCAGCCCCCTGCAACTTGATGTGATTGAACGCTGCATCCATCTATGGTCTAACCCCGGAGATATTGTTTTTACCCCGTTTATGGGGATTGGCAGCGAGGTTTATGGCGCGGTTGAGTTAGGCCGTAAAGGCATGGGGATTGAGCTGAAGGCCAGTTATTTCCGTCAGGCTGTGAAAAATCTTTCTGATGTCCAGAGCAACAGAAACGATTTATTGAAGGACGCATCATGACCCCAACTCAGATCCGAAAACTCCGATCACGCCTAGACCTAACACAAGCTGAACTCGGCAAACTCATGGGTTTATCCGCCAGGACAGTCATGCGCTGGGAAGGCGGAAAGGCCCCTAACCCGACGCAGATTGCTTTTTTAAAGCATTTGGCAAAAACGCAATAAAATTGCGCAAATAGTGCCTTGCTCTATGTGACAAACTGGCGTATAACTATTTTTAACGAAACACGGAGAAAACAAATGAGCAAACTTTTACAGAATTTTGAAGCTAACCCAACAAAAGAAAACGCTAATAAGGTTGTACGCCATGCCATGAAACATATGATGAGCTTGACGCTGTTAAACTCGGATCAGATTGCAGTTTATGACCGAGCATATAAAATGGCTGGTGTGTAATGACAACAGAACATTCTCAGCTTCTTGATAACCTGAAAGTCTTCGTCAAAGAAAACCGCCATGTTATTTCCAAATGCAGGTTTCAGGATGAGTTTTCTGCGATTGAGATCGAACTGCAAGCCGTTATTGATAACGCGAATGAAGCGCAGGAGCAAAGAGATCGTGAAGAATATATTCGCTGTAACAGAATCTGTGGGGAGCAATTGGTATGACAACAAGATCGCAACGTAACTGCCGAAAGAAAAAAACATACAAATCACGATCAGAGGCAAAGGAAAAATCTATGTTTTACAAAAAACACAACGGAACGAAATTGAGGCCGTATAATTGCATCGAATGTAATAATTACCATTTGACAAGCAACGGAAATATCAGGGCCTTCATCATGGATGCAGTAACAGGGATAGCCATGATCGGCATGTGCGCGGTCTGGTGCTTTGTTATATATGCGTTTGGGGGTTAGGGGATGAACAACGAATTGAATGAAATTGCTGGTGGATCGAAGTTTACTGAATCTCAGATGATCGCCCTGCGATACATCAGGGACACGCTGGAGCATGTAAAACTACTGGCCGTACGGGAAGGTCTGATTATCGCTGATGATATTCAAGATGCAATCGACGCGGTGATGTCATGAGTATTATTGACGAACTTAACAGACTAAAACCGGGTGAAAGACTTGTGTATCTCGTTAATGACACGGGATGGTCGGGGAGGTTTGAACATAGGGAATTGTTCAACTGGTGTCAGGACGCACAAAAGAAAGGCACTTATGATTTTGTGCAGAGAAAGATAGCTGTGCCGCGTCATGCGCCGGGATTGTTTGAGTACATTGCTATCAAAAAGGCGGTTCCGAAGCCGTCGATATGGAGGAAAACATGAAATATATGATAACCGTTGACGGTCATAAAATAGAACAAATTGAAACGGCGAATGTGATCCATCACATCGAGGCTGAGAAGGTCTGTTACGAATGGGCGAAAGAGAGATTTATATCAGAAAAGGGTGTCAGGATGGTGAGATTATGAAAGTCTTTGATTTAACCGGGCCTGATGATCTTGATCCTAAAACCATCGTTGCCGATCTGATTGAGTTGTGCACGATGGCCGCAGAAACGAATGTGATCCGCGTTATTGATTTTGATAGAAATCCCAGCCATGGGGCTAGATTCACGTCGTAGCAAAATGGCAGGATGGTGGCGGGGGATTCCTCACAGTGCATGTGCTAATCGCTGTGTCAGAATCACAACACCCCGCCCCCTTTCTAAAGCAGATTGCGGTCTGTTTTGGTGAGGAATTTAACCACTAGAAACTAAGGAGAATGAATTGAATATCAACGATCTCACTATCGGCCAAGCGAAAGAACTCTCTTCCATGCTGCAAGGCCAAGCGGCTAACACTGGATTGAATAATTACGCTATCGGTAAGAGAGTCATCATCCGTACCTATACCGCTGGTGTCTGGTTTGGAGTTCTGGATCAGAAATCAGGAAATGAGGTTATCCTTAAAAACGGTCGTAGATTGTGGCGTTGGCACGCAGCGGAAAGTATTTCCCTGAGTGCGGTTGCAGTTTATGGAATCAATGCGGATAAGAGTTCGCTTGCCCCGGCTGTTGAAGTGATATGGCTTGAGGCGATTGAAATCATCCCTGTTACCGATAAAGCGGCGAAAACGATTGAGGGCGCAAAAGATGCCAAGGCTCAATGATTTCATTGCCGCCGGCTCCGGCTCCGGCTACGGCTCCGGCTCCGGCGACGGCTCCGGCGACGGCTCCGGCTCCGGCTCCGGCTACGGCGACGGCTCAGGCTACGGCTACGGCGACGGCTACGGCTACGGCGACGGCTACGGCTACGGCTCCGGCGACGGCGACGGCTCAGGCTACGGCTACGGCTACGGCTCCGGCTACGGCTACGGCGACGGCTCAGGCTAACTTACACCAAATCTGGTGAGGTAAAGACCCTGCCGATGGGGTGCATCGGTGATTGATTGAATGGAGAACTGAAATTGGATAATCAACACGAAAAAATCAAAGGCTACCGTGATCTGAGCCAAGTAGAGATCAACCTGATGAACGATATTAAGTCCATGGCCGAACAGGTAGGCATCCTTGCTGACCGAGTTAAGAATACGGATGATACTGATAAACGCTGGTCATCCATTGCCATTACCGATCTGCAAACTGGATTTATGGCTCTTGTTCGCGCTGTCGCCAGACCAGAAACATTCTAACAGGAAGGCCAGCAATGGCCCTCTTTGCGAACGCTGTGCCTATTGGAGGGTTACTTCCCTTCGCGTGAGGGATGATCCCCAACCGTAAGGCGGGATGACAAGAACACAGCGTTCACATGGACGGTCGGCTGATTGCAACGGCCTAAGCATGCTCAAATCGTTCAGGCCGGGTACACGGAATCCTGAACAAGCCTCTGCACCGTCCAGCCTTTAACTTTGGAGATGAGAATGAGCGAGTTTAAAGAGTTTCCTAAAATATCACGTTTCTATGAACAAGATGTTTTCGTCACTGAAAAAATTGACGGAACAAACGGCCTTGTATGGGTCAGTGATGATCTATCAATTGTCAGGGCCGGAAGCCGATCAAGATGGATAGACACAACGGATGATAATTATGGCTTTGCGCGTTATGTCGAAGACAATTCAGAAGAGTTGAAACTCCTTGGACCGGGCTATCATTACGGAGAATGGTGGGGTCAGGGCATCCAGAGAAAATATTCTATGCCAAAGAAAGTTTTCAGCTTATTCAACGTGAATAAGTGGGCTGACGATACGGTTCGACCATCTTGCTGTGATGTCGTCCCGGTTCTTTATTCTGGATTAGCAACTCCCAAAATGGTTAATGATTTTTCAAAATCTCTTTCTATATCTGCCGCTGCTCAGAAATATGGGATTGAGTTTGATAAGCCGGAAGGGGTGATGATGTATTTCACAAAAGGAAAAATTTATTTCAAATGCCCGGATAAAAAGGGCAGAAAAGAATCATGAACACCTGCACAGAAACCGGCCACTGCTACAACCCCGACGACATCGAGCCGAGAGAGTGCGGGCGGTGTCATGTAAAGGAATCTGACATGACGGAAGAACGCATTAAAAATCCCGGGGAAATCGAACATGAGTGGCAGCCGATTAGCACTGCGCCGAGGGATGGAAGCAGTTTTGTTGTAATTCGCCCCGGTGCGAAGAAACACCATTACAGGGTGGTGTTTTATAGCGGGATATTCCCCAGAAAGCCATTCAAAACATACCACGGGACTTACACTGACGCGACCCACTGGATTCCGTTGCCTAAACCGCCAGGAGATTTGAAATGACCAACGAAACCGAACAACTCCGCCGCCTTGTCGAGGCGCGGGAGAGGGCTACGAAGGGGGATTGGAAGGATATTCCCCAGTCCAACGGATCTTCTATGATTGCTGTTGAGTTTGAAACAGGCAAGCAGATGAATCCAAAGGGTCTTCGTTTAATTGCGAACACGTTAGCCCGCAAAGACAGTCTTCATGAGGATCAATCTAATACGGACTTTATTTCTCTATCCGGCACCATCGACCTCCGCTCGATCCTGACCCGCATGGAGAAGATGGAGGCGGCTTTGCGGTTTTATGCTGATGAAGAAACTTGGAGTGACATAAGCGTCTATCTAGCACCCGGCGATTCAAGACCAATTGATATGAGCCAACGCGCAAAGGAGGCATTGGAATGACCGCAGAAAAACACCCGCTAGAAATAGTGCGTGATGTATTGGAATTTTATGCGTCCGGTACATTCGCCTTGGTTCATGAAAATCGGTTTCTCGAATGGGGCGAAAGCAACGTGGAGATCACTTCAACAAACGTGATCGGTCATCGTGCATCCGAAGCCCTAAACATCCTCAATCACTACCTGTGTCAAACTCAATCCTGCGCGGAATGCGAACGGCTGGGGAGGGAGAATGCGCGGTTGAGGGAGGCTGTCAGGGATTTTGGAGCGGTTTGCGGAGGTGTTGATGATTGGGGTGATAAACTGGCCGCAGTACAAGAAAAACACGCCGCAACAATCGCCGCTGCTGGGGGTGAGTGATGAGGAAAGGTGTTGGCTGCTGGTCATTCGCTGTTGGCAAATTCCATTTTGGGTTTAATCCACGCCGCTGGAAAACGGGTTTCCAAACATGGAGAGGAATTAACCTATGTACTTTAGCGCGAGGTCGTACGATTAGTTTTTCGGGATTTCAAATTACTTACATGACAGGAGACTATGATGGAGCTTAAATTTCAGGATTTTTACGGTCAGTTTGTAACTGTGCATGACCATACATCTAGCGGGAATATTCGTCTGAATATTAAGACGATGAATGACATGAACACTATACGGGGCAAAAAGCCGGAAGAAATGGAAGTTGAAACAGATATTGCTCTCGACCTTCCTCGCGCAAAATTGTTATTGACCGCTTTGGAATTTATGTTGAAAGAGGAACTATTGCCATGACCCCCACCCCAGACGATGCGGCGATGCCGG
>ERZ650311.1390-NODE-1390-length-12094-cov-5.507351_pt1 | contig 12094 bp, 17 predicted proteins | sample MGYA00376247_ERZ650311 | MGnify/ENA primary metagenome ERZ650311 (study PRJEB26733, sample SAMN07839324) | wastewater metagenome | biome: small river; feature: stream; material: water | place: USA: North Carolina | collected 2016-07-28 ... | reverse complement strand
TTCGCTGAAGCGCCCTTCGACAAATGCGCGTGCATACATACCTGGACTTGCGTGGCCTTGGAAGAAAATCTGATCTCCGCCACCTGGATGATCTTGTCCGCGGAAGAAGTGGTTGAAACCAACTTCATATAACGCAGCTGAAGATGCATAAGTAGAGATGTGTCCGCCAACGCCAATTCCTGGACGCTGTGCACGGTGCACCAACATCGCAGCATTCCAACGAACATATGCACGGATGCGACGTTCAATATCTTCATCACCTGGGAACTGTGGTTCTGCCTGAGGTGTGATGGTGTTGATGTAATCAGTTGTACGAAGATTAGAGATTGGAACGTTACGTTCGTGAGCGCGCTTGAGCAGAGCGAGCATCAAGAAGCGAGCACGTACCGGGCCGGCAGCTGCGAGAGCTGCATCGAGCGACTGCTGCCACTCGAGCGTCTCCGATGGATCTGTATCCACCAATTGATTGAGAAGGTAATCCGCCTGGCCTTGGAATTCGCTCATGGCCATATTCTCGCGCCAATGGGGGCTCGAGGCAAAATAGGCAGGCGTGAATCCCATTACCTCGGTCTTACCTGGGTCTCACAACGGTCACGGTTTGCGCCAAATAGTCGGCCAGCTATTGCGAAACTGGCCAGTATCTATTGGACTTAGCCCGTGGCACAGTCAAAGAGTGTTGATGGTCTGGGCTTTGAACCAGGAGATCTTGTTCTCGAGATAGGTCGAGGGGCGGATAGCGATGCACCGTTGCGTGCCGCAATTTCAGAACGCACCGGCACTTCACTTATTGAAGATGAAACAAATGAAGTTGTCGATGGCGTCATCATCTGGTGGCGTGAAGGCGATGGCGATCTCGAAGATGAATTAGTGGATGCTCTTACCTATCTCTCTGAATCAGGATCAATTTGGGTACTGACACCTAAGGCTGGACGTGATGGCCACGTCGAACCAAGCGATATTCAAGATGCTGCTCCCAATGTTGGTCTCTCTCAAACTTCAACCTTTGCAGTTGCATCAGATTGGACCGCGACGCGTTTAGTTGCGCGTAAAACAGCGAAGCGATAATCGCCGAAGCGACAGCGCGAGGACTCTGAGATATTGTCAGGGCATGACTTCATTAATCGGCTCAGCAGCTCCAGATTTCGAACTTTCAGATCAGCACGGCAACAAGGTTGCTCTCTCATCATTTAAGGGCAAGAAGAACGTCGTCGTTCTCTTTATCCCTTTTGCATTTACAGGAACATGCACTGGGGAGCTCTGCGCAATGCGCGATGATCTCTCTTCATTCCAGAATGAGAACGTTGAACTTCTCGCAATCTCATGCGATTCAATGTTTACCCAGCGCGTCTGGGCAGAGAAAGAGGGATATCAATTCCCTGTCCTTGCAGATTTCTGGCCTCATGGTGCGGTTGCTAAGGCTTATGGAATCTTCGATGAGGCGCGTGGATGTGCACTTCGCGGAACATTTGTGATTGATAAAGAAGGCATTGTTCGTTGGCAGGTTGTTAACGGTCTTGGCGATGCCCGCAGCAACGATGATTACAAGGCAGCGCTCGCTGCCCTCTAATTATTAGAGCGGCTTAATACCGAGAACCTCAACGCCACCGATGGAGTTGAGGACGCTGACCAAGTCCGATGGATCTGTGCCAGGCACGGCAACAGTAATGTCGTCATAGCCCTTTCCATCTTCTGCTTTGATCACGACGAGTTCGCGGATGTCGCAACCAGCTGCTCCAATTGCTGAGGCAATAGCGCCGAGTGAACCTGGACGGTCTGGAAGTGAGATCTGCATTTGAAAGAGTGCCATGGCAAAACTCTAATCGCTTTCGGTTACGGCAGGATGTCGATTATGTATATTCCCCGCTTAAATTCAGCCAGTTTTTCATCTAGGGGCTCTATAAAGTAGTATTCGCGAGCACGATTCGCTCACGCGAAGCGGGTGGTTAGCTCAGTGGTAGAGCGCCTCGTTTACACCGAGGATGTCGGGGGTTCGAAACCCTCACCGCCCACAGTTGAAGGTTTATCAAATTCCAATTGCATCTCTTTAAAGCGCATCAGCGTAAATTCCGCTTGCACCTGGATTTCTTCCCTATCTGACTTCGTAGCTTCTGTCAGCGGCCCCACGATAGGTTCACCAATTGCGCAGAGAAAACGTGTCAGAGCGAATTGAGTATCCGAATCACCGCGTCCCAGCTGAGTAATTAGCTTTGCAACAAGGACTGACTTCTCATCTTCTGGAACCAAGACAGAAGCGGTGCGCCATGCAGTTATCGCTACTGCATCGTCTTCATCAAAGAGGTGGCCCTCTGTAATCAATGAATAATTATTCTGATCACCAATTTTAGAAAGGGTATGAAGAGCTTGACTTCGTGCCTGAGGAATTGGTGAGATTAACTCTGGCTTAAGTCGCTCCACAACGGTGGCTCGATCATGACGCATGAGCGCCCACGAGAGAGTGTCACGAACAAAGAAATCAGACTCATGCGAGCACTGCGCAATCAAGATATCGATAAATTCTGGATTGGGATATGTCCCGGCAGCGAGTGCGCCTTTGAGGCGTTGGGATTGATCCGGCGAACTCAACATCACCTGCAAAGTCGCCATGCAGAAAAGGTATCAGCCAATCTTCCGCTCTGCATTCTTGATGGCTTACAGTTCCGACATGCGATTTATTATCTTTGTGATCGATGGCCCTAATAACCCAGCAAATGCTGATGAGATGAAGCACATCGATGCTTTCAATGAGAAGCTTCAGAACAATGGCCACTGGATTACTGCCGCCGGTATTCAACCGGGAGCAAAGGCGACGTTGATTGATAACCGCAATAACAAGAATGAAGTTACGTCAGGTTCACTCTTTGATGCACCTGAGTTCTATAGTGGCTTCTGGCTCATCGAGGCTGATTCAGATGAAGTGGCGCAGCAACTCGCACTTGAAGGCTCGCTTGCCTGCAATCGCAAGGTCGAACTTCGTCCTTACATTCGTTAATTCGCCGCTATGACAACTGGTGGATTTAGTAGTGCGCAATTATTGGAACACGAAGCATCCACGGCATTTGAGATGCTTGATATCTCAAAAGCTTTAGAAATTGGTGAACGAGCATCTGCTCTGGGAATTGAACGAAACTTGCCAATCACAATTGCAATTGAACTCGACGGGGAAGACGTCTTTCGACGTGCACTTCCGGGAGCAAGCGATGAACATGCTGGATGGATTACTCGTAAATCAAATGTAGTAAATCTGACTCATCACTCAACGATGTATGAGCGGGTGAAATCAGAGGAAGAAGAGATTGATTGGCATGCAGTTCATGGAGTCGTTGATGAGACCCATGCGATTCATGGCGGTGGCTTTCCATTGATCACAACGAGCGGAGATTTCCGAGGAGTACTACTTATTAGCGGCCTGCCACAGGTTGAAGACCACCTCTTCGCGCTAGAGGTACTTAACGGCTAATCGCTCTACTGCTAGCCTTCCCAGTATGTCTATCAACGAATTAGCAGCGCAGTATGAAGCAGCCACTCAAGAATTCCTCACTCTTGTAGAGAAGCTATCAAACAGCGACCTTGATAAGAGTGACGCAGAAGGCTGGACGCCACGACAGGTGATTCACCATGTTGCTGATAGCGAAGCACAGTCATATGCGCGTTTGCGTCGATTGATTGCAGAACCTGGAACTCAGATTCAGGGATATGACGAAGGTAAGTGGGCCGAAAATCCAACGCTGGGCTATGCAACTACCGATGTCGAGACTTCGGTCGCAGTCTTTGCCGCGGTACGCAAGTCATCGCACCAACTATTACTTCGACTGACTGAAGCGCAGTTAGAGAACAAGGGCGTGCATACTGAATCTGGCGAATATTCAGTGAAGAAGTGGCTTGAGACCTACACCAACCATCCGGTCGATCATGCGAATCAGATTCGCCAACAACTTGGCTAATTAGATGCCAATTCTCAACAAGGATATGCAACTCTGCATCTCTATCTCCGCTCGTCCGAGCAATATCGGAACCCGCTTTCACAACTTCCTCTATGAAGAACTTGGGCTTAACTATATTTATAAGGGCTTTGCCGTCGATGATGCGGAAGGCGCAGTACGAGGCATTCGCGCACTGAAGATTCGTGGCGCGGCAGTTTCGATGCCACATAAAGAAGCGGTTATTCCGTTTATGGATGAGATGGATCCATCAGCCGCAGCAATCGACGCCGTCAATACAATCGTCAACACCGATGGCCATCTCAAGGCGTACAACACCGATTATCAAGCAGTGGTTGATGTGCTTGCTTCATACAAGGTCGATAAGAATTCTTCAGTTGCGGTACGTGGTTCTGGCGGAATGGCAAAGGCGGTTGTCGCAGCTTTTCGCGATAGCGGTTTTAGTAATCTCACAATTTTTTCTCGCAATGAAGCAACTGGTCCCGCGTTAGCGGAGAAGTATGGTTTTACTTGGGCTGCTGAGAGCGAGCTCGTGAACGCTGCTCCATTTGATGTATTAGTTAATGTCACGCCGATTGGAATGTCAGGTGGCAATGAGGGGGAGTTATCTTTTCCTGAGACCCTCATTGAAAATGCGACCGTTGTCTTTGAAGTGATTGCAATGCCGGCAGTGACTCCTCTGTTAGAGAAAGCTGCAGCTAGTGGCAAGGTTGTGATAACCGGACTTGAGATTATGGCGCTCCAGGCAGCGATTCAATTTAAGCTGTATACGGGTTTTTCACTTACCGCTGATCAAGTGCAACGAGCCGCTGCGTTCTCGCGCCAGCAATCATGACGCTCATCGTGAAGTGACGACGTAAAGAGATATAGAGAATCAAGAGCGGTAAAGCAACCAGCATCGCACCGGCAGCGAGAACTCCCTGATCGGGAATTACTCGATTAAACGCTCCAACGCGAGTGAGGGAAGTTGTGATTGGGAAGAATTGATCACGTTTGAGCAGTGACCAGGCCCAGAAGAAATCGTTATAGATCCAGACGCTGAGCATGATGCCTAGCGCTACTAGCGGTGTACGCAGCATAGGTAGGACAACCGAAAAGTAGTGGCGCATGACCGATGCTCCATCCACCTGAGCCGCCTCTGAAATTTCTTTTGGAATGGCCTCTAAGTGCGAGTGAAGCACGAAGGTAGCAAAGCCGGTTTGGACTGCGATATGAACAAGGATTACTCCGATGTAGTTGTCATAGAGAATGGTCTTGTCTCCGAACATTTGCCCGAAAGCGATATACAGTTTAAAGATTGGGTAATAGATAAATTGTGCAGGCAACATACTTCCTGCAGTGAAGGCGAGAAGCAAGATTTTCTTATACTTGATGTTGTACTTTGAAATTCCAAATGCGACAAGACTTCCAAAGAATAAGATAAAGAAGACGCTTGGAATAAGGATGACTAAGGTGTTAATAAAGTACTTCACCACAGCCATCTTGCGAATCGCTTCTTGATAGTTATTGAGATTCATATGTTGAGGCCTTGATAGCAATCCGTGATTCAGTACATCTGAGTAAGGTCGGAAAGAGCTCCAGAGAGTCCAGAGAATAGGAAAAATCCAGGCAACTCCGAAGATTATGAGGAATATCGAAATTGCTCGATCTTTGCGTTGCTGAGCGGACCGGTACTTCTTCGCAGCCTCGCTCATGCAATTAATCTAGCGGTAAAGTTCTGGCTATGGCCGAGAATCTACGAATCCAATGTCTCACTATCGATGTTCATGACCTCAAGAAGGTAGCCAATTTCTGGGCGGCAGCGTTGGATTGGAAGATTACCTTTGAAGACGAGAATGAAGTGTGCTTAGAGTTGCAGGATGGAGGCCCTGAGGTCGGTCGGATCCCAGATATCTTGTTTATCAAAGTTCCGGATGCAAAAATCGTAAAGAACCGTCTTCACCTCGATCTGCGTCCAAAAGACCAAGCAGCGGAGGTAACTCGCCTTGAAGCTTTGGGCGCACGTCAGATTGATATTGGACAGAACGAAGGATCAGCTAAGTCTTGGGTCGTAATGGCAGATCCAGAAGGCAATGAGTTCTGCGTATTGCGTGCACTTGAGCAATGACAGATAACTTCAACGAAGTTCGAGAGGCGTATTACTCTCAATATCCGGCAACACCGTTCTTCGATACCTGGATTCCAGAGAGCAAGTTTCTCTCTGCAGATTTCGATAATAAGGGAAACTTTGCAATCAGTCGTGAAGATGACGGCATCTATGGACTAGCCCTTGGCGAAGAACCATCTATTCCGAATACATGGAATAACTTTTCTATGGAGTCGCGTGGAGCTGCTGTCTTACCTCCTGAGTACAAGGCTGTGGTTGAGTGGGATTGTTATTGGGCGCCAACTCGATCTGGAAATGTAGAAGCAACATCACCGAGCACAGATGAAGCCATCGATTCATTTCTCAAAACACACGCTCCGGATTCATCTGTCTTCCCTGGAAATGAAGAAATTCTTCACTGGGTTGAGATTCACGACAAAGATCAACTTGTATCGGTCGCGGCACTCTGTCGCTGGCAATCTGGGCGTGTAGTCATTTCATCAGTGGCAACCCACACTGATCTTCGTGGTCGCGGATATGGCAAGGCGCTGATGGAGAGATGCCTCAATATTGCTGGCGTTTTGGGTGAAGAATCAGTCTCGCTAGGTGTGCGTCACACTAATGAGAGCGCACAGCGACTCTATGCGGCCACTGGCTTCCAATTGATGCACAACTTCACTTACTGCGAAAGACGGTAAACTCCCACCATGTCTGAAACCAGCACAGTCGAGCGCCTTCGCGTCTATCGCAAGACCTACTGGGCGATGTTGGTCTCTTCGACCCTCAGCCTGATTGCCTCACTCGTTCTCTCGTATGACGCGATCAAGTTAGCTGAAACACCAAAGAGCAAGCTCTCATGCGATATCAACGCTGTGATCTCTTGTGGCAAGGTCGCAAAGTCATGGCAGTCAAGTCTGCTCGGCTTCCCGAATTCATTTATTGGATTGATGCTCGAACCAGTTGTAATCACAGTTGCAATCGCTGGACTTTCACTCGTTGCATTCCCAAAGAAGTTTATGCGGGTAGCTCACGTTGGCTACGGATTAGGTCTCGTCTTTGCGCTCTGGCTACTTTCGCAATCACTCTTTGTAATTCATGCGCTCTGCCCATGGTGCCTACTTGTCACAATTTCTACCGTGACCGTTTTCTCAACTATTACTCGAATTGTCATTATGGAAAATCACTGGAGCCTCTCTGAAGAGCGCCACCAGAAGATAGTTGACCTAATCGAACGCGGGTGGGGTCGAGTTCTCTACACAGTTACATATGCAGTGCTCATACTCGCGATCTACTTCAAATATGGTCAGGACCTACTTTCATGAAAGCAACACCTAACGATCAGCAAGCAATTCTCGAACTACAGCGCCTTGATGACCAATTAGCGTCACTCGCTCAGCGCGAGGCGAATCTGCCTGAGACGCTCGCCTTGAACTCAACTGTTATTAAGCGCAATAACGTTCGCGACCTGCGCATTGCGGCTGAGACTGAGCGCACTGACGTGAAGCGCGAGCTATCTCGCGCAGAAGGCGATGTCGAGCAGATTGTCACTCGCATCCAGCGCGACGAAGCACGCCTCAACTCTGGCACCGGCACACCGAAAGAGCTTGAGCAGACTCAGCATGAGCTCGTCACACTTGGGCAGCGCCGTACAGAGTTGGAAGAAGCTGAACTCACCATCATGGTGCAGGTTGAAGGCATCACAAATCGCATTAACGAGCTCTCTGCCGAAGAAGAGAAGCTCAACGCAGAGATTGCTGATCTTGAGATTAAGCGAGAGAACGCTCTCACTGTCATTATTAATGAGCGCAACTCAGTATCTGAAAAGCGCGCTGCAGTTGCTGCACCTATCGCGCAAGAGCTCAAAGACCTCTATTCAAAGCTCGCAGCCGATAACAATGGCAATGGCGCAGCTCTTCTAGTAGGCAATGAGTGCAAGGGCTGCCACCTCACCATCAATACAACTGAGGTACAGCGAATCTCAACTCTCTCTGCTGATGAAGTAGTGCGCTGTGAACAGTGCCGCTGCATCTTGGTGCGCGGCTAACACCATGGCACGCACCTTTCGTTTAACTGCTGACGGTGGCTCTCGAGGAAATCCTGGGCCAGCTGGATATGGCGCAGTCGTCAGTGAAAATGGAAAGATCCTCGCTGAACTCTTCGATGTCATTGGAATCGCTACTAATAACGTTGCTGAATACAGCGGACTTCTTGCGGGTTTAACTCATATCCACCAACTCGATCCAGCGGCGACTGTTGAAGTAGCGATGGATTCAAAGTTGGTTGTCGAGCAGATGTCAGGCCGTTGGCAGATTAAGCATGCAGATATGCGCGATCTTGCTAAGCAGTGCCGCGATGCGCACAATCCAACATTGGTGACATATAAGTGGATTCCACGCGATGAGAATTCACATGCCGATCGCTTGGCGAATAAGGCACTTGATGGCGGAAAGGCGAGCGAGCCAACTGCTGTTGTACAGGAGAACTTCCTTACTGATCGACTTCGTAGTGCGGAAGTGCCAACGATGATTCACCTAGTGCGTCACGGCGAAACAATTCTTACTCCCACACGTAAATTCTCTGGCACTGGTGCGCTTGATCCAGAGCTCACCGAAGATGGTTTGGCACAAGCTGAGCGCGTTGCGGCAGAGGTAGCAAAGCTCAAGCCAGAAGTATTGATCTCATCGCCACTCAAGCGCGCACGTCAAACTGCTGATGCGATTGCGCGCACAACCGGCCTTGATGTTATTGAAGATACAGATTGGTACGAACTTTCATTCGGTACCTGGGATGGAAAATCAATCGAAGAGGTAAAGGCCGAGACTCCAGATGATTATCAGGCGTGGCTCAATTCCTCTTCCTATCGCCCAGGCGGTGGAGAGTCTTACGATGAAGCTCGTCTCCGCGTTGATGCAGCGCTCGAAAAATTACTAGCGAAGTACCCTGGCAAGAAGGTTGTCGTTGTAACCCACAATGGCGTTATTAAGAGTGCTGCCAACTTGGTTATTGGCGGCCCAAACGATGGCGTTTTCCATATGGATGCAACACCTTGTTCTATTTCAACGATCTCTATTTGGCCATCAGATGGCCTGCGCGCGCTACGTTCATTTAATGAACGCGGACATCACCGCTAAGAGTTAGGCCATCATTTCGCGAACGAGCGGAATGACCTTTGTTCCATAGAGTTCAATGGAACGCATCAATTGCCTCTGCGGCATCGGTCCATTGCAATATTTGAAATCAAAGCGTTGCGCCCCCACTGATTTCAGTGCATAGACAATCTTCTTGGCAACAGTCTCTGGTGATCCCACATAGAGCGAGCCATGTTGAGCTTCGGCTAAGAAGTGTTCTTGCGTCGTTGGTGCCCAACCGCGTTCGCGCCCAATCTTGTTATAGAGCGCAAAGTAATTCGGCCACAACTCATTTAGTGCTTGTTCATCAGTATCTGCGCAGTGGCCGGGAGAGTGAATTGAAATCGGTAGTTCTGTCTTTCCGTACTCGGCCAAGCGATTGCGATAGAGATGAGCAAATGGCGCAAAGCGCGCCGGATCTCCACCGATGATTGCCAAAGCCATGGGCATTCCTAAGCGAGCTGCACGTACTACTGATTCAGGAGTGCCACCAACACCGACGCGGACTGGAATCGAACCACGTTCTGTCTTTGGATAAACCTCTTGGTTAATCAATGGAGTTCGAATCGAACCCGACCATGTCACCGGCTTCTCTTTTATTAGTTCACTAAGAATCTGCAACTTCTCTTCAAAGAGAACGCTGTAATCATCAAGGCTGTAACCAAAGAGTGGGAAAGATTCGATAAATGAACCACGCCCAGCAGTAATTTCGGCGCGACCATTCGAGAGGGCGTCAATCGTGGCAAAACGCTGATAAACACGGACCGGATCATCGCTGGAGAGAACCGTTACGCCAGTGCCAAGGACGATGCGCTTAGTTTTCGTTGCGATTCCAGCCAGAACGGTATCTGGAGCAGAGACAGCGAAGTCATCGCGATGGTGTTCACCTACATTGATGTGATCGATACCGAGTTCATCGGCAAAAACAGCCTGATCGACAAGATTTCTAATGACCTCGGCTGCATGAATAGGCTTACCGGAATCATCGTTCTGCATATCCCCGAAGGTATCGAGGCCAAACTTTAGCTCCACAGCTCAGCCACTTTCTGAGTGCGAGCGGCGCGACCCGGTAATTCATAATGCATGAAATTCGTGTTCTGCTCATCAATTGTGCTTGCGGCATCGACAACGAAGCCGTTCCACTCAAATCCTGTTGTGGTGTGTGCATCTGCTAGAAGTGTTATGTCATAGCCGCGCTCAAGCGCTGCCATGCTGGTGTGACGAACGCAGTTATTGGTCTCGGCACCGCAGATATAGAGATGGCTGATCTTCTTCGCCGCCAGTACATCTTCAAAGTTAGTAGCTTCAAAGGTGCTGCGGAAGGTCTTCTCAATAATCTCTTCGCCTGGAGCGGGAAGTAATTCCGGAACTATCTGCCAACCATCGGTATTAAGTGGAAGATCTTCAGCCGAGTGACGAACCCAGATCACTGGCACTGCGGCGGTGCGAGCTTTCGTGACAGCAGTTGCCATATTGGCCACGATTTCATCGCGCTTAAATGCATCTGCGACAACGTTGACCTGCACATCGATAACTATGAGTGCTGCCTCGCCACGTTCGCTCTTCTTAATAGCCATGCTCCAAGCGTAGACTGCAAATATGAAACTTAAGGACAAGGTTGTAGTCGTCACAGGTGCTGGAAGTGGAATGGGTCGTGAGCTCGCCCTGGAATTAGTGCGCCGTGGCGCCAAAGTGGTTGCCCTTGATATCCATGAGGCTACCGTGGAAGAGACTGCTCGACTAGCAGGCTCAGCGGTGACTGCCCTCGCACTTGATGTCACAGATCGCAAAGCCGTTGCAGCTTTACCTGCCCGAGTCGAATCGCTAGTTGGTCCGGTGGATGTACTCATTAACAACGCCGGAATCATTCAACCCTTTGTACCGATCAATGAGCTGACAATGGAGCAAGCTGAAAAGGTAATGAATGTAAATTTCTATGGTCCGCTCACTATGGTGAAAGCATTTCTTCCATCACTACTGAAGCGCCCGGAAGCTCATATTCTCAATGTTTCTTCGATGGGTGCATATGCACCCGTTCCTGGCCAGAGCGTCTATGGTGCATCAAAAGCTGCAGTGAAGTTGCTAACGGAAGGACTTCGATCCGAGTTAAAAGAGACCCATGTTGGGGTCACAATTGTCTTTCCTGGCGCTGTCGCAACCAACATCACCACAAACTCTGAGATAGAGATGCCTGCTGTGAGTGCGGATGCATCATCGTTTAAGCAGACATCTGCTCTTGATGCGGCAAAGATGATGGTTGATGCAATTGAGAAAGGTAAGCCACGAATCACAATTGGAAAAGATGCAACGATGATGGATCGACTTTCTCGAATCAACCCAGTCTTTGCTGCCAACTTGATTTACAAACAGATGAAGAGCTTGCTCGGTTAACTCCGCATATAATCGATGATTGCTTGATGGTCTTTAACGAGACCTTTGTACTCGATTGTCTCTGGGGCAAAGCTGGCGAGAGTTTCTGCGAATAGCGCTGCTGACTGCGGATCAGATTTAATCCAGGAAAGCGGTTCAGCACGGTTGCGAATAGTGAAGTAGAGGAAATCTCCAGTACGAGATCGCGTCAGAGTTTGGCGCTCGGTACGCCACCAATAATCTTCCGGCTTTGCAGGTAAATGAATAGAAGTCGGTTGATGAAGGTCGGCGGTGCTGTGAAGAGACCAATTCTTACGCCAGACCGGGCGATCCACGCCGACTTTATCGAAGGTTGCAGTCATGTAGGGAGCTAAGGCTGTGGCATACCCAGGCACAGGTGAGTGCACGGCATCCATACCTTTACCAAGCTTCTCCGATAGTTTCCAGCGCGATGGAAATAGAACAGCTCCAGCAACGATTCGCCACTCATTATTTTCGCGAGCAAGGACTACAAGGTCTTCACCGATGATTGAAGAGAGCTCTATTAACGAATCTGGCTTATCAAGATAAAC
>ERZ650311.1386-NODE-1386-length-12114-cov-4.667468_pt1 | contig 12114 bp, 7 predicted proteins | sample MGYA00376247_ERZ650311 | MGnify/ENA primary metagenome ERZ650311 (study PRJEB26733, sample SAMN07839324) | wastewater metagenome | biome: small river; feature: stream; material: water | place: USA: North Carolina | collected 2016-07-28 ... | reverse complement strand
CGCGGAAACCGCGAGCCCAGCGGCGAAGTTCGGTGCTTGACCAAAGATCGTGCGGGTAGCTAGACCTGACTCGGTGTGGCCTGGCCTGGCGTCGATCCAGCTGACCCCGGTCTTTGCGAGTTCGCGCTTGGCGGCTTGTTGAGCGTGCAGCAGCGGTGCTTTGCTTGCACCGTATGCGCTCAAACCCTGTGTCGGCAGTTCGGTGATGCGTCCCGAGAGCGACACAATCACGCCACCACCATCGAGTTGAATCAGCGGCAACAGTCGCCTGATCACCTCAAGTTGCGCCACGCTATTGACTTGAAACAGGCGCTTGACCGTTTCGATAGGGGTCTCGGCAAAGCCGCCGAACGCAACCAATCCGGCAGCGAGAACCAATCCATCGATCTTTACTGAGCCAGCTAGCAGGTAGTTGCAGAGCACATCGATTGAATCTTGACTCTCGAGATTTAGCAGCAGAGCCTGCTCGAGCCCGGCTGGCAACCGAGTCGCGGATTCGTTCGAACTGGTGGTGCCGATAACGCTGGCGCCGCGTGCCTGCAGTTCGAGTGTGACGGCGGAACCGATCGCCCCGCTCGCGCCAATTACGAGAAATTTCTTTGAAACCAGTTCCATCTGTTTGCTCTCTCGCTTATCTCGCCTAGATTCGAACTATGGACATGAAACTCAGACTGCTTTTGGCAGTGGCAATCATCGGCCCCATGCAGTCTGTCGGGGGCTGGCTAATCTCAGGATCGATGTGGCCGGGTTACGACCCAATCAAACAAACCATCAGCGACTTGGCCAGCCCAGAATCACCAGTAAGAACAATTCAGACCGGCTTCTTTTTATTCGCGGCAGTTTTGGAGCTTCTGGTTGCCTGGTGGGCAACAGACATCAGGATGCGTGCGCGCATCGTGATTGCCCTGGGCGCTATCGCGACCGTTGGCGTAGCGCTCTACCCGAGCCCGCTGATCGGTTCGACGCCAGAACACAGGTTCTTCGCAATCGCATCCTTCGTGTTTTTCTCGGCTTGGCCGCTGTTTGCAATCGATTCGAAGAGCGTGAATCCAGCGCTACGGCCTAGACCGGTGATTATCGCAACTATCCTGCTGACCGCGGTTTCGGTCTGGTTCCTCTGGATTTGGGCCGACAAGGAATCCCCGATTACCGGTGTTGCCGAACGAGTGCTAACCACCAGTCAGGCGCTGTACCTGTCGATAGTTCTGCTAGTTGGATACGCAGCACGGCGAAGGGCTACTCAAGCTCGAGGCTAGCGAAACAGGTCGAGTTTCTTAGACTTGTTTCATGACCCCACAGATCCTTGCCGCCGGAACCAGCGCGACAACGAATCTGGCGATTCTGGAGTTGGGTCTGGTCTTTGTCGGCCTGGGGCTTTTGTCTTGGCTCGCCTTGAAACTGCACATTTCGAGCGTGCCACTGTTTTTGTTGGCCGGACTCAGTCTCGGCAAGGGCGGAATCGCCCCGTTAGCCCTCAGCGAAGACTTCTTGAACCTTGGTGCCGAGATTGGCGCATTGCTTCTGCTTCTGGTGATGGGTTTCGAATACTCGGCTCAAGATCTCGTGAAAACGCTCAGATCCAAGTGGTCTATCGGTCTGATCGATCTGGTGGTGAACTCGGTTCCGGCCGCTTTGCTGGCTCTTGCTTTAGGTTTCGGGCCGCTCGGTGCGGTTGCTTTTGCCGGCATCATGTTCGTGTCGTCCTCGGGTATCGCCAGCCAGCTGATTCGTGAGAGCGGCTGGGCAAAATCAAACGTTGCGAAGCGAGCTACGAGCATCCTGGTTTTCGAAGATATTGTGCTTGCGCCTTACCTGCCGATCCTGGCAGCCGTGACTCTAGGCCTGTCGGCGCTCGGCGGTTTGATTTCTGTGGGCATCGCTCTGGTGGTGACTCTTGCCGTCTTCTTTATCGGCATGGGTCGCGAGATTCCAGGCCTTCGCTCGCTAGCGCACTCGGGCCCTGGCCCCTTGCTGCTGCTCACGTTCGGAGTCGCATTGGCGATTTCGGGTGGGGCAAATCTCGCAGGATTCTCTGGAGTGATTGCGGCATTCCTCTTTGGTCTCTTGCTGACGGGTGAGGTGGCCGAGTCCCTGCGAAGCCGCTTTGCTCCGCTGCGTGATGTGTTTTCGGCAGTTTTCTTCTTGTTCTTCGGGCTGAGCATCGCAGCCGTCGATGTGCTCGCCGTCCTACCAATTGCTCTGGCCTTCACGATCTTCGGTATCGCAGGCAAGTTCTACGTGGGCTGGCTCATGGGACGCGACTTGAACGATCCGCTGGCTTGGCGTCGAATCGGCGCGTTCCTAACTTCGCGCGGCGAATTCTCGATGATCATCGCAGCGACGGTTGCCGCATCCGTGCCATTCGCAGCCAAGGAAATCACCCTGGGCGTGGTCGTGCTTACCAGCCTGTTTTCGACGCTCGCGATTCGCGCATTTAGAAGCCGCTTCGAGCACTAGGTTCTCGGCCTGAAGTCGGTTCGACCGAACTGGTCAAACTTTGAACCGCGCGGGTGTCAATCAGTTGAGTCGCAGCACTCGAACCAGCCCAGCACTCACAGGCACCGCGTGTTCGAAAGAGTCCTCAGTGATTAGGTCTCGACTCGACTGGCCGATCTCAACCAGCTTGTCTTCATTGCTGTGGTTGATCAAAAACAGGAAGCTTCCGGCCTCGTTCACTCGTTTGGTGACCTCCATGCCCTTGGGCAGATTCAGCACAACCGGCGCGACGCCCGCTTCTATCGCGGTGCGCTCGAGGAACTCCGAGAGCATGGTGCGATCTGGCGTGCATCCCAGGTACCAGCTCTTGGCCTTCGGCAGCTGGTTGCTGACGATTGCCGGAAGCCCGGCTAGATCACCGGTTTCGAACGTTGCCTCAACGGATGCGCCGGGCAGGACCCGAATGTGTTCTGACCACCCGGACACCTCGCCGCGAGCTGTGCCAATCTTGATGCCGACGCTCTCGCCCGGCAGTAGCGGATGCCACTCTTCGGTGTAGCACCCGAAGACCTCCCTGAGACCCATCAGGTGGCCACCGACTCGAACGCCGTCCTCGGCATCCACCGCGCCACTGAAACTGCCCAGAACGAAGCTGGTTCCAGCCGCGGCAGCACTGCGGATGCGTTCGATGCCGAGATCTGAGATCAGGTACAGCGATGGAGCGATGACCAGCTTGTACTTAGACAAATCCTGCTCAGGATGAGCGAAGTCGATTGAGTAACCTGCCTGAGAGAGCGGTCGGTAGTAATCCAGAAGTGCGGTTCGCTGCGAAAGTCTGGTTGACGGCCGCGAATCAAGTTCCAGCGCCCACCAGCTGCTCCAGTCGAGCAAAATCGCGATCTGCGATTCGATTCGCGAACCAATCACAGGCTGTATCTTCTTGAGATCTTCGCCGAGCGCGCTTACCTCACGCCAAACCTTGGTGTCGGTGCCGGTGTGGGGTACCATTCCCGAGTGCCACTTTTCGGCACCGCGAATAGATGCTCGCCATTGAAAGTGAAGGATGCCGTCAGCACCGTGCGCGGTCTGCTGCAGCGACCAGCGCCGATAAGCGTTCTTGGGTTTGACCGGGTTTACTTCGCGCCAGTTGATTGCCGAGGTTGCTTGCTCCATAAGAATCCAAGGTTTGCCCTGACCCAGCGAACGCATCAGATCAGCGCCCATTGCACCCTCGATGTGTGATTCCGGGTCGGCCAAGTCTGGATACCAGTCATCGCTGATCACGTTGATGTGCCTCGCCCATGACCAGTAGTCGGCGTGCGGAAAGAACCGCATGAAGTTGGTGGTGATTGGGATGTTCGGATCGATGCCTCGCCTGATTACTTCGACCTCGCCCTTGTAGAGTTCGAGCATTGCGTCGCTTGAGAACCGCTTGAAGTCCAGCTGCTGTGCAGGGTTCGGAAAATACACGGTCTTGCGAGGCGGCATCACTTCATCCCACGATGAATACCACTGCGACCAAAAAGCGGTTCCCCAGCGCTCGTTGAGTGTGTCGAGGTCTTTGTACTTCGCTTGCAGCCAGGCGCGGAATGCATCGGCGCTCTCTTCTGAGAAGCAGCGGTGGGTGTGCGCTCCGTACTCGTTTCCAACGTGCCACATCACGACTGCGGGGTGGCTGCCGTATCGCTCGACCATCTTTTCGACGAGCTGCAACGAAAACTTTTTGAAGACGGATGACGATGGCGAATAGTGCTGCCTTGCACCCCAGGCCATGCGAACACCGGTTTCATCGACCGCGAGTGTGCTGGGGTGATTTAGTCCGAGCCAAGGTGGTGGCGAGGCCGTCGCAGTTGCCAGGTCAACCTTGATTCCGTTCTGGTGGCAAAGATCGAGCACTCGGTCCAGCCATTCGAACGACCAGGTGTTCTCGGTCGGCTGCAGTTTTGCCCAAGAGAAAACGCCAATCGTCACGAGATTGACTCCCGCCTCACGCATCAGCTGCATGTCCTCGAGCCAGACGTGTTCGGGCCACTGCTCAGGGTTGTAGTCGCCGCCGAAGGCGTATTCCTGCAGGCCAGGGATTACGGATCTGGAGATCTGGTTATCCGAGAAAGACACGAGACCCTCTTTCGAGTTTGAAGCGGTTGCGTATTTTTCAAGTTTCCTACACCGAATCTGCTGACGATCGACCGCTGGTCGGGTCGGCACCACACATTCACTACCAGATTGGCGATTTTTAGGCAGGCCAACCTCAGTCGAATCGCTGAAACATCAGATAAAGACTGCCAACTGGGCAGATGTAACGGATTGGTAACCGAGAAAGTAACGATTCGGCACACGATTTCTAACAATTCCAGACCAACTCTGAAACCAGTAGCGGTGCACCAAGCGACTTCTGGTGGGATGAAACTAACTCTTTAGCTGCCGCAGTCGGCACCGCACCTATAGTCCGGGTGCAGCCAACCGATCGAGGCAACCTAGAGCCGAACAAACTCGAAAATCGCCTGATTTTCGAGACCAAAAATAGGAGGAACGAAATGCGCTTTAACAAAAAAGCGATAGCAGTTGCCCTCGGATCAGCTCTGCTGCTTAGCGGATGCGCAGGTCTCAACACGGCTGAGCCAGCCGAGTTGACCTGGATGACCCGACCAGACAACCAAGCAGAGGCTGACGTTTACGCCAGCATCTCGGACGACATCAACGCCAAGAACATCGGCTTGAACCTGACCTACAAGCCTGGTAACTCTGAAGGCTCGTCATACCAGGACAAGCTCAAGACCGAAATCGCTGCAGGCACCGCTCCTGACGTTTTCTGGATTCCAGGAACCGACGTTGCTGACTTCGCCAAGGCTGGCCTGATCATGAACCTTCGCGACGTTGCGAAGGGAACTGACCACAAGGATTCAGACTTCTACGAGGGCCCAATGTCTTCGCTGACTGTCGATCCAGCAACCGGTATGCCAAACGCTGACACCCACCTGTGGGGTCTGCCTCGTGACGTATCCACCTTCGCTCTTTACCTAAACCTCGACCTCATCCAGAAGGCCGGAGTTGAGGACCCACGCGAACTAGCTAAGGCTGGCAAGTGGGACTGGGCTGCATTCGAAGCAACTGCCAAGGCAATTACTGAGAAGGGCGGCGAAGGAGTCAAGGGCTTCGGTGCCGGCGGCTGGTGGGCTAACTGGGGTTACTTCGTAAACTCAGCTGGCGGTAGCTTCTTCAACGAAGACCGCACTGCATGTGCTCTCGACTCAGACGCTTCGATCGCTGGTCTTTCATACATGAAGGGTCTGTACGACAAGGGTTACGGTGTCAAGTACGGTGAAGACGCAGAGCCTCCATTCAAGGCTGGCCAGGTCGGTATGTTCATCAACGGTCGCTGGGCAACCCCTGGTGCTCGTGAGATCTCGAACTTCGCTTGGGACGTAGTCAACCTGCCTACCGGTGCAGCAGAAGGCCGTAACTGGCAGTTCTGGGGCGCTTACGTAGTCAACGCCAAGACCAAGAACCCTGAGGCAGCTTTCAAGCTGGTTCAGCAGCTGACCAGCGTTGAGGTTCAGGGCAAGATCTCAGAGCTCGGTGCCAACATCCCATCGCGCAAGTCGCAGGATGCAATCACCAAGTTCCTGAGCTTCACCCCTCCTGCCAACAACCAGGCGTTCGTTGACGCAATCTCGAACAACCCTGTTGCTGAGGGTCCACTGTGGAAGGGTAACTGGCCAGCCTTTGACAAGGCTGCTGGTGACGGCGTAACTGCCCTCTTCAACGGCACCCGAACCATCGATGACTTCAAGGCCAAGATTTGTACTGAGGCCTCGGGAGCATTCGGCGGTTAGTCGCAACCCATTGAGTAAAGACACGAGCCCAGGCCTTGCTTGGGCTCGTGTCTTCTCGAGTAAGTAAATTAGGTAAACCATGAAAATCTTGGATCTGTGGCGACGACGCCCTCGGTTCGTAAGTCGCTTCGTTGACAAGCTGAGCCAGCGTGCAGTCACACTCGTTCCGCTGTGGCACTTTGCTGTCGCAGGTTTGGTCGCTCTGGCAGCCGGTGCAGCAACTTTTGCCCCTAAACTGCTTGGGCTTTCAGAGTCGCTCAATATCTGGTTGGCTCTCGTTGCCATCGCAGTTGCCGCAAGTCAGATTTTCATCGCAATTGGGCTGAGGCGCGGTTCGGCGACCGCTCGCCGTGCAGCCGTCATCAGCAACATCCTTCTCGTCGCCACCACCTCATTTCTCGGCTTCCAAATCGCCCGCTGGATCATCCTGTTCACCCTCATGGGGGATGCCTTCTACGCAGCCTTCGGCGGTCTCTCGATTCTGATCGCCGGTATCGCTTGGTGGGTCATCGCTCTGCGCCTAGCCAAGCGCATCTACGAGCCAGGTTCGGGTGTCGAACCGACTCCGCGTCAGGCTAACGCACTCGGCTTTATCCGCATCCTTCGAATTGCCGGCCAGGCAATTACCGCCCTCGGCTTCTTGATCTGGTTCATCCAGTTCAACCCGCTAACCATGGTCGCGCTGGCCGTGGCATCGCTGTTCACGCCGAATCCGCTTGCGGCGGTCTTCGTTGTGCTCGCGATAGCCAGCGTCGTTGCAATTCGCGCGCTCTCTGCCGAGCCGATGAGCCGCCACGTTGGCGCAAACCAGTCTGAAGAAGAAAAGCTTGCGGGCTGGTTGTTCGTCGCCCCGAGCCTGCTCGGATTCTTGGCGTTCCTCGCCGGACCGCTTCTGTATTCGCTCGTGATGTCGTTCTTCGAATGGAATGGCTCAAGCCAAATGCGCTTCGTCGGTTTGGACAACTATGCCAACACTCTGGGTCTCTCGTTCGTATCGAGTTCTGGTTCTCTAGACGCGGGCTTCACCAAGATTGCCGACTTCATGGGCTTCACCGTTGGTGCTCTCGACCCACTGTTCTGGCGCTCGATGTACAACATCATCATCTTCTTGGTCACGGCGGTTCCGCTGGCAGTAATCCCTGCACTGATCTTGGCCACCCTGATTGAGCTTCGACTGCCCGGTTCAAAGGCGTTCCGCGCCATCTTCTTTATTCCGAGCGTCGCCGGTGTGATCGGTGTGACTCTGATCTGGAAGCAGATGCTGAACTCATCCGTGGGTTTTTTCAACTACGCGATTCAGGAGATTTTCGTATTCCTAAACCTGCTGTTGCCTGGTGACCCCCTGCCGACGAGAGTCGAGATCGGTTGGCTTTCCACCGAGCAGTGGGCGCTTGCGGCGGTTGTCGTCGTGTTTGCCTGGTCGCAGTTCGGTTTCAACACGGTGCTCTTTATCGCCGGTCTTCAATCGATCTCGAAAGAGCTTTATGAAGCCGCCGAGCTGGACGGCGCGAATTCGCTGCAGCGTTTCATTCACGTGACGCTGCCGGCGCTGCGTCCAACCACTTTCTTTGTGACTGCAACGACGGTGATTCTTGCGCTTCAGCTATTCGATGTCGTGTTTGCGTTGAACCAGCCGAACGTTGTCGGATTCCCGAACAACGCGACTTTGACCCCGGTGGTTTACCTCTACCAGCTCGGATTCCAGCAGGGTGATTTCGGCAAGGCCAGCGCGGTTGCGTGGATCTTGTTCGCCGTGATCTTCACCTTTACCCTCATCCAATTCAATCGCCAGAAGAAAGAAGCGGAGGCAAGCTAATGGCAAAGGCAAACACCATGGTGCGCAGTCTTACCGGCAAGTTGGTCACCTACATCGTTCTCGGCGTTACCGGCATCATCGTCTTGGTTCCGTTCCTACTGGCACTCAGTGGTTCGGTAAAAACCGTCAGCGACGTCTTCACGTATCCACCAAGATTCTTGCCTTACGCGGCAGCATCAACCCAGATCGATGGTCAGGATGCGCCGCTCTTTGAAGTGCCGCAACCTGATGGATCCCTGCTGAGCATGGCTCGAGTTGGGCAGGGTCTGAGCGCCCGCGAGTGGGTTTCCGTGGACGATCCTTCGAAGACGCTGTTTGCGCCGAAAGATGGGTTTACTAAGACCGACCAGCAGGTTGACCTGAATGGCACCAAGTTTGATGTTTACAAGGATGCCTCTGGCGCGGCCTTCGCCGATACCGGCTCGGCCATTGTTGGCGCATACAAGGATCCCAACAACCTGTCTGCGGTCCCGGTTTACCTGCCGAGCGCAGACCTCAAGCCTGTCGAGAGCGTATCCGCAGAACTCGGCAACTTCGGCGAGGTGCTCAAGTTGAACGGCTTCGACCGTGCAATCACCAACACCGTTCTCGTGACGATTCTGGTGGTTGCGGGGCAGCTGTTTACCAGCATCCTCGGCGGTTACGCGTTTGCCCGCCTGCGGTTCAAGGGTCGTGACGGTATCTTCCTGGCTTGGCTCGGCTCGATCATGATCCCGTTCGTCGTGATCATCATCCCGCTGTTCCAGCTGATGGTGGGCATCAACTGGGTCAACAACCTTGGGTCTCTGGTTCTGCCGTTTATTTTTAGCGCTTATGGCACATTCCTGATGCGCCAGTTCTTTGTTTCGATTCCTAAGGAGCTCGAGGAGGCAGCGCTGATTGACGGTGCCAGCCGCTGGACAATTCTTTGGAAGATCTTTGTGCCGCTTTCGATTCCGGCCATCGCCACCCTGACGACTTTTGCGTTCCTCTACGCGTGGAACTCGTTCATCTGGCCGCTGATCGTTATCGACTCGGGCAACCGTGGCGCGGCAGTGCTGGCGCCAACCCTGTCGGTTCTGGGTGGTCGTGCTGCTGACTCGCCAAACCTGATTCTTGCGGGTGTCATCTTGGCGATTGCGGCACCGATCGCGGTGTTCATCTTTGCTCAGCGAGCATTCGTCGAGAATGCTCAGAGTTCAGGTCTCAAAGGGTAATTTGCGGGTAAAAAGTTCGAGGCCGGTGAATCACCGGCCTCGAACTTCTTCGTCTGTCTGTTCCGAGTGAGGGGTCACGCTGGCTGCGCCGGCGCATCCTTGTCGGGCTTAGTTCTCGCCCTGGTGTGCCCAGCCGCGCGAGATCTTCACGGCTCGCTGCCAAGAAATGTAGTTCCATTCGTTGAACTTCTTGTTGTCAAAGACGCGGTCAACCTGGAACACCTCTCGAAGTTCCTTCTTCGACGACCAAATTCCGGTTCCGATGCCGGCAAGGAAAGCCGCACCCAGACCGGTTGACTCAAGGTTCATGCCACGAATTACCGGAATCTTGAGGCAGTCGGCCTGCATCTGCATCAGCAGGTTATTCGCCGCAGCACCGCCGTCTGCGCGAATCGAAGTGAGCTTAACTTTGGTGTCTTGCGACATCGCATCCACCACGGCTCGAACCTGAAACGCAATTGCCTGAAGGGTTGCGCGAGCCAGGTGTCCGTCGGTTGTGCCGCGGGTGATGCCAAACATCGTGCCGCGAGCGTATGGATCCCAGAACGGGGCACCGAGACCGGAAAGCGCAGGCACAAATGTCAGGCCGCCATCATCTGGCACCGACCTCGCCAGCTCTTCGACCTCGGCCGCGCTGTCGATGATCTTGAGTCCGTCACGCAGCCACTGCACCGCAGCACCCGCAATGAATACCGAGCCTTCGAGTGCATACGTAATCTCGCCGTTTGGGTTCTGCCAGGCGATAGTCGAAAGCAGACCGTGAGAGCTGTCAACCTTGGTGCGTCCGGTATTGGTCAGAATGAAAGCGCCAGTGCCGTAGGTGCATTTGTTGTCGCCGACCTCAAACGCCGCCTGACCGAACAGTGCGGCCTGCTGGTCGCCTGCGATACCCGAGATCGGGATTTGCAAGCCCAGAAACGCATCCGGTGAGGTCTGATCGATAACCCCGTAAGTCGGAACAATCTCGGGGAGTCCAGATTTTGGCACCTCAAACAGTTTGAGCAGTTCGTCATCCCAGGTTCCGGTGTTGATGTCCATCAACTGAGTGCGGGATGCGTTCGACGCATCGGTCACGTGCCTTCTGCCGGCGGTCAGGCGGGCCACAAGATACGAGTCAACCGTGCCAAACAACACCTGACCTGAGGTAACACCCGCCCAGATCTCAGGTTCGTTCTTCGAAATCCAAAGGAGCTTCGACGACGAGAAGTATGGGTCGAGGCCCAAACCTGTTTTGCGCCGGATCTCCTCTTCGATTCCGGAATTGCGGATATCGACAATCAGATTCGCGGTTCTACGGTCTTGCCAAACCAGCGCCTTGCAGGGGGACTTCAGCGTGTCTTTATCCCACAGCACAACGGTTTCGCGCTGGTTCGTGATGCCAAGGGCGGTCGGGGTGGTTCCAGACTGCTCTATCGCATCCTTGACTGCGGCCAGGGTAGCCTGCCAAATCTCTTCTGGATCATGCTCGACCCAGCCAACGCGTGGAAAGTATTGGGGAAACTCACGGTGGCTCTTGGCGATGATTTTTCCGTCAACTTCGACGACCAGCGCGGTGACGCCGGTGGTGCCAGCATCGATAGCTAGAACTGCCACGAAAACTACCTTTCGAGTTGTTTTTGCGCCACTGAATCCGACGCTCCTTTCGAGAGTATCAAAGGCAAATAGGGCGTTACCGTTTCGTTACCTCAGGCGTTATCAACCGTTATCTGGAGCCGAATCATTCGTTATTTCTGACACCTAGGTTTCTAACTAGAGCCTCGTCGCTCGGCCATTGATCCCGCGAAGACACAGAGAACCCGTGAACCGAAAAGCACTCTCGAATACCGCATACGATGCGGTGATTGTCGGTGCCGGCATCAACGGTGCCGTGTCCGCTGCTGCACTTAGCGCCAGGGGTCTCAAGGTTCTGATCATCGATCAGGGCGACATCGCCTCGGGCACCAGTCAGCAATCAAGCAACCTGGTCTGGGGTGGCATCAAATACCTGCAGTCCTATGAGTTCTGGCTGGTCTTCAAGCTTTGCCTCGCCCGCGCGCGCCTGATGAAGCAGTATCCAAATCGCATCCGTCGAATCGGCTTCGTCGCTTCGCTAGGCCCGAATGCTCCGTTCGGCCCGGTGCTGGCAACACTCGGCACGCTGCTCTACTGGGCCATCGGTCTATTCTCGACCCCGGCTCCGCGTACGTTCGGGCTCAAGAGCGCGCTCAACCTCGAACCGCGCCTCTCACAGGATCGGCTTCGCGGGGCAGTGCGGTATTTCGACGGCATCCTGCCAGATAACGATTCGCGTTTTGTCTGGGACTTCGTGCAATCGGCAATCTCGCTCGGTGCCAACGCCCGAAATTACACGAGATTGGAATCTGCCAAACGCATCGATGGTGCGTGGCAGCTTGAGCTTCTCGATGTTCTGACCGGCGAACCGTATGCGGTTGAGGCCAAGGTCATGGTCAATGCCGCTGGCCCGTGGGCGCAAGACGTGTTGGATGCTGCGAACGCATCCGCCAAGGCCGGGCTGGTGTTCTCGAAGGGCATCCACCTGGTGGTTCCCAAGCTCAGCGAAGACGATCGCGTGTTGGCATTCTGGGATGAGCAGAATCGACTGTTCTATGTAATTCCGATGGGTGATCGAAGCGTCATCGGAACCACCGACACTCGAGTTTCGGCACCAACCTCAGAGGTGACCGACGAGGATCGCGATTTTGTGCTGCGCCAGATCAACGCCAGCATGAATCTCGAGGTGCCACTGACTCGCGATTCGATTATTTCGGAGCGCTCTGGAGTGCGGCCTCTGGTCGTCGAATCCGAGAGATCGGAAGAGCGTCGTGTAGGG
>ERZ650311.1385-NODE-1385-length-12114-cov-5.638776_pt1 | contig 12114 bp, 12 predicted proteins | sample MGYA00376247_ERZ650311 | MGnify/ENA primary metagenome ERZ650311 (study PRJEB26733, sample SAMN07839324) | wastewater metagenome | biome: small river; feature: stream; material: water | place: USA: North Carolina | collected 2016-07-28 ... | reverse complement strand
AGTAAGTTCTACTTCCAGCTCTGCATTTAGAAGTGCCACGCGGCCGATCTGCTTTAGGTAATCCTTTACTGGGTCAGCGGTCGCACCAGCGGTAAGAACTGTCTGCTCTGGTGGAAGCTGTGACATTTCCACCTTGATGTTACGCATTGTTGCTTCGATAACTTTATGCGCATCTTTAAACTCTTTAACCGGAGTTGCATTAATCGAATCGATAAGCGCTTTAGCGCCGCGCTCTGTTAAATCAACAGAGGTGATCATTAGCTCTAACTGCTTTGCAGTAAGTGGGCGTGAATCAGCTTTATGCGCTGTCTTTGATGGATCATTCTCTTTTGCACGAATTGCTTCGTTGATTAGCGCAACCGCCGCTAAACGTCCACGGAGTTTGGCGCGCTCTGAACGGCCCTGTTCTTCTTCCTTCTCTTCATCAGAGTCACGAAGAACGAAGGTGCCTTCTCCATCATCAATCGCTTCATCAGAGAGATTGATAACGCGGGTCTCTTCTTTAACCTCTTCTTTTACTTCATCGAGGTTATCGATATTTAAATCTAAATCTTCTTCTTCAACTAGCTCAACTTCTTCGCCGTCGATAATTACAGTCTTTGGAGCGCTATCTGATTTTGCACTCTTTGAATCTGCTGCAGGTACTGCAACTGGTTCTGGCTTTGGCGCAACTAAAGCTTTCTCTGAATTCTTAAGCATTCGGTATGGAGAGCCAAGGCCAGCCTTCTTCAACTTCTCTGTTGCTTTAGGAACTGAAATCTCTAAAGCTTTCGCTTCATCAACTAATTCTTTATCTGCCTTTTTTGGAATGCGATTTAAAGAGGTCACACCGCGTGATTCCAATTCAGCCAAGACCGCCTTCTGGCGCTCAACTAATTCGCGAGCATCAAGGATCTGCTTTACATCTGCTGCAGTTAACTCTTTCTTTAATTCAATCTTTGGCTCGACCTTTTTTACAGCAGCCTTTTTAACAGGGGCTGACTTCTTTGCCGGAGCTTTCTTTGCTACTGCCTTCTTAGCAGGCGATGCTTTCTTGGCAGGTGCCTTCTTTTTAGGCGCGCGAGTAACCACAAATGATCCTTTTGATTGTTTTTTACAAACTACTTGCTGCTTTTAGGGGTATGGCAGCGAGCGATTGCGATTGCGTAATTGTACCGAAAGCTCTCAGGAAACCACAAAAAATTAGTGTTTATGAGTTCCTTCTGCGTGTTCAATCGCATGGCGTAGCAACTCTCCCATTGCTTCAGACTCAACTAAGAATCCGTCGTGGCCAAATGGAGAGCTCAAAAGTTCTAGCTTTGAACCAGGGGTAAGTTCGGCAAGCTCCTGTTGCAAGCGCGGTGGGAAGAGTCGGTCGGTATCGATAGATACAACCATCACGGGAACCTTTATGGTTGCAAGAGCCGCTGCTACTCCTCCGCGGTCGCGACCAATGTCATGGCTATTCATCGCTTCGCCCAAAATTATGTAGGTGTTGGCATCAAAGCGCTGCGCCAACTTATTTGCTTGGTGATCTAAATATGACTCAACTGCAAAGCGACCGGTGTCATCGCCTTGTAGTTCGCGGCCAAAGCGCATATCCATTTCAATCTCGGTGCGGAAAGTTAGATGTGCGATTTTTCGTGCAATCCCCATGCCAACTTCAGGACCATATTCAAGGTCGTAGTAATCGCCGCCATTGAAGTTTGGATCGCTCTTAATTGCATGAACTTGAATCGAGACCGAACCAATCTGATCACCAGTTGCAACCGCAGAGCTACCAATGGTGCAGATTCCTCCGACGCGTTCTGGAAATTGCACCGCCCATTCCAAGGAACGCATTCCGCCAAGTGATGGGCCGCAAGATAGAACATACTTTTGAATGCCAAGCGCATCAGTAAATGCCAATTCTGCTGTGACCATGTCGCGAATCGTTAGGGATGGGAATCGTGAACCATAGAATTTTCCATCGGGATGTTTTGATGCAGGGCCAGTTGAACCTTGACAGCCGCCAATCACATTTGGACAGACTACGAAATATTTATCTGTATCTAAAGGTTTACCTGGACCAACTTGATTTGGCCACCAACTCTCGACATCTGACCAACCGGTCCATGCATGGTTTACCAGAATTGCATTATCTTTATTTGAATTTAACTTGCCCCAGGATTGATAAGCGATTGTGACATCAGGTAGAACATCGCCAGATTCCAACGCGATATCGCCAACTTTGATGAATTTACGATCCCCTGGATCTTCACCTTCAAGCCACGCACCGGTTACGTGTGGAATAGGCAATTGATAACTCCTGTCGCACTTACCGATTCACTTTGAATCAGTCTGGTCGTCACCCGGAGCACCCCACTAACGACTAGAGGGTTGCCACCCAACGAGCCGGGGCTTGATGTTGGAATTCGTGACCTGGCTCGAAGTTTAGCAACCCTCTGAAGGTTTATCCAAAGATAGTTTGAGTGACCCTTGGATGTAGCTCTGCACGTAATTGGGCGAAACCAGATGGCGGCCAGCCGCTACTAAATACGCGACGGAGCAATCTGGAAAGTGAGTACTCGTTGTCATCTTCAATTGCGCGATCAAGAGCGCGATGAGCAAGCGCCCCCTCTCCGTTTTCATAGGCTATTGCTGCAAATAGCGATGCAACTGGTGCTACAAATTTAGGTGGTGCAATACGTAAGAGATCTCGCCACATTGTCCAATATGCATCTAGAGTTTCATCATTATGGCAACCAAGCGCAAAGTCGCGGACTTGTACATCAGTCAAACGTCCGAGTACTCGAGCAATTAAATCGTAATCTTTGCAAGCCCCGTTTTGAATGTAGAAATCAGCAAGTAGCAGAACTGATTCGGCGCCATCGCGTTGAAGCTCGTTTAGATTATTTGCTTCAGGGTCAACGCGAAATCCAATAACTTGCGCATTCCAATTAATATCTTTAGCAAAAAGAGTTGGAGCGATTGAATGGGTTAAGCCCTCGGAATCTGAATAAGGCAGGACTTTGCCGCTTGCCACCTGTTCGGCTGCGATACGACTGTTTTGGAAATCTTGAATCTCGTTACCTTCAGCGGGACAGCATTTCTCATCCGTGCAGAGCAATGAACGCCAGCGGCCATTACGAACCAGCATCAATTCACGAATTGGAATCTCGGAAGCGATGACCGCATCAGCAGCGTTACGTAGTACCTCAGGTCCATCAGTGTTGCCCTCTGGTTCGTAAGCAACTAAGAGCGCACCTTCTGCGTGGTCGCGTTTTAAGTGCGAAGCTAATAATTGATATGCGCCTTCAGGTGGGTTGATTGGAAAATCAATGCGCATCGCCATCTCAAGGGAGTCAGATTTAACAGAGATCAGAACTAATGAATCTGTTGGGTGGTAGCCAATTAGAAATGGCACCGCAGCAAGTAAATCATGTGGTGTTTTAACTGTTGTCATAGTGGTTAATCGTTGTAAATTGCTAAGACAAAAGTTTTTACTTACCCACAAACTTAGTACCCGCTCCTACGACTTTTACATCGACAGCGGTGTATTGGCGGATGGCGCCATTGATCGGAACGGTAACTCCATCCACAGTGAAATCGCCGGTCCAAATAGTTGCGACTCCAACGGTGTATGTACCAGGAACTGAATATGAATGTGTGATTTCAGTTGATGGATATGGCTTACCCGCTTTGTTGGTTACAAGTATCGAACCATCGCCAAATGACCACATAGATTGTGGCTTTACATTGACCGAAACTTTCTGTCCCAAGATCCGGTAATCCTTATTAAAAAAGGTTGGCAGATCGGTAAAGAAAATCACTGGAATCCTTGGCAGAACTTTTCCGGCCGGTTGATAAGCAACTTGCAAAGTAGGTAGCGTTTGCAGAACTTTATCTGCCAATGATTTGGTGGAGCTTCGTGGCTTTGGCGTAGAAGTGCGCGGTTTGTATGAGTATTTACGAGTTGTGGTTGGCTTCGGCTTTGGTACAACAGTTGATGCAACTCGGGGTTTAGGAGTCGAAGTCGAACCATTCTTTTTCGCTTCAATAACCAGTTGGCCATTTTCGGTGTAGACATCGACGCAGACTTTGCTGGTGCAATCGGCGGCCGCTTCTGAAATTGGGAATAGTGAAAGTATTAGAATGAAAAGTAATTTACGCATGGCTTTAAGTTAGAGAGATTGGCGTAACAGCCATTTTCCCTATCCACAGCTATCTTTTACCTATGGCAGCGAGAGATGGCGATGGTTGGGTCCAATGTCGTTGCGGTGGAAAACATTGGGGCGTTAATGGTGCAGCTGGGTTGCTCTTAATTCGCGATAAGAAAATCATGATGCAACATCGCGCTCCGTGGGTCCATAACGGCGATACTTGGGGCTTACCTGGTGGCGCGCGTGATTCACATGAGAGCGTTGAAGAGGCTGCGATAAGAGAAACCGTTGAAGAGACCGGAATCGATCCAACACATGTTGAGGTAGTAGGACTTTTCTCTGACGACCATGTCGATTGGCGCTATGACACCGTAATCGCCAAGGCGCACGGAGATTTAGATACTGCCGAATGGAATCAAGAGACTCATGACATTGGCTGGTTTGATATTACTGAAATTGCGAAGCTAGAACTTCATCCAAGTTTTGCTAAGACTTGGGCATCGCTCTCAAGAGAGATCCAGAACCTGATCAACTAATTCATTTAAATCTAGTTTAATGTGATTGATTAATACTATTGATTTTCCCTTACTTTTCAGGGTTTTAAAAATTTCAATCAAAATCTCTGAATTTTCTTTATCTTGAGCCGAAAAAGGTTCATCTAACAAGTAGATATCTGGATCTTGCTTAATTACCTGTGCAATCTCAACTCTTTGTAACTGGCCAACAGAAAGTTGAGTTATTTTTTTAGGTAACAAGTCTGGTGATATCAAACGGTCGATTAGCTCTTGATTTCTATTTGATTCATCAGCCAAATCTAGAAACTCCGAGACTGTGATTGGAAAGTCAATTTCAATATTCTGAAGCAGTACCCCAAGTTTACCTTCTATTAAGACTTCACCTGAATCCGCGCGGTAATCATTTGCAATAACTGAAGCTAAAGTGCTTTTACCAGACCCATTTTGACCTGTAATTAGTAAGGATTCACCAGGTGATATGGAAAAACTAAGATCGGTAATCAATCTCTTATTGCCTCGAGAAATATTCAATTTTTCGACTTTAAGCATTTCTATTAGCCCATCTCTTTACGCTAATAATTAAAACTGGGCTACCAAATAAGGCGGTAACCAGCCCGATTGGTAGCTCATTTGGAGATACCAGGGTTCGAGCAACAAGATCTGCCAGTAATAAAATAAGAGCGCCTAAAATCCCAGAAGAAACAACCAATGATTTATGTCGAGGGGAAATCAAACCTCTAACAATGTGCGGAATTGCTAGAGCTAAGAAAGATATCTGCCCAAAAATACTGGTGATGGCTCCAACAGAGATTGCGATAATTAAAAACACTTTGAATCGCACCTGCTTTGAATTCACACCTAGATGTTTAGCGCGAATATCTCCAAGCGCTAAATAATCTAATTTTGGCGCAATCAAATATGCGGCTATCCAGGCGATAGCTAATAATGGAAGTAGAAGTAGTACTTGCGGTTTTGTTGCCATTGAGAGCGTGCCAAGCGTCCAAAAAGTGACTCCTCTGGCCTCTGGACTATTAACAATTAAAGCGGCCAGACCAACAAGTGAGGTCAATATTGCGCTGACAGCTACTCCGATAATTACAAATGAGAATCCGTCACGACCATCTTTTCCGATTTGAAATGTTAGTAAAGTTGCAGAGAGCGCTCCTAAAATTCCCAAGCTAATAGTTAATGGTGAACCGATTTCAGAATTAAAAAATATAACTCCCAAGAGCGTAAAGAGCGCAGCTCCTCCGGTGGTTCCAAGAAGCACAGGTTCAGATAACGGATTCTTAAGTGCGCCTTGCGAAAGCGCACCAGCAATTCCAAGCGTGGCACCCACCAATATGGCAGCTAAAACTCGTGGGCCACGAATTTCTTGGGCAATTGAAACTTGATCTGCTGCCCCGTTTCCAAAAAGCAGCCCTAATACATTATTTAATTTGATAATTCCGGTATTTAAAGAGATCCAAGATGTTGCAAGTAGAAGAATTAAACCCGCAAATACATAACCTCTCTTCACTTCAGCGCCTTTAAAGAAGCCGACATCTGAGCCAAAAGGTCTGGTGTTCTGGGTCCGAAAGATAAAAGCAGCGAATCGTCCACACTTAGTATCTTCTTATTCTTGCCGGCGTTAGTTTGCGCCACACCAGGAAGTTTCATGAAACCTGAAATGCCACCGACAGACTTAAGGCCGTTGGACATCACTAAGAAAACATCTGGATTTGCAGCTATTAAGGCTTCACTTGTCAGTGGGTTAAATGGGTTCTTGAGTGTTTTGGCGCCAATATCGCTGCCTCCGATGGCATTAACTAGTGAATCTGCACCGCTACCTGGTCCTCCGATTAGGTAAATAGAGCTCGGCCCACGTAGATAAAGGAAAATCACTTTAGGTTTCCAACCAAGATCTGATTTAGATCTGGTGATAGAAGCTTTCATACTTTTTATTAAATCTTCAGCTTGTTTAGTTTCGTTGACTAATTTTCCTATTGCCGCAACTTTTATATAAATATCATTTAAGTTCCAAGCTTGAGGTACCGATGAAATCTTAATTTTTGCTTTTTTAATTGCATCTAGTGCGCTCTTCGGACCCACACTTGAATCAACAATTACCAAATTAGGTTTTAATGAAATTACCTTTTCTGCAATAACTTGATGACCACTGGTAACTAGAGGTATTGATTTCAATTCTGGGGTAGTACTTGCAATATCACGCCCCACTAGAGAGCTCTTCAACCCGAGAGAAGTAATGACTTCTGCCGATCCGTTTGCGAGGGCCACAATCCGAAACTTTGAAGAGATTGGTTTAAGTTCAATTGGTTTTACAGAATTGGCTGAAATATCTAATTGCTCTGCCTGAGCTACGTTTGGGTTGAAGGTGGTTAGTGCCAAAACTGAAATGACTGCAATGGCAATTTTCCGGCGCATAGCTGGTTATTTTGCCTTAATTATTTACTCTTGGCGCCGACGCCTCCTAAAGATTTGTCGGATAAAAAGAGAACCGCAGAATTGTAGATTTTGAACCGTGAAAAAGTTGGTGGCGCTAACACTTGCATTTGTAATTGGCATTGGAGCTTCTCCTGCTAATGCAAAGAACATAACCGTCAAGGGCAAGCACGGAGAATCAATTAGCGCTTCCACCAATTCATTTAAATCAGGAAGCACAACCACAGTTAACGGCGCTCACTTCGATGAGAGCGTTGGGATCTATCTTGCATACTGTGTCCTACCCAGTAAGGGTGCGATTCCTACCCCATGTGGAGGTGGCGCAAATAAAGCCGGAATCGGTGATGCTTCATATTGGATCTCATCAAACCCTCCACCTTATGGAAAAGGTTTAGCGATCTCCTATAACCCTGGTGGTCGATTTACACAGAAACTTCTAATTTCTAGATTTATCGGAAAGTACGATTGCAAGAAAATCAAATGCGCAATCACGGTGCGTGCCGATCATCTGATGGCGCAAGATCGCTCTTACGACCTTTTTATCCCCGTAACTATCAAATAAGAAACCGACAAGGACAAAAATGAAACTTATTAATAAGGCAGCCTTAATTGCTTTAGCTCTTTCAATAGTCACCCCAGTTGCAGCTAACGCAAAGACCACTGTGATGGGCGGACCGTACACAAATCTAAAAGCTACAGGTCAAGTAGTTCATTTAGCTCTTAGTGGATTCCCTACGACAAGTGGCCTTTATGTAATGCAATGCGTCCAATCAACAGATAGCTCACGCCCAAAACTATGTAATCAGGCTGCACAACTTTGGATTTCGACATCTCAAGGAGCTACATTTGCACCGAATGCCGATATTCAATTTAAGCCAACTGCAACTTTCACATCAGGTAGCACTGCAGTAGATTGCACCAAGTCAACTTGCGGGATTTTTATCCGTTTAGATCACACAGCGCCGACTGATTTATCGGAAGACCAATTTATTCCTTTAACTTTCGTGGCCGACGCCGCAACCGCTCTTCCTGCTGATGTAATTACTGCATTGGTAAACGGCAAGACCCTAAGTCCTGCTGCACCACTAGAAGTTAAATATCGCGATGTATTTAAGGTAGAGGCAAGCGCTAAATCTGGCGTCACCGTTACTTATGCTTCATTAGCACCAGCTTGTGCGATTAACGGTAATGAAGTCACTGTTCTAAAAGGCACTGGCTATTGCGATATCGCAGTCACTTCAGCTGGAAATGCACAATATTCAACAATTACATCGCACTTTCCATTGAAACTAAACCCAGGAACGCAGCGAATTGCAATCTCCGCAAACGGAAAAGTTGGCGCAAAGATTAATTTGCCAGCCACAACTAACTTCGGCGAAAAGGTCACCTACTCAATCACCAAGAGTCCAAACTGTGCTTTAGTTTCAAATGTATTAACCCTAAAGAAGAAGGGTGCTTGTGCTCTAAAGGCGAGCGCACCTGAAATGGCAGATACTTATTTAGCACTCAAGCAAACAATTGCGGTGAAAATTAAATAAGGCCCTTTAAGCCTGCAATACAGAAGGCGGTAGTTGTCGCAATCTCAAGATCTGCGTCAGCGCCGCCTTCTATTCTTTTAGTAGCAACATCGGTGGCGCTTTGAATTAACGCCATAGCTTGAGTGATATCGCTAATCTGCATCTCTTCTAATGAATTGCGAAGTGGGGCAAGAAGTGCACGGTGAGATGCACCGATTTCCGCGGCACGATCTTTAGGAGTATCAGTTGCGCTTAGAGCCTTTGCCAATAAATGGCGGCCGTCTGCGATATATCGAAGCGCTGCGGTTATCCATTGCTCTATTGCCAATTCTGGATTTTCTGGATTTTTAATTGCTTCAGTTAGCGCACTTACAAACCCATTTAATTCATCAATAACTAGATCAGCAGTCAATTCGGCACTGCTAGCAAAGTATTCGTATACAGAAGTTCTGGATAATCCAGCGCGCTCTGCAACTGATGCGACGGTGACTGCCTCTCCACCTGATTCAAGCGCAATCGCCGCGGCAGCATCAATTAACTGCTGGCGGCGCCATTCGCGGTGCTGCGCTAGTTTTTCAGTATTTATCTTCGGCACAGATGTAATTATTCCATGGACTCAGCAAGGCGTTTTAACGCTTCGCGCACTACTTCACCATCGCTTGTACGCCATAAGGGCGGAATCGAGTTAAGTAGAACACTTCCGTAACGTTTGGTGACGATTCTTGAATCCAAAATTGCAACTACTCCGCGATCTTCAACGCTACGAATTAATCGGCCTGCGCCTTGAGCAAGTAATAACGCGGCTCGTGGCAATGAAACTGACATGAAACCGCTGCCGCCTGCAGCATCAACTTCGGCGCTACGAGCTGACATAACTGGATCATCTGGACGTGGAAACGGAATGCGATCGATAGCAACCAGAGTACAAGCAGCACCCGGAACGTCAACGCCTTGCCACAGCGTCATCGTGCCAATTAATACTGATGTTTCATCGCTTGCAAATTTCTCAACTAGTGGCGCAACTGCATCACCGCGTTTTTGAGTAATGATTCGAATTGGTCGTTCTGCTAAAACTTTTCGAAGATGCGCATCCGCTGCCTCTACTCCGCGCCAAGAGCTAAAGAGCGCAAGGGTTCGACCACCAGCTGCATCAATCAATTCACCTAAATGTTCTAAAACTTCTGGAGCAATTCCGTCGCGACCTGGTTCGGGTAAATGCTTTGGAAGATAGAGCATTCCTTGTTGCGCGAAATCAAATGGAGAACCAACATCAAGCATCTGCACATTGGCAGGATCAATCATTCCCTCTTCGAGCTCTTCATCGGCTTCATCGCCGACAATGAATCCAATCTGCTTTGCCATCGCATTAAAACCGCTACCGACAGTTAACGTTGCGCTAGTTGCGATAACTGGGGTCTGGCGCAACATGTTCTCGCGTAGCACATCAGATACTGAAAGTGGCGCTAAATAAAGTGTTTTAAAGGTTGGTTCGTACCAAAGGACTTGGCCGCCTTTGCCTTTAAGTAATTTCTGGGCAGTTACGTTAACTTCATTCACGGCGCCTTTTACACGGGCTCGTTCTGCAAGTTCTGTCGTATCAATAATCTCATCGTCTGCCTGCAAGAATTTAACGATTGCATCTGCAGTTTCGCGAACTCTTCGAACTGCGGTTTCTAATACATCCGGTAACGCATCAAGTTTCCGCGAAAATTCAGCATCTCCGCGCATCAAATCGCCATATGCATCCAAGGCATCGGCAAAGTCATCTGATGCGTGAGTGAAGGAATCCACCATTTTGTTTGGTAAGCCCTTGTATTTACGGGCCATTGCAGCAGCGCGAGATACACGTGGAGCGGTAAGTTCTTCAGTAACAGCTTGGGTAGTGCGATCCATAAACTCGTGCGCTTCATCCAAAATGACAATGTCGCGCTCTGGCAAAATCGGATGAGATTCAACAACTTCCAATGCGAGCAAGGTGTGGTTAGAAACGACGATATCTGAATTTATTGCCTTTGCCTTTGCGTTAGCTGCAAAACATTGCGCACCATAATTACAGATATCTGCCCCAACACATTCGCGGCCGCTCACCGAACTTGCCGCCCAAACTCTGCGATCTACTTCTGGCGCTTCATCGCGATCTCCGGTAACGCCCGGAGTCTCTGCCCAACTTCGTAAACGTTGGGCATCTTTACCTAAAGAGGAAACTTCTAGAAGTAGTTCGCCATCAGGGTCTGGTTCGTCGGAATTTAATTTTTGTAAGCAGATGTAATTGCCTACACCTTTGTAAATTCCATAAGTAATCTCGCGGCCAAGTTCTTTTTCTAAAGCTGGAACAATCTTTGGTAGATCGCGTTCGACCAATTGGCGCTGCAAGGCAAGAGTTGCGGTAGCAATCAAAGTTTTCTTGCCACTAACAATTGCCGGCACCAAGTAGGCAAGTGATTTTCCAGTACCAGTACCTGCTTGAACCATTAAATGGTGTTGATCTATAAGCGCATTGGCGACCGCCTCAGCCATCTCGATCTGGCCAGTACGGGGCTTGCCGTCGATTGCAGCCACAGCCACATCGAGCGCCTTACGTACTTGAGCTAAATCCATGCCTAAAATCCTAACCAGTTCGGGAATAGTTGAAAGTTCAACTATGTTGTAAAGTATGTGACTATGGACAGAATGCCAGCGTTATATATCGGCCACGGAGCGCCGATGTTATTAGACGATCCGCTTTGGACTTCGCAGCTACGTGGGGTGGCTGCGAATCTGCCAAAGCCAAAAGCAATTTTGATCGTCTCTGCTCACTGGGAATCTGAGCCCGTCACTCTATCTGCACCTGGCGCAGCAACACCGCTTATCTATGACTTCGGTGGATTCGATCCTAAGTTCTACCGAATGACATATGAGACACCAGATGCAACAGAATTGACAGAGATGGTCGCGAAATTGATGCCCGATAACGAACCGGTTCATCAATCAAATCGCGGCTTGGATCACGGCGCCTGGGTACCTCTAAAAGTTATGTACCCAGATGCCGATATTCCAGTTCTGCAGATGTCGATGCCAACATCTGATCCATATAAATTAATGGATCTCGGAAAGCGTTTGCAATCGCTTCGCGATCAAGGTGTATTAATTATCGGTTCTGGTTTCATGACACATGGTCTGCCGTTCTTACGCGATTGGCGAATCGATGCGACCGCTCCAGGTTGGTCTGCTGACTTTGATATCTGGGCTAAAGAGGCTTTAGCAAATGGCGATGTAGATACTTTGGCTAACTTCAAAGAGTTGGCGCCAGGAATGCCATATGCGCATCCAACTGTCGAACACTTCACGCCGCTATTTGTAACTATGGGCGCTGCTACAAATGCAGAAGCTGCGCCCGAGACTTTAGTTGAAGGTTACTTTATGGGACTTTCTAAGCGTTCGGTCTTAGTTGCTTAAACTCTTGCAGTAACCGTTCTTTTCTTTAATAGCAGCGGTTTTTGCGCTTGCCTTTAATAAAGTTAAAGAACCATTATTTGGGTT
>ERZ650311.1384-NODE-1384-length-12115-cov-4.441128_pt1 | contig 12115 bp, 11 predicted proteins | sample MGYA00376247_ERZ650311 | MGnify/ENA primary metagenome ERZ650311 (study PRJEB26733, sample SAMN07839324) | wastewater metagenome | biome: small river; feature: stream; material: water | place: USA: North Carolina | collected 2016-07-28 ... | reverse complement strand
GTGTGCTCTTCCGATCTTTTCGATTTTCAGGGATACCGAATTCGATTTCCTCGCGCTGGGTAGCGTGATTGGCTTAGTTCTGCTAGCGCTCTGGATCAGCCTGTTGGTAGTCAGCACCTCGAATGGCGTGAACGTCGCAGATGGTCTTGACGGACTCGCAACCGGAGCCAGCATTATGTCCATCGGCGCTTTTGCCGTGATTGGTTTCTGGAAGTTCAACCAGGCCTGCGGCACGGTTACCGAGAATGTGGCGAGCTGCTACACAACCTCGGATCCGCTAGATCTTGCCGTGGTCGCATCCGCGATTGTTGGAGCTCTTGCTGGATTCCTTTGGTGGAACACTTCGCCCGCTCAGATTTTTATGGGGGACACTGGTTCGCTCGGTCTAGGTGGCGCTCTCGCCGCGCTGGCTATCCTGTCACGCACCGAATTGCTTCTGCTTCCACTTGGTGGACTTTTTGTAATCGTGGCCGGTTCGGTAGTGATTCAGCGCATCTACTTCAAGATCACTAAGAAGATTTACGGTCAGGGTCGCCGAGTGTTCCTTATGAGTCCGCTTCACCACCACTTTGAACTCAAGGGTTGGGCCCAGATCACCGTGGTCGTTCGATTCTGGATCATCGCCGGACTCTCGGTGCTGACCGGTATCGGCCTGTTCTATGTCGAGTGGATTTACGGCTAGCGATGTCTCGCCTCGATGAACTCAACAGCTGGCATTCGGATTGGAAGGGCCTTCGCGCCGTCGTATTCGGTCTAGGTGTATCTGGTTTTTCGGTCGCCGATACGCTTGCCGAACTGGGCAGCGATGTTCTCGTGCTCGCCGAAAAAGCTGAACCCGAACTGCTCGACATCCTGGATGTCCTTGGGGTTCCGCATCTGACCGGTGTGTCCAACACCGAGTTACTTGAACGAGCCAAGAGTTTTTCGCCTGAGTTGATCGTGACCTCACCCGGTATCAGACCGCAAAACGAGCTGCTTGGCTGGGCAGGCGAGCAGGGCATCCCGATCTGGGTCGATATCGACCTGGCCTGGCGTCTGCGCGACAAGACCGAAAAACTAGCCGACTGGTTCATGGTGACCGGCACGAACGGCAAGACCACCACCTGCCAGATGCTTGAGGCGATGCTCAACCAGGGCGGCTTGCGGGCTATCGCGTGTGGCAACATCGGCACACCGATTCTGGATGCGATTCGCGACCCGATGGGTTTCGATGCTCTGGTTGTCGAGCTCAGCAGTTTCCAGCTGCACTACCTAAACCCCGGCATCTCGCCGGTTAGCGCGGCAGTACTCAACCTTGCCGACGACCACCTCGACTGGCACGGCGGTTTCGACGCATACGGCAAGGCCAAGGCCAAGATTTTCGAGAACACAAAGGTGGCCTGCGTCTATAACGTGGGCGACAACGCGACCATGAAGATGGTCGAGGACGCCGAGGTCGAAGAGGGTGCAAGAGCTATCGGTTTCACCCTCGGCACGCCGGGGTTGAGCCAGATCGGCTACGTCGAAGATATCCTCTGCGACCGAGCCTTCGTTGACGATCGCCAGAACAACGCTCAGCTGCTAGCCACCTTCGAGGATCTCGAGCAGATCGGTGTACTGACCCCACACCTAATGGCAAACGCCGCCGCGGCCGCAGCCATGGCGCGCTCGGCTGGTATCGATGCCGAGGACATTCAGGTTGCGCTGCGCAACTTCAAACTTGACGGACACCGCATCCAACTGGTGAGGGATGCCAACGGCGTGCGCTGGTTCGACGATTCCAAGGCGACCAACCCGCATGCCGCAGCCGCATCCCTGGCGTCTTTCGACAGCGTCATCTGGGTGGTCGGCGGTCTGCTGAAGGGTGTTGACATCGCTCCGTTGGTCGAGCGCTATGCCAAGCGGCTCAAAGCCGTTCTGGTGATTGGGGTTGACCGCGCTCCAGTTCTCGAGGCGCTGAAGCAGCATGCAGCCGAGGTTCCGGTCGAAGAAATTGCGCCTGCCGATGGCTCGGCCCTGATGGATCAGGTCGTGGCTCGTGCCGCTTTCTTTGCCAGACCGGGGGATGCGGTGCTGCTGGCGCCTGCCGCCGCGTCGATGGATCAGTTCAAGGATTACGCCGATCGAGGCAATCAGTTCGTTGCTGCCGTAGCGAAGTATTTTGCGAACGATGCAGCACAGAGGGAGGGCTAAGCAATGGCACAACAGGCACCCGTCGCGCAGAGAATCGTCAGCGGTTCGCGCGAGCTAATCGGTCGCGCATACTCATCCCAGTCTCAGGATTTCTATCGGCTGTTGGCCGTTGTGCTGTTTCTGGTTGCGATTGGTCTGGTCATGGTGCTCAGCGCCTCGTACGTTGATGCTCTGGCCTCAAAAACTGGCTCGTTCAACATCTTCATCAGACAGGCTGTGGTCGGTGCGGTCGGCCTAATTCTGATGACCTTTGTCTCGGTATTGCCGATGCGGTTCTTCTTTGGAATCTCGAGAATCGCTTTCTTCGGGGCCGCTGGTCTGCAATTCATCACTCTGTTTGTTGGAAAAGAGATCAACGGAAACCGAAACTGGCTCCAGATCGTCGGTGACTTCGCGATTCAACCATCGGAGTTTTTGAAGGTCGGAATCATTCTGTTGCTGGCCTACAACATCTCGAACACCTGGAACGAACTCGATGACGGCAAGGTCTGGCGAAACAATGTGATGTTTGCCATCGGTGGCCTGGGGTTGGTAATCGCCGGCCGTGACATGGGTACCGGAATCATCATGTTCCTGGTGATTTTCGGCGTTGCAATCCTTGCCGGCCTGCCAAGACCGTGGATGCTCGGCTCGGCCGTGGTGGCCGCGATTGGCGGTTTGTTCCTGCTCTCGCAGTCGAGCTCGCGCTGGCCTCGAATCACCGCCTGGATGAACCCCGACGCTCCGGACCCGCTGAACTACAACTGGCAGCAGGACCACGGAATCTGGGCCATCGCCGCGGGCGGTTGGACTGGCGTTGGTCTGGGTAACTCCAAGATGAAGTGGTCTTGGATTCCCGAGGTCGAAAACGACTTCATCTTTGCCGTTGTGGGCGAAGAACTTGGTCTGATTGGCTGCCTGGTTGTTATCGGACTTTTCGTGTACCTCATCTTCCTGCTGTTCAAGATCGCGCAGAAGACTCAGGATCTTTTCGGGCGCTTGGTCGTGACGGGAGTAGGAATCTGGATCACCGCGCAGGCCGTCATCAACATCGCCGTGGTGCTCGACATGCTTCCGGTACTCGGTGTTCCGCTGCCGCTGATTTCGGCCGGTGGCTCGTCACTTCTGGCACTGCTTGGCGCTGTCGGCCTGGTGCTAGCGGTTGAACGAGACAACCACGCTGGTCGCCCGATGGGCACGATGCCCAAGCGGTTTAGCGCAACCAAGCCGGTGGGGCGTCGCTAGTGACCAATTACCTTTTGGCCGGTGGCGGAACGGCGGGTCACGTCAACCCGCTGCTCGCCGTTGCAGATCAGATTCGTGCCGAAGAGCCGGGTGCCAAGATTCTCGCGCTGGGAACAGCCGAGGGTCTCGAGGCCCGTCTAGTGCCCGAGCGGGGTTACGAGTTGGCTATCGTCGAAAAGCTGCCTTTTCCGCGCCGGCCGGGTCGATACGCCGCGACTTTTCCGTTGCGATTGAACCGTGCAGTGCGGCAGGTCAAGGCGCTGCTGCGCCAGCACGATATCGAAGTTGTGATCGGTTTTGGGGGATACGCCAGCGCGCCGGCCTATCTCGCGGCTCGAAGTCTTGGAGTCCCTGTTGTGGTGCACGAGGCCAACGCGCTACCGGGCTTCGCCAACAAACTCGGGGCCAGGTTCGCTGCGATCAACGCGGTTGCCTTCGGTAACACCAAACTACGAGACGCAATTCATGTCGGGATGCCGTTGCGCGCCGAAATCGCGGATCTCGCCGCAACCGAGTTGGACTCAGCGGAGCGTGATTTGATTCGCTCGAGCGCCCGCGAATACTTCGGGCTCGACCAATCGAGCTCGGTTCTCTTGGTGACCGGCGGCTCTCTGGGCGCGAAACGCATTAACGACGCGGTGGTTGCCGCAAAACCGCTGCTTTACGCGGCCGGCATCCAGGTGCTGCACATCGTTGGCGGGCGCAGTGACCTAGAGCCCGTGACCGAACCCGGATACGTGCGAATTGCCTACTGCGATCGAATGGACCTAGCTATTGCGGCAGCGAATTTCGCGGTTTCGCGCGCGGGCGCATCCACCGTTTGTGAGTTTGCGGCGGTTGGTTTGCCTGCCGTGTTCGTGCCGTATCCGGTCGGAAACGGTGAGCAGCGATTCAACGTCGAGGCGCTGGTGGCTGCCGAGGGTGGATTGGTTGTCGAGGATGCCAAGTTCGATGCGACCTGGATTGGGCAGACCTTGATTCCTCTGGTGTCCAATACCAAGCAGGTCGCAGCCATGGCCAGAAAGAGCCGGGCGACCGGAATCGTGGATGCGAGTGCGCGGCTCGTGCGCCTGGCCAAGGGTGTGTTGAGGCGCTGAAAACAGCGGCTTGGCACCTAGCATTTTGGTTGACCGAAGTCGGCCAACTCGGTCGATTTCAGCAAGGATTCGCAAATGATTAAGCCCGATTTTGCAGTACCGGTTCCAGACGACCTCGGCACCGTGCACTTCATCGGCATCGGCGGGTCGGGCATGAGCGGCATCGCACGCATCCTGCTTGGCATGGGTCACAGGGTCACCGGCAGTGACCTGCGCGACACTTCGAATGTGGCTGCCCTGCGCGAGCTCGGCGCCGAGATCTTTATCGGGCACGACGCAGCTCATCTCGGAAACCCAGACACCGTCGTCGTCACCTCTGCGCTCTGGCCAAACAACCCCGAGTATCTGCTCGCACTCGAGCGTGGTATTCCGGTGCTGCACCGCTCAATGGCTCTGGCCTACCTAACCGGCAAGAAGCGCGTCGTTGCGGTTGCCGGCGCACACGGCAAGACCACGTCAACAGGCATGATCATTACCGGTTTGCTCGAGCAGGGAATTGATCCGAGCTTTGTCAACGGTGGCGTTATCGCGGCTCTCGGTTCGTCATCGGCGGCCGGTTCGAGCGATCTCTTCATCATCGAGGCTGATGAGTCTGACGGTAGTTTCTTGCACTACGACACTGCTGTGGCGCTAATCACCAACGTCGATGCCGATCACCTCGACCACTACGGCACCGAAGAGGCTTTCGAGGCCGAATTCGCCCGATTTGCCCAAGGGGCACGTGAGTTCGTAGCGGTGAGCGCTGATGATCCGGGTGCCGTGCGAGTCACCAATCTGTTGCAAAACAAGCGCGTGATTCGATTCGGCTACGCCGAGAATGCAGATGTTCGACTAACCAGGGTGGATGCGTCTGGGCCGCGGGTAAACTTCGACGTTTCGGTGGCTGGTCACACGCTTTCTGCCGAGCTCAATGTTCCGGGTGAGCACAACGCAATCAACGCGGCGGGCGCGCTGGCGGTGCTGAACGGACTTGGATTTGAGCCCGAGCCGTCGCTTCGCGCAATCCAGGGTTTTGGCGGAACCGAACGGCGATTCGAACTGCACGGAGTCGAGCGCGGAGTCAGCGTTTACGACGACTTTGCCCACCACCCGACCGAGGTTGAAGCGGCCTTGAAGGCTGCCCGCGCTGTGGTCGGTTCGGGAAAGCTGATTACCGTGTTCCAGCCGCACCTGTACAGCCGCACGCGGCTCATGGCTAAGGAGTTTGCCGAGGCGCTTGCGGCGAGCGATCAGGTCGTCGTGCTCGACATCTACGCGGCGCGCGAGGATCCCGAACCGGGAGTCACGGGCGCCCTAGTCAGCGATGCTTTCAAGAACCAGAGCCAGGTTCACTACGTTCCCGAGTGGGACGACGCGCCTGCGGTTGCGGCATCCCTGGCTCACAGCGGTGATTTCATCATCACCATGGGATGCGGCGATGTTTACCGCATGGTTCCACAACTGTTGGATGCGTTGAAGCGGTAAATCTTGAAGCGACCACCTGTGCGCGGTGGGGTCGGTAAGCCGACCCCGGCTAAGCCGCGCCCGGTGGAACCAAAGCAGGCACCCGCAAAAATCGTTTCGCTGAGTGAAGCTCGCACGAAAAAGGCCAAGCAGGCGAAGCAGGTCAAGCAGGCCAAACCAGCTAAGCAGGCCAAGATGCCCAAACCGGCAAGGTCCGCGGGGCAGGGCGTTCTCGGTCGCGCCCAGAAGGCAGCTAAGTCGGCGGTGTTCGACCGGCTAAGCCCAGAGGCTGCCAGATTCAGGGCCTATTCGCGTCGCAGGCGAGCAATTTTGCTCAGCGTAGTCGGCTCGTTCATGGCTCTGGTCTTGCTAATGCTCGCCGCCATGTTCACCCCAATGCTCGCGGTTGAGACCATCAAAGTCACCGGTCTGAACCGTCTCAAAGAGGCCCAGATTCAGCGCGCACTCAAAGATCAGCTAGGCACCCCGCTGCCGATGGTTTCGGCCGAAGAGGTGGGCAAATCTTTGAGCCCGTACACGCTGATCGAATCTTTCTCGATTACCAGTCGCCCGCCGCACACGCTTCAGGTTGCTATTACCGAACGCAGCCCAATCTGCGTCGTGAATCTGGGTGGCGTTCCATACCTGTTTGACCCGGCCGGTGTTCGCATCGGCAAGGCATCCGACAAAGACCAGTATCCGAAGCTCACCATCAACGGAAACCCGAGCACCAGCCGAGAATTCGCGCTGGCAATCGACGTGTTGCTGGCCCTTCCGGTTAGCTTGCTGCCGCGAGTTGAGTCGATTGATGCCAAGTCCAAAGACAACGTCACGATGGTGCTGCGCGGTGCAGCAGGTCAGCAGATTGTCTGGGGGGATGCCTCAGACTCAGTGCTCAAGTCCAAGGTTCTCGCGGCACTGATCAAGAACCACAAGAAGAGCGATCGAGTGACTTTTGACGTATCCTCGCCGCAGGCTCCAGTAGTTCGTTACTGATTCGCAGTCGCAATTCTCGCGACACGCCCGACCGCCTCACAGGGTTCGAGTGCGGCTAGGCATAACTTCGTGGCGCAAGTAAAAAATGTGCCGCAACCTTAACTCTCAGCAAGAGGTTTAGGGTTTCGCACAAGCAAAAATGCTTCTCTAGCAGCGGAGGAAACCGTGGGACTCAGCCAGAATCCACTAGCAGTTATCAAGGTCGTCGGTGTCGGTGGCGGTGGTGTCAACGCAGTCAACCGAATGATCGAGGCCGGTCTTCGAGGCGTTGAATTCGTCGCGATTAACACGGATGCGCAGCAGTTGCTGATGAGTGACGCCCACGTCAAGCTCGACATAGGCCGCGAAGTAACCCGCGGACTCGGCGCCGGAGCTGACCCAGAGGTCGGTCGCCGCGCCGCTGAAGACCACACCGAAGAGATCGAGGCTGCCCTTCGCGGGGCCGACATGGTCTTCGTGACCGCCGGCGAGGGCGGTGGCACTGGAACCGGAGCTGCACCGGTAGTTGCCCGCATCGCCAAGAGCCTTGAGGCTCTGACTGTGGGTGTTGTCACCCGTCCATTCAACTTCGAGGGCAAGCGCCGCTCCGAGCAGGCTGCTAAGGGCATCGACGTTCTGCGCGGCGAGGTTGACACCCTGATCGTGGTGCCAAACCAACGTCTGCTCGAACTGGCCAACAAGACCATTTCGGCAATCGAAGCCTTCCAGACCGCCGACGAGGTTCTTCGCGCGGGTGTCCAGGGCATTACTGACCTGATCACCACTCCTGGAATGATCAACCTCGACTTCGCCGACGTCAAGTCGGTCATGAAGGGCGCTGGTTCGGCTCTGATGGGAATCGGAACCGCCAAGGGTGAAGACCGCGCTATCCGTGCGGCCGAACTGGCCGTTTCGAGCCCGCTGCTCGAGGCCAGCATTGACGGCGCACACGGCGTTCTGCTGCTGGTTCAGGGTGCAAGCGACCTCGGTTTGCACGAGATCGATGAGGCTGCTCGACTGGTTCAAGAGGCAGTCAGCCCAGAGGCCAACATCATCTTCGGTTCGACCATCGACGACACCCTGGGCGACGAGGTTCGAATCACCGTAATCGCGGCTGGATTCGATGGCGGAGAACCACCTACTCACCGTCGTGTCGAGCGTCAGGCCTACTCGGCTCCGGCAAGCTCGGGTTATGGATTTCGTGCCCCAGCAGCACCGGTAGCCGCCGCAGCCGCCGCTCCGGTGGTCGCAGCTCCAGCGGTAGCCGCTGCCGATGCCGCCGCCCCTGAAGCAACCGAAGCAGCAGCGCCTGCACACTGGGCATTCGCCGAGGCCTCGGAGTCAGCAGCCGCAGAGGCAGCCGAGCCGGTTCACACCAACACTGCACAGTTCAACACCATCGTGAGCAACGTTGACCTGAGCGGTGTTCCGCAGACCGCTGACGGCACCTTCGGTGACGATCTGGACATCCCAGACTTCCTGAAGCACTAAAGCTCCTTCCGAAACTTCGGAGTCAAAGGTTGGACACGAGTAAGGGCATCGCCGAGAGATACGGGGATGCCCTTAATCGCATCCGTACCGCCGCCGAATCTGCAAATCGTGCTGCTGACGAGATCACCCTTGTCGTGGTCACGAAAAACCACCCCGCCTCGCTGGTGCTTGAGCTAATCGAGTGCGGCGCAAGACACTTTGGTGAAAATCGAGACCAGGAGGCGGCTCCGAAGGCGGCAGCGGTTCGTGCAGAATCCTCGGTTGCGCACGACTGGCACTTCGTGGGTCAGTTGCAATCGAACAAGGTCAAGTCGATGCTGGATTACAGCAGCGTTCTGCACTCGCTGGATCGCCCCTCGCTGCTTGGCGAACTGGCCAAGCAACTCGAGCGTCGCAATCAGACTTTGGATGCCTTCATCGAGCTGAACCTGACCGAGGATCCGGGTCGAGGTGGCATCCAGCCCGCGAACCTCGAGGTATTTGCGGCAGCGGTGCTAGAGCAGTCGAGGATTAACCTGCTGGGCGTTATGGGCGTCGTAGGTTTGGGCGTTGAACCCGAGGTTGACTTCGAACGCATCCGTCTGGCCAGTGAGAAATTGCAAACCCTGAATCCTGACTCGCGCTGGATTTCAGCGGGCATGTCGAACGACTTCGAAACCGCAATCGCATTCGGTGCGACACACCTGAGAATCGGTTCGGCAATCACGGGTCCGCGCCAATACTGACCATATCCTTGAGTCGAGGCGTTGCTTGCTGCGCCGATGACTTCAGGAGGACCCAAATGGGAATGATGGACAAGCTCAAGGAATACTTTGGTGCCGACCTTGCCGAAACCACAGGCTCAACTCCTAGGCCAGCTCCGGTAACCGGCGGTGCGGCCACCACGACCAGCATCTTTAGCAACCGTGGCAAGCGTGGCCAGACCACCGATCAAATCTTCACAATTGACGCAAAGTCATACGCCGACGCCAAGGACATCGCCGCCTATTACCGCGAAGGCGTGACCGTGGTGGTAAACATGGGCGACCTGACCGACCCTGAGGCCCGTCAGCTGCGCGACTTCATGCTCGGCATGCAGCACGCACTTCAGGGCCACATGCGACGTGTCACCGCAAAGGTTTTCATTCTCACTCCAAACCACATCGACGTGAACGATGAAGAAGACGGTTTCGAGCAAGAGGGCGACGGCCTAATCTTCAACCCGGCTCGCTAAGCGCAAAGGCATCCAGAGATGGGGATTATCGCCCTAATTCTGTACTGGGCGTTCGTGGTCTATTTCTACGTGCTCGTGGGTAGGTTCATCATCGACCTAGTTCGGTCGTTGAACCCGGCTTGGCGCCCGAAGGGGCTCATTCTGATCCTTGCCGAGCTTGCCTTTACGGTCACCGAGCCGCCACTCAAGTTCTTGCGCAGATTCATCAAGCCGATTCGATTCGGGATGCTGTCGTTCGACCTAGCCTGGACAGTCCTGTTCATCGTTGTGATTGTGTTGCGCGACGTGGTTCGCTCACTGATCGCCTAGCGAACATTTCCACAGGTAATTTCACGCCGTCTCGAGCGTGCGGTATCGTGTAACCAGCGCCTAGACGCGCACCTTTTTTGCTTACAGGAGGCCAGCAAATGCCATTGACTCCAGAAGATGTCGTTAGCAAGCGGTTTCAGCCAACTAAGTTCCGCGAAGGCTACGACCAAGACGAAGTCGATGACTTTCTCGATGAGATCGTTATCGAGCTGCGCCGCCTGAACGAAGAGAACGAAGACCTCCGTCAGCGCCTACTTGCAGCGGATGCGCGAATCAGCGAGCTGCAGCGCTCGGGCGCAGGTCTGGTTGACCAGCTCAACCCAAGCACCCCAGCCTCAGGTGTAACTACCGTTACCCAGGCAACCTCAACTCTTTCGGCCTTCCCAGAGGCAACTCAAGATCCAGGCAACCTCGACAGCAACAACACCAACAACCTGCTGCAGTTGGCCCGCAAGTTACACGAAGAGCACGTTCGCGAGGGTCTGGCCAAGCGCGATGCACTGATTGCCGAAGGTCACGCAACCGCAGCCCGAATTGTTCGCGAGGCAGAGGCGCAGCAGCGTGCAGACATGAGCCGTCTCGAGCAAGAGAAGGCGCTGATTGAGCACACCATCCAAGAACTTCGCAGCACCGAGCGCGAGTACCGCGCCAAGCTTAAGACTTTCATCGAGAATCAGTTGGCCGAGCTTGAGGAATCCGACTCGAGCCCAACTGAACCGACCCGCCCAGCACTGGGCACCGCCGGTTTTGCCACCTTCACCCAGAGCAACCCGGTGGTCACCCCGGTCACTCCGGTCACCCCGGTGACTTCAGCGGGTCAAGGATCGGACGCACCTTCAACCACCGCTCCGTTCGGCGGATTTACCGGATGGACCCAGACTCAGCGTCCGGCCATCGAAGACGAAGACTAAACCGCGCTTCTGATGCAAGATCAGGTCGATTCAACACGCTCAGAGCAATCGAGCAAGGCATCCAAGCCAATCTCATCGCGCGGCATCAAGCTAATTGCAATTTCGCTCGCCAGCGTCATCGTGCTGCTTGACCAGTTCATCAAAGAACTTTTGATCGCCACCCTAGAGCCACAGGTTTCGTATCCGTTCTTGGGTGATGTTGTTCGGCTTTACCTGACCTTCAACGAGGCGGCGGCATTTTCGATTGGATTCGGCCAAACCTGGATTTTCGCGGTGCTTGCGATTGTGGCAAGCCTGGTTGTGATTTGGTACCTGAGCAAGATTCATACTCGCAGCTGGGCAATCCTCGCCGGAGTGGCCCTCGGTGGAATTGTCGGAAACCTAATCGACCGACTAACTCGCGATGGCGGCTGGGGCAACGGCTTGGTCGTCGATTACATACAGATTCCATTCAATTTTGCGATTTTCAACCTGGCCGATGTGGCAATCGTCTCGGCAGCTGTGATCATTGCCCTGCGAGTCACCCTCGGCCACAAACTCGGTGGCGAGAGCAAGTGACAGAAACCAGGTTTTTTCCTGTTCCAGATCTTTTAGTCGGTGAACGCGCGGACGCTGCGGTAGCCAAGCTAACCGGCCTCTCTCGCGCTGTGGCGGCCCAGATGTGCGCCGACGGCCTCGTTCTGATGGATGCGAAACAGCTGGGCAAATCAGATCGACTGATTGACGGCGCCATGCTCGAGATCGGGTTTCCGGCCCCGAAGAACCAACTCGAGATAGTGCCGGTCGAGGTGCCTGGTTTTCGCATCGTGTATCAGGACGAAGACATCGTTGTGGTGGATAAACCAGCGGGCGTCGCAGCGCATCCATCGGTCGGTTGGGATGGCCCAACAGTCGGGGGAGCACTGCTTGCCCTGGGTGTGCAGTTGACCACCTCGGGTGCGGCCGAGCGTCAAGGGATTGTGCAGCGACTCGATGTTGGCACGAGCGGATTGATGACCCTGGCCAAGACCGAAATCGCGTACTCGCGGCTAAAGCAGGCATTCAGGGACCGAGCCGTGCACAAGACCTACCACGCGGTCGTGCAGGGGCATCCCGACCCGTTTGAGGGCACCTTCGACGCTCCGATTGGACGTCATCCCAAGGCCGAATTCAAGTTTGCGGTGATGCAGGACGGCAAGCCTTCGGTGACCCACTATTCGACTCTCGAGGCTTTTCCGGCGGCAACGCTGGTCGAGGTTACCCTCGAGACCGGCCGCACCCACCAGATTCGTGTGCACTTC
>ERZ650311.1383-NODE-1383-length-12140-cov-4.020521_pt1 | contig 12140 bp, 12 predicted proteins | sample MGYA00376247_ERZ650311 | MGnify/ENA primary metagenome ERZ650311 (study PRJEB26733, sample SAMN07839324) | wastewater metagenome | biome: small river; feature: stream; material: water | place: USA: North Carolina | collected 2016-07-28 ... | reverse complement strand
CTACACGCTCTGAAGGGCAAATATCCAGTGGTTGGCGATGTTCGCGGCCACGGCGCCATGATGGCTCTCGAATTCGTCGAGCCTGGCACCCTGAACCCAAACAAGGATGCGGTGGACAAGCTAGTAAAGCACTGCCACAGCAACGGTGTTTTGATTCTCAATGCCGGAACCTACTACAACGTAATCCGCTTCTTGCCACCTCTGGCAATCTCGGATGCACTGTTGAACGAGGCAATCGACGTCATCGAAGAAGCCGTCTCGAAGCTCTAAAAGGCAAAAGAATTCGGGTCCTGCTAGATGCAGGACCCGATTTGTTTAACCTGAGGCTTTTGACTTCTAGTTGCCCGCGGCTAGGCGCTTCGCCTTGCGCGCGCCACGCACCTGCACCGTGACCACGAGCAGGATGGCAAACAGGAATACGGCCGAACCAATCACGTTTGCCTCGGCAGGCACACCCTTGCTGGCGGCGGTGTAGACATACTTCGGGAAAGTCGTTGCAGGGCCGGCATTGAAGTTCGTGATGATGAAGTCGTCGAACGAGAGCGCGAACGACAGCAGTGCGGCGGCCATGATGCCCGGCAGCAGCAGCGGGAAGGTAATCTTCCAGAACACCTGATTCGGGGATGCGTACAGGTCGCGTCCGGCCTCTTCGAGCGCAGGGTCGAGGCTCGCAACACGAGCCTTGACCGTGACCACAACGAAGCTCAGACAGAACATGATGTGGGCGATGATGATGGTTCCGATGCCCTTAGGTGTGCCCATGCTGAGGAACTGCGCGGCCAGACCGGCACCCAGCACGATCTCTGGGGTCGCCATCGGCAGGAACAGCAGCAGGTTTACCGCTGAGCGGAACTTGAACCGGTAACGCACTATCGCGATGGCGATTGCGGTTCCGAGCGCGGTTGCAAAGAAGGTCGAAACCACACCGATCAGAACCGAGTTGCCGAAAGCCTCACAGACGCCCTGCTGATCACAAACGTTGATCCAGTTGTCCAGGGTGAATCCGCGCCACTCGATGTTCGACTTGAAGCTGTCGTTGAACGAGAACACGAAGGTGTAAACGATTGGTACGAGCAGGTAGGTGAAGGCCAACAGGGCATACACCGGAAGCGCAAACTTGCCGAGCGAGAATCTCACAGCAGGTCCTCCGTTCCGCTCTTCTTCACGTAGGCCGATACCAGAACCAGAATCACCATCATCAACAGCACCGATAGCGCCGAAGCCGATGGATAGTCGTTGATTCTCAAGAAGTTCGCCTCGACCACGTTTCCGATCATCGATGTGTCTGGGCCACCCAGGAACTCACCGCTGGCGTTGACATAGTCACCGGCAATCGGAATGAAGGTCAGCAGGGTTCCCGAAATGATGCCAGGCATGGTGATTGGAATGGTCACCTTGCGGAAAGTCGTAAACGGGGATGCGTACAGGTCAGAGCTGGCCTCGAGCAGGCGGGTGTCGAGGCGCTCTAGCGTGGTGTACAGCGGCAAAGTCATGAACGGGATGAAGTTGTAGGTCAGACCGAAGATCACCATGAAAGGCGTGCCCACGATGTACTGATCCGCTCCGAGCAGTCCGATGTGCTGCAACGTCGTGGTGATCCAGCTCTCGTTCGAGAAAATCTGCTTCCAAGCGAAGGTGCGCAGCAGGAACGAGATGAAGAACGGTGCAATCACCAGGGTGAGCAGCAGACCCTGCAGCAGCGGACGGTGTCGAATCTTGACACCGATGAAGTATGCCAGCGGATAGCTGATCAGCAGCGCGAAAACCGTGGCAATCAGTGCGTACGAGAACGACCGGATGATGTGCGGCAGATACTTCTCGATGACGAACCAGTAGTTGCCGATTTCAAAACCGTAAACGTAACGGCCGATTTCACCGTAGGCATTCGGGTCCGGTGCCTGTAGTGATGTAATCACCAGCGAAATCAGCGGGGTCAGGAAGAAGAGTCCGAGATAGGCCAAACCCGGCAGCAACAGCAGCAGGGCCACTTTTCCGTTAGTTCTGGTCGGAGCAGACGATGCGGTTTTTCCGCCACCGTGTCCGAATGCAGCGAACGCCATCCCGACTAGTCCTCTTCGGCTGAATCGTCAGCGGCGACAACCTCGGGTGAGTCAGACAGACCAAAGGTGTGCTCGACCTTGAAGCTGACCCAAACCTGTGCGCCGAGCTCGATGACAGGGCTCTTGCCGATGTTCTGCGCGAACACGGTAACCTCGCCGAAGTCAGGGATATCGATCAGGTACTGGTTGCTGACGCCGGTGAAGCGGATGTCGATAATCTCGCCAGGGCCGATCAGGTTGATTTCGCTGGATTCGGCAGGCTTTTGCTCGTGGAAGGTGGCCTTTTCTGGGCGAACACCAACGGTGACCACTCCCGAGTGCTTCTCGGCGCGATCTTTCGGCACGGTTAGCTTGCGACCGCGGAAATTGATGCTGATTGAGGATGCGTTCTGCTCGACAACCTCGCCTGTGAACAGGTTCGACTGACCGAGGAACTTGGCGACGAACGCGGTGTGCGGGCGATCGTAGAGCTTCTCGGGGGCACCCATCTGTTCGATGCGACCCTTGTTCATGACCGCCACGATGTCGGCCATGTCCATGGCCTCTTCTTGGTCGTGAGTGACGTGCAAGAAGGTCAATCCGACTTCCATCTGGATCGCCTTGAGCTCGATCTGCATTTCGCGACGCAGCTTGAGGTCGAGTGCTCCGAGTGGCTCGTCCAGCAGCAGTAGCGAAGGGCGGTTGACCAGGGCGCGAGCCAAAGCTACACGCTGCTGCTGACCACCCGAGAGCTGCTGGGGCTTGCGAGCAGCCAGGTGCCCCAGCTGAACCAGGTCGAGCGACTGCTGAGCCTTGGCCAGCGGGTCTTCAATCTTGCGCTGACGCAGACCGAACGCGACGTTTTCGAGGATTGTCATGTGCGGGAAAAGCGCATACGACTGGAACACGGTGTTTACCGGACGCTGGTAGGCCTTGGTCTCGGTGACGTCCTGACCGCCGATCAGAATCTTTCCCTTGGTTGGCTGGTCTAGGCCGGCAACTAGTCGCAGAGTAGTGGTCTTGCCACAGCCCGAAGGTCCGAGCAAGGCAAAGAATTCACCGGCTGGAATCTGCAAATCGAGATTCTCGATTGCGGTGAAGCCGGGGAACTCTCGACGAATTCCTACTAGTTCTAGATCTGCGCCGCGGGCAACGAATTCGGTTGCCAACTATGCACCCAGTCGAATCTCTTGGAAGGCACGTGCGAACGATGCCTCCTCGGCGCCGGTCAGCGAACGGAATGACTTCACGTTCTTGAGGAATTCCTCCGAAGGGAAGATCAGCTGGTTGTTGGCCAGGTCTGGGTCGATCTTCGCAGCTTCCTCCTGTGCACCAACCACCGGAGTCACGTAGTTCACCCAAGCTGCCAGCTCTGCGGCATTCTTTGGGTCGTAGTAGTAGTTGATCAGAGTCTCAGCGTTCTTCTTGTGGGTAGCACCCATCGGAACGATGAATTCGTCTGCCGAGATGGTTCCGCCCGACTCAGGAATGAAGAAGCCGTACTTCTCGTTGCCTGCGCTCAGGTTCAGCTGCACGGTGTCGCCCGACCAGGCAATGGCGGCAATAGTGTCACCGTTGGTCAGGTCTTCGGCGTAGCTGTTGCCCTTGATTCGAGCGATCTGCCCGTCGGATACCTTGCCAGCGAGGAAGTCGATCGCGTTCATGAACGCATCCTCGGTAAGGCTGGATTCACTGGTGATGTCGATGCCCTGCGAGAGCAAGATCAGACCGACGGTGTCGCGCATCTCTGACAGAACGCCAACGCGGCCCTTCAGCGCTGGGTTCCAGAGGTCGTCAAGGCTGGTCGGGGCGTCCTTGCCGGTCGCCTTCTTGAACTCTTCCTTGTTGTAGGTGATTCCGGCCAGGATGCCCTGGTAAGGAATCGTGTAGTCGCGGTTTGGGTCGAAGGATGCGCCGAGGTACGCAGGCTGCATGTTCGCTTTGTTAGGGATGTTTGCGGCATCGAGCTTCTGCGCCCAGCCGTTGTTTACCCAGCGGGCAGCCATCCACTCGGTCGGGCATGCGACGTCAGCGCCAATGTCCTTGCCGAGGGCCAGCTGGTCCTTGACCTTGCCGTAGTAGCTGTCGTTGTCTTCGATCTCAACCTTGTAGGTGACCTTGATGCCCGACTCTTTTTCGAAGCGCTGCAGGGTTGGGTAGTTGCCCTTGTCGTCCTCGTCCATATACAGCGACCAGTTGTGCCAGACGAGCTGCTTGTCGGTGTCTGAAACGTCCTTGGCTGGGGTCAGCGTCTTCGGTCCCGAGTTGCCGGCAGGAGCGCATGCGGCGAGCGCCAGGGCTGCCGCGGTTGCACCCGCACCGGTGAGTGCGGTTCTGCGCGAAATTTGGTGACGACGTGCCATCTCGATAAGTTGACGCATCATTGGATCTTGTGGAAGTGGCTTGTTCACGGCCTGACTCCTATTCATCGAAAGGGCTTTTTGGCCCGACCAACTACTTGCAAAAATACGCACCAATGCGCATCAAAGAAAGTCTGCCACATCTGGGGCGCTGCTAGAACCAATACGGGCAATTCTGTTCAGGTTTTTAGCGGAAAAACGAAATCCTGCCCCGCAGGAAACAAGCGACCAGACAACCAGCGACCTGATTCGCCGAATTCGGGAGGTTTCGGGGGTGGCTCGCGATGCCCGAGTGACTCGGTTCGAGAAAGCAGAACCAGCAAATCGGCCTGATCTGGTTGGCCAACCACGATTCGATTCATCAGGTTGGCCATCAATGCTCGGGGAACTCCGGCTGTGCTTTGGCTCGCGCAAATCAAGCGCACACCGGCCGACCTGCCCTGACTTGCCAGCTGCAGGATGCGTTCGCGCGACTCGGGATGCTCGAGGGCTGCGGCCAACTCGTCCACGACCACGACGTCGCTCACCTGCTGCGGTCGATTTGGCCGCGCGCCACTCCAGTTCAACTGGGCCATAAGCTCTTCCCAGAGCCGCGAAAGTCCAGTCGATTCTGAGGTTGAGGCGAAACTCAACCTGTGGGTTGGCGCGAGCTTGGATAGCGAATCTGCGCCACCGTTCTTGAAATCGAAGAACCACACCCGCACTCCCGGCAGCCTTAGGCAATCGTCCACGATGCGCCGCAGCAGCACCGTTTTGCCGCTGCCGGTTGGGCCGATAACCAGAGCGTGCGGGTTCTCTCGCCAGGGCAGTTCGACTGCCAGAACAGAGGGCCGCAATTCGGTCACCGAAATCGAAATCCCCAACCTCGGTTGATCATGCGGCGGGCTGTCGAAGGCCGCGCTGGCCTCACCCCAGTCAGGAGCGCGACTCCGCACGCGAAGCTGCTCGAGCAAACTTCGACGCAGGGCGGGCTTGAAGAGAAGGCGCATCCGGGTAACTGGTTCGGCAGCTAAAAACCAGCGACCGTCAACTTTGATTAGTTGGGTGTCGCCGGTTTGAGCCGAGCGTTTTCTAGAGGTCACGAGAGCGACGAGAGCTGCTGCAGCCACCGAGGTACCGGAAAACAGCAGGTAGGTCGGGTGACCCGTAGCCAGCGCAAACACCAAACCTGAGATCACGCTGGGCAGCAGCCAGATTAAACGCATCCAGCTAGCAAACAACCAATCTCAGCAGACCCGCATTGGTTTGCGAAGTCTGTTGAAAACCAGGTGTGTCTTGGCGGTTACTCGCCCAGCCAGTGCATCACGTGCTTGATGCGGGTGTAGTCCTCGAAGCCGTACATCGAGAGGTCCTTGCCGTAGCCCGAGTGACGGAAACCACCGTGTGGCATTTCGGCGACCAGCGGGATGTGGTCGTTTACCCAAACGCATCCGAAGTTCAGGCGCTTCGAGAAGCGCATTGCACGACCGTGATCGCGAGTCCAGACCGAGGATGCCAGACCGTACTCGACATCGTTGGCCCAGTTCAGAGCCTCGGCGTCATCCTTGAACTTCTGAACGGTTACCACCGGACCAAAGATCTCGCTCTGGATGTGCTCATCCTTCTGCTTCAAACCGGTCAGCACGGTGGCCTCAAAGAAGTAGCCGCCGTTGTCGTCGATTGGGTTTCCACCGACGGCGATCTCTGCGTGATCTGGCAGTCGGTCAACGAATCCCTTGACGCGCTCGAACTGGTTTGCGTTGTTCACCGGACCGAACAGAACGTCATCGCGGCTCGGCTGGCCGGTGGTTGCATTCGCTAGAACCTCTGCGCGCAGCAGTGCCACGAATTCGTCGTGTACCGATTCGTGCACGAGGACACGGGTTGCCGCGGTGCAGTCTTGACCCGCGTTGAAGAAGCCGGCAATTGCGATGGTTGCCGCGGCACGTTCGAGGTCGGCGTCGGCGAATACTACGACCGGGGCCTTGCCGCCGAGCTCTAGGTGAACACGTTTCAGGTCACTTGCTGCCGACTTGGCAACTTCCATGCCGGCGCGGACCGAGCCGGTGATCGAAACCATCTGCGGTGTCGGGTTCTCAATCAGCATTCGACCAGTGTCACGGTCACCGGTGATGACGTTGAAGACACCCTTAGGCAGAAACTCGGATGCGATTTCGGCCAGCAGCAGGCTCGAGGCCGGAGTGGTGTCAGACGGCTTGAGCACGACTGTGTTTCCGGCGGCAATCGCAGGAACGAACTTCCAGATCGCCATCATCATCGGATAGTTCCAAGGAGCTACCTGGCCGACCACACCGATTGGCTCACGACGAATGGATGAGGTGTGCGCGCGCGAGTACTCGGCGGTGGCGCGCCCCTCAAGGTTTCTTGCCGCTCCCGCGAAGAATCGAACCTGGTCAACCGCTGGGGCTACCTCGAACTCGACGAGGGTCGCGATTGGCTTTCCGGTGTTCTCACTCTCAACCGCTGCGATCTCGTCGGCACGCGCCTCCATGGCATCGGCGATCTTGAGCAGAGCCAGCTGGCGCTCGGCGGGAGTGTGGTTGCTCCAGTCATCGAATGCCGCATCCGCAGCCTTGAATGCGGCGGCGACATCGCCCTCGTTCGAATTGGCCGAGGTGGCATAGACCTGACCGTTAGCTGGGTTGACGATGTTTAGCGTGCTGTCCGCACGCGATTCGACGTACTCGCCGTTGACAAAGTTTTTTAGTGTGCGAACCGACATAGTTGCTCTCCTTTGAGTGACTATCACTTGCCGCTGTCGACCCAGTCGGCGACAACTCTGACTTAAATGCTATTACCGAGAATGGCCCGGCGAAATCCAAGTTGCCCATCTTCGATTTCAATAGCCTAAATCGGCAAATTGGCCGCAAATCGAAGCGGATTATCTCGAATTGCTATCGATTCGTTTTCAAATCGGCGATTTGGGTGCGAAATGAGTATCTTTCGACTGTTCGGCGTGTGATTATGGAGGTATGTCCAGAGTTCAACGCACCAAGGCCAGCGCTCTCGACGATGTATCGAAGTCGATCATCGAGCAGCTGCAGCTGGACGGACGCCGTTCATACTCTGAAATCGGCAAAAAGGTGGGAATCTCTGAAGCCGCAGTTCGACAGCGCGTTCAGAAGCTAACCGAAGCCGGCGTAATGCAGGTGGTTGCCGTAACCGACCCGATGCAGATGGGGTTCAGTCGGCAGGCCATGATCGGCATCAAGGCATCCAGCGACACTCGCGAACTAGCCGAAGCCGTGACCGCAATGCCGCAGGTTGATTACGTGGTGATGACCGCCGGCTCATTTGATCTTTTGGTTGAGGTGATTTGTGAGGATGATGACCAACTCATAGATCTAGTCAATTCAAAAATCCGGACGCTGCCCGGAGTAACTTCTACCGAAACCTTCGTGTACCTGAAGTTGCACAAGCAGTTCTACAACTGGGGAACCAGATAGGTTCCCAAACAAAACACATGTAAAGAGTGATACCAAATGGCAACCAAGGAAAGCCAAGCAAGCAAGCTTGTGCGCAGCATTAAGACTGCGTTCAAGGCTCCGGCCAAGCCGGCCAACGCGGCAGCAGACCGTGCCACACCAATCCTCGACGCTCGCAAGAGCGGAGAGCCAGTAACCCCGAAGATGCTTCAGCAGGCTGCCAAAGACAACCTGTTCCTGCACTTCACTCGCCACAGCCCGTTCTTCGAGCGCGGCGGCGAGATGCCAATCATCACCCGCGCCAGCGGACACCACTTCTGGGACATCAACGGCAAGAAGTACTTTGACGGTATTTCGGGCCTGTTCTCGGTGAATGCCGGGCACGGACGTGAACGACTGGCTGAGGCTGCTGCCACCCAGATGAAGCAGCTGGATTACTTCCCGCTGTGGTCGCACGCGCATGAGCCAGGCATCGAACTGGCCGAGCGCCTGCTGTCGTATGCACCCAAGAGCCTCTCGCGAGTCTTCTTCACCACCGGTGGTGGCGAGGCTAACGAGACCGCTTGGAAGCTGGCGAAGCAGTACTTCAAGCTAATCGGCAAGCCGACCAAGCACAAGGTGCTGACTCGCGCCGTGGCATACCACGGAACCTCACACGGAGCTCTGTCGCTGACCGGCATCCCTTCGATGAAGAAGGCGTTTGAGCCGCTGGTGCCGAGCACTTTCCGCGTACCAAACACCAACTGGTACCGCGCGCAGGATGACTTCGCTACCGAGGAGGAGTTCGCCGAGTGGGCAGCTAACCGAGTCGAAGAAATGATTCTGTTCGAGGATCCAGACACCGTTGCGGCGTTCTTCCTCGAGCCGGTTCAGAACTCGGGCGGATGCTTCACCTCACCGAAGAGCTACTTCACGAGGGTTCGCGAGATCTGCGACAAGTACGACGTGCTGGTGATTGCCGACGAGACCATCGACGCATTCGGACGTGTCGGTGCGATGTTCGCATCCAACCGCTACGACTTCGAGCCAGACATGCTGGTGTGCGCCAAGGGTATGACCTCGGCATACGCACCGATCGGCGCCCTGCTAGTTGCCGAGAAGCTGTTCGAACCGTTCAAGAGCGGCACCAACTTGTTCCCGCACGGTTACACCTACGGTGGACACCCGGTGTCTGCCGCGGTGGCTATCGAGAACCTGAACATCTTCGACGAAGAAGACTTGGTCGGAAACGTTCTGCGCAACGAGAAGGCATTCAAGGAGTCGCTCGAGACGCTGTACGACATTCCAATCGTTGGCGACGTTCGAGGCGTCGGTTACTTCTGGGCTATCGAGCTGGTCAAGGATCGCGACACCAAAGAGACCTTCAACGATGCCGAGAGCGAGAAGCTGCTTCGCGGCATCCTGTCGCACCGCATGTTCGAAGAGGGCCTCTACTGCCGCTCGGATGACCGCGGAGACCCCGTAGTTCAGTTGGCACCGCCACTGACCATTGGCCCGGACCAGTTCGATGAAATCACCGCAATTCTTCGCGGATGCCTAATCGAAGCTGCGCAGGCCATGCGCTAGAAGTCGGTCTAGTTAGGGAGCGAGCCTGATTGGGTTCGCTCCCTTTCTTTTTCACATTGTTTTTCGCATTCTTTTGCACGCCAGAAAACCCCGAGTTTTGCACAGATTTGCTGCCAGAAATGGCACTAGCATTCAAACAGGGAAGGCTTGGATCATGAACCTCAACACCTCATTTGACGCAGCGGATTCGCTGAAGACCGAAATCGGATTTGTGAACCTATACGCCGAGCGCGGCAAGCTAGTGGCAATCACCATTGATAGCAAACCCGCCCAGAAAATCGGCAGCGACGCGGTGATCGATAAGTCCAAGTCACAACTCACCGAATACTTTGCCGGCAAGCGCAAGACGTTCGACCTGCCTACTGACCTACGCGGCACCGAGTTCCAGAAATCCGTCTGGAAAATCATCGACGGCATCAAGTTCGGCGAAACCCTAACCTATGCCGACATTGCCGCTCGAATCGGCAAACCAAAGGCTGCCCGTGCAGTGGGCGGAGCCGTCGGAGCCAACCCCGTACCGCTCGTGATTCCATGCCATCGCGTGCTTGGGGCGAGCGGCAAGATCACTGGCTATTCGGGTGGCGAGGGGCTGCCTACCAAACGGCAATTGCTCAAGCTTGAGCAAATCGCCTCGGTCGAATAGTGTCGCGTGAAATCACTCGGGAGTATCCCGATGGACTAGTTCGCTGCAGCTGGCCCGGCAACGATGAACTCTATGTCGAATACCACGACTCAGAGTGGGGCGTTCCGGTAGTCGGTGACCGCGAGGTTTTCGAAAGAATCGCGCTCGAAGGTTTTCAGGCGGGTCTCTCATGGATCACGATCCTGAAACGCCGTGAGGGCTTTAGATCAGCGTTCGAGGGCTTCGAGATCGACCGCGTTGCCGATTTCGATAAGGCCAAGATCGAGCAGTTGATGCAAGATCCTGGGATTATTCGAAACCGCGCAAAGATCGAGGCGACGATTCACAACGCCGGCCTGATCCGTGACTTGCAGGCAGCCGGAATCTCAATCAGCGAGTTGGTTTGGCAGCACTCTCCCGAGCCGGGTCGCCGGATGCGCCCAGTCGAGGGGTTTGAGTGGATTGCCACCAGCCCGGAATCGGATCGGCTATCGAAGGAGCTCCGAAAACTCGGCTTCAAGTTTGTCGGCTCAACCACGATGTTCGCGCTGATGCAAGCCACCGGCCTGATCAACGATCACGCGCCTGGCTGTTTTCGCCGCGAGCAAATCGCCTAGATTGCGCTCGTCAGCAGGCTGATGCGATTGCCCTCTAATTCAAAACCCAACCCTGCGTTGTTAGCGGCCGTCGCCAGCCACTCGGCATCCCTGGGCTGATCGCCGCCCTGGGCCAACTCAAGGTCGATGCATGCCCGCACGAACTGCCCCTTCGCCTTTTTGTTGAAGTGATTCAAGATGCGGCGTGAGCCATCCGGATACTCAACCTCAACGGTTACCGAGAAATGGTCGATTCCCTCCGGAATCGGCGCGAGTTCGGCATAGGCCTTGGAACGAAGATCGATGATCACTCCCCCGGTTAGCCGAGGCCAAATTGCCTGGTGGGCCTCTGACCAGAGACGCTTTAGGTTTAGACCATTGATGTTCTTGGTTGGCGAAAGCTTGTATTCAGGAATCAGATCGGTTGCGGGGATTAACCCAAACATCGCCGATTGAATCAAGACTGTCGACTTGGCGCGAGCTATTTCGGCGGCAGTCAATGAGTTGTGCTCGGTTGGAGTGCCCTTGAGGCCTCGTCCATGAATCGCACCAAATAGTGTTCCGGTGTATCGATCGATGGCTCGCATAGTCGGTGCGGTCAAAAGGGATTCGGCGCCGGCAGAGGCAATCACCGCCTCGCGAACCTTGTTCAGGCCACCGAATGTGAGTGCGACTTGATCAATCGTCAACGAACCACCGCCGGAGCGTTTGGTTTCTGAAGGCGGCAGCAAGAATAGCATTCTTCAATGGTATTTCGAGTCGCTGCCAGCGAACGCCAATCGCCTACCGCCGAGCCGGTCCTACACTTGAAACATGGTCAAACTAACGAAGATTTACACCCGAACCGGCGATGAGGGCATGACCGGCCTCAGCGACTTTAGCCGCACCCGCAAGACCGACCCGCGCATCGAGGCCTATGCCGATGTGGACGAGGCAAACTCGGCAATAGGCGTTGCCGTTGCGCTAGCCAAGGATGAGTTTGACACCGAGACGCTCGCCCTCTTGGTGCAGATTCAAAACGATCTTTTCGACTTGGGTGCTGACCTATCAAACCCGCTAAACGAACACTATGAATATGACCCGATTCGCATCGAGGCGGCCTGGATTGATGGGCTTGAAGTTGCCATCGATAAGTACAACAAAGACCTGGGCAAGCTCGACTCATTCATCTTGCCTGGTGGTTCAGGACTTGCTGCCGGCCTACACCTGGCCCGCACCGTGGTTCGTCGCGCTGAGCGCCCAACCTGGCACGCGATTGAGGCCTACGGCACCGAGCCGGCCAAGAAGGGTCATTCAAACGGCGGTATCAACATCGCCGCCGCGAAGTATTTGAACCGTCTCAGCGACCTGCTGTTCGTACTTGCCCGCTATGCGAATGTTCGCCACGGCGGAGATGTCAAATGGGTGCCGAGCAAGGTTCGACCAAGAAGCTAAGCAAAAGAAAACCCCGACCAACCGGTCGGGGTTTTCTTTTTGAATCTGGATTAGATCAGAGCGGCGTGACGAGCAACTACGGTTACTACGTCCTTCTC
>ERZ650311.1382-NODE-1382-length-12144-cov-14.385309_pt1 | contig 12144 bp, 11 predicted proteins | sample MGYA00376247_ERZ650311 | MGnify/ENA primary metagenome ERZ650311 (study PRJEB26733, sample SAMN07839324) | wastewater metagenome | biome: small river; feature: stream; material: water | place: USA: North Carolina | collected 2016-07-28 ... | reverse complement strand
CTGGGGCACCTCCCCCGAAATGGTGCTCGACATCAACGCGCATGTGCCCGATCCAGACAAAGAAAAAGACGGCAACAAACGCGGCGCTATTGAACGCGCGCTCACCTACATGGGGCTAGAACCTGGCAAAGCCATCAACGACATCCATGTCGACAAAGTGTTCATTGGTTCATGCACCAACAGCCGCATCGAAGACATGCGCGAAGCTGCTGCGGTGGTCAAAAAACTCGGCCAAAAAGTGGCCAAAAACATCAAGCTCGCCATGGTCGTGCCGGGCTCAGGCTTGGTCAAAGAACAAGCAGAACGCGAAGGCTTGCACGAGATTTTCAAAGCCGCTGGTTTTGAATGGCGCGAACCCGGTTGCTCCATGTGCTTGGCCATGAACGCTGACCGCTTAGAGCCTGGTGAGCGTTGTGCCTCCACCAGCAACCGCAACTTCGAAGGTCGACAAGGCAACGGTGGACGCACCCACTTGGTCAGCCCCGCCATGGCAGCTGCCGCAGCGATTCATGGTCACTTTGTTGACGTGCGCAAGTTTGCTTGAACGGGAGACATCACATGAAAAAATTCACCCTCCACAAAGGCTTGGTTGCTCCCATGGACCGCGAAAACGTGGACACCGACGCGATCATTCCCAAGCAATTTTTGAAGTCCATCAAAAAAACCGGCTTCGGCCCAAATTTGTTTGACGAGTGGCGCTACCTCGACCACGGTGAGCCCGGCATTCCTGAATCACAACGCAAGCCCAACCCCGACTTTGTGTTGAACCAACCGCGCTACAAAGGCGCATCGATTTTGTTGGCACGCAAAAACTTTGGTTGCGGATCGTCTCGCGAACACGCACCGTGGGCCATCGACCAATACGGTTTTCGCGCCGTCATTGCACCGAGTTTTGCCGACATCTTTTTCAACAACTGTTTCAAAAACGGTTTGTTGCCCATCGTCTTGCCCGAAAGCGCCATCGATGCGTTGTTCAACGAAGTGCATGCCTTCCCCGGTTACGAATTGACCATCGATTTGGAACGCCAAGTGATCGTGCGCGCGCAAGGTGAAGAAATGCCGTTTGAAGTGCAAGCATTTCGCAAATACTGTTTGCTCAATGGCTTCGATGACATCGGCTTGACCTTGCGTCACGCCGACAAAATCAAAACCTTCGAAGCCGAGCGTTTGGCCACCAAACCTTGGCTCGCGCACACCATGTCCTAATCACCGACAAGGCAGCAACACATCCACAACGCTGCCTGTCGCTTGAAGAATAAAAGAAAGCTACACCATGAAAATCGCCATCTTGCCCGGTGACGGCATCGGCACAGAAATCGTTGCCGAAGCAGTCAAAGTTTTGAATGTGTTGGGCCTCAAGTTTGAAAGCGAAACCGCCTTGGTCGGTGGTGCCGCATTTGATGCACACGGACATCCCCTGCCCGAGAGCACCTTGAAGCTCGCCAAAGAAGCCGACGCCGTGTTGTTCGGCGCAGTTGGCGATTGGAAATACGACACCCTCGATCGCCCCCTGCGCCCTGAGCAAGCCATTTTGGGTTTGCGCAAAAACCTCGGCCTGTTTGCCAACTTCCGCCCCGCCATTTGCTACGAGCAACTCGTCGGTGCATCGAGCCTCAAGCCCGAACTCATTTCGGGTTTAGACATCTTGATCATCCGTGAACTCACGGGTGACATTTACTTCGGTCAGCCGCGTGGCCGTCGCATCGCCACCGATGGTCACTTCCCAGGTGCTGAAGAAGCGTTTGACACCATGCGCTACAGCAAACCCGAAGTCGAGCGCATCGCGCATGTGGCGTTCCAAGCCGCACGCAAACGCAAAGCCGCTGGCACCGAAGGCCGCGTCACCAGCGTTGACAAAGCCAACGTGCTCGAAACCTTCCAATTCTGGAAAGACATCGTCTCTGAAGTCGGCAAAGAGTATCCCGACATTCAACTCGACCACATGTATGTCGACAACGCTGCCATGCAATTGGTCAAAGAACCCAAGCGCTTTGATGTGGTGGTCACCGGCAACATGTTTGGTGACATCTTGAGCGACGAAGCATCGATGTTGACTGGCTCGATCGGCATGCTGCCCTCTGCCAGCTTGAACAGCAAAAACCAAGGCCTGTATGAGCCCAGCCATGGCAGCGCGCCAGACATTGCTGGCAAAGGCGTGGCCAACCCCTTGGCCACCATCCTGAGCGCCGCCATGATGCTGCGTTTCAGCCTGAACCAGCCCGAAGCGGCAGAGCGCATCGAAACCGCCGTCAAAAAAGTGCTGGCCCAAGGCCTGCGCACCCCAGACATTTACAGCGCAGGCACCACCAAAGTGGGCACCTCACAAATGGGCGATGCGGTGGTGAAGGCGTTGGGCTGAGCCCACGGGGCCTAAAGCCCAAAGGCTCAAGACGCCCAAAGCACCCCAAAAGCACCCTCAATCGTACGATTGACAGAACTCTCGATAGCACCCACAATGGTGCCATCCAGTTCACCACGAGTCTCGTATGACCCAACTCACCGCCAACGACATCAAGGTCCGTGGCGTTTCTGCCATCGAAACGGCCCTGGCCAGTCAACCCGAAGTCACCATCTCTGTGCGTGGCAAGCAACGCTATGTGGTGATGGAAATGTCACATTACCAATATCTGCGTGAATGCGAACTCGAAGCGGCCTTGGTGCAAAGTCAGTCCGACAGAGCCGAGGGTCGCTTTGTGCAAGAGTCGGCACAAGAGCACATGGTCCGTATAGAGCAGCTGTTACAACAAAGCCTTTCCACCCCAACCGAGCCCTGAGGTCGCAATGCCCTACCAACTGGTCTTCACTGAAGACTACATGCAACGCGCGCTCAAATTTCTCAAAAAACACCCCGATCTCAAACCACAGTACGCCAAAACGCTGGCGTTGCTCGAAGCCAACCCGTTTCACCCATCACTGCGAATGCATGCGTTGTCGGGGCGACTGCAAAAGCTGCATTCGGTTTCTATCAATTTGTCTTATCGCATCACCCTTGAGTTGCTGATTCAAGACCAGCAGATCATCCCAGTGCAAGTTGGCTCTCACGATCAGGTGTATTGAACGGCAATGGCATGCCCTGCGCAGCTGGATGTCATTCACACACAAACCGCTTGTAAGCCGCATAGCAGCTTGCTTGGGCTACAATCAACCACTATGTTTCACGCACATTTGTTCTCAAATAAAACCGCCATCGCCTATGCGTTGGTGGCTGTGCGTGCACGCACTCTCAAAACCACGACCATTAAGGGCTGAACCGGCCTCGTTCGTCGTGCGCCCTTCCCGGCCAGACGAGCTGGGCAAACAGTCTGGTCTAGACACAGTTTGAATTTGAAAGGGTCTTCTCATGAGTAAGTTAGTAGGTTTGGTCGGCTGGCGCGGCATGGTCGGCTCGGTTCTGATGGACCGCATGGTGCAAGAAAAAGATTTTGACTTGATCGAGCCCGTGTTCTTCTCCACCTCCAACGCCGGTGGCAAAGCCCCTGCGCAAGCCAAAAACGAAACCACGCTCAAAGACGCCAACGACATCGACGCGCTGAAGAAGTGCGACATCGTCATCACCTGCCAAGGCGGCGACTACACCAAAGAGGTCTACCCCAAACTGCGTGCTGCAGGCTGGAACGGTCACTGGATCGACGCGGCTTCTTCATTGCGCATGGCCGATGACGCCGTCATCATTTTGGACCCTGTCAACCGCGATGTGATTGACGCATCGCTCGCCAAAGGTGGCAAAAACTGGATCGGTGGCAACTGCACCGTCAGCTTGATGTTGATGGCCATGGGTGGCCTGTTCAAACACGACATGATCGAGTGGGTCAGCGCCATGACCTACCAAGCAGCCTCTGGTGCAGGCGCACAAAACATGCGCGAACTGCTCTCGCAAATGGGTGCTCTGCACGACGCTGTCAAAGCCGATTTGGCCAATCCCTCGTCAGCCATTTTGGACATCGACCGCAAAGTCTCAGCCACCATGCGCGACGCGTCTTTCCCCACCAAAAACTTCCGCAACACCGCTTTGGCTGGCAGCTTGATCCCTTGGATCGATGTGCCCGTCGAACACGGTCAAAGCAAAGAAGAGTGGAAAGGTGGCGCAGAGTGCAACAAAATTTTGGGTCGCCCTGCCTTTCGCAGCGCTGGCAGCATTCCGATTGACGGCTTGTGTGTGCGCATTGGCGCCATGCGTTGCCACTCACAAGGCCTCACCATCAAGCTCAAAAAAGATGTGCCGATGGACGAGATCGAAAGCATCTTGGCCAGCGCCAACGATTGGGTCAAAGTCGTGCCCAACCAACGCGAAATTTCTGAGCGTGATCTCACGCCAGCCGCTGTCACAGGCACCTTAACAGTGCCTGTGGGCCGTTTGCACAAACTGGCCATGGGCAACGACTACTTAGGCGCCTTCACCGTGGGTGACCAACTGTTGTGGGGCGCGGCCGAACCGCTGCGCCGTATGTTGCGGATTTTGCTCGAACGTTGATCAAAAACCGTTAATATCCCTGCTATGACCAGAGCCCACCGCCCCGCTACCTCACTTTTTCAGCGATCCGCGTTGTGGGCCGCACTGTCAGTGTCCATGTTGGGCAGTGCGCAGGCACTCACTTTGGCGCCTCCGGTGGTGCTCTCCAAACAAGGCGAAGCCTTGGTGGCAGAAGCGGACATCACCGAAGCCACCATTGCTGAGCAAATCGACCTCAAAGCCAGTCTTGCAAGCCCTGAGTTGTACCAAGCGGCCAAAGTGCCCTTGCCCAACAGCAATGGCACACCGGTCACGCTTCAAGTTCAGTTGCTGCAAAGAAGCAACGGTCGTCCCTATCTGAAAATCACCAGCCAACAACCGATCAATGGCAACGCCTTAGATGTGTTGATCGATTTGCGTTGGGCTGGTGGTCGCATGTTGCGCGATTTCAATTTACTCATCGAAGAAGCCGCACGCAACAAACCCACCGCCACACCACCAGCTGTTGCAGGCAGCAGCAAACGCAGCGCCGATGGCCAAGCCATCAATGTGAAGCGCGGTGACACCGCGAGTGAAATCGCAGTTCAAAACAACCTCCCCCAAGGTGTGTCGCTCGACCAAATGTTGTTGGCCATGTTGCGCAGCAACCCCGATGCGTTTGTTGACAACAATGTCAACCGCCTCAAAGCGGGTGCCCTCTTGAGCATGCCCACCGCTGAAGAAGCCAAGCAAATTTCACGCGAAGACGCACGCAAAGAAATTGTGGTGCAAACCCAAAACTTCGAAGCCTATCGTGCCGAGTTGGCTGCACGCGCACCGGGCGGTGCCACACCGAAAGCGTCGCGTGACAGCGAAGGCAAGTTGCAAGCGCAAGTACAAAACAAACAAAGCAAAGCCAACCAAGACCAACTCACCTTGACCAAGCCCAACAGCAAAGGCAGTCAAGAAGAAAAAATTGCCAAAGAGCGCGAAGCCATCGAAGCCGCTAACAAGGCTGAAGCACTGACCCGCAACATCGAAGAGCTCGGCAAAATTGCAGCAGCCACAGCCGCAGCTTCCGAAGCCGGTGTGTTGCCTGTGACGGCGCCACCCGCCGAGGCCGCAAGCGCAGATGGCACCAACTGGCTTGACACGCTTACGCACCACCCCTTGGCGCCTGTGGGTGCGGGTGGTCTGATTGCGGTCTTGGTGTTGCTGGCTTTGTGGGCGCGCCGTTCAGGACGCAATCATGACGAACCAGAAGATCACGGCATTCAAGGACTCCCCCCTTTGAATGTCAAGTTCGATTTGAACCTGCCACATGGCGACGATTTTGACGGCCGCCATGCGGCTCACTACTCTGAAGAACACGCGCACGATCATGATGCATCGCAAGGCATTTCGATGCATGAACACGCAGATGATCACGGCCACCATGAACAGGGTGAACATCACGAACACCATGACCATGAACATGATCATGGCTACGAGGGCACACACGAGCATGCACATGACTCGCATCCTGCGCATGACGATTTGCATCAAGAATCCCACGCTCACCACGCACCAGAAACATCTCGCCCCACCCTAGACATTCCCAACACCAGCCACTACGCTGGTGCACAAGAACACCCCTTCCAAGTGCGCATGGACTTGGCGGAAGAGTTGTGGAAATTGGGTCAACTGCACACCAGCCGCGCGCTGATGGAAGAAGTGGCCAACGAAGCCTCAGGCGAAATTCAAGCGCAAGCCCGTCAGTGGCTGGCTGACCGAGGTTAAGTTCATGCGTTTGGCCATGGGCCTGAGCTACAACGGCCAGGCCTACGAAGGATGGCAAAGCCAGCTCTCTGGCAACACGGTGCAAGACAAACTTGAAGCCGCGTTGCAAGCATTCACCAACACCAAAATTTCCACCCTTTGCGCCGGCCGCACTGACACCGGTGTGCATGGTGTCATGCAAGTCATTCACTTTGACACAGAGGTCGAACGCACACCCTATGCATGGGTGCGAGCCACCAACAGTTTGTTGCCCAACGACATCGCCGTGCAATGGGTGCAACACGTGCCTGATACTTTTCACTGTCGCGGTAGCGCTGTGGCGCGCCGTTATGCATATGTGTTGCTCGAGTCGCCCGTGCGCCCGAGCGTTGAAGCCGGTCGCGTGGGTTGGGTGTTTCGCCCGCTCGATGGTGAAGCCATGCAACAAGCGGCACAACACTTGCTGGGTGAACACGATTTTTCTTCGTTCCGTGCATCGAGCTGTCAAGCTTTGAATCCCATCAAAACCATGCATCGCATTGACATCACGCGTCGCAGTCAATCGCCCACGTCCGCCTACTGGCGTTTTGAATTTGAAGCCAATGCGTTTTTGCATCACATGATTCGCAACCTCATGGGTTGCTTTTTGCAAATTGGGCAAGGCATGCAATCTGCGCAATGGATGGCCGATGTGTTGGCCGCCAAAAACCGAGATGCCGCTGCCCCCACCTTCAGCCCCGATGGTTTGTATTTTTTAGGCCCGGTCTACGAAGACCACTGGGGCCTGCCCGCGCGCACGCCTGCGTATGATTGGCTCCCATGAAGCGCACGCGTATCAAAATTTGTGGTCTCACACGAGAGCAAGACATCGACGACGCCGTCACTGCCGGTGTTGACGCGATTGGTTTTGTGCTCTACCCACCCAGCCAACGCGCGGTCTCTATTGAGCGCGCCGCTGAGTTGGCCAAACGCTTGCCAGCGTTCGTCACCCCTGTGCTGTTGTTTGTGAACGAGACCGCCGAAACCATTGCACACGCGTGCATGCATGTGCCGGGCGCATGGTTGCAATTTCATGGCGACGAAACGCCTGACCATTGCCAAAAAATTGCCCGCACCTTGGGCCGCCGTTGGATTCGCGCCGCCCGCATTCCGCTAGAAACCCCAGCGGGCGAACAACCATTCGACCTCGTAAAATACGCCGAAGATTACAAAGACGCCCAAGCGGTGCTGCTCGACGCCCATGTCGACGGTTACGGCGGTGGCGGTAAGGCATTCAATTGGTCACAGCTTCCTCCAAACGTCAACGCTCACCTCGTCTTGTCTGGTGGACTCAACGCTGCCAACGTGACCGACGCCCTGTCTGCGCTGCGTGATTGCGGCTTGTCACTCGGTGTCGATGTGAGCTCGGGCGTTGAAAGCGCCAAGGGCATCAAAGACCCCCACAAGATTCGCGATTTCGTGCAAGCCGTTCGTCAGGCCGATGCCCTGCATCCGCTTTGATCTGCAACCCTTTTTGTAAGCACCTTCCATGTCGACCTATCAACAACCCGATGCCAGCGGGCACTTTGGCATTTATGGTGGCAGCTTTGTCAGCGAAACACTGACCCACGCCATCAACGAATTGCGCGAGGCCTATGCCAAGTACCAACACGAGCCCGCATTTTTAGCCGAGTTCAAAAACGAACTCGCGCATTTTGTGGGACGCCCTTCGCCCATCTATCACGCTGCACGCATGAGCCGCGAAATGGGTGGTGCACAAATCTATTTGAAGCGCGAAGATTTGAACCACACCGGCGCGCACAAAATCAACAACACCATCGGCCAAGCCATGCTCGCCAAACGCATGGGCAAACCCCGTGTGATTGCCGAAACCGGTGCCGGTCAACACGGCGTGGCCACCGCCACCATTTGCGCACGCTATGGTTTGGAGTGTGTGGTCTACATGGGCGCCGAAGATGTCAAGCGCCAAAGCCCCAATGTGTATCGCATGAAGTTGCTCGGCGCCACCGTGGTGCCAGTTGAATCAGGCAGCCGCACCTTGAAAGACGCACTCAACGAAGCGCTGCGCGATTGGGTGGCCAATGTGGACAACACTTTCTACATCATCGGCACAGTCGCGGGCCCACATCCTTACCCGATGATGGTGCGCGATTTTCAAAGCGTCATTGGTGAAGAATGCATCGCCCAAATGCCCAGCATGCACCACGGCGCACAACCTGATGCCGTCATTGCTTGCGTGGGTGGTGGCAGCAATGCGATGGGTATTTTTCACCCCTACATTCCGTTCGAGAAAACGCGTCTCATTGGTGTTGAAGCCGCAGGCGAAGGTTTGGACACCGAGCGCCATTCGGCCTCGTTGCAAAAAGGCGCACCGGGCGTGTTGCACGGCAACCGCACTTACATCTTGCAAGATGCGAATGGGCAAATCACCGAAACCCACAGCGTGAGCGCTGGTTTGGACTACCCCGGTGTAGGCCCCGAGCACGCTTACCTCAAAGACATCGGTCGCGCCGAGTATGTGGGCATCACCGACAAAGAAGCGCTCGAAGCGTTTCATTACTTGTGTCGCACCGAAGGCATCATTCCCGCGCTGGAGTCGAGCCATGCGGTGGCGTATGCGATGAAGCTTGCCAAAACCATGACAGCAGATCAATCCATTTTGGTCAACCTCTCAGGGCGTGGTGACAAAGACATTGGTACCGTGGCCGATTTGAGCAATGCTGATTTTTATTGCCGTCCGAGTTGCCAAGGTCAATCGGTCAAAGGTGGCGAACAGCCCGTGAAAATTGTGAAGTGAGTCGCACCATGAGCCGCATTGATACAAAGCTGAAAAAACTGGGCGCAGAAAAACGCAAAGCACTCATTCCCTATGTGATGGCTGGTTTTCCGCAAGCCGACATCACACCTGCGCTCATGCACGGCATGGTCAAAGCAGGTGCAGACATCATCGAACTGGGTGTGCCGTTCAGCGACCCGATGGCCGACGGCCCCGTCATTCAAAAAGCAGGTGAAGCCGCTTTGCGTTTTGGCATTGGCACCGCTGAAGTGTTAGAGATGGTGCGCACCTTTCGCCAACAAGACACCACCACCCCCGTGGTGTTGATGGGCTACGCCAACCCTGTGGAGTGCTACGACCTCAAGCATGGCAAAGACGCGTTTGTGAAACACGCCAGCAGCGCCGGTGTAGACGGCGTGTTGATCGTCGACTACCCACCCGAAGAGTGCGAAGGTTTTGCTGCCACTTTGCGTGCGCACAACATGGATTTGATTTTTCTGTTGGCCCCCACCAGCACCGACCAACGCATGCAACAAGTCGCGCGCGTGGCCAGTGGCTATGTGTACTATGTGTCGCTCAAAGGCGTGACCGGTGCGGGCAACCTTGACACCGATGCGGTTGAAGCCATGTTGCCGCGCATTCGCCAGCATGTGCACATTCCTGTCGGTGTGGGCTTTGGCATTCGCGATGCCGCGACTGCAACTGCCGTTGGCCGTGTGGCCGATGCCGTGGTCATTGGCTCGCGCATCATTCAATTGCTAGAGGCAGCGCCCAAGGGCCAAGAAGTGGCCGCAGCGCACGACTTTTTGGCTGGCATTCGACAAGCGTTGGACGCGTGATTCAACCCCTGTGCAGCGAACTAAAATCGCTGCATTCCATCTGAGAAGGACTCCCCATGAGTTGGCTCGAAAAACTGCTTCCCCCAAAAATTCAACACACCGATCCAGCGGATCGCCGCAGCGTGCCCGAAGGCCTGTGGGTCAAGTGCCCCAGCTGCGAAACCGTGCTCTACAAAACAGACTTAGAGCAAAACAACAATGTTTGCCCCACCTGCAGCCACCACCACCGCATGAGTGCGCGTGCACGCTTGGACATGTTCTTAGACGCCGAAGGCCGCTACGAAATTGGCCAAGAAGTGGTGCCAGTTGACGCTTTGAAATTCAAAGACAGCCGCAAATACCCCGAGCGCCTGAAAGAAGCCATGGACAACACCGGCGAGACCGACGCTTTGGTGGTCATGGGTGGCGCGGTGCACAGCATCAATGTGGTGGTCGCGTGTTTTGAATTCGACTTCATGGGCGGCTCGATGGGCTCGGTGGTAGGCGAGCGTTTTGTGCGCGGTGTGCACACCGCCATCGAACAAAAAGTGCCTTTCATTTGCTTCACTGCCACCGGTGGTGCGCGCATGCAAGAAGGTTTGTTGTCGCTCATGCAAATGGCCAAAACCAATGCGTCGCTCACCCGCTTGGCCAAAAAAGGTTTGCCCTACATCAGCGTTCTAACCGACCCCACCATGGGCGGCGTGTCCGCAGGCTTTGCATTTGTAGGTGATGTGGTCATTGCAGAACCCAATGCCCTCATTGGCTTCGCTGGCCCCCGCGTGATCGAAAACACCGTGCGCGTGACCTTGCCAGAAGGCTTTCAGCGCGCCGAGTTCTTGCAAACCAAAGGCGCAGTCGACATGATTTGCGATCGCCGTGAGTTGCGCAAAACAATTGCCAACACCTTGGCGATGTTGCAACGACAGCCTGCTGATTCGGTGGTTTGAAAAAACCTTCCATCACCAATTCAAAGCCCTCTCACGAGGGTTTTGTTTTTTCAAGCGCATGCAATCAACAAGCATCGGCGAATCCTTGTCAGCCTCAAACCACCATGAGCTTCCACTTAAAATAATGGGTTAGCTTTCAAGCAGCCCATTACTCAAGACCCAAGATGTCGAACAACAACACCCCCGCCACCCCAGAATCCCCCCCCGTCGACGAAAACCAACTCATCGCTGAGCGTCGCGACAAACTCAAAGCCATGCGCGAGCGTCAAGCGCAAGGGCACGGCGTGGCGTTTCCCAACGACTTCAAACCTGCGCACCACGCCAGCACCTTGCACGAATTGCATGGTGACAAAACCGCCGAGGTACTGACCGCCGAAGGTCACTTCGCCAAAGTGGCTGGCCGCATGATGCTCAAGCGTGTGATGGGCAAGGCCAGTTTTGCCACTTTGCAAGACAGCACCGGTCGCATTCAAATTTATGTCACGCGTGATGATGTGAGCGAAGAGCTCTACGCCGACTTCAAACATTGGGACTTGGGCGACATCGTGGCTTGCGAAGGCAAGTTGTTCAAAACCCGCACCGGCGAGTTGTCGATTCACGCCACCAGCATTCGCATGCTCACCAAGAGCCTGCGCCCCATGCCTGACAAGTTTCATGGCGTGCACGACCAAGAAATCAAATACCGTCAGCGCTATGTTGACTTGATGACCGACGAAACCGCCCGCAAGCGTTTCGTAGCGCGCAGCAAAGCGGTCAGCGGCATTCGCGAGTTCATGGTGCAACACAACTTCTTGGAAGTTGAAACACCCATGTTGCACCCCATTCCTGGAGGGGCCAACGCCAAGCCATTCATCACGCATCACAATGCGCTCGACCAAGAAATGTATTTGCGCATTGCGCCCGAGTTGTATTTGAAACGCTTGATCGTGGGTGGCTTCGAGCGCGTGTTCGAAATCAACCGCAACTTCCGCAACGAAGGCATCTCGGTGCGTCACAACCCCGAGTTCACCATGATGGAGTTTTATGCAGCGTATTGGAATTACCAAGACCTGATGCACTTCACCGAAGAACTCGTGCGTGACGCCGCCATGAAAGCAGCAGGTACGCTGCTGTTGACCTACGGCGGCAAAGCGGTCGATTTGAGCCAACCGTTTGAGCGCTTGACCATTCGCGAAGCCATCGTCAAACACACCGATGCAGGCGCCCATGTGGACAACACCACATGGTTGATCGATGCTCTGAAAAAACTCGGTTTCAAAGAAGACAAAGACAAACTCAGCAGCCGCAGTTTGGCCAGCTTGCAAGTGATGTACTTCGAAGAAACCGTCGAAGAAAAACTGTGGCAGCCCACTTTCATCTGCGAGCACCCCGTTGAAATTTCTCCCTTGGCACGCGCCAGCGATGCGCGTCCCG
>ERZ650311.1380-NODE-1380-length-12149-cov-3.889697_pt1 | contig 12149 bp, 8 predicted proteins | sample MGYA00376247_ERZ650311 | MGnify/ENA primary metagenome ERZ650311 (study PRJEB26733, sample SAMN07839324) | wastewater metagenome | biome: small river; feature: stream; material: water | place: USA: North Carolina | collected 2016-07-28 ... | reverse complement strand
CCTGGTTTCGAATTGGAATCTTTGGCCTCTAAGAATTTGGTTGCCGATTTTGATTACCAAATCTCTCTAAACCCGGATGACCACTGGGTTCGGGTCGGCGAACATGACTTGACGGCTGCGATTCGCACCAGTGAAGTTGCCGAATCTGTGTCTGCGGTCGCTCGCATCCCTGAGGTTCGCACGTTCATGAAGGCCTTAACTCGAGATTTGGTGGCCAAGTCACCTCTGCCTGGAGTTGTGGTTGAAGGCCGAGACATCACAACTGTGGTCGCGCCGGACGCCGAAATAAAAATTCTCCTAACCGCCAGCGAAGAGGTTAGGCTGCAGCGCCGCTCGAAAGAGATCTCAGCAAATGGCAATGTAGACGTCACCAATCAAGTGTCGAAGCGTGACGCTAGCGACTCAAAGATTGTTGATTTTATGAACGCCGCAGAGGGCGTCACCTTGGTTGACTCTTCTGACCTAAATTTTGAACAGACCGTTGAGGTCATGTCTGCTCAAATTCAAGCCGACCTGAAAGCGAGCGCTAAATGAGCGAAGAAGATTTCGACTTTGAACCTATTGCACCGGAGTTTCTAGAGAAGCTTCGTGAAGTTTCAGATCAAGACGCAGAATCAAAAGCCAAGGCCATGCGCATGGGGCTTGAGGAATATGACCTTGAGCCAGAAGACCTAGACGTTCTTGCAACCGAACTCGGTTTCGAAGACGAACCACTCTATTTGCCTGCCTTGCCTGTGTTGGCAATCGTTGGTCGCCCAAACGTCGGAAAGTCGGCACTAGTAAACCGAATTCTTGGTCGTCGTGAAGCCGTCGTTGAAGATAAGCCTGGTGTTACTCGTGACCGCGTTTCATACAAGGCTGAGTGGAATGACCGCAAATTCACCCTCGTCGACACCGGTGGATGGGAGCCAGACGCAAAGGGAATCGATAAGTCGGTTGCCATGCAGGCCGAAATCGCCATAGAGCTGGCCGATGCGGTTATCTTCGTGGTCGATGCCATGGTTGGCGCGACCTCGAGCGATGAGCGAGTAGTGCCAATGCTTCGCAAGAGCGGCAAGCCGGTTATTTTGGTTGCCAACAAAATCGACGACGTTCGTCAAGAACCCGAGGCTGCCGGACTCTGGTCGCTTGGGCTAGGGGAGCCATACCCTTGTTCTGCAGTGCACGGCCGTGGCGTTGCCGACATGTTGGAAGCTGCGCTCGCGGTTCTTCCTAAAGTTTCCGGAGTGGCACAAATGGAGGTCGGTGGTCCGCGTCGTGTGGCACTAATCGGCCGCCCAAACGTGGGTAAGTCGACCCTCACCAACGCTCTGGTCGGGCAAAAGATTGCGATCACAAGCCCTAAGCCACAGACCACTCGCAAGGCGATTCGCGGAATCGTTCATCGCGAGAATGGGCAGTTGATCATCGTTGACACGCCAGGTCTGCACCGCCCGCGCACGTTGCTGGGTGAGCGCCTCAATGACCTCGTTGAATCAACTCTGGCCGACGTTGACGTAATCGGAATGTGTTTTCCTGCGAACGAAAAAATCGGTCCGGGCGATCAGTTCATCAATCAGCAGCTCGACCAGTTTCGACGAGCCAAGTTGGTTGCGATCATCACCAAGACCGAGTTGGTTGACCGCGGTGTGCTGACCGAGCAATTGCTTGCAGTGCAGAGTCTTCGCGACTGGGATGCAATAATCCCGGTTTCGGCTCTGGGGGATGGTCCCAACGGTCGCGAACAGCTGGCCTCACTAACCGACCTGCTGATTTCGCTGATGCCGGTATCACCCAAGTTGTATCCCGAAGAAATTGTCACCGACGAGAGCATCGAGGATCGAGTTTGCGAATACATTCGCGAGGCAGCTCTTGATGGAGTTCGCGATGAGTTACCGCATTCAATCGCGGTGACACTGGATGAGATGAGCGACCGCGAGCCGAACGAGGCAGGGCAGGTACTCACCGATATTCACGCCAACATCTGGGTCGAACGAGACAGCCAAAAGGGAATCATCATCGGCCCCAAGGGGTCTAGGCTCAAAAATCTCGGGCAAACCGCAAGGCGCGATATCGAGCATTTGATCGGCAACAAGGTGTTTTTGTCGATTCGTGTGAAGGTGGCTCCCGAGTGGCAGCGCGATCCAAAGCAGCTCGGAAAACTTGGTTTCTAGCGGATTCTGCCACTAACCTAAAGGCGTGTTCTCATTGCTTCTGCTTACGAGCCGTGACGGGGCCTAACCAAGCCTTCCCCGTCGCGGAGCTCACTGTCGGCTGAACACATCCAATAAGCATCGAACCATCTGAGCGTTCGATTAGCGAAAGAGAACAGCAAGTGAAAAACACACAGCAAACTTCGGGCATGCCAACTCACAAGTACCTGCCCTTTCACGAACAAATCAAGGTTGAACTAAGCAATCGAACCTGGCCGTCTAAGACCATTACCGAGGCTCCGCGCTGGTGCGCGGTTGACCTGCGCGACGGCAACCAGGCCCTGATTGACCCGATGAGCCCTGAGCGCAAGCTCAAGATGTTCCAGCTCCTCGTGAAGATGGGCTACAAAGAGATCGAGGTAGGTTTTCCATCTGCCAGTCAGACCGACTTTGACTTCGTGCGGCTGCTGATCGAGCAGAACCACATCCCCGAAGACGTAACCATTCAGGTGCTGACCCAGGCGCGCGACTCGCTCATCGAGCGCACCTACGAGTCGCTGCGCGGTGCAAAGCGAGCCATCGTGCACTTCTACAACTCGACGTCGGTGCTTCAGCGTCGCGTGGTCTTCAAGGCCGACAAGCAGGGCATCCTCGAAATCGCGACTCACGGTGCGCGCAAGTGCCTTGAATCAGAGCAGATTGCACCGGGTACCGAGTTTTTCTATGAGTACTCACCCGAGTCGTACACCGGCACCGAGCTCGAGTACGCGGCAGAGGTCTGCAACGCGGTGATCGACATCATCCAGCCGACTCCTGATCGCAAGATGATCATCAACTTGCCCGCAACTGTAGAGATGGCCACGCCGAACGTCTATGCAGATTCAATCGAGTGGATGAGTCAGAACCTCAACCGTCGCGACTCAATCCTGCTGTCGCTGCACCCGCACAACGACCGCGGCACAGCTGTGGCCGCAGCAGAGCTAGGTTACCTAGCTGGCGCAGACCGAATCGAAGGATGCCTTTTTGGCAACGGTGAGCGCACCGGAAACGTAGATTTGGTCACTCTCGGTTTGAATCTGTTCAGCCAGGGCATCGACCCGCACATCGATTTCAGCAACTTGGACGAGATCAAGCGCACCGTCGAGTACTGCAACCAGATGCCGGTTCACGAGCGCAGCCCATACGGCGGCGATCTGGTTTACACCGCGTTCTCGGGTTCACACCAGGATGCGATTAAGAAGGGCTTCGAGGTCATGGCTCAAGAGGCCGAGTCCAAGGGCGTCACCGTCGATGATCTGGTTTGGGCGGTACCATACCTGCCAATCGACCCGAAGGATGTCGGTCGCTCGTATGAAGCGGTAATTCGCGTGAACTCGCAGTCTGGAAAGGGTGGCGTCGCGTATCTGCTCAAGAGCGATCACAACCTCGACCTGCCGCGCAAGCTGCAGATCGAGTTCTCGCGCGTCGTTCAGAACGTTACCGATTCGACCGGCGGCGAAATCACCAGCGAGGCCCTTTGGGATGTCTTCACCGACGAGTATCTGCCTGCTCCTGCCGAGCGACCAGAGCTCAAGTGGGGTCGTTTCGAATTGAAGCGGATGCGTACCGCCAGCGAGATGGATGGCGTAGTCAACTTGAATGTCGTTCTGCGCGATGCCGATCGCGAGATTGAGGTTTCTGGCACCGGCAACGGTCCGGTTTCAGCGTTTCTCGATGTGCTAGGCCAGCAGGGTGTCTCGGTACAGGTGCTCGATTATGTCGAACACACACTCGGCGCGGGTGGTGACGCCCAGGCTGCGGCTTACGTCGAGATCGAGGTCGCCGGCAAGACCCTGTGGGGAGTCGGCATTGATGGCGACATCGCAACCGCATCCCTGAAGGCAATCATTTCGGGCGTGAACCGAGCCATTCGCCGCTAATTCAAATCTCTCGCCCATAATCGAAGGGTGCCAACCTATCGAGATGAAGCGGTCGTGCTGCGCACCCACAAACTGGGTGAGGCAGATCGAATCGTGACCTTGCTCTCTCGCTATCACGGCCTGCTTCGCGCGGTTGCCAAGGGTGTGCGTCGAACGAGTTCGAAGTTCGGGTCTAGGCTCGAACCCTTCATGGTCGTTGATGTCCAGCTTTATGAGGGGCGCACTCTTGATTCGGTTACTCAAGTAGAAACCATCGGCGCTTACGGGCGCGAAATAATCGACGATTACGCGTCCTACACCGCTGCTTCAGCGATGTGCGAGGTGGCCGAGCGGCTGACCTCGACCGACTCGCAGCCCCAGCAGTACATCCTGCTGGTAGGTGCGCTGCGCAGCCTGTCGAACCGCGAACATCATCCCAGCCTGATTCTCGACAGCTATCTGCTGAGAGCGCTTTCGATTGCGGGCTGGGCACCGAACTTCTTTGATTGCTCGCGCTGTTCGAAACCGGGGCCGCATCTCGCCTTCGTGATGCAGCAGGGTGGCGTGGTTTGTGCCGACTGCAAACCGGCAGGTGCGGCTGTGATCGACGCCAAGACCAACATTCTTCTCGGGGCGCTGCTCTCGGGTGATTGGCAGGTTGCCGATCAAGCCGAAGAAGCAACGCGGTCGGCGGCATCGGGTATCGTTGCGGCATACAGTCAATGGCACATCGAACGAGGATTGAAGGCTCTGGCTCATGTCGAACGCGAATAACAACGCTGGCAGCTCGGCCAGTGAATCGCTTCGGGCAGACCAGTGGTTGCCCATAGACGGTGTTTTGCCAGTAGCGCATCCACTGTTTGCTGCACCTAAATTTGAGGGACAGGTTCCTGAGCATGTTGCGATCGTTATGGACGGCAACGGGCGCTGGGCAAATCAGCGAGGCCTGACTCGAGTCGAAGGCCACCGCGCCGGTGAGGCCGCATTGCTCGATGTAGTCGCTGGGGCAATCGAAGCCGGCGTCAAGTACCTCACCGTGTATGCGTTCAGCACCGAAAACTGGAAACGTTCACCCGATGAGGTGAGGTTTCTGATGGGCTTCAACCGTGATGTGCTTCGTCGGCGACGCGATCAGCTAAACAGCTGGAACGTGCGGATTCGCTGGTCTGGCCGGCGTCCCAAGCTCTGGTCAAGCGTGATCGGTGAACTTGAGGCGGCCGAGCGCCTGACCTCGAAGAACACCGGCCTGGTGTTGACCATGTGCGTCAACTACGGTTCGCGAGTCGAAATAGGGGATGCCGTAGCCCGCATCGCCGCGGATGTCGCTTCGGGGCGCCTCAAGGCATCCTCGGTCAGCGAGAAAACGATTGGCAAGTATCTCGGCTCGCACTGGTTGCCAGACGTCGATCTGTTTTTGCGCAGTTCGGGCGAGCAGCGAATCTCGAATTTTCTGCTGTGGCAGAGCGCCTATGCCGAATTTGTGTTCGAGGATACGCTCTGGCCCGATTTTGGTCGCCGTCAACTTTGGCAGGCAATCGCTGACTACACCCAGCGCGACCGCCGTTTCGGCGGGGCAATCGATAAGCCAAAGGGCTAAACTTGAGAGTCTGCTCGCCATGCGTGGGCGCCAACTGGTCTGGCATCCGGTCAGGCCAAGAACCTTTGGAGTTTAAGTGGCTACCACTAATCGTCTCGATTCAGTAATTTCGCTGGCAAAGCGCCGCGGTTTCGTTTTCCAAGCCGGAGAAATCTACGGCGGTTCTCGCTCAGCGTGGGACTACGGACCCCTGGGTGTCGAGCTCAAAGAGAACATCAAGCGCCAGTGGTGGAAAACCATGGTCAACTCACGCGAAGACATCGTTGGTCTCGACTCATCCGTCATTTTGCCTCGTCGAGTCTGGGAGGCCTCAGGTCACGTTCGTGAGTTCAGCGACCCACTGGTCGAGTGCCTTTCGTGTCACAAGCGTCAGCGCCAGGATCACCTAGAAGAAGCTTTCGAAGAGAAAAAGGGTCGCAAGCCCGAGTCGATGGCAGAGATCGTCTGCAAGGACTGCGGCGCTAAGGGGCAGTGGACCGAGCCAAAGGCATTCAACGGTTTGCTGCAGACTTTCCTCGGCCCGGTTGCCGCTGAAGAGGGTTTGCACTACCTACGCCCAGAGACCGCTCAGGGTATTTTCGTGAACTTCGCAAACGTCTTGAACGCAGCGCGCATGAAGCCACCGTTCGGTATCGGTCAAATCGGAAAGTCGTTCCGAAACGAGATCACTCCGGGCAACTTCATCTTCCGCACTCGCGAGTTTGAGCAGATGGAGATGGAGTTCTTCGTAGAGCCTGGCAGCGATGAGACCTGGCACGACTACTGGATCCAGGAACGCCTGAACTGGTACATCGATCTAGGAATCTCGCCAGACAACCTACGTCTGTTTGAGCACCCGAAGGAGAAGCTCAGCCACTACTCGAAGCGCACCGTTGACATCGAGTACCGCTTCGGTTTTTCGGGCAGCGAATTCGGCGAACTCGAAGGCATCGCGAACCGCACCGACTTCGACCTGACCACCCACTCGAGAGAGTCGGGAGCTGACCTAAGCTACTTCGATCAGACTCTGAACAAGCGCTGGACCCCATACGTGATCGAACCTGCGGCCGGTCTGACCCGTTCGCTGATGGCATTCCTGGTGGATGCCTACCACGAGGACGAAGCGCCAAACACCAAGGGTGGCGTTGACGTGCGCACCGTGCTCCGTCTCGACTACCGCTTGGCTCCGGTCAAGGCAGCAGTTCTTCCGCTGTCGCGCAACGAGGAGCTTTCGCCGATCGCTCGCGAACTCGCAGCTTCCTTGCGCAAGCACTGGAACATCGACTTCGATGACTCGGGTGCCATCGGTCGTCGATACCGCCGCCAGGACGAGATCGGCACCCCGTTCTGCGTGACGGTTGACTTTGACACTCTCGAAGACAAGGCAGTCACCGTGCGCGAGCGCGACACCATGCAGCAGGAGCGCGTTTCGCTGGATCAGCTTCAGGGATACCTGGCAACTCGTCTGCTCGGCTAGGCACTGAACTCTAGGATTCGAATGTCGAAGCCAGCGCTGAAGTACGGCAAGTTAGCGATAAATACGCCTGTCGTACTCGCGCCAATGGCGGGCATCACCAACACCGCATTCCGCCGGCTCTGCCGCGAATTCGGTGGCGGTCTCTACGTTTCCGAGATGATCACCTCGAGGGCGTTGGTTGAACGCACCGAGGACTCGATGCGTCTGATTAGTCACCACGAGTCCGAGGATATCCGTTCGATTCAGCTCTACGGCGTCGATCCAAAGACGGTTGCGCAGGCGGTAAAGATGCTGGTTGACGAGGATCGCGCCGACCACATCGATCTGAATTTTGGCTGCCCTGTTCCGAAAGTCACTCGCAAAGGCGGGGGAGCTGCCCTGCCTTGGAAGCGAGATCTGTTCTCGAGCATCGTTCACGCTGCGGTAAAGGCGGCTGGTGAGATTCCACTTACCGTCAAGATGCGCAAGGGAATCGATGCAGATCACCTCACTTACCTTGACGCAGGTAAGGCCGCGAGAGATGCCGGTGTGACGGCAATTGCTTTGCACGGTCGCACGGCGAGTGACTACTACTCAGGAACCGCCGACTGGAACGCGATCGCTGATCTTCGCGAGGCGCTACCCGACGTTCAGGTGTTGGGCAACGGTGATATCTGGAGTGCCGAGGATGCGATTCGAATGATGCGCCAGACCGGCGTTGACGGCGTGGTCATCGGTCGCGGATGCCTGGGCAGGCCTTGGTTGTTCGGTGATTTGCAGCAGGCCTTTGACGAATACCAGCGTGATCCAAACTCGAATGCCGCCATCAACCCGATTCAGCCTACGCTCGGCGAGGTCGCGCAGGCATTTAGGCGACATGCCGAGCTGCTTATCGAGTTCTTCGAAAGCGAGGAGCACGGCTGCCGCGACATTCGCAAGCACGTGTCCTGGTACTTCAAGGGATACCCGGTCGGTGGCGACTTCAGGGATCAGTTGCACCGAGTGCAATCCCTGTCACACATGGACGATATCCTTGGCACACTCGACTGGAGCACGCCCTACCCGGGTGAACTGGCTGAGGGTCCGAGAGGGCGTCTAGGCGGAGCCAAGACCTGCGCTCTTCCAGAGAACTGGCTCGACTCACAGGTTCTAGAAGGTAAGCAGCGCACCCTGCTGCAAGAAGCCGAACTTGATGTTTCGGGTGGCTAACCACGAATGATGAGGAAGCATGACAATCGGATTTGACCGTCAAGCGCTCGAGGTTGGCTATACCGACTTTGACCGTGAGAGATTCGTTGCCGAGGTTCGCAAGGGCGGCGTCAGCAGGGGCGAGTTCGCCAGGGATCACGCACGAGTCGTGCATTCGTCAGCGCTGCGCAGACTCGGCGCAAAGACCCAGGTGCTTAGCCCCAGCGGTGGTGACTTCGCGCGCACCAGACTCACTCACTCGCTCGAGGTTGCCCAGATTGGCCGCGAGATGGCTTGGGATCTCGGTCTCAATCCAGACCTAGTTGACATGGCATGCCTCGCGCACGATCTTGGGCATCCACCATTCGGTCACAATGGCGAAAAAGCGCTCAACTCGTGGGCTCAGGACTTCGGTGGTTTCGAGGGTAACGCTCAGACCCTGAGGTTGCTGACTCGTATCGAGCCGAAAGTACTCGGGCCTGATGGCAACTCGGTCGGACTCAACCTCACTCGCGCCAGCTTGGACGCCGCCTGCAAGTACCCGTGGCTGCGCAGCGAAGGCAAGGCTGAGGCCGGCTCAGACGGCTCAACCAAGTTCGGTGTTTACGAGGATGATCTCGAAATCTTCGAATGGATGCGCCAGGGCGCTCCCGCCAGGCAGAAATCGGTTGAGGCACAGGTCATGGACTTCGCCGACGACGTGGCCTATTCCGTTCACGATTTCGAGGACGCCATCGTCTCTGGGTTTGTTGACGTTCGCGCGCTAAACGACCCCGCATTCGAATGGGATCTGCTGCAGAAGATTGCTGAGTGGAATGGACACCAGATTGCTGTCGATGAGCTGCGTGAGTCGCTAGCGGCGCTTCGCGACGAGCCATACTGGGTCTTCGATTACGACGGCTCGACCGGCGCACAGGCAAAGTTGAAGAACCTGACTAGCGCTCTAATTGGCAGGTTTGTGAGTGCCACCACCCGCTCAATCGTTGACCTCTCTGAGGCCGCATCCCTGGCCCGATTTGGTTCGAGCATCTCGGTTCCGGCATCGGTGCGTTCTGAGATCGCTGTACTCAAGGGCATCGTTTCGGCGTTCTTGATGTCACACGAGAGCCGGCGTCCGTTTTATGAGTGGCAGCGAGCCTTGCTTATTGAGTTGGCGGATGCGCTGCTCGCATCCAACGGCTCGAGCCTAGACTCGTACTTTCAGGTGATTTGGGCATCGGCCAGCGACGACGTCGCAAAGCACCGCGTTGTGGTTGACCAAATCGCTTGCCTCACCGATCAGAGCGCACTTCAGCTGCACCACCGACTGGTCGGGTCAAAGTCCTGAGCGCGACCAGCCTAGGATTTAGTCATGGCCATCGCTAAAAACAAAGAGGAACTGAGGCAGCGCCTTGACCTCGTTGATGTTGTCGGTGGTTACGTCTCGCTAAAGCGTGCGTCGGCTAATTCGTACAAGGGTCTATGCCCCTTTCACGCCGACAAGAACCCGTCCATGACTGTAACCCCGCACATGGGGCTTTGGCAGTGCTGGTCTTGCGGAGCCAAGGGGGATGTCTTTGGTTTCGTGATGCAGATCGAGAACATCGATTTTCCAACCGCAATTGAGCAACTTGCCGCAAAAATCGGTTTCACGCTCGAGTACGAGGAGGGCCGAGGCGCGGCTCAAGACTCATCGAACCGCGGGCGCATCCTTGCTGTGAATCAGGCAGCAGCCGAATTCTTCAAAGAGCAACTGGCGACCGAAGAAGCCACAATCGCGAGGCAGAACCTGCTCGATCGCGGTTTCGATAAGGCCGCCGCCGAACTGTTTGGTGTCGGTTATTCACCGAACACCTACAGCGCTTTGAACCAGCACCTAAAAGCCAAGGGTTTTACCGACCAGGAACTGATCGAATCGACACTTGTGCGCTCTGGCGACCGCGGTATCTACGACTTCTACCGAGGCCGTCTGATGTGGCCGATTCGGGATGCCACTGGCGCGGTTATTGGCTTTGGTGCTCGCAAACTCCTCGAAACCGATAAGGGTCCTAAGTATTACAACAGCTCGGATTCGCCGGTCTATCACAAGAACAAGGTGCTTTACGGCATCGATCTGGCCAAGGCGGCAATCGGAAAGAAGAAACAGGTCGTTGTTGTCGAGGGGTACACCGACGTCATGGCTTGCCACCTGGCAGGTGTTGACACGGCAGTTGCCACCTGCGGCACGTCATTCACCGAGGAACACGTCACGGTAATCAATCGATTGCTCGGAAACGACGGCACCGGTGAAGTTATCTTCTGCTTCGACCCTGACGAGGCTGGGCAAAAGGCCGCGATGAGGGCTTGGGAGCAGAGTTCGCGGTTCACCGCGCAGACCTTCGTTGCGATTGGCCCCAACGGTCTCGACCCTTGCGACCTGCGCGCTCAAGCGGGTGACGACGCTGTTCAACTAATGATTAAGCAGCGCAAGCCGATCTACGAATTCATGGTTCGCCAGCACCTTTCCAAGTTCGATTTGTCTAACGTTGCGGGACGTATCGCCGCCGCAAAGTCGGCAGCCACGATCATCGCAGCCATTCGCGATACAACTTCGAGAGCTGTGTACGAGCGCGAGCTGGCTGTCATGGTGAGCCTTGACCCACAGGAGATTCGTCAGATTGTCGAGGAGGCAATCAAGGGGCGTGCCAAGACGGGGGTTTCGGCGCTCCGCCGAGATTCAGACTCTGCTCCATCTGCCGAGGTTCGAGACGAGGGGAGCGACTCAGGCATACAGGGTTCGGTGGTTGCCGCCGAGTATCCTCCGATCAACCTGCAGGATCCGATGATTCGCGTCGAGCGGCAGGTCCTCGAGGTGCTGGTTCAGGTTCCCGAGAGTTACTCCGAGTCCGCGCTCAAGCGCATCCTCGATTTCGGATTCGTACACCCGGCCCACAATGCTCTGGTCAAGCCGTTGGCCGAGATGGGCTACGGCACAGAGCACGACCACAGTTGGGTTCAGCAATTCAAAGCGAAGCTCTCAGAAAAGCTGCAGCAGATCGTGGACGAGATCGCAACTGCGACCCTGCCGGCGGCCAATGATGCCGAACTCGCGCGCTATGCCCAGGGTGTCATCACAGGCGCGCTCGACCGCACCCTGACCTTTGAAAAGAACAACCTGCTCGCCGAAATGCGAACGATGGACCCCGAAGCCAACCGCGCCCGTTTTGCCGAGATTCAACAGCGACTCGTCTCGTTAGAGGCCGACCGTCGCGCGATTAGAGGAAACTGAGTTGACCGAGCGACTAATCGCCATCGAGCCAAAGCGTTTTCAACCATACGAGGATGCGGTCGCGGCAGCAGGAGGAATCCCGTGCGAGATGTCTTCCGAGGTTACCGCCGTAATCTGGACCAACTATGCCGACCCGGCTGGCCTGCACAAGTTGATTCTCGAAAACCCGCAGCTGCGATGGGTGCAGTTGCCGTTTGCTGGCGTGGATGCCTTTGCGGCGGTCATCGCTGACCCGGTCATCAGGCAGCGCGGAGTTGTGTTTACCTCGGCTAAGGGCTCATACCGTGAACCGGTGGCCGAGCACGCATTGGCGCTGTGCCTTGCCCTGGGCCGCAAGATTCGCGAGCGGGTTTATGCCAAGAGCTGGGGAAAGAAATTCGCCAAGTCGCTCTATGACTCAAACGTTTTGATTGTCGGAGGTGGCGGCATCACCGAAGAACTGGTGAAGTTGCTGCAGCCGTTCAGAGCAAAGATCACGGTGATTCGAAAGCACGCCGATCGTTCAATCGGTGGTCCTGAGGTTGCGGTATTGTCGATCGACCATCTCGATGCCGCAATTCCGAATGCGGACTTCATAGTGCTTGCCGCAGCGCTGACCCCAGAGACACACGGGCTCTTCGACGCCCGACGCATCGCACTAATGAACAAAGAG
>ERZ650311.1378-NODE-1378-length-12161-cov-4.051710_pt1 | contig 12161 bp, 6 predicted proteins | sample MGYA00376247_ERZ650311 | MGnify/ENA primary metagenome ERZ650311 (study PRJEB26733, sample SAMN07839324) | wastewater metagenome | biome: small river; feature: stream; material: water | place: USA: North Carolina | collected 2016-07-28 ... | reverse complement strand
GGTACTTGAAGGGTGATGGGACTTGGAACGGGGTGACGGCCCTGACCATCGGAGCCGTCCCTGAGGCCAAGCTCACAACACAAGGGGACCTTCTGTTCCGGGGGGTCACCACCTCCGAGAGACTCCCCCTCGGGACCTTGGGCCAAGTTCTCCGTGCCGGGCTGGTCAACCCGCAGTGGCATGACAACACCTACGTCGGGACATTCGCCGGAAGGCCCCTCCCCGATGCCACGTATGCGGGGAGCCTCTACTGGGCGACCGACTCACACACCCTGTACATCTGCTACTACGACGGCACGTCTTGGGTGTGGTCGCCGCTGAGTGCCGGGGGTTTCTCCTGGGCGGGGGAGTGGGACTCCCTCGTTGCCTACACGGCCAACCAAGCCGTACGGAGACTGGGAAACGCCTACGTCTCTCTGACCGCGAACACGAACTCACCGCCCGAGGACAACCCCACGGACTGGTCCCCCATGACCGACGTGGGTGCGGGTTGGGACACCTTCCCCACGGGCGGGGTGCCTGGGTTCATGTCCGACATCACCCACGTTGGACGGGCCGCGGTGGGTGTGAACCCGTCGAGCTCCATCCCCGTGGGGATCCAGTTCCAGGTGCGTGGGGCCGCACTGCACTCGGTTTCGTACATCGTGCAAACGGGGGGCAGCGACCCGGACGTGGCTGGTGCCACACAGATCCGGGCGAGCTCCGTAGACGGGGGTGTGTACTCCAAGCCCCTGGGGTTGCCTGAGCGTCGGATGGATCTTCCGGGACTCGCCCGGAAGGCCATCCCCGCCTCGGAGACGGTGGTCATCCCCAACGGGAGTCAGTACATCGCGGTGGACTCGTTCTCCCTTGGGGCCGGGGCTTCCCTGGTTCTGGAGGGAGACGCCAGCCTGGAGGTGCTCACCAACACCTCCCTGAGCTTCCTCACCGTCAACGGGGACATGGTGTTCAGGGATGCCGCGGGAGTCGTCACCCGGTTGCCCGTCGGGACACCTGGGCAGTACCTCATCGCACAGACATCCGGGTTCAGTGTCGTCCCGACCTGGACTGACTTCGACATCCCCGACCTCGACCAACGTCTGGCCGACCTGTCCGGGGTGTTCTCCGCAAGGAACTCGTTCCACCTCATCGAGGCGTCCGGTGCCTACGAGGACAAGGGGACATCCCCTCAGGTGCTCACAGACCACGGTGTAGCACGCCGGGCACGGTTCGGACCTCGGTCCCTTCTTCCGGGCCTCTGGCCCGACGCCGGGGCAACCACCGGGTTGAGCTTCCCCGCAACTGTGGCTCTGGACAAGTCGTTCACGGTTGCTGTGACGGTGGTCGGGACTACGGAGACCTTCGCGGGGGGGTACCTCCTGGGCTGTCTCAGTGCCGACCCTGGCAAGTACCTTGTCGTCACTCTCACCCCTACAACGGTGACGATCCGTTCTCAGAACGGGCTCTCCACCGCCCCGGTCACAACCACCAACGACCTGACGAAGCCCACTCGGATTCTGGCCATCCACACGGCCACTTCGTTCACCTTGTTCGTGAACGGGACGAAGATCGGGCCTGTTGGGTACGCGAACGACGTGGACGTGAACGCCATCTGGTTGTTCTCGTCCTACGGTCCTGCGGTCACGAACGCCGGGTTCGCCGTCAACGACCTGGACTTCTGGGACAGCGCCCTGAGTGACTCGGATGCGGCCCACGACTACGAGCGGTATGCCCAGACCTTCGTGGCCACAAGGGTCCCGAGTCTGCCCTACACGGAGACCACTCTGGCGTCCAACGCTGCGGTGGACGGCTCCACACTGAACGCTTGGTTCACCGTCGGGTCCCGTCGGGTGGACCCCGCCAACTACCTCAATGCCACCCTGGAGTTCTGTGCCGAAGGCACGGTGTCGGGTGGCGGACTCACGGGGGATGTTCGGTTGTATGACGCCACGGCGGCAGCGGCGATCACCACGTTTGGGTTCGTCAACACCAGCCCAACAGACCCGAGTGCAAGCCAACGTGCGGGGATTCCTAGTCCCTCGGTCACATCTCAATGGCTGGTCCAGATCCGAGTGACGGCGACCGGACTCCCAAGCGATTCTTTCAACCTGACCGCCGCGTTTGTCGCGGTGACTGCGAGCTAACCAATGAGCGGCGACATCCGTGGGGACATCGACATCCTCATCAACCCTGGGTACCACTGGCAGAACATCCAAGAGCAACTGGTCACCCTGTACCGCTTCCTCATGAAGGTGGCGAACGCAGGGAACGGCCCGCTGGTTCTGCACGCCAGCTACTTCGGGAACCCTGCGAACACGAGCGGATTCACGGACACCGCGACGGTGGGCCTCACGGGAGGGAACAACTCCCACGACCCCGTGGCGAGCTCGGACACGTCCCTCATCACCACGGGATTCACCGACCCTCCGTTTCCAACGACCATCCAGGTGGTGTTCTCCGCGGGCTACGACGGTGGGAACCTCACCATCAACGGGACCAACCCCTCGGGGGCACCCGCCAGTGTGGGGGTGCTGGCACCCGCCATCACTCCAAGCACGGTGTCGATCCCTGGGACGTGGGCGACCTTCACCTCGATGCAGAACGCCTCCGCGGGTACGACAGGGACATTCACCCTCCAAGCCGTGTCGGGGATGAACTACTGGGACGAGGCGGGAGCCGCCGCCGAGGGGGCTTTCGCGGTGTTCCGCTGGAAGCGCACGGGTGAGTCCGGGACCACCACCACCCGCACCCACTCCTGGTACTTCCTTCTCCAGTGGATCCGCGGGATCAACGGGGGACCGGCACCGTGCGGCGGCAACGGGTACAACCCCACTGCGGCATCGGCCCCGATGTTCTTCACGGGACAGGACCAACTTGGGCAAGTGTACGCCCCTGGACCGTGGAACGTCCTCGGGTTCCAGACCGCCATGGGCGACGACGGTGCAGGCACCGATGAGTCCCCCTGGACCGGGTCCACCAACACCGACGGGACCGCCTTCAAGGGAACGGGTGTCGGAAGCACCCCGGTGTGGAGTGCCACTGTCCTCGCAGTGTGCCCGAGGCCCAACGGTCCCTCGGGAGCCTACGTCACCAACCACGAGTGTCTCGCAACCTGGGACTACCGGGGAGAGACGGAGTACGGCGGAAGCGCCGTGCCCGCTCGGGCACACTGGTACGTGGACGATGACAACCTCGTCGGGTTCCAGGACCGTGGGCTGTCCGCGAACTTCGGCCGGGTGTTCCTCGGGCCGTACACCCCGCTCACGGGTGTGAGCTCTCCCGCCCCCCACATGATGCTGGTGGCCCCTCCGGGCTACCCTGCACGGTGCGGAGGCTCGGGTGAGTTCAGCGGCGGCACGGGCGGGTACGGGTTCGCCCTCCAAGGAGCCATCACGGAGCCTCTCCTGTCCCTGGGTGCCCGGACGATCCTCAAGGCCAACCTGTATGACACATGGCCCCAGGTCCCCCACCAGCCCAACACCCAGACAGGCTCCGACCAACTGAGTGCTTTCCCGTACATGGTGTACGGCTACGAGGGCGTCGTCCCCGTGGTCAACGGTCTCCTTGGGACGTTCTCCCCGGTGATGGTTCAAGAGACCACGGCCTGCAACACCTTCGACCAGAACCCGGCCCACACCCGGATCATCTTCGGCTACGATGCCGCTCCGTACAGCTACCACTACCTGACGTGGTGGGATGGTGCGACCCCTGTGGGCACCTACGGGCGAGCGGGTGTGTACTTCACCGCCACCCCGTAACGAGGTCCCGCCGTGGCAGACCAGAACTTCGCCCTGTACGCACCCCCTGAAGTGGTGGTCACCGTGGGGAGCCCAAGGGTTCACAACCAACGGGCCGCACGGGAGCTCAATCCCATCACGCCGCCCTCCACGGTGGTGTCCGTGTCCGGGTTGCAGCACCGACAGTTGTCCCGCACGGTGGTACCCCTCGCGGGGCAAGGGTCGGTGTCTGTTCGGCACTACCAGATGGCCGGGGCAAGAGTCTCGGACAGCGTGTGGATCACCTGGGCTGTGACCGGCACCCCCGACACCAGCGGGTCATCGGCCCCCCAACCCGTGGTCACTTCGTCCGTCACGGTCACCCGGCGCTGGGTGACCTGACACGGTATGTCTGCTATCCCCCGACCAAGGCAGAACAGGGCAACATGGCAACAATCGTACTGACGAACGAGAGCGGGACCCCCTCCACCCCCTCTGCCGGGGTGACCAAGGTCTACGCCCGTGGCGGCATCCTGCACCTCCTGGACTCGACGGGGGCATCCCACCCGGTGAACAGTTCGGGGATCTCTGCGGGTCCGACGGGTTCGGGTGCGACTTTCACTGGGAGCACGGCCATCGCGGACGCCATCGCCGCGGCGATGGCTCTGACCCCTACGGTCGTCGATGTCCTCCCTGGTCAGTACACCGAGAACGTCACCCTCCCCGCGGGGGTGTCCTTGGTGGCAGCGAACGGCACGGCCCAACTGATTGGGTCCATCACCCTGAACGGGACCGCATCTTCGTTGCAGACGGTGTCCGGGTTCATGTGCGGGAACGTCTACCTGAACGCCGGGGCCACATCATCGGCCATGGTGATCCTCCACCAGTGCCAGATCCAAGGAGATGACACGGACGCCGCCGTGATGATCTCGGACAACGGTTGGCAACTGGTGATCGAGGACTGCCGGGTCGATGGTGTCTCGCGGAAGGCTGTCCTGGGGCTCACCAATAGCATCCGGGCCTCCGGGTCCTCGTTCGAGACCAGCGGTACCAGCGCGGTCAAGTGTTCGGGCTCCGTGACCGCACAGCAATGCGGGTTCACTGGGAACGTGACCATCGGGGGCGCGTCGGCATCCAAGCTCATCGACTCCAACTTCCAGATGTCGGGTTCCGCCCCGTTCGTGTTCTACCTCGGTGGGACTGCCCAACTGAGGCTCATGGGGTCGTTCTCGGTGTCGGGTGTGAACTCCTCCACGGGAACCCTCTGGACGGGCACGGGGTCGTTCTCGGCACATGCCGGGACGTTCCTTGGGGCCTACAACAGCGGACACATGCCCGCTGTTGACAGTGGCTCCGAAGGGGCCATCGCCTACGCTCTGGACACACATTCCTTGGCCGTCGTGGCCAGCGGGGTCTGGGCACCCGTGGGCAGTGGTGGGGGTGGCATCCCCGACCCTGGCAGCGAGACCCCTGGTGCGATGCTGTACTTCCGGGACCCCGGCGGTGGTGGTACCTGGGAGCTCGTCCAGCACTCTCGTGACGGGTCGTCCCTCAAGTTCAACCTGTACTCCAACAACGGAGCTCCGTACTGGGAGTACCCGCAGACACCCGAAGGTTTCACGCTGCACTACGAGAGCGCAGCGGTGGTGGGGGTGGACCCGTACAACGTCCCCGGCAACCCTGGTGGTTCGCTCCCCCTCCCTGTGACCATCTGGAGCGCATCCATGGTGGGGGGCGGGACCGCATTGACGGCCCCAGGCGGGTCTGAGCCCACATGGAGCGCCACGCGGTCGGTGGTGTTCACGACGGGCAAGGTGGTTTCGGGCACTCCCACCGTGTTGGAGGCTCCCTCGGGGGGTGCCGCCCGCACCCTCTGTGTCGTGCTCGACAACGCCCTTGGGGTAGGACCGGGTACGAACATCGTGAGCTACGGCAACGGATGGACGACCCTCTCCCCGGCTGGTGAGGGGTTCGGCATCGTGGTCCTGGCGAACGGGAACCTGGGGTTCAGTTCCGGTGGCGGACCCGCCAATGAGGTGGATTTCGCGTTCTTGGCGGCGAGCAACAACCGCCGCCTGATCATGGTGGCCTACGACGGGGCCGGAATCGTTCGCTGGTCCATCAACGGTGGCTCCTGGTCATTGGGCACCCCGATGGTCCTGAACACGGGTGGTGGCGGTGGGTCGGTGGCGACGCCGTTCATCATCGGTGGCACCGGGGCGTCGTATGGGATCCAGAACGTCACCGTGTACAACACGGACCTGCACAACAACCAGGGGGTGGTGAACCAGTTCCTGTCCTACTGTGCGAACGCCCTGAGCATGGTCAACGGGGCGACGATGACGTTCCCCGGCGGCGAGCTCTCATCGGGCACGCTGTTCTACTACGGCGGCGGACAGGGTCTGACAACACTGGGTCCGGGTGTCCCGGGCAACGTCCTGACCGTAGGGCTGTCCGGGTCCCCCGAGTGGGATGTGATCCCGGCAACCCCGGCGACTCTGACCAACGGTGCTCTGGCAAGCCGCACCGCGGGGACGGTCGGTCAACAGTTCCTGGTGGCCGACGAAGGGGGTCCTTCCCACGGTGACATGTACGTCTGTGCCCAGGCGTCTCGCTGGGAACTGGTGGGGTACAACCGCACGTACTACCCCCACAGCCCGACCCGCTACTGGACCCTGACAACCACGGCGGCTGGTCCCACGTTCCCCAACTCGGGGTCTCTGGGAGGTGCCGAGGACCTGAACATTGTGGGAGGGGTCAACCCCAACGTCCCCGCAGGGTTCGGGTCCATCGCTTCCAGGCGTACCCGGTTCACGGGCACTGCGGGAGCATCGGGCGGGACGCCTCCCACCAGCACGGGCGCTGTCACCCTTGCCGTGTGGTACAAGCCCACGGCGAACACGGGCACCGTCACCCCGATCCTGGCGTGCGTGGACAGCGACACTGCACCCACCAAGGGGATGGGCATCTGGCAGGACACCGTGGTGGGGAGCATCATCATCACGGCGAACAACCAGACCGTCACCCTCCCCGTACCGACTGAGATCCTGAACCAGGACAGCCTCCTGGTTCTGACATGGGACAAGGACCACGTCGCCCACACCCCGAACGAGCTCAACCTGTTCGTCAACGGAACGGGCATCGGAGGGATCAGCATGGGGGGTCCCACCCTCCTCGACTGGACTTCATGTTCCTGGGTCATTGGGAACTTCGGGGTCTCGCCTCTGAACGTCGCCGGGGAACTGTGTCAGGCGGCGTGTTTCGACGGCACCATCCTGAGCGACAGTGAGATCCAGGAGATGTACGAGCGGGGTGTCGGGACCTACACGGGCCACTGACCATCCTATACCTCTGGCTCCTGTGATGTCCCCCAAGACGGCCAAGGCCAACGTCACCCCCATCCGGCAGCGGACCCAGTTCACTTGCATGTCCACGTCGATGGCGATGGCGTTGCAGGCACTGGGTCAGACCCACTGCGACGAAGACACCGTGAACAAGGTGATGGGTGCCCAGCCCATGAAGGGGGCATCCTGGGAGAACGCTCTGGCGTGCGCCCAGCACTTCGGGATGCGGGCCACCCTCACATCACCCTGCACGGTGAAGCAACTCAAGGCGTGGACGGACGCGGGTACCCCGGTTCTCATCGCGTGGAATCCCGAGGGTCGCGAGTGGTCGCACGCCTCGCTGGTGTTCGACGTGGACGACGACGGGAACGTCTGGGTGGCAGACCCCAACATCCCCGACCCGGACGAGACCGTGAGGGTCGTTCCGAAGGCCGAGTTCTATTCCAAGTGGTTCGAGAAGTGGCCCGACTACTTGGTACGTCGCCCTGCAATGGCCATCGAGCGAGAGATCACCGTGGACGGACGACAAGTACAAGCGGGCAAGAAGGAACTCCGGTCGATGAAGGACCGGAACATGTCCAGGTTCATCAAGAACGGACCTGTGCGACCCACAGAGAAGTCCGACGCCACCCACGCGATGGACAAGGCTCAGTGGCAGATCCGCAAGGACATGGGCATGGCGGGGCTCCCTGGTGCGGGCATGGGCGCTGGTCTCCACAAGGACAAGACCCAGTACGACCGCAAGCGGGAGAAGAACTTCGACCGCGAGGGCTCGCTCACACAACCCCTGATGACCCGACGCGACTATGGAGTGACTGCGATGCTGAACACCACGAACTTCCAGCGGATCCTCAAGATGGCTGAGGACCTCCCCGGCCCGGTGGAGGACTACGTCCAGGAGATCCAGGATGCCAACCCTGACTACACCGAGGGTCAGGCGTGGGCGACAGCGTGGTCGATCTACTGCAAGTACAAGAACCCTGGGAGCGAGCACTGCCAGAAGTCTCCCTCGGAGTACTTCAAGGCCGCGGCCCAGAAGATCGCAGGGATGTCCAAGAAGGCGGGGTACACCCACTACTGGGAGATCAAGGCCGTGCCCACCCCTGTGGAGTGGGCATCCCTCATGGCTGTGACCAAGAAGATCCTCGCCGGGGCGAAGCTCGCGGGAATCGTGGTCCGTGGCGGCATGGGGACCGGAGCACCCTCGGTGAAGGCCGACGGGATCTGGCTCAACGGTGACGGGAAGACAGGTCAGGACCACGAGACGTTCAACATGGAACCCGTGGTGGACTCGAACTTCTGCAAGACCAACCAGAAGCCCTACGACGCCGTGGTGGTGTCGATCCTCGCCGCGGCCAAGGTACTCCTGGGGAAGAAGATCGAGGTGAGCTCGGACGGTGGCCCCTCTGCGATCCGTCGGGTGTTCGGCGGGGACATCACCGCGAAGTTCGAGAAGGGCGTCTCGATGACCGTGGACGAGGTGGCCGAAGTGGTCGGCCCCGAGTTCAAGGAGATGAACGAGAACCCGCCCCCGTCGGTGGTCAAGGTGATGGAGGAGATGCAGGGGAAGACCGCCGCGAAGCGGACCACTCACCTGGAGGACCCCAAGAAGCCTGGGTTCAACCTCTGCGGGGAGAAGTCCTACCCTGAGACCAAGGCCGATGGACCCCGCGAGACGACGTGCTTCTACTGCAAGTCGGCGTGGGAGAAGTCCCACGGCGGGCACATGGCGAGCGAGCGTCTCTCCATCGACATGTTCGCGGACATCCTCAAGGACAGCAAGTTCGAGAAAGGTGTGTCGGTCCCGGTGTCGGAGCTTCCCGAGGAGCTCCAGGACAACGTCAACGACCCCCCTCCCGCGGTGAAGAAGCTCACCGAGGAGCTCAAGAACAAGCAGGCCAGTGGCGTGCTCGCGATGGACATGTTCGCGGAGGCCCTCAAGGAGGGGAAGTTCGAGGAGGGGAAGCCCGCGGACCCGACGGAGAACATGTCCGAGGAGGACGCCGCCGAGTGGCATCGCCAGAACGATGAGCACAAGGACGAGTTCAAGGGGGCCAGCACCCCGGCACAGCGTTCGGACGACGAGAACAACGCCGTGGTCGAGAACTTCTTCCACAAGTCCGCAGCACAGCCCCAGGGGGCGGCACAGAAGGCCATCATGGGCTACCTGGAGTCCCACGAGCCGGGTGAGTACGCCCTGACCGACATGGCCCGCACGATGCGCGGGATGCACTTCAAGAGCATCCTGTCGGCGGCACAGGCTCTGAACAAGAACGGACTCGTGTCGTTCGATGGGGTGAACGTCTCCACGGCCAAGGCATCGAAGACCGCGGACATGTCCGACCTGTGGGTGGGCTGGGTCGAGGACTCCGAGGGCAACATGGCCCGGTTCTTCCCGCCCGCACCGCGTGGGTCGGTGAAGCGTCAGGTCATGAAGGTGCCGGGCGCGTGGAAGGTGATGAACGCAGGGAGCGCCCTCAAGAAGGACCTCAACCCTGACTCCATCTCCCCTCAGTGGTTCGCCAAGCTCCCGACATCCGACAAGGGCGAGCTCCGGGCATTCCTGGACACCGCACCGGGTCTCACCGTCGGCAAGACCGCTGCTACCGGGCTCTACGGGTTCACGAAGGCGACCGAGGGCGCGTGTGGTGCAGGGGTCAACAAGCTCCAGAAGGCTGCGAAGAAGATCGCCGCGAACCTCTACGCGAAGGACGAGAGCTCACCGTCGTTCCTCTCCAAGCACGCTGCGAAGGGTGGGAGCAAGACGGCATCCATGCTCCTCAAGGCCATGGAGTCCCTCGGACCTCTCGCACAGATCAACAAGACCGCGGGCCGGTCAGGCACGGGCCTCTACGGGTTCTCGGAGAAGACCGCGAAGCTGGGTCTCACTGCCTGCAACGACCTCCACCACGAGGCGGGCGTCATCGCGGGGGACCTGTTCGCCCGCAAGGGTGCAGACCCGGTGAAGGTGGCGAGCTACCTCGCATCGCACGCGAAGAAGGCCAAGTGCCCCTACGCAGCACTTCTCGGTGAGTGTGCCCCGGACGCCCCCACGGTCATCGCCAAGAAGACGGCCACGGACTTCCTGGCCAGTGGCGAGGAGGACGAGATCGAGGGCAACGAGGATGTCCTCGACATCGTCTCCAAGTGCTGAGAGATGCCGGTGACCTCCCTCACCGCCGCCCGGGTAGAGACCCCTGAGTCGCGGGCATACGCCCGCGATGAGGCCGCACGGCTGAAGCACGCCGCGGGCGCGCTGAAGGCGTTCAAGTCTCTCCTCCCCTCCCTCGCCCCGCTGGTGGTGGTCCTCAAGAAGGAGTTCCCCGGAAAGACCGACGAGGCCGTTGCAAAGCGTGCCCGTGCCTTTGTGAAGGCTGCGAAGGACCACCCTGCGGTCCAGGCATTCCTGGACCAGTGGATCGGGACGGAGGACGTGGACTCGTCGGCCTACTCGTGGCGGAACACGGTCACCTACGCCATGCGGGATGTGCTCCTGCGGGGTCTCCCCATGGATGATGCCCTGAAAGCGGTGGGGAAGTACGCCCTCTCCAGCTATCAGGCCATCGTTCTGCATGGGGTGCAGGAGCCTCTCCGGGATGCACTTCCTGAAGAGGTGTTTCAGTTTCTCCCGAAGACGGTGGTGGTGAAGACCGACCCGACGGGGCGGATCACCGAGGTCACAGACCGTTTCAAGAACGAGTTCTTCACCCTCGCCAAGAAGGCCCAGCACCTCCGGTTCATCCTCGCCCGGTACAACAAAATCGCCCGGACCGTGAAGAAGGACCTGAAAGACCCGGACGAGGTTGTGCGCCTCGCAGCCCTGGTCACATCCATCATCATGGAGACAGGCATCCGGCCGGGGAAGATCGGCAACGGGGTGGTGAAGACCGTCGATGGTGAGGAGGCGTTCGTCGAGACCTTCGGCGCGGCCACCCTGGGACCCAAGCACATCAACTTCATCCGTGAGAACTTCGCCCAGTTGGAGTTCCAGGGCAAGAAGGGCTCGGTCAACACCGCCACCCTCACGGATGCTGCCATCCTCAAGGTCCTGAACCAGTACGTGAAGAAGGCCCTGAAAGCCGGGTCGCCGTACATCTTCGTGACCCGTGACGGGCACACGTTCGACTACAGCGACCTGGAGAGGTACTTCGCGGCGAGGTTCGCCAAGATCACCCCGACGGACTTCCGTAAGCTCCGGGCTACCGAGGAGGTTCTGAACTCCATCATCGAGGAGCAGGACGAGATGTACGCCCGCATCCGAAAGCTGAAGAAGCTCAAGAAGGATGCCCTGAAGGAAGCCATCGTGACGGAGGTGGTGGAGACCCTCAACCGAGCCATCGAGCGGGCGGGGAGTGCTCTGTCACACGACAGTTCGCAGACCACCATCGACAGCTACATCTACCCTGGGGTGTTGTTCCGGTTCCTGAGCACGGGACGGTTGGAGCGGAACCTCGGGGAGCTCCTGGAGACGGGGAAGACCGAGCTCAAGTTCGACCCGGAGGCGTTCCTCCGGGCCGCACTCGAAGCCGCGTAGGTCAGTTCGACACCACCTCCTGGTCCCAGTCCGGTCGAGGGGAGACGCCCTCTCGCACACGGGCACCACGGTCGTAGCCGAACTCGTAGTCCCGGTTCTCCCCCTCGGGGGTTGCAGGGTCGCGGGGCATTCCCTCACGTCCCATGATGTAGCCGGTGGCGAAGGACACCTTGTCTCCGCAGGGTCCAGGAACGTGGTCCCAGTGGAGCCGGTTGGCCTCCATCGTCAGGATGGTCGCAGTGGTGTCGCCCTCCATGAAGGTCGGATCGTTCGAGACAGCGAGTTGAAACAGGATCGAAAACGTGTCCATGACACTGTTACGCCCGCTGGACCTTGGCCCTCCACTCGTTCTCGGTGTACCGCGCCGTGTCCGGGTTGTACGGGAGGCTGTTGCCCTCCTGGTTCATCCCTGCGAACTCCTCGTGGTACACGTACGGGAACGGGCGGGGACCCGGACCGTAGTGGATGAGCACGTTCTTGGGGGTCGTGATGTGGTGGATGGACGCGCGCTCCGAGAGGTAGCGCATGAGGGTCGGGTTCCCACACGCCGTCCCGTCGGTGTTCTTCCCGATGTACACGACATGAGGG
>ERZ650311.1377-NODE-1377-length-12163-cov-8.797159_pt1 | contig 12163 bp, 16 predicted proteins | sample MGYA00376247_ERZ650311 | MGnify/ENA primary metagenome ERZ650311 (study PRJEB26733, sample SAMN07839324) | wastewater metagenome | biome: small river; feature: stream; material: water | place: USA: North Carolina | collected 2016-07-28 ... | reverse complement strand
TTTCCCGCCAGCGCTGGCAGCCTAACTCAGTCGCCTAACCCCATTTCTTCACAAACAACCCGACAGAGCATTTAGTTCACGGACTGCAACCAATGACGGAGATAGAGATGAGCGACGACATCAACCAGAATATTTCCGACGCACTGCGCAAATCTCTCGCGGACGGCTTAAGCGAGGAAGCCGTGAAGGCGCTCACCAAGAAGGTTGAGGATATTACCTGCTTCATCGAGGACGACATCATGTACCGCCTCAAGGATGATCTAGCTCCGAACCTCGTCGCCTATGTAGAAGATATGGCGAAGAACACCGTTGACTGTCTGCTGGCCGGCAATGCGGATCAAATGCGCCGCTACCTTTCATGCGAAAAGCTGAGTGATGACGGCCCATACATCGGCTGGACGGGTCGGTTCAATCCAGGTGCATGGGGAGCGCGTCAGGACATCGCAGATCAGCATCCGATCATACACGGCATATTGTTCGAGCAAGGATGCATTAAGCTCCGCCGCGACATCGTAAATGCTCACGCCGACCTGCTCAAGAACGAACGAATCCTAGATTTGGAAGATCAGGTGAAGTCGCTGGTAGCGCAGGTCAATAAAGCGAACCGGGAGAAGAACGAGATGTGGGAACGAGTTCGTCACATCGCCTAACTCGGTACGTGCACCCCATTTCTTCACAAAGACGTCCCGCTTTGCTGCCACCAAACCACCCCGGAGAACAGACAATGCAAGTGAGTGATGAGAAGATCGCTGACTTTTGCGGCGTCCCCGCTGATGACCCTCTGCGGGAGAAGTTCGTAAAATCCCTCTCACCAGAGAAACGCGCCCTGTTCGAGCGCATGATGACGGTCGAAATCGAATTGGACCTTTGGCTGTCCGGACTTGGCCCCAAGCCGACAGGCGTGCTGATCGACACCGAACTCAGCGTTAAGCGTCGGAGGGCTTGGCGATGACCCCCACCGAGGAGATGGTGAGAGTGGCGGCGATTGCTGTGCGTCAGGCGCGCAACGGATGTATCACGCCCCCAGAGAACGGCACCGAATACGACGAGCAACTTGCCCGTGCCGCCCTCTCTGCCGCGCTCGCAGCGATGTGGCAGCCGATAGAGACGGCTCCGAAGGATGGGACGCGCGTCATCGTAACAGGCTGGAATTTTGGCGTTGTCGGAAGCGATAGGCACATAGCGACAGCAGTCTGGCTAGAAGACCGACAAGAATGGAGCGAAGTCGAGGAAGAAGGCGACCTTTCAACGCTTGCCTATCTCACCCACTGGATGCCCCTTCCTCCCGCCCCTACCCAACTCAGCACGAGGATGGGTTCAGAGAAAACGGCAGAAGGATAGATCGTGATGAACGAGAGTGCACGCGCTGAGTTGAAGACTGAGCCGTTCGTCTTCTTTCGCGGCGACATGTGGTACGTTGTCGAAATTCCGCCAAGTCAGGTCATCGCCAACGTCGAGCTAAATCCCGGGACCACGATGGTTCTGGATGTGACCGGCAATGTCGTGTGGAGGCCGCTCCAACGAGGGAGCGTGACTGAGTGATGCATTATCGCCATCTCATTTGGATTATTCCGGCCACGGTAACTGTCTGCTGGATCGCGAGCATGACGCGCGACTCCACCATCGAAGAGGCCAAGCAAACCGCCTTTATGATGAAGGCGTGCGTTGACGCTGGTGGCGAATATTCCACGCCATGGAACAGGCCAAGCTGCACAAGGCCGAAGGCAGCGCAATGACCGCCCTACCCGAAATCACCACGCCAGAAGCCCTAGCCAAGCGCCTTGGCTGGTCAGAAAGACGGCAGAAGGAGAAATCACGCGATGAGTGAGAATAATGACTAATCCTCATCCGGTGTGAACTTGAACTTCCGCCGCGCGGCGGCTGTAGCTTTCGCGTCAATCTTCCAGCGCGTCTCCAGTGAGCCATTGGGGCCGTTTCTATAGCTCACGATATGTGTGAGTGAGCAGTCGCAGCAGCGGTGTTTGTGGTCCTTCTTGGTGATGCGGACCCATTCGGAATCTTCAAGATGATAGTATTTGCTCATACCCGGATCACCTCTCCTCGGAATTGCACCGAGCGGTCATCCCAGACAGATACAAGCTCAGGCATCAGCAACCGACCATCCTTGTAGGTCAGCAGACAGAAGCCGGACCGCCAATCCAAGGGCGCATCTTCTGTGTAATTGACGAACTGCTTGTAGGATGGATCGGCAATGCACCCGGCGTCCACGCCATAGCGATCACCGTTATAGTCCGTGATCGGCGTGACCTTCTGGGAGTGCAGGTGCCCGTGAACGTAGGACATGCCGCTATTGAGCGCAGAAGCCCGTGCAGCGTTCATTCCGCCGCCCTTGGGCTTGTGCTTCACCATCGTGGCCCCGCCCCTCACAGGCTCGTTAATGCAGACGGACCAGCATTTCTCCCACAGGCCGAAATGGTCGCTGAGATGTACGCCCTTGATGTTGCGATACCGGGCGGCGTTATTGGCGAGATTAGACTCGAACCGAGCGTCGTGATTACCGAGACACCATGCTTTGCGTGCCCTCTTGGCGGCTTTGGCGATGTCGTGGAGATGATCCTGCGCCGCCTCGATCTCCTGATACGGCTCTGGAGCGGTTTCCCACATGATCGGGGCATGGCGGCCAATCAGCGGGAAGTCCAACACGTCGCCGTTCAGGATCACGAGGGAAGGCCGCACGTCGTCCGCGAACTTCTTGAAGGCCCGCAACGCCGTTGATTCCTGCCCCGGCCAGATATGGAAATCTGATCCAATGAGGACCGTACCGTTCTTCAGGTCGTGTTGCAGGCGATGGGGGTATTTGGCTTCAAGAGCGGCCTTGGTTGGCGGCGCAAGATGCTCGCTGTATCTTACCTCTAGCCGCCTGCGTCTCGCATAAACGCTGCGCTCGTTAACTCCCAGCTCCACTGAGAGCTTTGTGGCACCGATCTTGTCAAACAGCGCCATGAATTGATCGTCGGTACAGGCGGGGCCTACCATGCAATGCCCCGCAGCTTGAAGGTGAGCATAAGGCCGCCGATAAACAACAGACCGGCCATCGTCAGCAGCGCGAACTCCGCGACTGGATTCATGGTGCCCATTTGTGTGTAGTTATGCGTACTCGTAGCGGTTAACTTCGCTACAAGGCAGAAACCAGCCGCGATTGGTGTCCAGACAATGCGGGACGATATGAACGACTGGAGGTGGAGGCTTTCGGAAGTACCATTGCGCCAGACCGAGAAGGATCAGGAGCGCGACGAACTTCATTTGCCGAGCAGCGCCTTGACGCCCAGCCAGACGGCCCCGAGGAAGCCGCCTATGATCGTGGTGATGATGACCTTGAATGTCAGGCTTTGCGCCTGCTCAACGCTCTTGCGCCATTTGCGAAGGTGGATGAAGTCCGCCTTCAGTTCCTTGCTGTCCTCCTCCTCGATCCCGAACGAGGTCAGGATCGTTGCAATCGTGCGGAGGACCATTTCGTCTTGCTGGTTTACGTTCGACTCCCGCTCCGCCGCGAGAACCTGATGAACGACCTGTGCGACTTCCTCGTGCGTCATTTCCCGCGCACCGCCTTGGCAATGTTCTTGATGATGCTCGGGGCCTCGCCGGTCAGCGCCGCAACCTTCTCATTCGTGGATGCGTTCTGAATGAAGCCAAGCAGGCCGAACCGGAGCGTGTACCATTGCACAAGCCAGCCGGACGAAGTGACGAACCGCGCGTTCACCGCAGGATCGAACACAAGGCTGTAAATGAAGATCATGGAGGTCAGCCCGACCTCAACAGTGACGGACTGCCCATATAGATTGCGCCAGTGATACCAGGGCATGCCCTTGGCGACTTCCGCCGCCATCGTAGCGTTGATGACTTCGGCCTGTTTGCTGGCCGCCTCAGCCATACGGGCTATCGAATCCCATTTGGCGATGGCTTCCGACTCTGCCTTGGAGAGCGCTGTAGAGACGACCGCCGGATCACCCGTGGCAATCGCATTGCCGACAGCCTCGGGAGTATTATCAACGCCCAGACTATTCGCAATAATCCCGCCAATAATAGAACCCGCAGTGCTGCCGAGAGGCCCCAGCAAAGCCCCGCCGATGATAGGCGCTCCGGCCTTGACGACCTGTCCCGCAACGTCTTTCCAATCCATTTTATTTCCTGACGAACTTGAAGTAGAGGAAGGCCGAAACGATCAGCAGCGCGGCAACGCCGACGCCGATCCAGATGCCGTATTGCGCGGTAGCGGCACCGGCAGCAGCAGCGCTTGTGGCGACAACAGCCTTGTCAGTCTTGGTGACGGGCGGCTTGGCAGGAGCGGGCTTTGGCGGGACGGTCGGAGCCAACCCGAGGAACACAAGCCGCTGCGCTTCGATCCAGTCAGCATCCGGCGCGGGATACTTCTTACCCGCCTCATGCCAAGCCTGAGCTTTAAGGAAGGCTATTCCCATTGAGCTGCGCCAGAAGGCATCATCCATAACGGTGTTACGGGTCATTCCTGGAACGCGAGCCAGAACGAATTGGATATAGCTCTCGACGTTGTTGCCGCCAGACCAGATGGCGATGGCGTCAGAAAATCGCTTGTTCTTGTAATGCTTGGACGTGCGCCAGAGGTCGAGTTGGGCGCAGATTCCCTGTACGTAGGTGGGGAATACAGCGATGTTGTTGCCCTGCCCCTTGCCGTCGTTGAGAACTACAGCCTTAGGCGACGCTCCCCATTTGATGGCAAGCGCACTGCCCCACATCGCGCCGGGGTTTTTGTATCGGATCGAGGCTGGCTCCATCAGAACACCAGAGCAATCAGGATCAGGCCAAGGCCGGTCCAGAACGCCGTCTGAGGATTCTTGGCAATCCCCTCAATGACATAGAGATAGCCGTCCTTGACCGCGTTAACGGCCCGGTTGAGGTAGTCCATGTGATGCTCCTAGGCATGAAAAAGCCCGCGCAAGGCGGGCTGGCGTTATCGTTCTGTGTTGGCCGTTATACGTATTCCCAGAACTGAAGTTCTGCGCACCTTGGGTTGTAGGTCGCGAGCGTGATTGCAATTCGGTGATAGCGGTACGCGGTTGAAATATCTATCGCGTCTGTTGGGTCGGTGTAGGTCTTGGAAATCCCGTTCGAGTCTGTGAACGCCGAGCTTGTGTAAAGCGTTACGTTGCTTGACGCGAAGTTGTCGGTCGATCCCTGAAGCGCGAGCGTCACCGACGTTCCCGTACCAGATGCAGCGAAGCCGTTATCCGACGACCCCCAGATGACAAATTTTCCGATTGTCCGCGTAACGCCAGAGCCCCAATCCTTGCCGATGTAGACTGTGCCGCCGCCAACGGATTTCACCGCGCATGAGGCGGTCGCTTGACTGGTTACTCCGTCGAACCCGGCGGCAAGGCCGCCATTGTTGACCATATCTCCGATAACGGAGCCTGCCGCTTGAGGGACTTGAGTCAGCACTTTCGAGCCTGACAAAATCGTCGGGGGCAGAAAAATCGGCATCAGCTCAATATCTCGCGCAGATCGTCAACGCTCAAACCGAGACGCGCCAGTTTTTCAGCGGCTGTAGGCGCCTTCTCTCCACCCGATTCCGGCACCTCGTCCGGTTGCTCGATCGCCGTAATTCCGCGCGCGGCCAATTCTTCCGGCGTCGCCAGATCGAGCCAGTTGCCAGAAAAGGCGAACCCATCGAGCTCGAACGGTACGCCTGTCGGCAAGACATTTCCGTTCTTGTCCGTGAAGGTTTTCATCAGGCAAACCCCTTCTTGATGCCCGCGTAACGCAGCTTCAGTGTGCCCCCGATGCTGATGGCCTCGAAGCAAAGGAGATCGGCCTTGTTCGCCGCCGTCGAAAGCGTCGGCGCACCATCGGTGCCGAAGTCGAACGACCCGGCGCCGGATGTCGTCCATGTGATCGTGCGCGATCCCGTGCCGTCCTGAATGACCCACAGGAAATAGGTCGCGCCTTCCGTAGCGCCGACCACCGCTAACATGGTCCGGCTTCCGCCTAGCGTTACCTTGGACTTTTGTCCGGTATTAGCGTTCACGGTCCATGTGAGGCTCGCACCGTCTGTGATCGTTGCCAGGGGGGCGAATGTCTGAGTATTTATCTGCATCCCTGTGAGGACGTAGCCGGAGCGGGTAACGCCGAAAGCTTCACTCGCCGCAGCATATGCATCGTTCAGGGCGCGGAGGCTGAAGCGTTGATTGGAGCTTTGCAAATCCCACTGTTTTTCATCAACACCGCCGGTAGTGTGCTTAATCGGAAGCACCGCGCCGCTTGCTTCAATGCGGATACCGCCGGTAAAAATATGCGAGCTCGTCCATGTCGGAGTGATCGACTGCGATAACGCCGGAGCGCCATCAGCACGCATCGCGTTACTAGCAGAGCCGTTAACCGCCGTTAGGCCAATGCTGGCACTGGGGTTGGCAAACGTCGTTCCCGAGTTACCGGCGCGGTAAGGGATAAGATAAACCGCGTCTGCCGCCGTGAAGGAACCGGAGCCCGAAACGTAAGTTAGCGCGAGCTGCAGCCATGTGGTGTTATCGGTAACAGATGTTATCTGGTAAATCCCGAGAACAGAGCCGCTGCCTTCCTTACGCAGTTCAACGTAACCCTTAACCGTGTTCGTACTGTCGTCCCACGTCGCCACAAAGTCAGAAACGTCTACAGCGTCGGCATTTGTGGCGTTGACCGCAATTGCGGTAACTGATGCTAGAGCAGCATTGTTGAGACGAATGCCACCCGACGACGGCGCGGACATGGAAGTTGACGACTCGAATGCGTACCGAATACCTGCGTCAGCGCCGCGCGGAACAGTTACATCGAAAACAGCCGCGCTGGATGTGCCGGAGTTGGTGACGGACGCATTCGTTCCGGCCTTGCCCGTCGTTGTCGTTCCGGCTGCGATGGTTGCGGCTGAACCGGGAGGACCAGCAGGCAGATTGTCAATCAGTGCCTGAACAGACAACCGATAGTAGACGCCAGTGTTGGGGTCATAGGTCCACAACTGGCGACCGGAGGGATTAGGAACCGTGACCTCAAGAGTCAGATAGCTCCAATCAGGCTCAACCCGCCAGATGCCATTTGACTTTGCAACCGCAATGCCGCCTGTCGCGGTGACAGTAGCAGGAAAGTTGACCTTGGAGCGGAGCTTGAGCGCGCTCATCGCGAAACCCTCCCGTCAAGCACTGGAAGCGCCCCGATGAGAAATGATCGCGTCTCGCCAGCATTTTCGACCGTTGCGCCTACGTCGTATTGACCGGCGCACAGCGATGCCATTTCGCTGCGGGCAATCGCCACGCGAAAGGTGGTGTCCTCTACCAATGTGATTTTCCCGTTGTCCGTGGTCGCAGTGATGATTGGCCTGCATCCCGGCTCTGAAATATCGAACTCGATGGATGCGCTTGTCAGGTTAATCAGGTCGCCCGTATCCTCATCGACAAGCTGAAAGATCGCTTCAAAGTCTTCGCGGTTTGAAGTAGCGGGCAAAGAGCCTTGATACATGTCAGGCCCTCACAGCTTGATGTAGTTGGTGATGAGCAGCGTGGGCTGCACAGTCACCGGCAGTGTTTGGGGAGCGCCGCCGTTGAGGTTGAAGGCAGCAGTGATGCCGGTAAGAGAGCTTTGAGCGGTCTGCGTCGCAAGATTGAGTCCGCTGCCTGCCGATGCAGAGAAGCCGGACGCAGAGACATAAGCCTGCGGAGACACCGTGTGCGTATGTCCCGGATCGGTGATCGTGACAGGCACGTTCGTATTCGGAAGATCAGAGCGCACAAGCGTGATCTTCTCATTGCCGCCAACAGCGCCAAGCGTGGTGCCGGATGCGCCGAAGTACGAAGCTGTCAGACGCCCGGCAGCGGTGCTGCCCATGTCGTCGAGAGCAGCAAGGACGCGGCCACGACCATCAGGGAGCGCGATTGTCTTGTTCGCGGCCCAGTCAGCACTGGACGATGCGCCGCGTCCGCCTGATACCGCAAGGTTTGGATCGACCTGCCAAAGAAACTCAAACAGAGGCTGCGCAGCAGGATTCGCATACTCTGTCGCGCCTGATGTTGCGCTGCCAATTGTCCGGCCATTGAGTCGGACGAAGCCGGGGCGCGTGCCAGTGCCATAATGCGAAACAATGGCACCAGTCTGCAACACGGTTGTGGGATCGACGCCGCCTCCACCTCCGCCGCCGGAGCTGGGGCCGATAACCAGGATGTTGTCCTGTTCAAACCGCGTAACGCCGTTAACGTCTACAATCCTCACCTTAATCTGGCCGTCCGCCAGATAGTGGAACGGAATGCGGGCGTCTGCTTGCAGTGTGTATGGATTTGAGATCGGAAGCGTTAGGCCGGGATCAAAGAAGGCGTTTTGAGGGGTACTGGTGGTTCCGGCCTGAAACCAGTATACTTTGCCGCCTCCCAAGAGGTTGCCGAATACATCGAACTGCTGTGCCCCAGCGAGGCTTATTGACCCTGCCATCTAGGCCCTTCCGAAATGCAAAAAGCCGCCCCAAAGGACGGCTGATCTGGATTGGTTGCCTCGCCTTCGCGTGGCTATCGATTGATTACCCGTTCGGGTTTTTGATTTTCATCTTCGGAGCGGCCACCCATGCCGCCCTGCACAGCCCGCAAGAAATCGACCGACGCAGCTTCCTTGATCCCAGCCGTATTGATGAGATTGCGAGACGCGACCTGATAGGCGGCTAGTGTGTGCGCCGATGGCCGCGTAGATAATGCAGCATAGGCCCTTGACCACTTGACGGCACTTGAGGCAGCGGCTGGAGCCGCGAGAATGCGAGCCGCAGCAGCGCCGCCGACAGCCGTAGCGAGTGTTGTCAGAGGTGCCGCCACTAGCCCTGCACCAAGACCGGCAAAATTTGCATTTTGAGCCGTCCCGGATGGGTTGCCAAATCTCTGACCGACCTGTTTCAGTCGCTCAGAGATCGTCATGATATCATCTAGCGCCCGTCGATGCGGACCGGCATTTCCAAACAAGATCGACTTCGCCTGTGGCGTATAGCTCATCCATTGAGAAGCAAAAACATCCGGCGAAAACTGGCCAGTTCGCGGTGAAATACCTAGATTTCGTATGATCGCACCAGCAAGGTCGCCGCGCTCCTGTGCGGGGAGATTCCCGACAAGTTTTGCAAGAGTTTGAATATCGCCGCGCCCGCCTGATTTTGCATAGGCATCAATAGCTGAAAACAGAGCCTCATCGGATTTACCGCCTCGCCCCAAGACAGTGTTGGCCAGCTCCTGCATCGGCCCCGGCCCGACCTCTGTAGGCGTCGGGCGCGTGTTTCGCGCCACCTCACCAACCATTTCACGTGCGCGCTGGCCCTGCCGGATCGTATCCGCATATGCGCGCATGATGCCTTGTTGCTCTGGCGTAAAGAGTCGGTTTGCAACATCGCGACCAGAGCCATTCAGAAATTCGTTGATGCCGCTCGCGATGCGCTCCGGCGTCTTTGCTGTCGCGCCCTCCGTGGCTTGCGACAACCTATTCCAAACGCCGCCACGAATGGCCTGCATGGACTCTGCGTCGCCAGCAGTGGCCTCCGCAATACGCGTGAGTAACCGCGAGGAAACGCCCTTTGCGCCTACCTGCGAAGCCCCTACCAGCCAATTTGAAACTTCTTGGGGCGTAACCTCACCGGTAACAATGCGGTTTACGATCCTGTCGGCGTCATCGCGGGCATTAAATCCGAATCTCTGTCTCCACTCCGTATTGGCTGCGCGCGCCTGTCTAAAGGCCGACAACGCCTCGTCACTGCCAGAGAATAGCGCATTGTCGAAGGCGTCTGACTGCCAGTTATCAAACCCGCGTATGATCTGACGAGCAGCAGACCGGTCAGCATCGTTTGTTGCCGCTCGCGAAAAGGCATTAAGCCTCTTACGCACCTGTTCTATGCCTTGAACACTCACGGCGGCACGGATCGGCTGTTCACCAGCCCCGACCGGGACACGCGCGCCAACTGCCCTATTCTCTATGTTAAGGCCAGACAAGCGCTGCAATTCGTCCATCATTCGGGACGAGGCCGGTGTCAGCACACCATCAATAACGCGACCGTCGTCCTCAAGGGACTGGGCAACCCGAGCGCGGACGCCTCCGACGCTATCCGCGTTAATAGCGGCGTCGCTATTCCCCGCCGCTGTATAAAGTTGATCCTTACGCGCTCGCGCCTCTTGCTCTCCCGTGCGCAGCCGCTGAATAAGAGTCTGCCCCATGTCCTGGGGCGACATATCACCAACCGCCCCACGGGCGCGGTCTAAGGACTGCGCCTCCCGTGCTGCGATGGTTTGGTTGGCAGTGTCGGTCGCGCGCTGCCAGTCAGCCAGCACAGCTTCGTCGCCAAGACGCGCCGCATTCGCGGCAGCGGTTGTTTCATTCTCAGCAGCAGAGCCAATCCGGTTGCTAATCCTGCTGGCTACATTCGGGCCGCTGCCTGCGCCATATTCATCAGCAACAGACCGAACCGCATTCCCCAAATCATCAGATAGACGCAAGGTTGCCTTCGGGATTGCGTCGCCAACAACCGGTATATTACGGATGCCCTGTCCGACCCGCTGAACAGCTACATTATCGCTTGCTATAGCGCGCGGCACACTTATCGGCCCAACAACTCCAGAAAGACGATCAGCGGCGGCAACGACCTCCTGCCCAGGGCCAGCAATTTGAGGGGCGGCAACTACTGGAGCTGGCGCCCCTCGTGTCGCCAATGCGGCCATTGCGGTGTCCACGCTCTGCTTTGCGTCGCTGTACGCCTTTCCGCTCGCTTCCCGCTCGGCTGCTATCTTGGGGTCGATTAACCCGCCAACGGCGGTCTCAGCTTGCGCGAGAGGGTGGCCAACCAAAGAACGAGCCGCCCCGGTAACTGGCGACAGAATCATCTGAGGAATCGAAAGGACGGCCTTGCCCGTATTCAATAGTCCCTCGATTGAGCCCTGCTGGCCGCGATTGGCCACACCCGTTAGATTTGCGACACCCTCATTGAAGGCTCCGCCGATCTCGTTAGGAATGTCGGTAATCGCGTCAGACAGCGCCGCGCTGTTTGGCTGCTTTGCCTCTGGCGGCTTCTGTTTGAAGGTTGCAGCGATTTCATCGACAGTCGCATTCTGTTGCTGCGGTGACAGCTTCATAAAGCTATCATCAACGGTAACAGAGCGGCCCTCGATGTTAAGCGTCGGCATTTATTGGACGCTCCACTTCACACCAGAGGATGTAACGTTGCCAGACGGTGCTTGCGAGGCACCGGGAGGAGTCCATCCGCCGCGCCCCTTCCCCACAGTCTCGCCAACTGAGTTAAGTTCGCGCTCAAGCTGATTAAGCTTCGACAGAACGGTTGTGGATTTGTCGGTTGGATCGAACCGATAGCGCCGTGTATATTCTTTTGCCTCTTCCATGTTCATGCCAGCGCCGGTTAGCATGCGGAGCAGCGCCTCTGCTCCTGAGTCCATCTGGCGGCGAATTTCGCCGGGGCCGCCCATTCCAAGCTTGGCCATTCCGGCGTCAATCGGGCCTAAATCAACGCCGTAGGCCTTCGACACCACATCGGGGTTATAGCCAGACTGAATCATCGCATCCGCCTTCCGACGCAACCCGTTCTCGGCAATTCGCTTCTGCGTCGCTAGATTTTTCTGAATCTGTGCCGGGTCCATGCGAGGGTTGATGTCGGCCTGCTCAAATGCCGCTTTCTCTGGTGCCGTCAACGCAGAGCCAAACAGCTCGTTCCGGACGACATTCTTGTATCGATCGTAACCCTGCCACCAGGACGCACCGTCAGCGATGGTTTTACCGACCACTGCCTCCGGCAGATTGCGGCCAGCGATATTAGCGGCGTCGCCAAGGATTGTTCGACCGGCGTACTCAGGCTTGAAAGTATCCGAGAACCCGCTGACGTTGGCGAACTTGCCGCCCTCCTCAGCGAGCTTAGTAATGTCTCCGATGGAAAGCTGTCGTGGCTTCGCAACGGAGTTCTCGGCCTCGCCCTTAGCGCGCAGATAGGCCGGGTCTGCCGGGCCACCGGCTATAGGCTCATATCCGCCCTGTCCGTCGCTTTGGAATCCAGTAGGAGTTTTGTCGTTAGATCGCGCAAGATTTGCTTGTGCAATACGCAAATAAGCGGCGCTGTTAGCATCCGCAACCTTGTCGCGCTCAAGCTGCCTTGCGTCCTGCTGCGCCTGCCGCGCCTGATCTT
>ERZ650311.1376-NODE-1376-length-12177-cov-6.118627_pt1 | contig 12177 bp, 21 predicted proteins | sample MGYA00376247_ERZ650311 | MGnify/ENA primary metagenome ERZ650311 (study PRJEB26733, sample SAMN07839324) | wastewater metagenome | biome: small river; feature: stream; material: water | place: USA: North Carolina | collected 2016-07-28 ... | reverse complement strand
GGCACTCCTCGCTGGCGAGGCGCCCGGCCGCGGATTCCGCCGCGGCTCGGTGATGTTCGGCCAGCCCGCGTCGGGTGGCGCGGGCGGCTAGTTTGCTGCACGGTGCGCTTCAAACGCGGCATTCAGCGCCGCGCAGGCTGCGAGGTGCAGGCTCGCGGCCTGCTGCACGCCCGCATCGGCGTGCGTGTACAGGTAGCGGGCGACGCCCGCTTCGCGCTCCCCGTAGGCGCGGATAAGCTCCGCGTGGAACTTCTCGTCCGCCTCGACCGCGGCGGTGTACAGCTCGGCGATGGTCACGTTCTTGCCCTCATCGGTCGGCCCGGCGCCTCCCTCGACACTGCCACCCCGTAGAGCGGCAGGAGCGAGGGCGGCGGGTCAGTCCTGCTCGATCATCTCGACACCCTCGCGGGCGCAGAGCGCGGCAGCGGCCCCGAGCGGGTTGTTGCAGTCGCCGATGACATCGACGGCTGCGGCGACCTGCGCCCAGAACTCGCCGTACTCGGCGGCGCCGAAATCAGTCGCGTCCGCGTTTTCCAGCGCGGACAGGTCCAGCGCCTCGGCGCTTTCGGCGGTCGTGAGAATCCACGAACCACTGTCGTCCGTCAGGACGGCGTAGGCGTCGAGGCCCACTTCGTCCGGCACGGTCGGGAACATGCCCCGGTCGGCGGTGCGGGTGGTGATCGCTTCGGCGAAGGTCTGGGTGCTCATGATTCCCTCCATGCCGGCCGGAGGCCGGCGGGTTGATGTGGTGTCAGGCTTCTTCTTCGACGGTGCAGGCCACGTCACCGACGAAGCCCCATGCGATGCAGCCGCCGCGAGACTCGATCTGCTCCGCCAAGGCGGCGGTGCAGGGGGCGAGGTAGGCGCCATGCTGGCCGGAGGCCTGCCATTCGCTGCGGGAGGCGTGGACTTCGGTGCCCTCGCTTGTCCACTCCTTCGCGTCGGCGATGGCAGCGTCGATGGTGGAGCCAAGGCCGGCGATGCTGGTGTCATCGGCGACGATGTAGGCGGCAGCGGTAGCGGTAGCGGTAGCGGTCATCTCAGCATCCTCGTTCGGTCGGCGCCCCGTGCGCCTTCAATGTGACCTATTATAGGCGCCTATAATAGGAGTGCAACTTCCTACGGAATATTTTTTCCGGCAGCTTCGAGCAGGGCGTTGATTTCCTTGCCTCGGCTGCCGTGGATCAGCACAAGACACGGCGGCCAACACGGCCGCTTGCTGTCATGCGCCGGCTGCCTTGTCGTCGGGCGCCATGCGGCGCAGCATTTCCAGTATTAAGCGGCCGACAGTGTCTCTGTAAAAGAATGCTGCGTTATACGGTTTATAAGCCTCGTGTATGTACCCAAACCCTTTGGCGCGCCAAGTCGTTTTGAGCACGTCGGCAATCGCCCTGCAATCAAGAGCACCGACCGCGCTGCATGCGTCAATGTATGCATCCGCCAGCGGATTTCCGTTGTTCGCTTCCGCCCAGTCCCAAACTTTTTTGAGAGACCCGGCGCTAAGGGCGACATGGCGCCCAACTTGCGCTTCCAGCGAACGTTTCTGCCGCCCGGCCTTGTTTGCTTTATTCATGACTCGTCCTTCGATGCACCAGCGGCTTCGAGTAGCGCGTTGATTGCTTTGCCCCTGTCGCCGTGGATCAGCACAAGCCGGTCCAGCGCGTCGCGCGCCTCAATGGTCATCACGACGTTGAGGCGCCGCCGCTCCTGTCCGGCGAGCCTGAGGCGCTCGTTGGCGTGCTGCTGACGCAGCGCGCGGCTGTGGTCGGTGTTGGCGTTCGACATGGGCGGCTCCTGTTGCGGGAGCCGGTATTATAGGCGCATGGGGCGGGATGCGCGCAGGGATGGTTATCCATCACCTCCCCCGCATCTCGACCACGTTGTCCAGCGCCTCCCCGCTGACAATCCTGTCCACGTGATCCGCCCACCGCTGCAGCGCGGCGCGCATCTCAGGCACGTAGTCGTGCCGGGCGTAGATGCCGGCGACGCCGGGCATACGGTGCCCGAGCACGCATTCCGCGACGACGTGATCGACGCCGAGCCGCGCCAGCCCGGTGCGGCAGGTGCGGCGCAGATCGTGCGGGGTGAACGGGCGCAGGTTGCCGAGCAGTTCAGGGGCGCGCGTGAACAGATTGCCGAGCCACGTCGCGAACACGTGGCGCTGCATCTGCTCGTCCGCCTGCCCGACGAACACCGGATCGTCGCCGGAGTCGAAGTGCACGCGCGGGATGCCGGCGATCAGCTCGGCGGCCTGCCGCGACAACGGCAGCACCTTCGGCCGGTTCTTCCGGCGCTCGTCCTGCGGGCAGGCGCTGAACGCTCCGGGCGAGCCATCCCACACGCCGAACGCATACCGGTACTGCTCGCCGGGATACACCGTGCCGCCGCACTCGCTGCACCGGTGCCGCTTGCGCGCGATCTGCGTGCGCTCGCGGTAGACGGTCGGGGTTTCGTAGTCGGAGCAGTCGCAGGTCATGATCCGGACTCCTGCGCGGTTGGCGGCAGCGGCAGCGGCATCCATTTCGCGGCGGCCATCTTCTGGTTGTTGTGCCAGAAGATTCCGCCGATCCACGCGCCGTGCACCGTTTTGTTGTCGCGCACGAACAGCACTTCTTGCGCAGCCTGCGGCAATTCGTCGGCAACATCCAGCCAGCGCGGCGCGGATCTGATCTTTGCGGCATCCCATCCGTCCAGCAGCAACCGAGCACACTCGGCGAACTGGTCTTCGTCCAGCAACTCGGCAAGCCGGGCGCCGAGCTTCTGCAGCGGGTGGCCGGAAGGCGGGAATCCATGGGCCTGCTTGGCGTCGGTCCATTGGATTTTGGTTTTATCGCCCATTTTGTACCTTGCTCGGCAACGTCAGCACCTTAATCGGACACTCCGGCGCCCGCGGAATCGCAATTGCAAGCGGCTCGGCCCGGCGCGCCTGAGCGGCGGCGGAAAGGGTTTCGCTGGTCGCGATGATATGGGCGATAACTTCGTCGCTCTCGCGAACCGGGATAACCGTCCCGTCGTCATCCATGACCCATCGCTGAATGATCGCCTCGGACCAGTTGTTCAGCAGCCCCCGCGCTCGGTCGAGTCCGGACACGTCAGTCCGGCCGCCGAAGTTGATCCGGCGCAGGGTTTTGCCGATGGCCTTGAAGGCTCGAATTCGGTCAGTAGTCACGGCAGGGCCGTGGTAGTGGCGGATTTGGTAGATCATGCCGCCGCCTCCTCGCCAGCCGCGTCCACCATCGGCAACCGGAACTGCGCCACATGCTTCGGCACGCGGAACGGCTCGCGCGTCGTCGCCATCACAAGTGCGGTTTCGAGGTGCCCGGCCGTCACCAGTGCATCCAGCCACCCGAGCAGCGACGGGCGCAGGCCGGGTTGCAGCATGTCGGACTCGTCCAGCACCAGCAGCCGGTGCCCGGACAGGCTCGCGACCGCAGCGCCGAGCAGCGCGTCGATGCGCCAGCGCTCCGACTTCGACAGGCCGTGATACGGCCGATGCCCGCAGCGGATCGACATGTCCGGCGACACTGACGGCACCAGCGGCAGGCCGCGCGGCGTGACGAACAGGTCCGGACGGGCGTGTCCGGCGAGCTCGCGCAGCAGGGCATTCAGCGGCGCGAGCCCGGCCGCCAGCATCTCGTTCGGCAGCGCCTCGACCGCATCGTCGAGCGCGACCCAGGCCTGCACGTCGGCATACGCTGCGGCAGCGCGGGCCGTGATGTCGTCGGCGCGGGCGATGGCCTTCTCGGCTTCGCGCAGCGCCTTGCGCTGCTGGTCGAGCGCTTCGACGCGGGCGACAAGCTCGGCGATCTCGGCGTCGAGTTCGGCGGACGGGCGGGGCGGAGGCGGGAGGTCGGCGGCTTCGAGCGCGGCGCGGGCGGATGCCAGCGTGCTGACCGCCTTCTCGGCAGCGACCAGCGCGTCGTTGGCCGCAGCAACACGGGCGTCGCGGGCGGACAGGGCCGTGCTGTGCCGGTCGTTGGCGACGCGCATCGCTTCGTCGTGCCGCATTCGTGCCGCATCCTGCTGCTCCAGCGCCATCGCCGCGGCCCGGATGGCGGCGGCAATGCGACCCTGATCGCGCGGCGGCGCGGTCGGGTCAGCGGCGCGGACGGTGCCGCCGGCGACCAGCAGCGGGCCGTCGCAGTGCGGGCAGGGAATGGCCGTCTGCGCACCCTCGGCGTTGACTCTCTCGGCCGCCGCAGCCGCTGACGCGCGCTTGGCCTCCCGCAGTTCGAACGCCGTGCGCAGCACGGCTTCGTCCTTCTCGACGCCCTGCGGCATCGGCGCGCTCTGCGCCTCGGCGAGCTGCGCGCGCAGCGCCCCGACCGCTTCGGCGCGCTCGATCAACGCCGGGTCGCTGGCCTGCGCCCGCAACCCTGCCAGCCGATCACGCGCCCGCTCGGCCTCGCGGGCAGCGGCAGCCTCTTCGCGCAGGCCGGTCAGTCGCGCGCTCTGCTCGGCGTGCTCGGCATCGGCGCGAACCAGTTCGGCCGGGTCGAAGTCGGGCTTGGGCGCGGTCCATGCCGCGGCCTTGACCATCCCGTACACCTCGCCCGTGGCCGCCTTCCACGCGCCGCGCGCCTCGCTCGCGGCCGTGGCGCAGTCCTGCCCGCACACCCACGCCCCGACGCGATCCGGGTCGTGCCCGCGGGCGATCAGCTCGGCCTGCATGCCGACGTGATTGATGTCGACTTCGAGCAGGTCGAGCAGCATCGCGCGCAGGTCCGCCGTCGGCTGATCGACGATCAGACGCGGATCGCAGCACTGTTCGAGGTACGCGACGGGGCCGGGCGTGCGCTCGACCTTGCCGGTCTTGATGTTGACGGCGGCGCGGAAGGCATCGCCTTCGACGGTGATGCTGCCGGCCTCGGCGCCGTCGCTCAGCAGCGCGGCGCGGTCCTGCTTGCGCGTCAGGCCACGCAGCAGCCAGTCGCCGGTCAGGGCGAGCCGCAGCGCCTCGGCGATGCTGCTCTTGCCGGTGCCGTTGCCGCCGGTGATGACGGTCAGCGGGGCGAGCGGCAGCGACAGGTGGCGATGCGGGCCGAAGTTGGTGAGGTCGAGCGAGTGCAGGCGCATCACTCGCCCCCGCCGAAGCCGCCGGCCGCGATCTTCTTCTTCTGCTGGTCGCAGAGCGCGCGCAGGGCCTTCGCTTCGTCGCTGCCGGGCTTGCCACGGTAGCCGGCGATCAGGTCGTCGCAGTCCGCGGCGGTCTGGCATCCGTCGAAGGCGACGCGCCAGTCGTCGAGGCCGTCGTCTTCATCGGCGGGCGGGGCCTGGGTGGCGGGCTGCTGCTGCGCAGGAGCGGGGGCCGTGGCCGGAGCCGACTGCTGCGCCGGCTGGGCCTGCTGGGCCTGCGCGGCGGGCGGCAACCAGCCATCAAGACCGTCCGTCGGTGGCGCGCCGTCCGCCGGCTCCGCGTCCGGTTCGCGCTGCTTCTCGCCGGCCGCGCGTGCCTCGTCGTATGCGGCGGCCGACGATTTCAGGGAGTCCGGGCACCGGCCGGCATCGCCGAGTGCGGCGCGCACGCGCTCCGGTGCCTTTTTCCATTCAGCCTGCAGCGCGGCCATGCCGTTCGCGCACTCCGATTGCAGGCGGTTGCGCCAGTGCTCTACGTCGCGGTCAAGTTGCTTGGCGCCGTCCACCCATGCGCGCAGGTCGCGGCCATCTTTGGAGCCGATGTAGCCTTCACCGCGACCCAGAACCTGCGCCAGATCGGACGGGCATTTCAGCACCGTCTGCCGGGCGCCCATGTCCAGCATCATCAGTGAGGCCGTGGCCTCGAACATGAAATTGTGCTCCTGAATCGGCTGCACGCCGAGCGCAACCGGATTGCGCGGGTCCTTGAAGTCGGTCTTTTCCCGTGCTCGCGTGCAGCAGATCACGTGCATGTCGCACTGGAGCATGGCGTTCATGAAGCGCTTGTGCAGCTTCTTGGCCTTCTTCCAGTCGTCCAGCTTGGAGTTGGTGTTCTCGGCGATATCGCAGCATCCGCCTTCGCCTTCCCATTCGTGCGTCACGCTGTCGATGATCAGGACTTCGACGCCAGTTTCCTGAAACTCGCGGATGGCCTCGATGTAGCGATCAGGCGAGAACGGCGGGAACAAATCGCCGATCAGGAAGGGCTTCGGCAGCACATTGTCGTACAGACTGCCGCGGCGGTTCTCGGTGTCGATGAATCCGATCTTGTCGGCGCGACCGTTCGCCAGTCCGTAGGCGAGTTCGATCGCCGTGCGCGTTTTGCCGCTGCCGCTGACGCCAGCCAGCACAATCAGCAGTCGCGCGCCCTCGCGCTGCACGTTGCGGATATTCAGGATGCCCATGATTTCCCCCTATGCGCCGCAGCGCAGTAAATGCTGTAGGCGAGCCGCGCCGTAGAACGGCAATTCGATCTCGTCCGGATAATCGTCGTAGCCCGGCCAAATGCCGGTGCGCTGGCATTCGGCGTACAGGGCCAGCGTCCGGCGCATTTCCAGATACCCAAGCGATTCGAAGTCGGCGGACGGCTCCAGCCATTTGCCGACATACGGGCGCGTCTGCTCGATGGCGAGAAAGCGGAATTCCGGCTCCGCTTCTACGCGGTACGCTGCTTTGAATGCCTGCGCGTAGAACGCGCGCTGGATGTGGTAGCCAAGGTCGTATGCCGAGCGGCTGAACGCGCTCGGCTGCGCGTTGTGCGTGGATTTCAGATCGGCAACCAGACCGACCGGCCAGCGCTCGCACGGGGCAACCGCATGATCGAACCGCGCCTTGCAGTGCAGGCCGGTTTCCTCGTCGGTCCAGATGACGGTCTGCTCCGACACTCCGGCCGCGAACACGTCGCGCGTCAGGCGCAGCCGGTGCGTGGCGGCGACCATCGCACGCACGGCGACGGCAGCGTCGTAGCTCATCGGCTGCGCGCCGGCGGCCATAGCGTTGTCGTATGCGGCCTTGCCGGCCTTCGTGCGCCGGTCCGTGCCGGCCGGCAGCACCGGATACCGGCGGCGCAACTCGTCCGGGCCTTCGAGCATCGCGCAGTGGTAAGCGAGTCCGATCAGGGCGCCCGGACTCGCCGTGTCATCGGGCCGGTTCGCATCGAGGTATCGCGCAAAGCAGTGCGCCGGGCTGCGCGCGATCTCCTTGAGCATCCCGGATCGCACCGCGTCGATGCGGTCGTACTCGGCATACGACATGCTGTTCTGGACACCGGCCGGCGCGGTGATGGCGATGGCGGTCATGACGGCTTCCCCGGCAACACCGGCTCCCAGCCGATGCGCCGCGCCGCAATCAGCAGGTCCGCCGGCGGCATGCCGTGCTGACACGCGTACAGGTCGAGCGCGTACAGAGCCGCGGCCTTGCGGCACATGTCGCGGTGCGGGCCGTCGTCGCCGGCGTTGACGGCGATCGCTGCGGCGCCGCGCTCCTCGATCTCGCAGTGCTCGCCGGTCGCCTCGTCGATCAGGCGCGGGTCGGTGACGACGCGCTGCGCGATGTCGCGCAGCTCGTCGGCCAGCGCCGCGGCGGCATCGGACGGGTCCGGGTCGAGCCATGCGCGGTCGACGGCGAGGGCGTAGGGGGCGCTCATGCCGACACCGCTTCAAGCGCGTCAAGCTCAGCCGGCTCGCAGAACGCGAAGGTGCCAAATCCCATGCCGGCTGACGATTTGCTGTCCGGGCGGCCCTCGCCGATGCCGACCTGCGCGCCGACACGCTGAATCAGGTTGGTCACGTCCTGCAACGTGAACTGCGTGGCGTCGTAGCGCACGCGCAGCCGCACGCCCCACCGGCGCCACTGCGGGCGGATGCGCACGTCGGCAACGCCGGTGGCGTTTCTCGTGGCCGCGGTGTACTGGCGCGGAGCGGGACCGATGATGCGCACCAGCGGACTGCCTTCGTCGGCGTCGAATCCGTCGCCGTCAACGAACAGCGACAACTTGGCCAGCGTCATCTTGAATCCGGCGAGACGACAGGCGCTGATGGATGCGTTACGGAACGCTGCCGCGGAAATACCGTCCCATCCTTCCTCGCTGATGTGCCGGGCGCCGTTGAACACCTCGTCGACGTTCTTCGCTGCGCGCGCCCCGCCTTTTTTCGCGGTGCTGCCGGCGATGTGCTTCTCCAGCATCAGGTTGCGTGCCTTCTCGGAGAACTTGTTGATGACCAGCGGGGCCGTGCCGATCAGGCAAAACTCCGCCACCTCGAATTTCAGCGGCGCAATCGACACCGCGGCTTCCGTTACTGTTGCTTTCGTCGCCATTGCCTGTTTCCTCGATGGAAGCCATCCTTGGCGGGTACTGCGTCCGTGCGCCGTGAATTGCGATGCCAGTCCTCACCACGCCAGGCCTCGCCTCGCCCCGCCATGCCTCGCCTGCCGTGCTTTGCCGGACCCGGCCCAGCCGGGCCTTGCCACGCCGCGCCTGCCTTGCCGTGCCGCACCTGTCCTCTCCGCTCCGGTCCGTGCCCGGACCAGCCGCGCCCCGCCTGCCTTGCCTTGCCCGACTGCGCCGCGCCGATCCGTGGCGTGACATGCCGATCCCTGCCTGCCGAGCCACTCCGAGCCTCTCCGCGTCACGCCGTACCAAGCCAGGCCTGCCGAGCCGCGCCACGCCAGGCCGCGCCACGCCAGGCCGCGCCGGGCCTGCCGCTTACGCCCGCGCTTCCTCCTCCACTGCGTCGCCAAGCTCATTTGCTGCTGCTGCCACCCTCGGAAGCGGGCGTTCCGATGTGAGCAGCGCAATCGTTTTGTTGATGGCCGCGACCTTCTCGCGCAACTCGCGCAGCGCGTCGCTTCGCATGCCTGCGTCACGGGCAACGATTGCCGTGTGCTCGTATTCGCCGGCCGCGTAACTGCGCGTGCTAACGTGGATGAATGCAGGCTCATCCGTATTTCCGCCGGTAACGACTCGAACCGACTTGATCAGGCACCGCGCCTGCATCTCGCGGTGCAGTTCCGCAGCCTTCTTGTCGTTCCACTCGAACACCGGATGCAGAAGCGATTCTTCCGGGCGCGCTGCATTGACGACATTGCGAGCGGTAAGTCCGACCGTCTGCCTGATTTCGGAAAGCTCTTCGCGTACTTCGTCAGGATCAAGGCCGGCGGTGTTGATGCCGAAGGTGAAGCCGAAGTGCGCGCTCATGCCGGCCGGCTCATGCCGGTGACGGCGCTGCGCGCGCCGTCGAGCAGTTCGACGATGGCGGCGAGCACCGCATCCGGGTCGGCATCGCCCGCAAGTCCGGTGCGCTGCTCGGCGAAGCGGATGATCTCGGCGACGGCATGGCCGCGAACGCGGGCGTCGCGGGCCATCTCCAGCGCGATACCGGCCTCCTCCTCGCGCATCAGCGCCTCGACCTCGGCGTCGTCGATGGCGCGCTGCGCGGCCTCTTCGGCGACCGGGCTGGCGCGCTGGATCAGCAGGCCGACCGTCGGGCAGTGGCCGGCCGCCACGGCGGCGGCGATCTGCTCGGCAGCGGCCTCAGCCGGATCGGCGTGCCGCTCGCACCAGTCGCCGATCACGTCCTCGCCGCTGTTCACGTCCTCGCCAGCGAGCGGGGCTTCGTCGGCGGCGGACTCGGCCTCGACGGTGGCGTCGTAGGCGGCGGCCGGCGGAATCTCGTCGTCGCCGTAATCGTCCGGATCGGCGGATGCCGCCGTTCCCTCGTCCTCGTGATCCTCGTCCGGCGCGCCGTCGCCCGGCTCGCCGTCGGTGGCGGCCGGCGTCTGCGACTGCACGGACGGGATGAGCGCGAACTTGGGGCGCTGGCCGGTGCTGCCGGGGATGCGCTGGACGGTGCCGTCCGCGGTCATCGCTTCGAGAAACAAGGAGAAGTTCGGCATCTCGACTCCGGACTTCTTCGCGATGGCGAAGGCGCTGGCCGGCGCTCCGATCTCGCGCATGGCGGCGATGATCCGGCGACGGTCATCGGCGGCCGGACCGGTTTCGGCGGCGGCGCGCTTCATGCCGGCGACCATCTGGCGCACGGTGCTGAGCGACACGGCGAGCGACCAGAGCGCTGGCGCGCCTTTGGGCTGCGGACAGCGGACGACGATGCGCTTGCCGGCGAGCGCGACGAGCTGCACGCCAGCACCGTCCGGGCTGATATCGGCCTTGGTCGCGATGCGCTCGCGATCGGCTGGTTCGTTGAGGCTCACGAGCGCTTCGAGGACGCGCAGGTAAGCGGGGTTGGTGGCCGGGGCCGGGGCGGTTTCGGCGGGTGCGTTCATGTCATGGCCTCGTCAGGCTGGTGAGGATTGCGGTGCAGGCGATCAGGGCGGCGAGCAGCACGGAGCGGCGCAGCAGGTAGCGGGTGAGGGCGTGGGGGCGCATCAGGAGGCGCTCCCCGGAATTCCTCCGGTGCGGGCGTTCCACGCCTCGACCACGACGCGCTCGGCGCGAAACGCCGCGGCGGTAGCGCTCTCGCCGGCGAGCAGCATCCGGATGCCGGCGCGGCGGGCCGCTGCGAGGGCTTCGGGCGACACGTGCAGGTAGCGGTTGCGCTTGGCCGCGGCTTGGGCGACGGCGCGGACGTGGGCGAATTCGATGACGTTTGCATCTGTCACGATGGCGCACCCCGCGATTCGTCGAACGCATCGCGCTGCTCGGGCAGCAGGAGCCATTCGCGGCGCAGCGGGGGCGTGGGCGGGTTTTCGACGCCGGGGCGGCTGCGGACGAGCGCGGCAAAGTCGCCGCCCGCGTCGGCGAAAGACGCTGCGCGCAGAAGAGCGGCGCGGGCGGCGCGCCTTGCGCTGTCGCCGAACCCAACGGAGCGACCGTTCCACGCGCTTGCGGTCCACTTCACCGCGCTGGACCGTGACCGATGAACCGCCAGCAACTGGCCTGACTTCGGATCGCGCACCAGTCCTACGACATCGACCCGCACCGGGCCTTCGGTGGTCGCCACGCAGAACCTGATTTCCGGGATCACGCCCGGATCGCGGCCGGCGCTCACGGCGACACCCATGCCGCGACCAGCGCCGCGACCGCCGCCAGCAGCCCGACCACCATCAGCGCGACGGTGATGTACTGGCCGCGCAGACGCTCGGCGTCGAGGCGGGCGAGTGCGTCGCGGACCTCGTTGTCGTGCCGGGCCTCGGCGGCGCGGCGCAGGCGGTTGCGCTGCTCGCGGCGGGCAAGCCACTGGTCGGCGGCGATGTGGCGGTTGGGCAGGTTGTTGGCGTTCATGCCACCCCCCTCATCCCGGCCGCCGGCTTGAACACGACCTTCGTGTGCGCCGGCACCGTCACCGACTCTCCGGTCGCCGGGTTGCGCCGGGTGCGCTCGGCGACCGGTTTCGGCTTGAGCGTGCCGAGTCCGGGGAGCTTCACCTCTTCGCCGTTGCGCAGCGCGTCGGCGATGGCGTCGATGGCGGCGGACACCACGGTGTTGACCGTGGACTTCGGGCCGCCAGTGGCCGCGTGGACTGCGGCGGACAGACTGGATTTGTTCATGTCGACTCCGTGCCGGCGGTTCCGCCGGCGGTTGCGGGCTGGGGGCCGTCGGCGTCGGACCAGATGGCAGCATGAGCGTCGATGTACGCCAGCGCGGCGCGGTATTCGCGGGCGTGCTGGTCGTCGCCGTGGGTGTTGGCGAGGCGCGTCTCGAATTCGGCGCGAGTGATCTGCCTCTGGCACCCGGCGTCGATGCGGATGCCGCCGTCCGTCAGGTACGCAACGAGCCAGTCGCTGCGGGAACCGATCGGCCCCACCTGCACGACCGGCCGGGCGCCAATCAGGCGAACTCCGTCGCGCAGGTCGGCGTCGCGCAGGCAGGCGTCGCTCAGGTCGGCGCAGCTCAGGTCGGCGCCGCTCAGGTCGGCGCCGCTCAGGTAGGCGTCGCGCAGGTTGGCGCCGCTCAGGTAGGCGCCGCGCAGGTCGGCGCCGCCCAGGTAGGCGTCGCGCAGGTTGGCGCCGCTCAGGTAGGCGCCGCTCAGGTCGGCGCCGCTCAGGTCGGCGCAGCTCAGGTAGGCGCCGCGCAGGTCGGCGCCGCTCAGGTCGGCGTCGCTCAGGTCGGCGTCGCGCAGGTTGGCGCCGCTCAGGTAGGCGCCTTCTCGCACCGCGGCGATGACCGCCTCGCGCAGCGATTCCGCAGAATCGCCGCGGTAAAGCACGGCCCCTGAGACTGACTTGATTTCGTGCATCGCTGCCCTCCTGCCGGCGGGGTGCCGGTGTGGATGTAATGTTAGGCGCGGCCTTACATTCAATCAA
>ERZ650311.1375-NODE-1375-length-12178-cov-4.904314_pt1 | contig 12178 bp, 21 predicted proteins | sample MGYA00376247_ERZ650311 | MGnify/ENA primary metagenome ERZ650311 (study PRJEB26733, sample SAMN07839324) | wastewater metagenome | biome: small river; feature: stream; material: water | place: USA: North Carolina | collected 2016-07-28 ... | reverse complement strand
CGCTGCCGTTTTCGACGACCTCAAGTCCTTCCTGAAGGGCTTCATCCCGGAGGCGCTGGAGGCACAGGCGCGGCGGCGCGCGACGCGGCCGCTGAAAGTGCTGAACGGCCCCTTCCCCATCGAGAAGCAGAAGGCGCTGGGCCTCGAACTGATGAAGGCCGTGGGCTTCGACTTCCACCACGGCCGCCTTGACGTGTCGCACCATCCGTTCTGCGGCGGCGTTCCCTCCGACGTGCGCATGACGACGCGCTACCGGTCTGACGAGTTCCTCTCCTCGCTCATGGGCATCCTGCACGAGACGGGGCACGGGCTTTACGAGCAGGGCCTGCCCAAGGCCGACGACGACCTGGCCGCGCCGCCGCTGCTCGGCCAGCATGACAAAGTCTGGAAGACCGGTTAACTGTTGCCCAAATGGCAAAGCCCGGAAAAGATCCCGAATATCTCTCAACGCTGGAACGCGGCCTGCGCGTCGCGGCCCGCCAGCTCCTGCTGCGAGGGCCCACCGAAGGCTTCCTTCAGCCGGTTGGCGATCGCCCCCAGGAGCGGACCAAGCAGACTCCCGATACCGGGCAGCAGCGCGGCCGCGGCGCCGCCCAAACCATCGCCGAGCGCCTTGGTGAGGCCGCTAGTGAGGGTCTTCCCAATGCCCTTCTCCGACGTCAGGAACGAGCCCAGCGTCGAGCCCGCTGCGGACACCACCGATCCACCGCCCTGCACGGCCGCCAGAATCGACTGCGGCAGCGAGGTGCGCAGGACTTCGCTGAGACCACGACCGAACGATTGCGAGGCAGCGGCCAGCTGCGGGTTCCGGCCAGCCTGCAGGTCGCCGAACAGCGCACTGCCCACCCGTCGGCTCGGCGTCTCTGGCAGCGCGTCGAGCTGCTCCGTCAGCGTCACGCCACCCGCGCGCAGGCGGCGCTCGGTGATGGCCACGAGCGACGCCGTCTTGATCGTCATCGCCTCGGTCGCCTTCTCGGCGTCCCGAAGCGCGCGCGCACGGTCGCGGTCGGCATTGGCGGCCGCGGTGGCCGCCGCCGAGGCGCGCTTCAACTGATCAGCGAGACCGCGTTCGAGTTCGACCTGCGCTTGCGTGGCGGAGACGCCGAGCGCGAACGCGCCAGGCTGCGGGCCGAGGGCGCGGTCCTGCGTGCGCTGCGCGATCGAGGGCAGGTTCGTCGGGCCAGAGAGGGCCTGCTCGACCGCCCGGCCCGCCCGGTCGCCGATTCGATTACCCACGACACGCCCACCGAAGCCGGGCGTCAGGAGCGTGAGAATGCCGCCACTGAGCGCCCCGCGCGACGCCTGCTCGAGCTGCAGCAGCTGGCCGATCACCTCGCCGATCGAGGACACCGCGTTGCCCTTCCAGCGGGCGAACGCGTCGCCGAGGTCATCGAGCGACCGCGCGGACTCGGCGCTCATCTTGATCGTCGAATCCTTCAGACTGTCGACGTCGGCCTTGAGCGTCGGCAGGATCTCGGCGCCGCTCTTCCCGAACAGGTCCATGGCGATCTTGACCTGCTGGGCCGGGTCCTTGATGGACTGGATGCCCTTGGCGATCGCGAAGAACTGCTCGTCAGGAGACAGCGCGCGCAAGTCGTCAATCGACAGCCCGATCGCGCCGAGGGCCTCGCTGGTCCCGTCCGCACCTTCCGCGATGCGCTTCTGCATCTGCGTGACGGCGGACGACACCTGATCGAGGGAATTGCCGGACGGCTCGGCGACGGCCTGCAGCCGCTGCAGCCCTTCGATGGTGATGCCGGTCTTGTCGGCCAGCTTCGTGAGGTTGTCGGCGGCGTCCAGGGCGGACGACGCGAGCGAGGACACCGTGCCAACGATGCCGGCTGCGGTGAGCGCACCGCCACCGATCCCAATCGTGCCGAGCAGACTCGACACCTGACCGAACGCGCCGCTCCCGGCCGCGCCGCCCCCGCCCTGCAGCTCGTTGACCGGGTTGTCTGCCCATGCTGCGACGCCTTCCGGTTCCCGCTGAATCGCCCGCCAAAAGTTCGCCACGTAGCCATCCAAGTCGTTGATCGTCTCGTTCCCGCCAATCGGATCAGGGCGACCAAGTAGCACGGCACCAGAACCGAAAAATGGCTCCACATAGTTGTCCACCGCGCCGAACCGCGCCCACACTTCGGCGGAAACCTTGCGCTTACCGCCGAACCACGGAAACGGAGCCTGCAACGCCGCCTTCACTCGCTCACCCCCTGTCCTCTCTCCCCGCCCCGCCGAATCAATTGCGCGCTGCGTCCAAAACGCGCTGCTCGCGCATACGTCTCCCCTCAGCTACTCGCCCGGATTAATGTGCAGCTGGCGCCGCAACCTGTGGCGCTCGTTCCAGCGCTGGCGGGCGGCCTCGACGCGGCGGCTGGCCGTCCGCTTCATCTCGCGCTCGATCGCCCGGATCGCCCGCTTTGCCAGGAACACCGCCTCGGGCCGCGTCCAGCGGTCACCGGTCGCGTAATAGACCGCGATGTCGGCCTGCCATTGCTGGAAGCGATGCGTGCCCATGGCGCGTTGGCGTCAGCCCCAGTGCTCGGGACCTGCGGACGGCTCGACGGCGTCTTCCACTGGGCGTTCAGGTCGCTCGGTCGATGAGACCTGCGTGTCTTCGTAGATGATGTGGTGCGGCTGCCGGTTGGCCTCGGTCCGGTAGCGGTTGGGGAACACCACGACACGCTGCGGCCGGCCGTTGATCTCGATCGTGCCGGTCATGTAGCCGCCCCCGCCGCGCTGCTCGCGCAGCCAGAGCGCCCCGATCTTGTTGCCCTTGCCCATCAGTTGATCTCCTTCTTCGAGCGGTCGAAGGCGTCGGCCACGAGGTCAGCGGGCACCTCGACGCACTCGTCCATCCAGTCCGCCATCTGCCGCGCCATGGCGGCGAATCCCTCTTCCCCGCGGCGCTCCATGCGCGAGGCGAGGGTGCGCAGCGTGGCCGCGTCGGCTTCGTGTTCGGTCATGCCGCCCTCCTGACGCCGAGTAACTGCTCGACCGGGTGTCGCCAGAGCGCGGCCGCCTGGTTCACCTCGACGGCGTTGCCGATCTGCTTCACGGCGTCCGACTTCGTGCCGGCGAACTGGTAGCCCGTCGGGAATCCCATCGCCGCGGCGAGTTCGTGCGGCCGCAGCATGCGGAACGTGATGTCGAGCGCCATCGGCTGCACGAGCCCGAACCGGTCCTTGGTCGTGACCGTGGGCAGCGGGCGGCCGAGCGGCTGTGGAATCAAGCCACTGCCGGAACCGTAGAAGTTCACGAGGAACGGCTCAAGCAGGGAGATGGCGCCGTCGGTCGCGATCGTCATCGTGGGGTCGCTGACCGCCCTCGGCACGCTGCCACCGTGCTGACCGAGCAGGAACGGCTCGCAGACGCCGAGGTGCTCACCGCTGGCCGTCAACGTGCGGAGCGGCTCGTCCGCCGAGCGCGCAGAGGACGCGATGTGCGACGCGCTGGTGCCGCGGAGCGTCGTCACGAACGGCTGGACGACGCCGAACGCGCCGCCCTTCGCCGTCGTGATGGTCGGCAGCGGCTTGTCGATGTCCAGCTCCCGCCCGCCGTGCTCCATCGCGATGAGGAACGGCTCCAGGTCGAGGCCCCAGAACTTCCGCGCCCCGGCGGCGATCCGCTTGAGGGTGTTCGGCGCGAGCGGCTTCTTGCGGCCGAAGATGGAGGCGCCGCGCTCGTTCCAGTCGATGATCTCCCGGGCGGCACGCCACGGTTCGAGCGCGAACAGCGAGGAGGTGCCGACCGGCGCATGCGTGGCGGCCGGCCACAGGACGCCACCACGGCCACGGGCGCCGCCATCAAGGCGTGCGACCACGAACAGGCGCCGACGCGTCGTGGCGGCCCCGTAGTCCGCCGAGTTGAGCACCCGCGCCTCGACGGTGTAGCCGAGTGAACGGAGCGCCCCCAGCCACGCGGCGAAGGTCTCCCCCTTGCGCGACTGCAGCGGGCGGTTGCTGCTCCCGATGGGGCCCCACGTCTGGAACTCAGGCACGTTCTCGACCACGATCCACTTCGGCCGCAGGGCCTCGGCCCAGCGCGTGACGCACCAGGCGGTGGACCGGCTCTGGTCGTTGATCGGCTTGCCGCCCCGGGCCGTGCTGTGGTGCGTACACTCCGGCGAGGCCCAGAGCAGGTCCAGTGAGCCGCCGGTGACCTTCCGCGGGTCGATGCTGTCGAGCGACTCGCAGACGTGCCGGGCGTCAGGATGATTCGCAGCATGCGTCTCCACCGCCAACGGCCAGTGGTTCACCGCCGTCAGGTCGATCGCCACGCCGAGCGCGTCGGCGACGCGTCGCAGGCCCGTCGAGCTTCCTCCCGCCCCGCAGAACAGGTCCGCGGCTTTCAGCACTCTCATCGTCGTCCTCATCCAGGCGTCGTGGCGGCTGGCCCTCCGGCCACCGCGAGCCGATGTAGCCGTGGCCCTGCAGGCACCACAGCTCGGAAATCAACAGGCCGGAAATGGGCTCCAGCCGTTCGTGCGCTTCGAAGAGCGGCCACCCGCACGTCCGGCAGGTCGTCGGCCGCTCGATGTGCATCACGCGGGCGCCTCGTACTCCACGTAGAGCGGCACATCGCGCAGCGCGAGCGTCATGAGCAGGGCTCCAGCGCGGCGACCATGCCAGCGACCGTGGCTGGCGACGGCGCGACCGCGGCCCGCTGGTAGCACCACCAGGTCAGCGTGGCCGGGGACATCGGTAGGAACGTGACGCGCGCGTCGTAGTGGAAGACGTTGGTGCGGGCGCCGACGAGGAGCACCTGCTTGCCGCGCGCGAGCGCGTAGCCCAGTTCGACGTGCCGGCCGCCGGTCCCCTTCTGCCGCCAGGGCTCTGGGTTCAGGGCGATGAGCAGGTCCGCGGCGTCGATGTCGTCGAGGTCCATACGGGCGGCCGCGGGCGTGTCCTCGAAGGGGACGTCGAGCCAGCGCGCGGTGACCTGATCACCGGCGGCGACCAGCACGTTTCGGAGCGCGCGGGCGTGGTCGATGAGCGGCGCGGGGGCAGCGATGTAGACGCGTGGCATCGGTCTCAGCGCCTCACGCGTTCGCAGCCAGCGAGCTGTGCTGGCCGTCCCGGCTGCCCAGCAGAGACGGGTCGGTCTTGCGCCCGCTCCACACCGTCTCGAGTTCCACACCCTCGGAGATCACCGTGCGGCCGACGGGCCGCTTGGGCTCGACGACCGTGAAGCGCAGGGTGTGCGTCGCGCCGTGCCGCTGCAGCTTGCCGGCGGCCTCGAGGTCACGACAGGCGGCCTTGATGGCGTCACGGCCCCAGTCCAGCACCATCCACAGGTGGCGCGGCTTCTCGTGACCGGCGCCGACGGCCTTGAGCACGTCGGCCTGAATGCTCTCGCCCTTTGGCCACTTTCCACGGTGGTGGCTGGTCATCGCCCGGTCCGCCTTCACGGCCTGCGCCCGCGGGCTGGTCGAAGGCGTGCGTGGACTCGCCGCGCGGGGCACTGCCGCGACCGCGGCTGGCGCCGGCGCGGGGGCCGCCGGAGGCGCCGCGACCTGGGCGGGCCGGTCCTGGCCGATGCGCTCGTAGACGCGGCGCAGCTCGTCGTCGATAGCCGCGATCTCGTCCTGCAGCGACTGGCGTTTCGTCAGGCGCTTCTCGACGGCGGCGATGAGGTCGAGGCTCTCGAAGACCGGTTCGGGCTCGGGCTCGATGGGGCGGCGCTTGCTGGCCATGCTCAGTGAACTCCTTCAGGGCCGGCCGGCTTCGGCTGGCGGTAGTGCGGGAACGACTCCGTGCGGGCCCGGCCGGTGCGCACGAGGAACTCGATGGCGGCGTCCAGGCCGCCGCTGACGTGGGCCGTCGCCGTCGCCGCGCAGAGCGCGCGGAAGACCTTCTGGTCGTCCGAGAGCCGCCCGCGCGGGGCCTTCACTTCGTGGAACAGCAACGCGCCTGGGACGGTGCCGCGGCCCTCGATGACGCGGTCCTCGAAGAAGACCAGCAGGTCGGCGAGGCCGGGCGTCTGGTGCGTCCCGTGGTCGGTGTTCGGCACGAACTGGTGGCAGTGCGGGCACCGCTCACCCTTCTTGCGCGTGGTGCCGATCACGTAGACCTTGCCGCCCACCGTGCGATACAGCCTGATGACGTGCGCCTGCTCGGCGCGCTCCGGCTGCTGACGACGACGGGGCGCCATCACGCCCAGCTCACCGTCTCGACGGCGTCCGTCACCAGCAGCTCGGCGAGGTGCGCGATCTCGAGCTTCGCGTCCTGTAGCGCCGCCTCGCGGGTGTCGCCCAGGCCGATGAGGCACGCGTTCACGCGCAGCCCGCTCTCGAGGTCGTCTTCGCTCCCGACCCACACTTCGAAGCCGCCCTCACACGCGTAGACCCGCAGGCCCATGTCCGCCATCAGCGTTCTCCCCGCGCCCAGACGGTGCCGCCGGCCGTGCCGTGGCCCTTGCGTCGGGCAACCGTGTCCACTTTCCGAATCGCCCTTCTGTCCCAGATTCTTGGACGGAGGTGTGTCGGAAACTTTCGAAGTTTCCGTCAGACTTCTGAGCGGCCCTACGTGGTCCCCGGCGCGGCGCGCGAGCGCCGCCAGGATGCGGTCCCGCTCGTCCGTCGCGCGGGAGGTCGCCGCGATGGTCGGCGCGTCGAAGCCGTCGAAGAGCGCGGGCTGATGCGTGCTCACGACCGGGCCTCCTGCGCCACCTGGACGAGGCGCTCCATGCGCTGGTGCCGACCAGGCGCGCCGACGGCCGCGCGGGCGGCCTGGACGAACGCGGCGCGGGCGTCGAGCCAGCGGCGCAGCTCGCGGCCGTGAATCCACCGGGAGCCGCCGGAGGCCGCCGGGATGCGGCGCTGGGGCTCGGTCGCGACGCCGTGCGCATGGCACTCGTCGCAGCCGCAGACCAGACCGAGGTGCTGGCTCATGCGCGCCTCCTGGTTTGCTGGTGCAGGGCCGACTCGAGCGCCTTGGTGACGTCCGTGGGCGCGATGATGGCAATCCGCAGTTGGCGGCAGCGGTACTTCAGGCCGTCCGCCAGGTCCGCCATGGACGCCTCGATGCCCAGACGGTCGATCACCTCGTGAGCAATCTTGGTCAGCACCGGCAGGCTCGCCTCTTGGCCGAACAGCGCCGCAGGCCGGGGCGAAGCCCCTGTTCTTTCGTTCAGTGACGGATCAGTGATCCGGATCAGTAACGGATCGGGGTTCAATTTGACCCCCTCCCGGGGTTCAATCTGACCCCCCGGAGGGTTCACCGTGGACTCCCCCCGGGGTTCAACGTGAACCCCCTCCCGCGCTGATGGGGAGGGTTCAATTTGAACCCCCTCCGATTCGCGCTGCCGCACGGTCAGCGACCTGGTGCCGACCGGGGCATCCGCGGTGCGCTTCTTCTGGTTGCAAGCACGACACGCCAGTGTGACGTTGTCCGGCGAGTAGATCCCGCCCCGCACGCCAGGGCGCAGGCGGTCGATGTTCCACGGCTTACCGTCAGGGTCCAGCTCGTTCGAACCGGACGCCCGTTTGCAGTATTCGCAGGTCGCCTCGAACGTCAGCACGACGGCGCGGCGCAGGACCGGCGGGCAGGTCGGCACCTTCGGCGCGGCCTCTCGGCTCGTGGGCTCGATGCCGACGATGCGGTAGAACGCGGGAGAGACCGGCGTCGACTCCGCCAGACGCTGCAGCACGCCGCGATCCATCGCGCGTGCGATCGTGCGCTTCAGCGTCGAGCGCGACATCCCCGTGCGTTCCTCAAGCGTGTCGAGCGATGGGAAGACCGACTCTCCCCACTCGTCGGCGTAGTCGGCCAGCGACACCAGCAGCCACTTCTCGTTGGCGGGCAGTCGCAGGTTGAAGCAGTGCGCCAGGGCGGCCAGACTCACGACCACGCTCCCGGAGCGGAGGCGAGGTCGCCCACGAACTCGGGCGGCGGGGTGGGCAGATCCACGTCCACGGGCCGCCAGAGATGCAGCACCGCAGGGTGCTGGTTCACGTACTCGGAGCGGCGCGGGTGGTACTGCACCGCCACGTCCTCGGCGTCCCAGAAAAGCCCCTTCACGAACGTCATTTCTCGCCAGGTCGGCACGCGCATCTGGTCGCGGCGCCGGCTATGGATACTGACGTGCTCCCAGCCACCGCCATCGCTCGCGATGATGAAAAGGTGCCAGCCCGGCTCGCAGGACTCCAGCTCGAAGGCCCCGTTGTTGCCGTCGGCGGCGGTCGAGCCGAGTCGCGGGTGCGTCAGAATGCGATGTCGTTCAGGGACGTGGAACATAGGATCCTCAATGTGAGCCGTCTCTCCGGCTGTCACGTCTCGCGCATTCCCCGGGCAATACCCAGCTACTTCACGCACTCACGAGGACGTTCCCGACCGCTGATCGACATAGCGGCAGCGCCACCACAGGCGATCACCGGGCTGTGGTCCCCGGCCTCGACGGTCCTGCACGGACCGTGTCTGGTGGGCCGTCTCTCCGACCTGTCACGCCAGCGCTGACCAGTGCGGCGTTCCACCTACCCGTTCCCGTCCGGAGGAGTGACAGGAACCGTCAGCGACGAGCGACGGGCGCGGCGCCAGCCACGACAAGGGTCGTGTCGAGGCCGAGACGGATCTGGCCGACGACTTCAGCGAAGGCCTGCTCGAGCACGTCCTGCGCGCGCACCAGTTCGAACCAGAGCTTCAGATCACCCTGGTTGATGCGATACCGGAACCGGGCATCGATGCGCTTCACGCCCACGCCCTGGAACGGCTCGAGGCCGAGCACGAACTCGTTGGGGATCTGAATCGATCCGGTTTGCGAGCCCGCCGAGCCCGTGATCGTCTCCTCGTAGCGGAACTGGTGCTGGCCGTCGCCGAGGCGCGTCGAGGACTTGAACTGCACGTCCTTCTTCGCCTCCAGTGTCGTGGCCATCAGGAGCAGCTCCGATCCGGAGGGCTTCGCGATGTTCGGCAAGTGGTCTTCCACCCACCGCGCGAAGTCGACCTGGGACTTCTGCTGGCCGCTGTTCTTGGTCCAGGCGTCCCAGTCCGGCGTGACCGCGCACGCGAGTGTCACGCGGTGCGCGCCCCACCGCGGCTGCCCGTTCGGCTCGTGGTAATCGATGACCGCCTCGAACTTCCGGCCGACGAGGTCAGCGAAGACGACCGTCTGCGGGTTCTTGAAGCGCTTCACGTACGCGATGAAGCTCGCGGCGTCATCGGTCCGCACGACTGCCCGCGCCTGGAGCGGCGTCGGCAGGTGATCTTCGAGGGTCTGCAGGACATAGCCCTGCGGGAGCAGCGTGAAGGGCATCGCGCCGTCGTGCGCCCGATGAATCCGACCACTGCCCTTCAGCTCACCGAGCTGCTCGCCAGCGGCAAGCGCGGCTTCCACACCCGTCGGCACGGTCTCGAGTTCGTTCGTCATTGGTTCTCAGCTCGCTTGTCCGCGTCGATGTTGGCGACCGTGGCCGGTCCGTCGAGATCCACGAGACGCGGCTGTCGGGGATCGTTGCGCTGCAGCTGGCCGTCCTCGGTGGCGAAGAGAAACGTCTCGCCCTTCTCGGTGGTCGGCAGCTTCACCTTGATGTCATCCTGGATGACCAGGGCTGAGCCGCTGCCCTTCGAGGCGTTCTTGACTTTGAGCGTCAGCGTGAGCGTGCCGGGGCGGCCTGTCGCCTTCACGCGGGCGACGAGTTCCATCAGTTCGGCGGTCAGCTCGCCGATGACATCGCCGTTGCGGATGTCCGCAAGCGTGTCGGTAAATCGCTTCTGTATTCGTGCCATTCGGTTCTCCTCCGTTCGTCGTGGGGTGTTGGATGGCGGCGCCTGTCCAGACCTTCCCGCTTCCTACGAACTCGCGCGCCCACCGGTCAGGCCTTCCCAAGCTGGACCAGTGCGCGCTACCAGCGCGTGAGTGAAGCGTTGAGGCAGGCGCCGCCATCAACCTCGAAGGCGCTCGTTGTCGCGCGCCACGAGCTGGTGGGTGCGATGCACCCGCGGCTGCACGGCCAGCAGCGCGAACCGCTGCGGATCGCCCGGCTGCGTCACGCGCGACCGGCGCCAGCAATCGAACATGTCGCCGTGCGCGAGGAGCCGCTGCAGCGCCTCGACGCGCGCGGCCTGCTGCGGCGTCACTGGTAGCCCTCCCCGCGACGGTTCAGCACCAGCTGTGCCGCGCGCGCCTCGTCATAGGTCGGGAAGGTGCGCTCCACCACGCGGTGCTTCTCGCCGCACGCGCAGGCGGCCCCGACGTACCAGCCGTCCGTCGCCGCGTGCACGCCAACGACCGGCACCACGTCGCAATCCGCACAGGGCTGCGTCTGTGGGGTCTCCATCACGCCACCGCCTTCGACGCGGGCTTGTCGCCCTTGGCATCGAGCCACGGCTGCCGGCAGTGGTCGCAGTAGAACCACCGGTCCGTCTTCGTGTCGCCAATCCACTCGCCGATGTGCCCGCACGTCGGGCACGGCGCCTTCAGCCAGAGAATGAGGAGCTTCGCGTAGGCCACGCGCAGCCACAGCGGCGCGGGCGTGGTGAGGCGCACGTTCAGCAGGAGCAACGCCGCCAGCAGGCATGCCAGGCCGGACCCGACGACGAGCACCGCGGCGCTCCAGACCGTCATCGCCGCGCCTCCCTCGGGAACGTGAACCAGATCACGCCGTAGGCCAGGCCAATGCCGAGAAGCACCGGCAGCCAGTGCGCCAGGAGCGCGGCGACGAGCACCTTCATGGCGGCCATCAGGGCGACCAGGACGGGAGCGAGCGCCAGAGCGAGAGCCGCAGCCATGGCGAGCAGTAGGATGATGACGAAGGCGGCGCCCATGACTACCGCCGCCCCTTGCGCGTGGTCTCGACTGGAGCGACCGCCGGGAGGCCCGCCTGGGTCCGGATCACCGGCTTCAGCGCGAGGAGCGCGGCCACCGCCTCGTCGATCTGCTTCTCCATCTCCGCGCATTCCTGCGGGTCGATTCGGGCGTCGTTCGCGAGGGCCACGGCAGGCGCCTGGATGACGTCGGCGACCTCGCGGAGGATGGCAGCCGTGTGCACCGCGATATCTCCGTGCGCGCCGCTCAGCGTGGGCGTCGCGACGAACACGCCGCCGCAGTCGCGCGCGAGCTGCTCGATGATGGCGTCGTTGCCGGACACCCGCGTGACCGGCGCGATCAGCCGCGCCTGGAACTGCGTGTCCTCGCGGTCCGGATTCGCCGCGTCCATCAGGTAGCCCGGCTTCGCGCCCACCGTCAGCGCGATGTCCTTCAGGCCGAGCGTGGAGTGATGCAGCACGCAGTAGATGGCGTCGGCCAGCGTCTGCACATCGCAGGGCTGCCCACCGGTGCATTGCGTTCGACTGTTTGTGCTCATACGACCTCGTCTGTTCCTTCGCCCGCTGCTTCGCTGCGCCTCTCGGCTGTGACGGCTCGACTCGGAGGCGCACACTGCCTACATGCCGAACACGTCAGCCGCGCTGTCCAATCGCCTTGTCCAGGTCACGGCGGTCCACCATCAATTTCTGCCCCGCGCGCAGCAGCGGGAGGCCGGAGCGCTTCAGCCACTTCCGCGCGGCCATGTGGGACTTGCGCAGGTACACCGCGACGTCCGCCACGGTCATCAGTTCACGGGTGGTCCACTTCGGCAGGGCCATGGCGCTACGCCTCCGCGCCCGCGGCATCAGCCGATGGCTGGCCCGCCGCGTCTGGCGCGTCGGTGCTGAGCGGCTGAGCGGCTGTAGGACAGTCGGCCTGACCTGTCCTGTCATACGAACTGCTTACGCTTGAGTCCGTCACCGGCTCAGCGAATCGCAGACTGGACAGGGAGATTCCAAGAGCCGTGGCGAGTCGCGCCTTGATGTCGTCGGAGGGGTTGCGCAGCAGTCGCTCGATGAGCGAGATGTAGGTCTGGTCGACGCCCGAACGGTCGGCCAGCTGCTCTTGAGTCATCGGGGGCTCGTGCTGTTCACGCGCCTCGCGAACCGTCATCGCATGCGTCATACGAACGTGAGATTAATCATATGACTTCGACAGGTCAAGGGAAATCGACGGTTTATGACCGATCAATTGTCGATTTCGCGCAAACCACTGAGTCGTATGACGTTAGGCGTAGTGCGCGGCTATACTCCCGACCAGTGACTAAGAAGAAGCAGGTGCGACTCGAGCGGAAGGGCGGGCGCGAGCAGTGGGACGGTCAGCGCATCAAGGAAATTCGAGAAGAGCGCCGGCTTTCCCAGCAACAGCTCGGCGACCT
>ERZ650311.1374-NODE-1374-length-12179-cov-2.855741_pt1 | contig 12179 bp, 8 predicted proteins | sample MGYA00376247_ERZ650311 | MGnify/ENA primary metagenome ERZ650311 (study PRJEB26733, sample SAMN07839324) | wastewater metagenome | biome: small river; feature: stream; material: water | place: USA: North Carolina | collected 2016-07-28 ... | reverse complement strand
TTTCCCTACACGACGCTCTTCCGATCTCCGACGCTCTGGGTCATCCGCAGGGTCACTTTGAATTCCCTCGTCCAACAAATATTTGACGATGCGATCGCCCATCACCTTCAACAATTTGGCTGGATACGGAAATTGTAAATTCACCCAGGTATCCAAACGCGGCAACAAACTATCCGTTGACATATTTAAATGCCCAAAGGCCCGAATGGACTGATTTCCCGTAAACAATTGGATCGGACCCTCTGCTTCTACTCGATGCTTATCAATAAACAATTGCATCTGCGTCTGCTTTCCCTTCACCTCATAGCGATCATTCGCCTCAATCACATCCCCTTCCGCCTGAAATAATACGGGATCCAAATCATCCGATTGTGGACTTAAAAATGTCGGATACAATCGGTTTTGCGCATTGATAAAAATTCCAGCGGTAATCGGCCGACCGGCCTCATCATGTAAATCTTTGTTCAAGACCAAATGCGGTTCTTCGCCTTTGTTGCTCTCAAAAGGAATCCAAGCAGCCCGGAAATTAGGCAAACCAATCACCGGTCGAATGAATCCTTTAAAGTTCAAATTAGGCAAGCGCGTATCCAACGAAACCTCGCCCTTGAATTGCTGATGTTTACTGAAACGCAGGGGTACTTTCTCCGACAAAAGTCCATCAGCCGTAATGTAACTTTTCCCCTCAAAATGAAAGTTTCGCAAAGCAACGGCCACGGTATCCCCGTCACTGCGAGGAAATTGGTAATTAGCCTCCCCTTTCCAGCCGGCGGAATTTCCTTCCGAAATCTTTAAATCCTTCAACAAATGTTTGCCATTTAGAACTGCTTTTGCACCCGAAAAAGGTTTAAAAGCTCCATCTTTTTGAATCCCCAGAATACCTTTTTCAGGATACAATAATGCCGAACCCACCTCCACTTCTTTCACACCACTTAGTGCCAAATACTGCGCTTTCAAATCATATGACGCATTTGTTGCCTTGATCATAGACCCCGCAACACCCGTACTATCCAAACTTTTTAGCTCAAAACCTTGTTGGCCTCCCATCAAAAACTTCTGATTCGTCAAATCCCAAGTCGCCTCAGCCAATGAACTTTGATATGCCACATACGGAAATGTAATCGCCGACCCCATGTCGCCTTTCATAGGACGAATCATGACTTTATGAGTTGACATATTTGCCTCGAGCGCCACCCGATCCATGAAAACAGAGGGCGGGAATAGCGCCATTTGTTTACCGATTTTCAAGTTCGCCTCCGATGCAGTCCACAGAGAAGCATCAAAACGGAAATTGGACGATTCCATAATCCCGTCTTGCAAGGTTAAATTCCCCCGACCGAAAACCTGTTTTTGGTGCATGCCCAGCGACCCTGTCAATTGCACTTCTTTTTTATACAATGAAATGGATTGTTTAAATGGCAGCATCCAAAGGCTATCGCTTTCTTGCATCCAGGTGAAACGATGCTCGCCCATTTGCATATCAGGAAACCCTTTCCCTTGCATCGTTGCCTCGATGCTAGTTGCAATCAGGGAATCCGGGTAAAAATGTGACTCTTTTTGATTCGAAATGAGCCCTTGATACGTCATCGAACCCGCCGCGGAAAGACCCATTTTATTCATCAACATGGGACTTTTTAGTTGATAAATCGCCTTGTTGCGGTAAATGCTAAACGGCAATTTTTGATTGTACGAAAAGCCAAAACTCTGATCTGGCATCAATACCAAAGAAGCCTTAAATGTGGGAAACAGGCCATCCGAATAGAAACTTCCCTCAAACGTAATTTCCTTCTGGGTTAAACTGTCTAGCTCGATGCGTGGAACTTGAAAATAATGTTTTTTGCTGTAAACGCCTGTCGCCCTCCAAGGCTCATCGAAATAGGAAACAACCCCTTTCGGAATAATCAATTTAGGAAAAGCAGCAAGACCCAGTCGGCCAGATTTATTATTCGGGGGAGCTAATAGAATATGACCCGCCTCATAGCGAAACTGCCCACCCAGCTCTCGATTCGTCCCCTTGCGAACGAAGGTAATCGAATCAATTTGAGGTAAATTAATCGAATAATCCGTGAAATTAAAGCGGAATCCCTGGCCCCGGAAGCGGTAATTTCCAATCTTAATTTCGCCCATAAAATCGAAGTCACGACCCTGCCCAAACACAATTTGATTGTTCGAAGGAATAAAGTTGGCCTTCAAAGAATCCGACACCATAACTTCCTTAATACCGCGAATCACGAGTTTTTGTTGGCCTAAATCCAAAGAAATATTCGCCGTATCCTTTGCCAACATCCCCCCAAACGATGGCACATAAAACCGATCAAAATCCTTTTGTGCATATTTCACTTGGGCATAATGACGGCCCAAACGCGTGAAAGAAACGTCGCCACTCAGCTCGTCAAAATTCAAATATCCAGCATGTTTGAACTGCTGAAAACCGCCTTGCAGTAGTTTGGGGTCCTTTTTATTTGCCTCGGCGATATCATATAAATTAGCATGACTTCGTTTAATCATAGCCAAATGGTTATACAATATCCGAATCGGATCATAGGTTAATATGCCCTGCTGGCTATCCAATCTATCCGCGTCAAAAAAGTCAAAGGACTCAACCCAAGCGGGGTTTTGGCTTTTTCCCGACAAGCGGAAAAAATCCATTTTCTGCGTATCTGCATGTAAAACACCTAAGTCGGCAGAAATCGAAACTTGGTGAAAACTATCTTCAAACCGAATTTCTTCTTGCGTGGGTTTGAGGTGCCAAGCGGCCTCGGCGGGAATCCAATTCGCAGTCACAAACCCGTGGTACAGCGAATCTTTTTTCCCGACATAACCAATAAATGCACCTTCTTTAATCTGAATGGATTCGTTCGATTGCATCAAGGCTTGCGTCGTCAAAATTTCACCCAATTTCCGTTGGGGGCCCCATATCTCCAACCGCGCGGGTTTTTCTTTGGAACCAAGCAAACCTAATTGATTGCCCCGTACTAGCAAGCGACCAAAACCTTTGAAATATTTCCCTTGTAAAGCATCACTAACAAATTGTTTGGATCGAAACTCTAGGTCGAATTGCTTAGCACCCGCCTTCTTTTTCAATTGCATCCGCAGTGCCCCCACAATGGAACGATCTCCTTCTTTCCAGTTCATTTCCTCGCTGAGCAAATAGCCTTTGCGCGGGTTGATTTGAAACAGTGCAAAGGCCAAATTTCCTTGTTCCACGAGCCCGTTTTGACCAAAAAACAAACGATCTTTTACTGAAAATAAGACCTGTTTCGCAGTTATCCGAAGACTATCCTTTCCAATGAGCGATTCACAAATTGCATCTGTCCAAACCAAAACCGGCCCCGGGCTTTTCACTTGATATTGAATCCACGTTTCCGCAGGGCTTTCATCGGAAGGCGTATCCCAATTGTCGGTGGGCGCCAAGGTACTATCCGCATCTTGCCAACGAACCGACAGGTTTCCTTGCACACGGATGGCATAATTTCCCGTTTGTAACAGCTGTTGATTATACTGCCAAGCATCCACTTGTTCGTAAAAATCAAGCGCGAGTTTGCCTACTTTTCGGTTGGCAAGCTCTTCCGCAACACGCATTAATTCCTTCTGTAAATTAGGGTTAGCTTGTAAAAACGTTCGTGCAAACAAATAAGAAAACGAAGGAGTTTTATAACCCGCCGCGCGCATTTGTTGGGCCCGCATAAAAAATTCCGCTTGCGGTTGCTGTGCATAAAGACTTTGCAATTGGTTGACAACAACAGGCGCGTCTGAAAACTTACTTTGGCTAATGCTCGAGCATAAATCGGCGACAAGAGAGGCGTTTGCATTTTGTTGGGCATGGGCATAGGTAGGCAAAAATGCCAAAGAGCCAACCCAGAAAATTATTCGCAAAAGCCTCATAAGGGGTAAAAATACAAAAAAGCCATCACGAATCGCATCAAGTCTTTCCGCAGATTTATGTAAATTACCATTCAAATCAATCAATATGTCCAACGTACTCACGCAATTTGCGCAAATTAAGGCCTTTGTATTCGACATTGACGGCGTCATGACAGACGGAAGTGTTCATGTCTTGGAAACCGGGGAACATTACCGAACTTTTCACATTCGGGACGGATATGCCATCGAGAAGGCTCGAGAAGCGGAATATAATTTGTGTGTCATTACTGGCGGAGGCCATAAGGGCGTCAAAAAAAGATTGGAAAACCTGAAGTTTCAGGACATCTATTTTGGTTTGGGTGGCAAGGATAAATTGGAAACTTATTTAGGTTGGTTGAACAAAATGGGAATTGACGAGTCGGAGGTTTTATACATGGGCGACGACGTTCCGGACTTAAAAATTCTTTCCCGACCGGCATTATTGAGTACTTGCCCGGCAGATGCCATTCCGGAAATTCAAATGGCTTGTAAATATGTTTCGCCTTTTGGCGGAGGCAAAGGAGCTGTGCGGGATGTGATTGAAAAAGTGATGAAATTACAGGGCAAATGGCCTGCTTAACAATACGAAAATGGCATTAATTGTTCCAATAAAGGGTATTTCGCCGCAATTTGGGGAAGAAAATTGGCAGGCAGCGAACGCGACCATCGTAGGAGATGTTGTGTTTGGTTCGCATTGTACGGTGTGGTATAATGCGGTCGTTCGTGGGGACGTGAATCGCATCCGCATAGGCAATTACAGCAATATTCAAGACGGTGCGGTGATTCATTGCACCTACCAAAAAACCGAAACGCATATTGGAAATTACGTGTCCATCGCACACAATGCCATCGTACATGGCTGTACCATCGAAGATTATGTCCTCGTGGGCATGGGTGCCATCATCATGGACGGTGCGCTAATCGAGACGGGATCCATCATTGCCGCAGGTGCTGTTGTAACCCAAAATACTCGCGTTCCTGCCGGTAGTATCTATGCCGGAAACCCAGCCAAATTACTTAAGGCTGTGAGCCCTGAAGCCGCTGAGGTTTTTATGCGAACCGCGATGAATTATTTGGAATATGCGGGGTGGCAGAAGTAGACGTTGGACGTTAGACTGATATTTATAACCCTAGGCTTTAGCCTAGGGATCCCACGAACGCACATAACTCCCCAGACTAAAGTCTGGGGTTATAAAATACTCCGGACTATTTCCCTCTGGACTGACAACTGATCACTGACAACTGCCTCTCCTACCTCCCCAAGCCATTCGCGATCACACGATCATTCGCCAAACGTGGAACCTTATTTTGACCCCCTAATTTCCCCTGCGATTTCATGTAATCGATAAAAGCATTAGGCTTCAAAATCGTCAGTTTCAACGGCTGCAAAACCTTTCCGGTAATCAAATCCTTGTAATAGATGTTTTGAGCGGTCATAGATGCCTCTAAAACGGCTTGAAAACGCGTAGGATCCTGCGGTGCCTGAGCAAATTCGACCAACCACTCATGGTAAGGCAATTCACCAGCCGATGGATTAACCTGCGGTGCTAAAGTAAATTCAACAAGACTTGCCTCCGGGCAGGCCTTTAATGCCTCAGCCATCGCTCGCTCCGCCTCTTCCGCAATCACATGCTCCCCAAATGCAGATATAAAGTGCTTTATCCGACCCGTCACCACAATGCGAAACGGATTCAAAGACACAAACTTCACCGTATCTCCAATCGAATATGACCAAAGTCCCGCATTCGTCGACATCAATAAAGCATAATTCACGCCCAATTGAACCTCCGAAAGCATTAAACGCTTTGGCGTCGCCGTGAAATAGGTATCAGTTGGCACAAACTCAAAGAAGATTCCTCCATCAACATTCAACAATAACCCCTCCTCACCCGTTGAATCCTGAAATGCGATAAAACCCTCCGATGCTGGATAGGTTTCTACGACATCAATTTCCCGACCAATCGAATCCATCAATTTCTGGCGATAAGGCTCGAAATTTACCCCTCCCGTGACAAACAATTGAAAATCAGGGAATAAATCACCGATCTTTTGACCAGATAAAGACTCAAGCCGATCAAAATACATCTGCACCCAAGGCGGAATTCCTGAAATCAGCCCCATGCGTTGTTGGATGGTTTCTTGCACAATCGCCTCCAATTTCTCCTCCCAATCTTCGATGCAATTTGTCTCATAAGATGGCAATTGATTACTACGCAAATAGCTAGGAACGTGATGATTGACAATCCCCGACAAGCGACCTGTCGGAATTCCATGCTTCGACTCAAGCTCCGGAGAGCCCGACAAAAAAATCAATTTTTGATCTAAAAATGCAGAATTACCTGAATAGTGCACATAATGCAACAAGGCGTCGCGTGCACCCGTAATGTGAAACGGCATCGACTCTTTGGAAATCGGAATGTATTTCGCACCGGAAGTGGTGCCCGATGTTTTGGCAAAATAGGCAGGCTTTCCCGGCCATAAAATATTGGGAGAACCCAAAACCATCTCATCGATGTAGGTCTTCAAATCCTCGTATTCTGCGATGGGAACACGGATTTTATATTCTAAATAATTACGGATTTTATCGAATTCATAGGCCTGACCAAAGATGGTCTGCTCCGCTTTTTTGAGGTTATTCTTCAGCCAATTTTCCTGAATTTGAATCGCCTGCGCGTGACTCTTTTGGTGTTTTTTTACCACCTTGCGCGCAAAAGGTTTCGCAAAAAAGGATCGAATTCCCATGGTAATTTACTTAAACACGCCTTGCGGATCAGGCAATTTTTCCGCTAAACTGTGTCCTAAATTTAAATCCAACTGCGTGATATCCAGCTTTCTACATTCATGTAAATAGGCCCAGGCGTTTTCATATTTTTCCTGCAAATAGGCCACTTGCGCCCGCTTCATCCACGCTGTCGCATAATTCGGTGTTTGCAACAGAGCTCTCTGTAATAATGCATCTGTCTCATCCAAAGTACCACAATCCATGGACTTCAAATAACAACTCAATTTTACAATTGCTAAGTCCACGCGAAGAATACTTTGCGTACTGTCTAATGCTAATCCTTTGGATAAAAACTCGATGGCTTTGGGAAAATCTTGTCGTTGGAAAGTAATCACGCCCAATCCCCAATAGGAATCAACAGCCTGATTATCAAGCGCTTGAACTAGATTAAATCGGTAAGTTGCGGTGTCCAAATGTCCCGAAGAGACAAATTCCCAAGCGCGCTCAGAAAAGAATTCCACTGCCTCTTTACGTGAACCAAAACTGGCATCACAAGACTCCACGAATTGGGTTAATTCCTTTTGGTCTTTGGCGGATAAGGCCTTTTGACCATATAGTGGCAAGTATTTTGCCTCTTTAGGCGCTGCTGTTTGTTGGGCCATCGCTAAGCTTCCAACGAACATAAACAAACTAATTAGTAGTACTTTCATCGCTGCAAATCTACCTTTTCTTTTTAGATGATGGTGCTCCTGGGCGAAATTTTGCGTTTTTTCCAGGACGATTATTCCGTTGGGGTGGTTTTGGTGTTGAAACCGCACCCCCTTTTGGGCCTGTTTTTGTCACCGCTTTACGCGTAGGAACCTTTTGCCCACTCGCACGTGCTTTGATCACCCATTTTTTCTCGTGGAACGCGCCTTTAAAATCGGGATCCTCGCGTTTCCGTTGATCGTCGACCGCCCGCAACATATCTTGTTGCTCCACAAACGGAGTCTCTTCTCGGCTGATTTCCGCCGGAAGGTCCTGAATTTCAATCTTTTGCTGAATTATTTCCTCAATCTTTGCCCAGTGATATTGCTCAGCCAAGGTAATAAAAGTGATCGACTCGCCTACCTGATCCGCCCGACCCGTCCGACCAATCCGGTGGACATAATCTTCGTAAATCAAAGGAACATCAAAGTTGATGACATGGGAAACTTTGGGAATATCAATGCCAGGCGCTGCCACATCTGTCGTCACCAACACCCGAATTAAGCCTTCGCGAAACTGCTGCATGGCATTGATACGCGTATTTTGGCCTTTATTCGAGTGAATCGCACGCACTTGGTCTTCCGATAAAACCTTGCGGATCAAAAACTTTTCAACCTGATTGGCAACGTCCTTACTCCGACAAAAAACCATCACACGTTCAAAACGATCTTGCTTAAGAAAATAGGCCAAAGCATTGATTTTCGTACTTAAATTCGGGGCCTCATAAACAAATTGGGTCACCTGACTAGCCGGAGTGGCTTGTCGGGTAATTTCCACTTTTTGAGGAAACTCCAAAAACTCATGCGATAAGTTCTCTACTTTCTCTGGGAAAGTCGCGGAAAACAACCCGTTTTGACGCTTTTTGTAAGGGATTTTCTCGAGTATTTCGCGGATCTGTGGCATGAAACCCATGTCCATCATTTTATCCGCCTCATCCAAAATCAAAATCTTTAATTCCTTAACGACAATCGCGTCCTTGCGGTATAATTCCAAGAAACGACCGGGGGTAGAAACCAAAATGTCAACGCCCGCTTCTAAGGTTTGGATTTGGGTTTTAGGTCCCAATCCGCCATATAATGCCAAAATGCGTAAATCCGTCTCAACTGCTAAGCCGACCATCACCTCATGAATTTGCATGACCAACTCACGTGTGGGTGCTAAAATTAAGGTGCGAGGATTTTTCCCTTGGGCGTATTTACAACGCATTAATATCGGCAATGCATAGGCAGCCGTTTTTCCTGTGCCGGTTTGTGCGATGCCAAGGACGTCGTGTCCTTGCAACATAAGAGGAATCGCCTTCTCTTGTATGGGGCTTGGAGTAACATAGCCCAAAGCGTCACAGGCGCGACACAATTGAGGGTTTAAACCAAGCGAAGAAAAATCAGTCATATGATTAATTTTGATGAAGGGACAATTTCCTTCGTGGAATTCCGTTCGCGAACGCTGCCGGCGCCCAATCACAATTCCATGACAAAGGTAGGCAAAATAAAATTCCCTACCTTTGAAACAAAAATTCTCTTAATCATGCGAATTTGGGGCATTAGATTCCTATTATGGGCCATCATCTCCTTCGCCAGCGGTAGTGTTGCATCACTTTTCCTCTGGGGCTTGCAATTCATCGCAGAAAATCGACAAACTTATTTTTTACTAGGACTTCCTTTGGTTGGTTTAATACTTGTATGGATGCGCAAATGGTCTTTCACCACATTAGGAACAAACGACCTCATCAAGCAGCTACACGGGGATACCCAGGTTACTTCTTTTTTCCAAGCACCTTATACTTTGGCCAGCACCTGGCTAAGTCATTTGGTTGGAGCATCTGTAGGTAGGGAAGGGGCGGCAGTATTCATGGGCGGCTCGATCGCAAATGCGAGTACTCAGCCATTTTATATTTCGCAGGAGGAAAAATCCATTTGGCTACGCGCCGGAATGAGTGCAGGCTTTGCGGCAATTTTCGGAACACCTTGGGCCGGCTGTTTTTTCGGACTCGAAATTAAAGAAGTTGGCAAAATTCATTTTAGATCAATTTTTGCATGCCTTTCTACCGCTTTTGCAGCAAATCTCGTAAGTCTCCACGTGTATGGAACAAAACACGTTTTGTATCCCCACATTTTATTACCTGAGGTTTCACCTGTATTTTGGGCCAAATTAGCGCTTATAGGCCTTTTTTTAGCCCTAATCGCACGCATCTATTCGCGCTTAGAATCGATTATTTATTTTGCGTCTGATAAATTACCCATACAGGCTTACCAAAAAGCGATTCTCGCGGGCCTAATTTTACTCGCGCTCTTTCAATTTCCCATTTTCCAAGAAAGCATCGGATTGGGTTCCGAATATTTACTAAGACCCTTTGAAGAAAATTTTCAAGCGGGAACATTCGCTTTCCAAAAACTCATCGCGACTTGCTTGAGTCTTGGACTCGGCTATAAAGGGGGAGAGGCAACGCCCTTATTTTTAATCGGCTCACATGCCATGGCAAGTTTTTCAGATCTAATCAATTTACCGGCTCCTTTTTTAGCTGCCTTGGGATTCACCTGCCTTTACATGGGATTAACAAAAACGCCCATCGCAGCAATGTGCATGGGTGTTGAACTATTCGGAAAAGATGCCTGGTTTTGTTACTTCATTGTTACCTTCATTGTTATCTATTTCTCCGAGAATAAAGGAATTTTCAAATCACAAACATGGGCAACTTACATGCCTAAACTCCCATTTTAATATGTACCATTTCTTTTTCGACAACTATTCACAGTACAAAGAAACACGAATTCAAAAGCGTCGTTTTGACGAAAGTTTATGGCAAGAACTTATACAAGAATGGACAAAATCTCCCTATTTACAGGTAACGAAAATTGGGGAAACGTTTGAAAAAAGAGCGATTCATGAGGTGAAATTTGGCAAGGGTCCCATTCAAATTATTGCCTGGTCTCAAATGCATGGCGATGAAGCTACGGCAACAATGGCATTGTGCGATATATTCAACTTTATCAACTCAAATGATTCAAGGTTTAGTGAAATCAGGGAAATATTGCATCAGAATCTAAGCATTTCCTTCATACCTTATTTAAACGCGGATGGGGCTTCTCAATGGACTCGTGAAACGGCATTAGGAATTGATATGAACCGCGATGCTCAACATTGTTATAGCCCGGAAGCAAGATTATTATCTGATTGGGCAGACCGCATACAACCTACATTTGCCTTTAATTTACACGATCAAAATCGATTATACTCCGTAGGAAATTCGGCAAATCAAACCCACATTGCCTTCCTCGCAACAGCAGGGGATGAAGCAGGAACCTGGACAGATTCACGAATGCGCGCAGGAAAATTAGCCAATCGATTGACGCGATTAACACAAGAAAAAATACCCAACAAAGTAGCTAAATGGTCCGATGAATTTAATCCTCGTGCATTCGGAGATAACTTCCAAAAAAGAGGTTACGGATTACTTTTACTTGAGTCAGGTGGTGCAGGCTGGGACTTGGAAAAACAATCTTTACGCCAACTCAATGCCGCGATATTATTAGATGCCTTTTACAGTATTGCAACAGGCACTTACCAACAAGAAGACATCGAAACGTATGAAGCTTTAGCGACAAACGAACGCCAAATATTCGACATAAAACTAACACAGGCACCTTTAGATTCAACAGGAAAAATTCGTGCTGACATTGGTCTAAACTTGAAAGAAACGGCAAGTGGACAGACACAAATTAATTACACATGGACAGTCGAAGAAATAGGAGATCTTTCCAACATGCATGCATTAGAAACCCAAGACGCAAGCCAATGGATATTCGATCAACCGATTCAATTAGGACAAGAAATAAGTGATTTGATCTTTACAAAAGGAGGCGAAACCTCTTTTGATTTACGTACTTTTACAGCCAAAATAAAATAATATATGACATCATTACCCGTAATCATTATTGGAGTAAATCCATTTGCACTTGAAGTAGCACACATATTCCAACAAAATAACGTCGTAATCTATGGTTTTCTTGACGATGACCTTAAGAAAAAAGACACCATGATCGGTGAAATTCCTGTATTGGGAACCACAGAAGATGAAAGTTATTGGGGCTTAATTGGAAAGTCATGTGCCGTATTTGTGGCATTGGAAAACCCAACAGAGCGTAAGAAAATGATCGAATTAATCGAAGAAGATCGCAAAACAAAACCGGTTCACGCGATACATCCAAGTGCGCAAATTGCCAATGTGAAGAGCTTAGCTTATGGAATATTCATTGGCGCGAATGTCGTGCTAGGAGCAGAAACAAAGATTGCAGATCACGTCATTATTGGACCAGGTACAATCATTGAAACAGGTGCAAGTATTGAAGAATTTAGTCAAATCGGCGCAGGTTCAGTTATCGGGAAAGAAGCACAAATCGATAAAAATGCATTTGTAGGAATTCACTCGACAATCGTTGGCAGCATTAAAATAGGGAAGGGTGCAACCATCGGAGCAGGCTCTGTTGTAATAGAAAATATTCCAGCTTGCAAGCGTGCTTTCGGAAATCCTGCCAAAATACTATAGTTTTTGTATGTTGTGTGGCTCAACGAGGTTCATAAAATGAAACCGCAAATACAGTTGGGCCACCACAATAACATCCTCCATGCAATAGGATTCAATCCGCGCTAAATTCCCCTCCTTATAGTATACATCATGTACTTGATCGCCCGAAAGATCTGATTTCGCACCCTCAATTCCCATCATTTCAGCCAATAACTCCAAGGAAGTATAATTCTTTCGATCTCCAAATCGCCACATTTCCATCGTATCCTGATGAATGATTTCCCATGG
>ERZ650311.1373-NODE-1373-length-12180-cov-18.359093_pt1 | contig 12180 bp, 12 predicted proteins | sample MGYA00376247_ERZ650311 | MGnify/ENA primary metagenome ERZ650311 (study PRJEB26733, sample SAMN07839324) | wastewater metagenome | biome: small river; feature: stream; material: water | place: USA: North Carolina | collected 2016-07-28 ... | reverse complement strand
TACATGTGCTTTGCAAGCACACCGATAAATGAAAGGTTGCGATACTTCTCATCAAAGTCGAGGCCATAGCCCACAACAAATTCCTTAGGGATATCGAAGCCGACGTACTTCACATCAACCTCAACTTTGGCAGCCTCTGGCTTGCGCAAAATTGTCAGAATCTGAACATCTGCTGCGCCGCGAGATTCGAGGTTTGCCTTGAGCCATGAAAGTGTCAGACCTGTATCGACGATATCTTCAACGATAAGAACGTTGCGACCAGTGACATCTGTATCGAGATCTTTAAGGATGCGAACAACGCCTGAGGACTTTGTTCCTGAACCGTAAGAAGAGACTGCCATCCAATCCATCTGAATGTGAGTCTGCATTGCACGAGTCAGATCTGCCATCGCCATGATTGCGCCCTTAAGCACACCCACGAGCAAGATGTCGCGACCCTTGTAATCTTCATCAACTTGAGCTGCTAGCTCTGCAACACGTGCCTTGAGTTGTTCTTCTGTTGCAATGACGCGCTCTACATCGGTTCCGACTGCTGCAAGATCCACTTGGCTTTGCTCCCTATTGATCGAGGTCGATAGGAAACTCTGCCCCTATCGCGAGAGGGACAGTCTGCCCGAAATACGCTCAACCTTCACACCGCCGGCCAAGCTGACCGCCCCCTGGCCCTTCCACGCACAAATGAGGGCATCGATAGCCCCGATCTGCTCGAAGGTCAGCTGGCCTGGGGTGGCTCCCGCAGCGAGGGCTGCCTTGCGAATAATGCGGGTGCGGATTGCGCGAGGAAGGGCTGCCAAGCGATCGCAGTCAAGATCTGTCGCCTCTCGATCGGCCCAGGCATCAAGAGCATCGGCATCATCACGAAGAAGCGCTGCGCTTCGCACCAGGGCACGCGAGATTCCAGGGTCGAGATTGTCTTCAAGATACGGAATAACTTCTCTCCGAACTTTTACTCGCGTGAAATCAGAGTTGAAATTATGTGGATCACTCCAGAAATCTAAATTCCATTCCCTGCACGCCTGTTCGATTTCATCGCGAGTAATCGCAAGGAGCGGTCGAACATACTTTCCATTCTCAACCGCCATTCCCGATAGCGAACGAGCACCTGATCCGCGAGCAAGCCCTAGCAGAACTGTTTCCGCTTGGTCATCTCGGTTGTGACCTAAGAAGATTTTCTCTGCTTGCCTCTCTTGAGCGCTCTCCATAAGAGCCGCATAGCGTGCATCACGAGCGCCACTTTCGAGGCCGGACTCAAGAGAGACCACAACTTTCTTAGTAATAACTTCAACATAACCGAGCTCCTTCATTTGTTGCACGACACGTTCTGCCTGCAGATGAGAATTTTCTTGTAGCTGATGATCGATGGTGATTGCAATGGGTGTGAGCGCAAGTGGCTTAGCTTCAATAAAGAGTGCTGCTGCAAGTGCGAGTGAATCTGCGCCACCAGAGACAGCTACAAGAAAGGTGTCGCCCGCCTCTAATTGGGAAAGGAATGGTTTGACTGCATTGCGAATTGCAACTGTTGCCTCAACCATCTTTTTATACTCGACCACCGAATGGCATCAAGCCCTTGACTGAGTAAATGTTGGAGTAGAGAAGACCGGTATTCTTTGAATTGGCTTCCCACATCATGCCATTGCCAGCGTAAATAGTGATGTGGTGAATAGTGGAGATAGTTCCCTTGTATGAATAGAAGAGAAGATCGCCAGGCTGTAATTGAGTGAGAGGAACGTGATAGGTATAACCAGCGTACAGCGCTGAGTTGAGGCGATCCCAGTTCGGCCATCCTAAACCTGCAGCCTTATAGGAAGCATAGACAAGCCCAGAGCAGTCAAAAGTATTTGGACCTTGTGTGCCCCATACATACGGCTTACGCGCTTGAACCTGCTTCTTTGCAAATGCAACTGCCGCTAGTCGTTGAGACTCAGTTGTACGAATAGTTGAACGACCTTTGAAACCGCGATCAGGCCACACCTTCGCCTGATTAATAGTTGTTGAAGCGGTATTTGCTTGGCTCTCTTCAAGAAGCGCCAACTGACGCTGCTGTTCTAGAGTGACGCGCACATTTTTGGCTTTAGCAAGTTCAGCCATCAACTTATCCTGAACTGCGCGAAGCTTATTTACTTCCTTCTGTTGCAGGGCCTGTGCATCATCTGCCACTTTCTTTGCCGCAGCAACTTTGGCGGTTGCAACTACTTGAATGGCTCGAGCTTCATCAGCTTTCTTCTTTGCTGCACGTGCCACAATTTCTGCAGCTTTGAATCGAGCAAGTGCGGTTGAGTTGCGAGCACCTAATGTATTGAGCGTTGAAAGTTGGTCAACAATTTCTTGTGGTCCATTTGCGCTGAGCAGAGGCTGAATATCACTGAGGCTTCCACCCATGATGTATGCATTAGAAGCCATCTTTCCAATTGCTCGGTGAGCCTCGGAAACCGCGAGAGCTGTTTCAGCGGCGTGCTTGGCAGCAGCATTTGCAGCGGCAGTTGCAACACTGAGTTCCTGTTGAGCTTTCAGATAGAGAGCACGTGCTGCGTTAGCTTTCGCTGTGAGTTGACGCAGTGTTTGATTGGCGGCCGCCAACTTCTTTGCGGCTGCATCAGCAGCTTTCTTCTTTGCCGCTTCTGCCGCCTTTGCCGCTTCGATCTCAGCCAAAGTGGGCTTGGGCTTTGCGATTGCGGGCGTTGTGGCAAGAGTCAGCGCACCCATGAGGGCAAGGGCAATCACTGACTTACGGCGCATTATTCAAGAATAATTGAGAGGGACGCCCATCGCAGCGCCAACTCGCCAGATAACTCTAGTTAGCCACATCTCTCTTTGTGAACAAGTATGAAGAGACCACAAGGGCGAGTAATACATAGGAACTTCCCAGAATCAGCGCATGCGAATAGGAAAGTAATGGTGTACCACCTTGGGCAATTGTTGCCAGTTGATTACCTGGCATCCAATCAAGAGTTACCGGCTTTACTGCACCAATGAGATTTTCCAGAATCAGTAACCAGACCAGAGCTATAGAGATTGCAGAAATTGGTGAGCGCAGAAAGATTCCAAGTGCGATTCCGATGACTGCATAGAAAACGATTGAGATGTAGACATTGACCAGCGTATGAGCGATTGCTGACCAACCATCGGATGTGAACCAGAGATCTGTTGAAACCTTGGCGCGATCCGATAAATAAATAGATATTGCGACACTGATGACTGCATTGATGACCACGAATAGAAGTGCGAATGACTTCATGGCAGCGTACTTGCCCATCAACAGAACAAGTCGACGTGGTTGACGCACAAGAAGATTGCGAAGAGTTCCATAGGTGTATTCCTGTGCGCTCTGTGCGGCAAATACGCAGAGGACGATGATTCCGAGCAGACCGCCGATAGAGGCAAATCCGTAGACAGAGCCAGATGCCAGTCCCAAAACATCCCTGCCGATGCGACGGCCGCGATCACCATTGCCATCGGGTGAATCAATCATCAAGTAGACAAATGAAGTAATCAGCCCATTAAAGAAGATGGCTGCAGCAAAGGTGCCGAAAAACAAGGTAGGACGGCGGATTTTGCGCCATTCAGCGAAGAAGACTTGAATCATGATTGACCTCCAGTCATCTCAAAGAATGTTTCTTCGAGGTTAGGCAAAGTTGGAGTCAGCTCTGCAAGAGTGATGCCGGCTTCAAATGCCAACTTATTAAGCACTGGCGCCCATTGATGTGGGCCTTCAATATGAGCTTGGTTATGTCGAATTGTCGTGTGGTGGCCGTGTGCTCGTGCTATTTCGGCAATTTTTGCGAGATCTCTTTCGTTTTCAGTCTTCACAATAATTGTTGGCTTCTGATTGAAGAGAAGTTCTTCAATTGCTCCAGCAAAGACCACTTCACCTTTGCGGAGCATGACTATGAATTGAGAGATGATTTCGATTTCAGAGAGCAGGTGCGAAGAAACGAAGACTGTTGTTCCTTGTGCAGCAAGTCGCTTTAAAAGATCGCGAACTTCTTGAATGCCTTCTGGGTCTAGGCCATTTGTAGGTTCGTCAAGAATCAAGAGTTCCGGATTAGGAAGAAGTGCTGCTGCGATTCCCAAACGCTGCTTCATTCCCAATGAATATGTTTTGTATTTATCGCCACCTCGTCCAGAGAGACCAACAAGATCAATGAGTTCATCAACTCGATTGATGTCGATGCCTCCCATGGTTGCAAGAACTCTGAGATTCTCTGCACCAGAAAGCGCCGGATAGAAGGCAGGACCTTCAATCATTGCGCCGACTGAGGAGAGATATTTTTGGGGCTCTGAAATTGAATGTCCTAGAACCGTACCCGTGCCTGATGATGGCGAGATAAGACCTAAGAGCATTCTGATTGTTGTTGTTTTGCCTGCGCCATTGGGGCCGACGAATCCGCAGATAGTTCCTTTGGGAACGGTAAAGGTTGCGGCTTTTACCGCCGCGATCTTCTCGTACTGTTTAGTAAGACCATCTACTGAGATTGCAGGTGTGCTCATAAGAGGCACTATAACCACTCCAGATGTGAACCCTCTAAGATTCCGGCATGAGTAAAGATGCCTGGGGATATCAGCCTCGAAATTCACGTCCTGCACCAGATTGGGATGTCGAACCACAGACCGATGCAATTCGTGCGGGACTTGTCCGTACTGGCTTTGGCGAGACCTCAGAGGCTCTCTTCCTCAATAGTGGTTTCACTTACTCATCTGCGCAAGAAGCTTTCGATGCATTCACCGATGAGACCGACCATTATCTTTACAGCCGTTTCCACAATCCGACTGTTGCCATGTTTGAAAAGCGTCTGGCTGCTCTGGAAGGCGCAGAATTCTGTCATGCATTTGGTTCTGGAATGGCTGCAGCTTTTGCTTCACTTGCCTGCATCGTTGAAGCCGGAGATCACATCGTTGCATCAGCTGCCATGTTTAGTTCATGCCATGTGATCATTACCGAAATCTTGCCTAAGTGGGGTGTCACATACGAGCTTGTGAAGGCAAATGATCTTGCTGCGTGGGAGCAGGCGCTCTCTAAGCCAACAAAGGCTGTATTTATTGAAACGCCAAGTAATCCACTAATGGAAATTACTGATATCCGTGCTGTCAGCGATTTGGCACATAAAGTCGGTGCAACTGTAATTGTCGATAACGTAATGGCCTCACCTGTCTTACAGCGTCCGCTCGAACTTGGCGCCGATGTTGTTATGTACTCAGCAACAAAACATATTGATGGACAAGGTCGAGTTCTTGCCGGCGCACTTCTTGGCTCTTTCTCTTACATTCAAGAGAAGCTTCTGCCATTTACACGCCATACCGGACCTGCCCTCAGCGCATTCAATGCGTGGGTTCTTCTCAAGTCACTTGAGACTATGGATATGCGGGTTCAGCGCATGAACGAGAATGCGCAAGCGATTGCAGAATTCCTCGAAAAGCATCCTGCAATTAAGAGCGTGAAGTACCCAGGTCTTGATTCACATCCAGATCGCGCGGTGATCAAGAAACAGATGACCGGTGGTGGAACCACTATCGGCATCGAATTTAACGGCTCTCAGAAGGATGCCTTTAAGTTTATGGATGCCTTGCGCATTATCGATATCTCTAACAACCTTGGAGATAGCAAATCTTTGATCACCCACCCAGCATCGACGACGCACCGTCGATTGTCAGCTGAAGTTCAGGCAGAGATGGGTATTACGCCCTCAGTCTTGCGACTCTCTGTCGGCCTCGAGCATGTCAATGACTTGATAAAGGATTTAGATCAAGCACTTAAGAGCTGAGCAACTACCAACAATATTGAGAGCAAGGTCAAGTAGGTAATTGACCAGTGGAAGATTCCACCCGCAACTTTGTTGTAGTTATCTGAATTCTCTTTGAGGGCAAAGAGTTGGAATGTAAATACTGCACCCAGAGCAACAGTCGCCATAAGAGACCACACAGGTAGCTCTGCCAATTGAATCAGGGCAGTAGAACAGATAACCATGGCAATTGTGTGGAACCACATCTGGCCAATGACATTTGCTCGAGTTGCAACAGATGGCAGCATGGGAATTCCTGCCGCTGAGTAATCATCTTTATATTTAATTGCTAACGCCCAGAAATGTGGCGGAGTCCAGAAGAAGATCACCAAGAAGAACGCGACCGGAACAAGAGTTAATGAATTTGTCACAGCTGCCCAGCCAATAAGAACTGGCATACATCCGGCAGCTCCACCCCAAACGATGTTCTGTGAAGTATTCGGCTTGAGAGCAATCGTGTAAATCACAACGTAGTACGCAATCGCGACCGCTGTAAGAACTGTGGCAAGAACAGTTGTAAAGATATAAAAGATTGCGAGCGAGAGTAATCCGATTGCAATTGCAAAGATCGTTGCCTGGGTGCGTGTAACTGCACCGGTCACGATCGGGCGCTTTGCTGTGCGCTTCATCAATTTATCGCGCTCGGATTCAATCACCATATTGAATGCATTGGCCGATCCGGCAGCGAGGGTTCCACCAAAGAGAACCCAAGCCAAGAGCGACAGGGATGGAAATCCGCCTTCAGCCAGAACAACCGCCGGGACTGTGGTGATGACCAGGAGCTCAACTACACGGAGCTTCATGAGATCGATATAGGCGCGGAGGGTCGTCACACGCTTAGCCTATTACGCGATTGGCAGGGTACTTCACGCTAGTTCTCAGTGCTTTCACAGAGAGATTCCTTACTTTTAGGCCATAGCAAGAAGCGATCAAAGGGAGAAGACCATGACACAAGAATCACAGCCACAGAAGCCAGGTTGGTTTGAGCTCGTCGATGGCGATGCCCCATCTGCTCAGGTCACTAAGGTCAACAAGGTTCTTCCGATAGCTGCCGTACTTGTTACAGGAGCAGTTATTGCGACAGGCGCCTTCTTCGCAAACGCTTCAGAAAATACTCAGAGCGGTGTGCTTAGTTCGCCAGCATCTGTCACCACAGTAGATAACTCGACTACAACACCGACAGCAGGTCCAGCAACTTCATCAACACCTTCTGCGCCGGCCGGTGTCACTGCACCAGGTATTCAAGATCCAACGCAAGGTGGGATTTCAAAGCCAGGTCATGACGATGATGACGAGTTTGGTGATGACGAGTTTGGTGATGACGATGGTGATCGTCCAGAGCACGATGGTGATCACCATGAGGGTCGCGAGCACCACGAACGTGGCGAGCGAGCTTAATTAGTTTGTAGCAGTAACCGATTCGCTTGAGGGAGCGTTAGGTAATACGGGCAATAGTGGGGTCGCGATTTTTCCCAAGATCCGATCCACTGTTGCCCGTACTTTCTTTGTCACCGAATAACTCTTACTGTGTCGATCTGCAATGATGACGAAAATATATTGATGATCTCCGGATTCGACATAGCCTGCAAGATTGGTTGTTCCGTTGAGAGTTCCAGTCTTTGCACGCACCAATCCGACTGCAGTTGGCGCTGTTTCGATAAAGCGATGCTGCAGAGTTCCTGATACTCCCCCGACAGGTAAACCTTTAATCAGTGGGATGAACTTTGGGTCGTGATAAATCACCATCAAGAGCTGGGAAATCTGACGCGCGGTGACGCGATTCTCTTTTGACAAACCGCTGGCATCTTTGACGACAAGATTGGAAGTGCTGATTCCCATCTCTGTCAGCATGGTGGCAAAAGTGAGCGCTACGCCTTTATCGTCGAGCGTATTGCCAGCTGCTGCTGAGGCCAATCTTGCGATGCGCTCTGCCAGCAAGTTATCGCTCCAGGTAAGCGTCCAATCAATGATTTTCTGCAAGGTGGGAGAAGTTGAGCTCAGAATTTCTTCACTGGACATTTCCGTAGCGACCGAGCTCGTAACTCGCTTGAGCGGAATGGAAAGGCGATGATCTCGCAAGAAGCGACTGATGTGCGCCACGTCTTGGGCATAGAGGTCGCTGTAGTAAATCGCGGTGTTCTTTGTTGAGCCAGAATTTAACGCTTTCAAAGTGCTGAGTGCATTGAATTCAATACGCTCCAGCGAAGTACGACCCATCTTTGTTGCAACTTTATGGTCATACCCCACCCAGGGGTCGAGAGATCCCTGGATTACAACCGACTTTCCATCTACCCCACTCCAGAGAGAGGTCGTGAAGCTATCAGTCGGCGTGAGATATGTGTAGGCAGCTGCTGCAGATACCAACTTAATAACTGATGCTGGCTTGCGTGGAGAATTTGCATTCGATTCATACACGACTTCGCCGGTAACTTCATCAAGAACGATTACCGATGGATCGGCCATGGTTGGAGTTGCAGTTAGTTGTGAGAATGCAGAGTTGATAGCAAGAGAATCTGCAGCAGTTGCACTTACTTGAGGAATGCCAAGTAAACCTGCAAGCAGGCAGGCGACTAAGGAGATTCGGTTGCGCAAGAAAATTACTTTACGCCGACAGCAATAACGATATTAAGAACTGTGAGCCCAAGCATTGTTGCCCAGACTGAAGTTTTCAATGAATCCTTCTTCACATTCTTGTAACCAAGGAAGAGAATGCCCGCGAGAACGAGAGCTTTTACGCCGATCTTTGCGTGATTGACTGTCTCTTCAGGCTCGACTTGAGGCAGGATGCCGACCATCACGATTCCCGCTACCAGTGCTGAGAGACCTGCATGGATGACGCCTGGGTTTAACTTGCGTGGGTTCTTATTGGCCTGAGCCAAGAGCAGTCCAAGGATTCCGAGGATGCTGAGAATATGGATACCGAGTGCGATGTTAAATACTGTGGTCATGCGCACTAGTTTAGAGTGCCACCATGGAAATTAAGACACCGGCAGAGATTGGTCCCGGTGAATTCTTCCCGGTCGTAGGCGTCGGACCTCATCCAGAGCCTTGGCCCACCGGCGAGCAATACGACCCCGAACTACTAGCCAATGGCGACCGTCGCAATGTCTTGGATCATTACCGTTACTGGAGCGTTCCGGCAATTGTCGCCGACCTCAATACAAAACGTCACAAGTTGCAGATTGCAATCGAGAATTGGCAACATGATTTAAATATCGGTTCAGTTGTACGTACCGCAAATGCATTTAATGTAAGTGCAGTCCACATCATTGGGAAGCGCGACTGGAACAAGCGCGGTGCGATGGTGACCGATCGCTATCTCACTGTCTTGCACCACCCCACTGTTGCTGATTTTGCACAGTGGTGTTCAGATAATTCTCTTCCCATCATCGGAATAGATAATTTGCCAACATCTCGCAACCTTGAAGGATCTGATGTCCCTGAAAGCTGTGTTCTGCTCTTCGGTCAAGAAGGCGCTGGCATGTCTGATGAGGCTATTGAGGTCTGCCAAGTCTTATATGCAATCGAGCAATATGGGTCTACGCGATCTATGAACGCCTCAGCTGCCGCTGCAATCGCTATGTATCACTGGGCGCTGCAACATTTACCAAGAAAGAATTAGCGCCCGCTTTATTTAGCCAAGCGATTCTTTGACGGAGGCAAGGCGTCGCTCGACTTCATCCGCCTCTTCGATACGTCCCAATTGGCGCATGACCACTGCCATTTTGGATTCGATTTCGATGAGGAATTCGAAGTCTTTTGAATCATCTTCGGCAGTGATGTTAAGAACGCCCTCTAGCGTTGTTAGTCCATCTTCTAGCTTGCCCAAGAGAATCTCTGCGCGACCGTATTCGTAGAGCGCGAAAGTTTCCCGGCGATGGTCGTGAGCAGTTTCAAATACATCCATCGCCTTGCGCGCGGCATCGAGTGCTTTCTCGCCATCACCGAGTTCGTTGTAGCACGATGCAATCTTCTGATCGCAGCGAGCGACGTGGAGAACTTCCTTCTCTGCCTTAAAAGTCGCACGAGCTTCTTGGAAGCAGATAATTGCTTCGTTGTAATTCTTGAGTTCGCGCTGAGCACATCCGATCAGGTGCATGTCATTTGCTGCGCTGATGTTGTTCCCATCAACGAGATGTTCTTGCGCACACTCGTACATAATCTCGATGACTTTTTCGTAATTCTTAGAGGAGTACCACCACTCGCCCAATGTGCATGCGAGTTCAAGTGCGATAGGTGACTTGTTCTCGCGCAGGAGCTCGACCGCTTTGGACATCGCAGTTGCCGCTTCATCCATACGCTTGAGCTGATTGAGGTTGTACCCAATCGCCGAATAGGCCTGTGCCAAACCTTCGCTCGATGCACCTGCACCAAGTTCGGAGTAAATATCGCGGGCAGTCTCAGCGAGCGCCAGAGCTTCGTCATATTGGCCACGAGCAAAGATGCGTGCACTGAGTTCGTAATAGGTATCAGCGCGCTCTTCGCCGCTGACCTCGGGGATTCGATCCCAGAGCATCTCTTCAGTCAGGATTTCATCGCCATTGTCATGATCATCGTTACTCACGTGGCACCCTCCTTCACCTATTTCCGCGCACTCTAGACCTAACAATGGGCAGGAGGTGGATATTTCCGCGCTAATGACCATCCTCAAGTGGAAGTAAATCCCCTCACCCCGTACCCTTTTACTTGCAAACGATTTGCAACTAGTGGTGGAGAGACCCGATGAGCCAGAAGGCCAGCCTGAAAGAACACCTCAAATTTAGCCGTGAAGAGCTACCAGCTCTCTTTGGCGTACTGGGAACCGTCGTCTTCCTTCACATCCTTGGATGGGGACTCTTTATCCATTACAACTCTGATCCGAAGTACCACTCATTGGTCGATGGAAAGGGCGCTCTGATTTATGCAGGTGCCGGCGCGCTGGCATATTCATTCGGACTTCGCCATGCATTCGATGCCGACCATATCTCTGCCATTGATGATTCAACTCGCATCATGCTGGCAAAGGGCAAGAAGCCTCTCGGTGTTGGACTCTTCTTCTCACTTGGTCATTCAACGATTGTTCTCGCTCTTTCGATTGCAATCGCATTTGCCGCAAAGGCTGCAATTAAGTTTCAGAAGAACTATGCAGAGACTGGCGCCATTATCGGTGCATCTGTATCTGGCTTCTTCTTATACCTCGTTGGAATTCTCAACCTGGTCATCCTCGTCGGAGTATTAAAAGTCTGGAAGAAAGCTAAGAGCGGCCAGTTCTCTCATGAACACCTCAATGAACTTCTAAATGAGCGCGGAATTATGAAGCGCATCTTCCGCGGCTTCTTTAAGAAGGGCTTTGATCATTCATGGCAGCTCTATCCAGTCGGAGTTCTCTTCGGTCTTGGATTTGATACTGCAACTGAAGTTGCCCTGTTAGCGCTATCTGCAACCACAGCAGTCGGTGCAGTAGGTGGCACTCTTCCACCGTTAGCGATTATCGCTCTTCCAATCATCTTTGCGGCAGGAATGTCGATGATGGATGCACTGGATGGAATCTTTATGACGAAGGCTTACTCATGGGCCTTTACATCTCCGCTGCGCAAGATTTACTACAACATCACCACAACAGGCCTTTCGATTTTTGTTGCTCTCGTCATCGGCACCATCCAGCTTGTAGGCGTTCTAGCAGATAAGACCAGCATCGATAATTACCAGCCATTTACGCTGATTGCATCGATTAATCTCGGTGGCATCGGCTACTGGATTGTCGCCTCATTTGTGCTGGCTTGGATTGTCTCGGTAGCGGTCTGGAAGGTTGGCCGCTACGAAGAGCGATACTCATCAGGGATTGTTGAAACAGATCACTTGCACCAAGAGCTTAAGGTCGAGTAATTCGAACTCTCTCTTGAGCGATTGCTGCGCCTAAGAGAACAACGAGTGCACCCACTGGTTCGTTCCAGGTGATTTTCTCTCCCAGAAAGATAATGCCCACGATTACGGCAACAACCGGAGTGAGATAAGTGACGCTACTTGCGATTGCACTACCTGCAATCTGCATGACTTTAAAGTTCCAAAGGTATGCAAATCCACTGCCAAAAACACCAAGGGCAATCATCGATGCGACGGGTCCGATTCGATACTCAGATCTGGCGATGCCGTCGAAGATGAAAAGTGGGAGCAACGTAATACTCGCAAGGATGAGTTGTTGAGCAACAATCGCTTCTGTCTTTAGTTCGAGAGGTAATACAAATCTGCGGGTGTATGGATACGAGAATCCATAACATGTAACGGCGAGAAATAGAACTCCAACTGCCCACCATGGGTTATCTCCTAAACCGTTCCAGGCTCCCAACACCATGAGGACACCAGTGAAACCAAGCAGGAGGCCAATGACCTGTGACCGCTGTGGTTTTTCAGATCGGTTGACGGT
>ERZ650311.1371-NODE-1371-length-12191-cov-5.137854_pt1 | contig 12191 bp, 11 predicted proteins | sample MGYA00376247_ERZ650311 | MGnify/ENA primary metagenome ERZ650311 (study PRJEB26733, sample SAMN07839324) | wastewater metagenome | biome: small river; feature: stream; material: water | place: USA: North Carolina | collected 2016-07-28 ... | reverse complement strand
TTCCCTACACGACGCTCTTCCGATCTCTCGACGACTTCGACGCGCGCATCGCGCGGGTGCGCAAGTCGATCGACGCTCTGCGGCCGGCGCAACGCCAGGTTAACGGCCCGACCCCTCGCGAGCTGCTGTTCGGGAATGCGGGCTACGGCGACACGGACAAGCCGCCGGCCCCGAAGGTCAAGGAAGTTCCGTCCCCGAAGGCCGCCATCGCGCAACGTCAGTCGGAGGCCGAGCGGCTACTCCAGACGCTGACCGGGCAACTTGAGGTCACCCAGCAGCTCACGCTGGAGCAGCAGATCCTGGCGAGGATCGGCCGCGGCGAGATCGACGGACTTACCCCGACCTTGGAGCAGCAGATTCTGCTCCGGGCCGTGCAGATCGACCGAATCAAGGAACAGGAACGCGTCTCAAAAGAGGCCGCGCAGTCCGAAGAAGCCGACATCCGGGCGATCAACGACCTCACGCGCCGAGCGCGGGAGGAGCGCGAGCAGCAGATCGAGATCTGGGAGAACCTCGCCGACCCTGCTCGAAAGTACCGGCTCGAGCTCGAACGGATCAGCCAGATCGAGGCAGCCGGGGGGTTCGAGGATGCGGACCAGGCCGCTCGTGCCCGCAAGGCGGTCACGATCCAGATGCTCTCCACGATCCAGGCGGAGAAATCGGAAACCGAGAAGGTTCAGGACGCAGCGCGTGATCTTGGGCTCACCTTCGAGTCGGCGTTCGAGAAGGCGATCGTCGGGGGTAGCAAGCTGTCGGACGTGCTTCAGGGGCTGGCACAGGACGTTGCGCGGATCTTCCTGCGCAAGACTGTCACGGAGCCGATCGCGGGCGCACTCACCGGCGGAATCCAGTCCCTGTTCGGCGGCGGCGCGACCGCCGCAACGAGCGCCGCCACAAACGGTGCGTGGGACATCCTGCCGGCCGCCGTGCCGCTCGCCGTCAAGGGAGGCGGCGGGTCGGCGGGGTCGATCACCTACGTCTACAACATCGACAGCCGCACCGATCGCTCGGTGATCGTCGCGGACATCCAGCGTGCGCAGGCCGGCACGATCGCAAAGCAGTACGACATGCAAGCGCGTGGCATGGCGGGGGCAGTCTAATGGCGAATCTGACTTGGCCGTCGACCAAGCTACTCGCGCCTCAGGTGCTTTCCTGGGGCGAGTTCCGCAAGCGGCGCACGAGCGGCGAGCCGCCGATGGGCGGCGACGCGCAGATCGGCGAAGTGCCGTACTCGCATCGCTGGGTGGCCGATGTCACGTTTCCCCCGACCGTGTCGTTCGCCGAGCGCGCGCAACAGGAAGCCTGGATCTCTCGGATCGCAAACGGTGCGAATCGCGCCGTGTTTCACCACTTTCAGCATCCAGTCCCTTACGGGACGCTGCGCGGCTCGCCGACGGTATCGGGCGTGCACGCCCAGGGGGCGACGACGCTGGTGATCGCCGGCACGAACGGGCAGACGGCGCTCGCCGGCGATATGCTCGGCGTGACCACGACCGCCGCCTACGCGGTGCAGCTCGTGCGCGTCGTGGTCGGCGGGACGATCTCCGGCGGCACCGTGAGTCTCACCATCGAGCCGGCGCTGCGGGCGTCCGCGTCGAACGGAGCGGCGATCGTCTGGGATCGCCCGAGCGCGCTCTGGAAGCTCGTCGACGGCTCCTGGAAGCAGACATCGAGCGCCCGCAACGCGCAGCCGATCTCGCTGTCGTTCGTCGAGGTGCTCTCGTGAAGTCGATCTCGGTCGACCAGCAGGCCGCGCTCGAGGCAGCGTTCGGGATGCCGGTGATCTTCGCCGAGGTGGACTGGGCCGAGGGCCTCGAGCGGTACGTGACCGCCGGTGCCGACATGCCGTGGAACTCCTACACGTGGAAAGGCATCGGCGACGTCGTCCAGATCGAGCCGATCGTCGAGTCGTCCGCGGTCGAGTCGACGGCGGTGCGCTTCACGCTCGCGGGTGTCGGATCGTCGCGCATCGCGCAGGCGCTCGCGACTCAGTCGCAGGGCAAGCGCACGACGTTGTGGGTCGGCGTGCTGAACCCGAGCGCCAACCCGATCGCGCTCATCGACACGCCGGTCGTCGAGTTCGAGGGACTGCTCGACGCGCCCGCGATCGGTGAGACGCCCGACGACGAAGGCGTGGTCACGACGACCGTGTCGATCACGGCCGAGTCGCGCATGGCATCGCTGCTCGGTGCCGCGGTGCGGCGCTACACAAACGAGGACCAGCTGAAGTTCGCGCCCGGTGACACGTTCTTCAAGTTCGCCGCCGAGATGGCCGAGCGGCTGATCATCTTTCCGTCGGCGCAGGCGCAACGATGAAGCGGCTCGAGGACTGGCCCGAGCGGCTCGCGGCCTACGTGGACGCGCATCGCGACACGCCGTTCCGATGGGGCCAGAACGACTGCGCGACCTTCGCCGCCGGCGCCGTCGAGGCGATCACTGGTCACCCGATGGAAGTGCCGACCGTAGAGTCGGCGGCCGACTACGCGCGCTTCGTCGCCTCGGGCGGCGCGCTGGGCGAGCACGTGACCGATCACCTGGGCGAGCCGCTCGCCTCGCCTGCGTTCGCGCAGCGCGGGGACGTCGTGCTGCTGCTGGTCGACGGACGGGACTCGCTCGGCGTGTGCATCGGCGCGCAGGTCGCCGCGCCCGGCCCGACCGGGCTGCTGGTGGTTCCGCTGTCGCGTGCCTCGACGGCGTGGAGGGTCTAGCGTGCCGGAACTGATCGCAGCCGCCGCGGTCTACGCTGGGGCCACGGCGACCGCCGCGGCGGTGATCGGCTACACGACCACGGTCGTCGCCGGGCTGGCCTTCAGTCGCTACAACCAACGCAAGGCCGCGCGCCTTCAGTCGGAGAGCCTGCAAGACCGCACGACGCCGGTCCGCCAGTCGGACGCCGCGCGGGTGCTCGTCTACGGGCGCACGCGCGTCTCCGGGCCGATCGTCTACCACAAGACCCACGGCGACAAGAACCAGGACGTCTCGCACGTCATTCCGCTCGCCGGGCACGAGATCACTGCGGTCGACGACGTCTGGTTCAACGACACGTCGATCACGCCGTGGACCGGCGGCCCGGTCACCTCCGGCTCGCCCTACTACGTCGACAACCAGACGCCCGAGGTGTTCCGATTCACCGGGAACACGGTCGGGAACACCTTCACGCTGCCGCTCAATGGCGGCACGCTCGTCGCGGTCGACACGATCACCTACCGCACGGTGCAGATCTCGACCTCCGGGATCGGCGACTCCGGGACGATCTACGTCGACGGCGGCACCGACGTCCGCATGGTGGAGGGCGTCGACTACTCGATGTCGAGCAACGTGGGGACGCTGCTGAACAGCGTGACCGACGACCTCGAGGTGACCGTGACCTACCGGGTGAATCGCGGCATCGCCTACGCGCGCGTCTATCCGTTCCTGGGGATCGCCGCCGGTGAGCGGGACACGAACCTCGAGACCTGGTCGGACGGGGAGTGGACGTCGGACGCCGTCGGCAAGGGCGTGGCGCGGCTGCACGTGGTCACCTCGTGGAACGAGACCCTGTACGCGACCGGGTTCCCGGCCGTCTCGGCGATCGTGCGCGGGAAGAGAGTCTACGATCCGCGGCTCGACTCGACGAACGGCGGCAGCGGCTCGCACCGCGCCGACACCGCGTCGACCTGGGCCTACTCGGACAACCCGGCCCTGTGCGCGGCCGACTACCTGCGCGACGCGCTCGGGTTCGGCTGCACCTCGAGCGAGATCGACTGGGCGAGCGTCGCCGCTGCGGCGAACGTGTGCGACGAGCTGGTGCCGATCGACGGCGTCGGCGGCGAGCAGAAACGCTACGCGCTCGCCGGCGTGCTCTCGACCGAGACCGATCGCAAGACGAACCTCGAGTCGATCCTCGACAGCATGGTCGGCATCGCCGTCTACAGCGGCGGGAAGTGGGTGCTGCGCGCCGGTGCCTACGAGACGCCGACTCTCGACATGGACGACACCGACCTGGCCGGCGGGGATGTCACCGTCCAGGCTCGGGCGAACCGCCGCGACCTGTTCAACGCGGTCCGCGGGCGCTACCGGGCGCCGGACCAGCTGTACCAGGTCACCGACTTTCCGCCCTATGCGTCGAGCACCTACGCGACCGAGGACGCCGGCGAGGTGCTGTACCGCGAGATCGACCTGCCGATGGTCGACGACGCGCGCCGCGCGCAGCGGATCGCGAAACTGATCCTGTTCCGCGCCCGCCAGGCCCTGACGATGCGGGCGACCTTCAAGCTCTCCGCCTACGCGCTGCAGCCGGGCGACACCTGCCGGCTGACAATCAGCCGCTACGGCTGGACGAACAAGGTGTTCCGCGTGTTGCGGCGCGAGTTCGCGTCGCTGCAGACCGTGACGCTCACGCTGCAGGAGGACGCCTCGAGCATCTACTCGTGGGCGTACAGCGAGGCGGTCGACCCCGACCCGGCTCCGAACACGGCGCTTCCCGACCCGCGCTACGTCGCGATCCCGGCGGGCGTGGTGCTGACGTCGAACGCGGACACGTTCTACGTTCGCCAGGACGGGGTGATCGTGCCCTACGTGTCGGTCGACTGGACCCTGCCGACCGCCGACGACGTGCACGTCGAGGTGTTCTGGAAGCGGGCCGGAGAGGCCGAGTACCGACGGGTCGTGGCGCCGGTTGGCGCTACCTACGCTTGGCTGGAAGGCGTCGCCCCGGGCGAGCTGCTGAACGTCTATCTGGTCGCAGTCAACGCGATTGGCGCGCGGTCGCCGATCGCCTGGATCCCGTCCTACACGGTGTCCGAGGGCAGCCAGTCGGGCCGGGCCGCGACCTCATCCAACCGGGTGAAGAACGCGACCTTTGACGGCGGCGTAGGGTCGTGGGACTCCTACGAGATCGGGATCGCAGCGGGCTCGACGGCCATTCTCAAGCCGTCGGCCGCGAACGGCTATCCGTCCGGTTTCGTGCCGGGCACGCCGTCGAACGCCCTGCTGCGGATCGCCAGCTCGGCGACCGGTGACGGCTACGCGGGCGTCGCGCGGTGCGCTGAGATGCAGTGCACGCCAGGCGCCCGATTCGCAGCGTTCGCGTCCCTGCTCGGCTGGGGCACGGACTGCTACATCGCGATCGCCTGGTATGACGGCGCGTCGAGCACGCCGATCGGGCTCGAGTCGAGCGGCTCGGTGTCCGGCGTGCCGGTGAACTCGACGGTGAGGGTATGGCGCCGTGCCGAGGATCACTCGCTCGCAGCGATCTTCGCGGTGGCGCCCGCCGGTGCGCGGATCGCGCGGCTGCTCGTGTACGGGTCGGGCAACTGGACCGCGGGTCCGTTCAAGTACGTTTCGATCCTGCGCCCGTTCTTCGGCGAGATCCCGCTGGGGGTGACGCAGCTGCCGCCGTGGGATGCGGGCGGCGCCAACATGATCACGACGCCGCTGCTCGCGACGACGGCAGCGACGCAGTCGGCGTACATCGAGAACGCCCCGGGCACCTCGTTCAACCTGCCGACGCTCGCCTCGATCGACTATCCGCTCGCGTCGCTGGTCGCGGAGGCAGACGGAGACGCGGAGATCGTCACCACGTTCGAGGTGCACGGCGAGGCGGCCGGCGGGGCGAGCACGCTGACGTCCGGCGTGTACGTGTCCGGGAAACTGCAGCTGGTCACCCGCACGGTGATGGAGCTCGCGACGAATACGGGCGACACGCGCTCGATGACCCTGTCGGCCACCTACCGCGCGCTCGCCGGCGAGACGATCGCGCCGGTGCTTCGTATCTCGCGAACCCGATTCGGGCTGAGCTCCGGAAACATCGTCGACGTGCTCTCGAAGGTGTCGAGCCGCGTGACACTCATCAAGAGGTAAGCGATGCCCTTTTCGACTCCGAACATCATCCAAGGCGTCTCGATCCGCCATCAAGGCAACACGGGGCCGCTGACCTTCTCCTTCGGATCGGATCTCACCGCGCAGTCGCTGATCCTGCTCGTCGGCGGTCTGGTCGAGTCGGTCACCTCGGAGACGTTGTTCTTCGGCACGGTGACGGGCGGCGGCACGTGGTCGAGCGCGGTGTCCGCGCGCGATGCGTCGCCCGGCGACTACGCGCCGAACCTCGCCGCCGCGTGGCTGCACAACGTGTCGGCCGGCGCGTCGCCGACCTTCTCCATTCCGATCCGCAAATGGAACGGGTCGTCACTCGTCGCGCATACCTCGAACATCAAGCACTCGCTTTATGCGATGGAGATCGGCAACGTGCCGACCTCCAACGCGATCGACCCCGCGCAGGTGAAATTCGGCACTTCGGGGAGCGCCGCGACCGAGACGACGACCGCCTCGACCGGCACGCTGTCGCAGGACACGCACCGGATCTTCGGCGGCGGTGCAGGATGGTTTGGCGACCCCGACACGCAGTCGGGCTACACGATCGTCGATGCGACCGGAACGCCACCCTACACCGACACGGCGAACGGCAGCGGCGCGGGTTTCGTCGGCTTCCACCTCGCGAGCAAAGCGCTCACCGGCACGAACGCCGCGCAGACCTACACGCAGCCGCACCCGAACGGCGGCTCGGGCGGCGCGGGGCAGGCGTCGATCATCATCCCGGTCAAGGGCAAGGCGACCGCGTCCTACTTCTATCAAGCCGAGCTCCCGGCCGCGCAGTTCCCGACCTCGACAACGAACATCGTCGTCTATGTGTGGCGCAACGTCGGGGTCGGAGCGGAGGCGGAGATCTACACCATCTCGTCTCCCGCGATCACCGCGAAGCCCGGAGACGCGACGCGCAATCTGCTGAAGGTGCCGGCCGACCCGGCAGCCCTGCTCACCGACACGATCACGGTGATGGTCATGCAAGCGTCGAGCGGGAAGCGCGCAGGGCCGGGCCTCGGCTCGGTCGTCTCGTCCTAAGTCGAGGCCGTCATGTCCGCTGGAATCTGGATCGGGTATCAGCAACTCCTCGCCGCCGACGGCGAGGCGAGGTTGCAGGAATGCGTCTCGAAGGACATCTTTGACCTCTACGTTTCGGTCGGCTACCCGAGCCCGGCTCAGGGTGTCATCACGTTCCCTTCGCTGTCGGGGTTCGTCCCGGACAGCGAGGTCGGGATCATCTTGACGCAGGCCGAGGTGCAGCAGATCAAGGCGAAGATGGCCGCGGTCGACTCGCGGCTCAAGCTGTGGGCGTGGTTCGGCACGTGGAGCACCGACAACGCGGGCGGCGACGATGCGATCGGCCACGCGAACGCGAAGATCGACGTCGACACCGCGCCGCGCCGCGCCGCGATCATCGCCGCGTGCATGACAGTCGCGAGGTGGGGGTTCTACGGCATCCAAGACGACACCGAGGACTTCCGGCCGGCGAGCCTGCCGGGCGGGCAGCCCGGCTCGGCGGTAATGTCGTTCTTCAACGAGTTCGCTGCCGCGGCTCGCGCCGAGGGGTTCCGCTACCGCCCGTTCATCCAGTGTGTGTGGACGAACGTGAACGAGGTCTACATCCCGACGCTCACCGGACCCGACGAGATCATCCTCGCCGGCCCCACGGCCAACGAGGGGCAGGACTGGCTTACTGCGCGGTTCACGGAGTTCTTCGCGAACGTGCAGCGGCCCGTGATCTTCAACTTCGGGGACCGTGGCACTGCGCCTTGGATGGCGACCGCGCTCGATGCGATGTTCTCGTCGCTGTCGAGTAAGATCGCGGGCTACGCGCTCTACCAGTTCTCCGACTGGACGGGCAACTGGGGGCAATGGGACGCATGGCGCACGGCGCATATCCTCCCGCCGACCGAGCCGCCACCGACTGCGACGACGAAGCGGTGGGCGCCGGGGCACTACATGCAGTGCACCGACGCCGACAACCGAAACGGCATCGCGCAGTGGAAGCGCAACTTCGTCAAGACGAACGGCAACATCGTCGGCTATCAAGTCTCGATCTGGTGGGGGCAGACCGAGGGCACGCTCGGGGACTACACGAACCTCTACGCGCAACTGAACGCGATCAAGGCGGCGGCGCAGGAGGACGGCAAGAAGGTGTGGCTCCGGCTTTACGAGCGCAGCTTCCACGGGTTCGCGCGGCCGCGACCGTTCCCGCAGTACGTCTCCGACAACGGATGGGACTACACGAGCACCGGCGGTCAGAACATCTGGGCACCGCGCATCTGGGAGGACGACTGCAAGGCGGCATTCCTCGATTGGTGCGAAGCGGCGGCGGCCTACTGCGCGGCGAATCAAGAGTTCGTGCTGATCTCGACCGAGGAATACACGATTCAGGGCGCGCACCTGCAAGCCGGATACACCGACGCCGCGGTCGACGAGTTGTGGCGCGACGTCGCCGACCGGATGCTGTCGGTTGCGGGCGATTGCGTCGTGCATATCAACACGGGATGGGGCGCGGCATATCCTCCGCTCTACTCGCGCGACAAGGCGATCCTCGACCAGCTTGCGCTCGGCACGCGCAAGGTCGCGCTCGGCCCGACAAACATCCGAAAGGACGGCGGGCAAGGGTTCCTCGCGACGACCTTCGGGTCGTTCATGACGAACCCGCCGGATCACCCGTCGCGCCCCGGCTATCGTGGCATTGCGGTGCTGACCGGCAACTACGAATGGGATCCCGACTACTACTCGATCGAGTCCCCCGCCGAGCATCTTCGGTTCGCGGTCGACGTCCTCGGGCTGCACTACATCGCATGGGATCCCGACCCGCAGCCGGGTATGGGCCTCCCGTGGAGTTGGAACGACGTGATCGCTGCGATCAACGCGGCGGGCGGGCGGATCAACTTCACGCGCCCCGCGAACGTCGCCGGGACCGCGCCGCCGGTCGTCGTGCCCCCCGATCTCACGCTTCCGACGTTCCTCGCGTTTGACGAGATCGAGGTCGCGTCGGGGGTGCTCGCGTTCACGCGCATAGCAGCTTCGGTAAACGAGACGCCGGCGTGGAATTCGGTTGCTTTGCAAACCGCGACGCTTGGTATCGCGTTCTCCTTTTCGCCGACACTAAGCGCGGGCTATCCCGCGCCGACGTACTCGATCGTCTCTGGCGCGCCTGGCTGGCTGTCGATCAATTCGTCGACGGGCGAGCTCACCGGGACGCCGACTGGCAGTGAGACCACGCACACGGTGACGATCCGGGCCACGAACGCGTCCGGCACGGCAGACCTGGTCGTGTCGCTGCAGGTGATCTCGGCGGTTGTGGTCACGACCACCACGCTGCCGAACGGAGTTCAAAACCAGGCGTACTCGCAGCCGCTCGCCGCGACCGGGGTCGAGCCCTTCACCTGGTCGGTGATCTCGGGTTCGCTACCGACAGGCGTGTCTCTCTCGGGCGCGACGATCGCGGGCACGCCGACGGCGGCGAGCGGCACGTCGTCTTTTACCGTGCAGGTGACCGACGCGCTCGGCCGCACCGACACGCAGGCACTGTCGATCACGCTCGGCGCTGCGAGTGCGGTGCCGGTGATCACGACCTCGAGCCTTCCTGCCGGCACGGTCGGCGTCTCGTACTCGCAGACGATCTCGGCGACCGGCACCGCCTCGATCACCTTCGCCGTCGTCTCGGGCTCGCTTCCGACCGGGTTGTCGCTGAACGGCTCGACCGGCGCAGTCACCGGTACGCCGACAGCGGCCGGCGCGTTCGGCTTCACGGTGCGTGCCACCAATGCATTCGGGTTCGGGGACGCGTCGTTCTCGGTCGTCATCAACGCAGTCGCCACGGCGCCCGTCGCGTCGCCGTGGGGGCGCTTCGTGCGGCAGTGAAAGGGAGCCGATGGACGAGGATCACAACAAGCTACTGACGGTCGCTGCGACCGCCGGCGTGATCGGCCTGTTCGCAGGCATCGCGCGCGGCGTCGTGCAGCAGCGGCACGGCGGCTGGCCGAATTTCTTCCGCGGGCTCGCGGCGTCCGTCGCCGTCGCGATCCTCGTCGGCTGGGGGCTCGACGACGCGGGGCTCTCGCCGACGAAGGCCGCCGCGATCATCGGCGTGTGCTCGTGGCTTGCCGACGACGTCCTGCTCGGCCTGGGCGAACTCGCGAAGGTGTTCGGCGCCGATCCGCTCGGGTTCTTCGACCGCGTCTGGAAGGCGATCCGGGGGAACAAGTCATGAGTCTGTCGCTCGCGTTCGACTTCGCTGTCGCCGCCGGCGCGGTGCTGTGCGTCGCGCTGCAGTTCGCGACCTTCAGGATGGCGCGCGACCCGATCCTTCGGGCCGGCCGCGCGCTGCTGCTCGCCGGCTGGACGATCGGCGCGATCCGCATGTCCTACCTGCTCTCCGACACCGGCGATCTGCCGCTGCCGGCGATCACCCAGATCTGGGTCTCGTGCCTTGAGCTCGGGACGATCTTCGTCACGCTGCACTGGACCCAGCACCGCGAGGAGGGCACGGCGTGAGGCTCTCGGCGAACTTCGAGCTGTCCGAGCTGCTGCACTCGCAGGAGGCGATCCGCCGCGGGATCGACAATACCCCGACGTCGACGATCGTCGCCGAACTGCAGCGGCTCGCGCATCTGATCCTGCAGCCGCTGCGCGATCACCTCGGCCGGCCGATTGTGATCTCGAGCGGCTACCGGTCGCCCGCGCTGAACCGCGCCGTCGGCGGGGCGCCGAACAGCGACCACATGGCCGGGCGCGCGGCCGACATCACCGTGCCTGGGATGAAGATCCGGGACGTGTGCCTAACGGTCGTGCAGCTTAGGCTGCCCTACTCCGTCGTCATAATGGAGGGGGGCGCATGGTGCCATGTCGCAACTCCCGGCGAGGGAGTCGAACCTCGGAGGCAGCAGTTGACGGCAGTGTTCGGGCCTAGCGGCGTTCAGTACCTTCAAGGGATCGCGTGATGCCTGTTCGCGGGTCGAGCAAGTTGACCGGCGAACAGTGTGCCGAGATCGCCAGCCGATATAGGGCCGAGCCGATCGGCACCCCTGCGCTCGCGGCTTGCTACGGAGTGTCGCGATCATTGATCGCCCGCGTTCTGCGGGAAGCGGGCGTCGACACCAGCATCAAGACGCGCATTGCGATCCTGGCCGCAGCGGGACTGCGGCCGGGGCCTGTCGGCTTCAAGTGGTCCGCCGAGTCTCGCGCGAAGATGTCGGCGATTCGCAAGGGCGGGAAGCCGACGACGCTCGGCAAGGTATGGACTCCGGAGGAACGCGACCGGATGTCCGAACTGCAAAAGCAGATCTACGCCGAGCGTCCGGAGCAGCGCGAGCACCAGCGGCGCGCGGCGTTGAAGGGCGGCGCGACGCAGGTCTTGCCTGCCGATGAAAAGGCAGCGCGCGACGGCGCGCGCCATCGCATCAAGCTGCTGCTCCGACGCTTGCTGACGCGACAGAACCGACGCAAGCACGCGCGGATCGCTGACATCCTCGGATACACCGCTGCGGACCTGCGGGCGCATCTGGAGCCGATGTTCGGCCCGACGATGCGCTGGGATGTGCCCGAGTCGTTCCATATCGACCACATCGTCCCTGTGCGCGTGTTCTTGGAGCGAGGCATCGTCGACTTCGCGGTGATCAACGCGCTCGCGAATCTGCGCCCGCTGACGCCTGCCCAGAACCGAGCGAAGTCGGACCGATACGAAGGCGACTTCGACGCCGACCTCGCTTCGATCCTCGCGTCGATTGGCCGAGTGCCGCTCCAGGCGGCCGCCTGACCGTGTGGCCGCTGCCGTTCACCAGGTCGACGCTGAACCTGGTGCTGATCGGCCTGCTGTTCGCCGGCGTCGCGGCGGGCCTGCTCTACGTGTACCGGCTCGGCGTCACGAACGAGCGAGCGCGCACCGCCGCGCAGATCGTGCGCGCGCTCGAGGCCCGCGACGCAGCCGAGCGCGACGCCGCTCGCCGCCTGAAGGTGATCACCGATGCCCATACGGCCGAGATCGACCGGCGCGCGCGTGCTGCTGCCGCTGCTCGCGCTGACGTTGACCGCCTGCGCCGCGCCGTCGACGCCGCCACTGTCCCCGCGCCTGCCGCCCCCGGATCCCCGCCTGATGGCGCCGCCGCCCGAGCCGGAGAGCTTCTCGCGGCGTGTGGAGCAGAGCTTGCGCGAATGGGCGACGAGGCTCGAGGGCTCGCCGCCCAGGTGATCGGGCTGCAGCAGTACGCGCGGCTCGCTGAACGCACATGCGGGGTCACCCGCGACGAGGACTGACCCGATGAATCTGATCGAACTGATCCGAGTATCCGCAGAATTGGATCTCGGGCTCGACCTTCATGGTCACGCGGGTCATCTAC